>Ga0206923_1022_pt1 | contig 42560 bp, 33 predicted proteins | sample Alteio_BWOrgHeat_64_FD_152961 | JGI IMG/M metagenome (GOLD analysis project Ga0206923, IMG submission 152961) | Enriched cells from forest soil in Barre Woods Harvard Forest LTER site, Petersham, Massachusetts, United States -... | ecosystem: Environmental > Terrestrial > Soil > Temperate forest >...
TCGATGATGTCCTCTTCGTGAAAGGGAAGCGATGAGGCGAACGAAGCGTTAGCCGGTGCAGCAACCCCCGGAAGGTCGCACCGCCAGCGCCGCAGACCGTCCAAGCTGGAGAGCCAATCTTTGCGCCAGTGACAGAGGGTCGTTAAATAGCGATGCAACCGTGACGCCCTCTTTTTGCTAGAACGCGAGGGTGCAGGACGCGCTCGCAAGATTGGCGCGGTAGTTGTTGATGCCGCCGTTGCTGCTCTCGTCGTATTCGTAAAACCCGTAGCGGAGGCGCGCGCTGATGGTCTTGCTGATACGCCGCGTCAGGCCGGCTGTCACGGCTTGGCGCTGGTTATTGAGACCAAGAGGTAGACCGGCGGCGGAGTTGTCCGTGAAGTTGTCGGTTCGGGAAAACGTGTAGTCAACCGTCGCATCGGTCTTGGCGTCGAGGGCATAGCCGGTGGCGCCGAACACCGTGTACACGTTACCGTGATACGCCAGCACGGATGGCACGTTGTTGGCGAACGCGGCGGTGCGCGTGTCCTGCAACGAGACTCCACCAGTAACGTACAATCGTGAAATCGGCGTAACCGTGGCGTTGAGCGTGTAGGTGTTCGCATCATAATTACCGGACAACACCGAGCCGGCCAGGACCAGCGGGCTGCCGGAAAATGCGATGCTTTTGTTCGCGGCTTGAATGTCGGTCGCGGTGAGCTTGTATTGGAAGGCCACCGTAAGTTTGGCGTGAGGCCGCACGGTGAGCCTGGCAACAACTTCATCCGTGGTGAAATCTTGCTCCGTGATGAAACCGGGGTAGCCGGGTGAGATGTCGGTGGTGTTGTTGTAGCTGTTGGCTTCCATGATCCTCCGATAGTGCGCCGAGCATGTGACACGGCGGAACGGAGACGAGTTGAAGCCGACGGTGTATTGTTGGCGAAACACGTCCGTGATGGTGTTGCGGAGCACATCGGTGACGTTGTCATCCGCTTCAGACTGGGACAGGGAGTATTGCTCTTCCTTCCATTTGCCGTCGGCGTACAGGGTCGTGTACGGGATGCCCGTGAACCGTGTGCCCACCGTTTCTTCCACGCTCTGCTTGTCCGTGTCACTGTGGATCAGCGCTGTGGGGGAATTGGTAGAACCGCCGACCAGTTGCAACAGTTCGGCGTCGGCATCGCCGTCCCCGCGAGTCTTCTCGGCTTGGACGCCTCCATAGAAAGAAAACTGTTTGAAGGGACCGATCAAGATGTTGCCGTTCACGACATGGGAGTCTTGGTTCAGATTCACGGAATGTGTGAACCAGTCCTTGACCGAATCCAGCGTTGGCGAGACCGTGGCGAAGGGAGTGGTATCGACCTGCAGCCCCGCGTCGCCATCCATGTGGCTGTAGAGATAGCTGGCCGACCAGTACACTTTGTCGTTCACGCGGCTATCCATGTGAAAAACGTCGGACAGCAGATCGTACCTGGACTCTTCGTGAATCGTGACGTCCTGGTTCGCACCGGTCGTCAGGTTGGTTGTGCCTTTGTCAAAGGTGGTGTCGGTGGCGTTGTAGTGCTCGAAACGGAACCGGTTGGCAAGGTCCACGATTCCGATATGGTGATCGAGGTTCACCTTAAGGATGTCCGTCGTCTCATCGATGTCCTTGAACGACGGGAAGATGTTCCGTTGCGTCGCGCCCTGCTGGACGCTGCCCCATTCCAGCAACGATTTCGTGCCGTCGCGGAACTGGCGTTCATAGCCGAGGGTCAATTGCGGCAAGTCAGGCAACGTCAACCCCAGGTCCACGAAAATGTCGCCATCATCCAAATGCAAGTCCTGGCCCAAACGAAACGCCGATGGGGTGAACGGCCGATAGAATCCGCCCCAGTCATCGTAGTACGTCCGATGCTCTGTGTACCCGGCCCGGATGAACCCGACGGAAAACCGCGTAATGTCCAACTGCAACTGGTAGTCGTTCTCGTCGACCACACCGCGGCCTTCGACGTGCAGGGTGGTGTGCTCGTCGAGGTCCTGGTCGAGCGTGAACTGTTCGACTCCACCCGACCACCCCTCCTTCATCGACCAGTCCTCCCGGAATTTTCCCGCGTCGCCCTTGACGGAAACATAGTTGACGAGGAGCGTTCCCGAACCGGTAGGTCCCGAAGATTCGGTTGAGTCGGCTCGGCCCGCTACGGCAAGTAACGCCGCGGGCAACGCAACCAACAATCTAATCCAAGCGACCTGGTTCATCGCATCCACTCGGCTCAGTACCGTAATTGCGGGCTAATGTTGGACCCGTGCACCGCGGTGTGACAACCGGCGCTGAAGCACGTGCCCTGTTGAAGAAACGAGGTGTGGTTGACCTCACCGATGAAAATCAAACCAGGAGCAGTGGGGACCTGGGCGTGACATTTCAGGCACAGGTTGTTGTCCCGCTCCGTCAGCAACTTCGGGTTGATCGAGCCATGCACGTTGTGGCAGATGGTGCAGCCTTCGCGCAGCGCCTCGTGCTCATACACGTGGGGTGTCGTCTGTTCCCGATGGCATTGGGCGCACAGGTCGTTGTCCCGCGCCACGAACATACCGGGAGCCTTGTGGATGTTCTCCCCGTGCGGATTGTGGCAGGACACGCAGCTCACGCGGCCCTCGGCAATGGGGTGGTGGTACTGCAGATGAATCTCGGCCTGCTTATCCAGATGGCACTGGAAACAAGCTTCGGGATCTTTGCCGGGATTGATAATGAATTTGCCGCGTCCGCCGCCCGCGGCGACGTGTTTGCTGCCGGGGCCATGGCAAGCCTCGCAACCCTGCGCGGCGGCGCGTTCGCCTTCGCCGGGGATTTGCACGCGGGCGTGCAGGGTGAACTTGAAGGTCCTGGCTTCCTTATGGCACGCGGCGCAGGTTTCTGAACCCACGAACTTCGCGCCGGCAATCATCGGCGGCGGCGCTATCACCACGTCTTCTGTCGCACAGGAAATGAGCAACACAGCTCCCGCGGCACAGATGATGGCAATGACTACGGCGACAGCCGCACGTCGGCGCCGGAGAGAGGAAATCTCGACCATATTCATCACCTGGTCACCGAACGACCACATCCGTTGTTACCGGCGCGCCGAGCGTGCCGTCGGGGTTCTTGCCGCCGCAGCCGTTGTCCCGAATCGTACTGTTAAACGGATCGACGCCGCCCGGTGGCGCGTCATGCGGGCACACGACGTCCGCCGTGTTACTGTTGGGCTGGCCGTCAATCGCTTCGTGATGAACTGTCGCGATATAGCGGAAGTCTTTATGGCCGGGGCCCGCCAGCGGGTCGTTGGCGCAATCGAATGTCACGTGAAAGGTGACCGTGAGTTTCTGTTTTCGCCTGAGGGTGGCCGGCAGCGGACCCGGCGGCAGACCACCGACCAATTGGGCGGTCGGCGCGGCGCAGTTCGTGCCGAGCGATTCGAGGGCGAGCGTCACGAGACGGCTCAGCATGTCGACGCTCGCGATGGTTTCATTGTGCTCACTGCGGTTCTGGATGGTGACACGCACCGACCTGGTCTGGCTACTTTTCTTCGCGGTCAGAGCAATCCTGGTCGGTGCTTTGATCGAGACGACGGCGACGTCATGCACGACCGTGGGCGGCAACCAGACCTTCGTGGCCGTGCATGTGGACGACAGGCTGCTGGCTTGGATCGTATCTGTGCCGGTTAGCGTGCTCGAATAACTGAAGACGGCTTGACCATTGCCGTCCGTCGTTCCACTGCCGGTGATACCGGTGTTGGGTCCGGAGACCACGGCGAAGTCCACCATCACGCCGGCGATGGCGGCGCCGTTGGTCGTGATGGTCGCTGTGACGCTGTGGGTCGTGCCGACATTGTTGGTGGCCAGCACCGGCACGAGTGAACAGGAAGAACCTGTTGGCGAAGAAAATGTCCCCAGCGGGAAGCGTGTCGTTTCCATGTAAGCCGTAATGCCAATCGCGCCCGGGACGCTGTTCGTATCGCGCGCCATGATTTTGACGAATTCCACAGTGCCGGTGTACGTGGCGTTGGGGGCCAGCGTGCCGGCGGCAATGAGAAAAGAAGTTGCCGTGCCGTCCAATTGCCCCGGGTCGCCAAACTCGGGCGAATTGGTGACCGTCATGCTCGATGCGCCGTCGATCTCGAATCTGACTAAGTCGTTGGATGTCCCGCCCGTGAAAGTGTTCCACATGACGACGAAGCTGAAAGAGGCGCCGATTGTTTGCGCCGCGGCGAAATTCGCGATTTGGGGCGTGTTGGGATAGGCGTCCCCTGGGAGATTCAGCGAAGGGGTCAAGGTTCCGTCGTCTGTCGTGGCGATGGTCATCGCGTAAATTCCGTTCGTGTAGGCGGTGTCGAAAGCCGCCTTGTCCGTGAAGGACTCTTGGAACTGGAACGTATCGCTGCCCGGGCTTTCCTTCGCCAGGCCCTTGGTCGTGCCGCCGGGAGGCTGGTCTGCGGCGCTCGACACGGTGTTGGTCGCTGTGCCGCGCACAGTTGCGGTAAACACGAAACCGGTTTCGGACATGGTAAGAGTGCTGGCATCGATCTGGTCGAAGAGTTGGCCCTTGCCGGCCGCGAGATACGTCCGCACGTCCGACGTGGGCATCACGACGTGGACGTGTCCCGACATCCCGCCAACCTGGCCGCCACCCGAATCAAATCCATGGACCGCGCAGTAGTAGTTGAAAGTGCCCAACTGAGTGAACGTATGGTTGAAAGCAAACGGTGTGCTGTGCACACCGGAGTCCCAACTCTCCGGCTGACCTGCTGCCGCCGTAGTGCTATGCGACATTCCATCCGTATTGACCCACTCCCACTCCACCGTATCGCCGAGGTTGATGGTGGGATCGATGTGGGTCGAAGGCGCTGTCCCGAAGTCGAAGCTGAAGACCTGAATAACGTTCGTTGCGGCCAAAGCGGTCGCGGCAGCCACCGGCAGGAAACATATCGAGGCCAGAAGTACCTTCACGCTGGTTTTCATTCCGCCTCTTTTGGTCCGGACGCGGTCCAACACCGAGTCTTGCCCTCGGATGTGACAAAACCCCATTCACAATCTATGAGGGACGAAACCCAGACTTGTTCCCCAACGGGCCGCGACCACCCCGCTACCGCGGACAGAACGAGCGGCCACACATGACTGGCGAAGTTTCGGAGAGCGCGTTCCGGCAATGGTCGGTGGAGCGATCAGGCCGTAATCTTGGGCACAGAAACGAGCAGTTCGCATTTCGGACAGGGCAAGAGTTTGCCCGCACGAGATACGTCCACGGAGATCGACGCCTGGCACCATCGGCAAGGGAAGGTTATTTGACCGCCCTCGATTTTGGCTGATGACGTTTCCTTTCGAGGTGGTTCCGTCCTTGGCGTTGGCTTTGGCTGAATGAATTCAGTGTTTTGCCGAATGGGGGGAGATGGTCTGGGCGTCGCCACGGTCGGAGATGGCTGGACGGGTTTGGCTGGAGTCGGTGGCGGCGCGTCGGATCCAGTTCCCCATCGTTTGGCCTCCGCGGCTTGACCTCGTTGCTGATAGTCTGCACCCAGTCTCTCGCGCTCGGTTGCCGTCTCGTTGGCAAACGGCCCTTTGTAGTCCCGGAACACATCGGAGGCGGCATAAAACATCTTGAGGGACGCCTTCCGATCGGCTTCTCGCTTCAACTCATTGAGTACGGCCTCGGCGCTTGAGGGGGGCGTTCCGCCTCCCAGACCTGAAGGACGATTATTACCGACATTCATCATCGCGGTCCCCCGCAAAGGAAACTCTGCGCAGACGCGCGGGTCAGTGATTCGTCCGAACAACCCTGGTGTGTTTGTACGGGCCTCGCAACCTGACCAGTCCCCGGTTGATCAGGTCGGTGACGACAAGTATCATTTCATGGTCACCATGAGAAACCTGTGACACCACTTTAATCACGTCGCCCAGCGTCAACTGCTGTTTTCCTCGTCGCATCATCTTACGTCTCCCCTTTTTTGATCGTCCAAACCCAACGCCCCTTGGACGAGATTCACCAAAAACCCGGATGCGTCACCGCCTACGTACATATGAAATCGTGAAACACATGTCAAGCCAGAAAGCTTTGTTATATTGAGCCGCAAGGCGACCGATGTCTGTCATGCACGGGCTTGCGGCGACCGCCGGTTATTCCTCCAAACAGTTTGTTCTCGTCGAAATCCACCGCATCGCGCAGCACGAGTAGGCGGCCTTGGCCAGCTTGCACGCCAAGGCCTTCACCGCCACCACCCGGCTGGTCTGTGTCATCTTGCGGGCAAACCACGCCTGCGCTCGCGGACTGTAGCGTTGCGCAAAATGGGCGGCCTCCACATAGGCCCACCCCAGATACTTGTTGCCGTTCTTGCGGTTGTTCTCGCCTTTCTTCTTGCCATCCGACTCGCAACGACTGTTGACCGCGCGGCAATACGACGCGGAGTCCCCCGCACTGGCAAACCGCGCAATCGGCCCGGTCTCCAGCGCGATGGTCAGACCCAGAATGTTGCCAATGCCGGGAATCCTCAGAAGACGCTGAAACGGCCGGGTCGGTTTCGCCACAGCCAGCACCTGCTTCTCCAGACTGTGTTGAAGGCGCCGTTGCTGGCCGAGCAACTCCAACAGCGCGCTCGCCGTCTGCTGCGAATAGCTCTCCGCAAAGGCGGCACGCACCTCGGGCAGCGTCCAGCCTTGCAGCTGCGCTGCGCTGACCGACTGGCCCGTGTGGCGCGTCACCATCGACTGCAACGAGAGCAACGTCTGCGTCGCCTGGCGCACGATGAGCCTCCGCCGTCGCAGCATGTCGCGCACGGGCCGTTCCGCTTTCGGGTAGATGTAGCCTTCGGGCAGGATGCCCAACCGCAACATCTCGGCCAGCCACAACGCGTCGGTTTCGTCGTCGGTCTGTTTCAACCCGCTGTACTTCTCCATCGCGGCCGGGTTGGCCAGATGCACCGGGTCGTCCGCCGCTTGCAGGCCGTCCACCAACCAGTACCAGTTGAAGGTGGACTCCACGGCAACGGCTTTCAACTGCCGGCGATACCGTTCGAGCACCTGCAAGATCACGGGCAACTCGGCCGGTAAGCGGCGTCGGTAGATCGGCCGGCCCTCCTGGTCGATGAGGCCACAGAACACATTGCGTTTGTGCAGATCCAAGCCTGCGTAGACACTCTCTCGGGCTTCGGTCGGCATGTCTGACTCCTTTCCTTTGGTTGAAGGGTTGGAGCCAATGTGCCATAATCGAAGCCTTCTTCTTCACAACCTTTAGATGCTTATCAACGCTTTACAATTTACGTAAGGCGTTCTTTCGCAGATTCTCCAGATCTTTCTTTGGTTTTCGATCCTGTTGTTCACGCACCTCCAAGCGACGCACCAACAGCGTGACGCCGACGCTGCTTCGATAGCGCGTATTCACGGGACGGTTCCCACACCACGTTCCTCGCCGAGTCGGACCCGCGCCCAAATCGTTATGCGCTCGTCGGTGAGATTTCCCGCCAGTTCACGCACCCGCCGCCTGACGGCGTCAGCTTCTTCCAGCCGACTCCATTGACGGCAGCGGGGATTAGGGTCACGACCCAAGATTGCAACAGTTGGCTCCCAGCGTTCCCGCACAAGTGCCGCAATGGTGAATCTTTCTTCAAAATCGCGCAAAGTTTGGCTGCCGTGCTAGGACTCGAACCTACGAAAAAGAATACACCGGCTTGGCTACAGATGGGGTGTCTTCACAACTGGCTTCACAATCGGCAGGCACGGCGGTGCACAGTGAGACACGCGTTGATGCGAATAACGACCTGCAAGAACTGGTCGCGAGGTGGCCGTCAATACCCGCGCCTGTGCAACAGGCGATCATCGCCATAATCCGTTCCCTACCCTCCGAGTCCACGTAGCGCTTCTTTTGCCGGCGTTCAATACTCCTCCGGAAATATGTCCTTCATCCTGATCTTCAATGGGCCCAAGATCGTCTCCAGCTTGCTCAGGGTGATGTGATGTTCGCCCCGCTCGATGCGGTGGAGAGTGGTGTGTGCAAGACCGTGTCGAAACACGCGGTCTGTGGGATGCCGGGAAATTGTTCCGCGAGCCGTTTTATTAACGCATAACGCAATCGCCGCCGTGCACAACCCGGTGACTCATCGAAAACCGTGAACCGCAAGCTCGACGAGCCGGCATTCAGCACGAGAATGTTTCTGGTTTCGCTCATCGCTCAAAGACATGGAACATATGCGTTCTCTTGAGCTTTGCCCGGCTCAGGATGCTGTTGCGCCCGGCGGTGCTTGAAAAAGGAATAGATGGTGTAGCCTCCCGCCAAAACCACGATTGCCACCAAAGAAACCGTGCCGAGTTTGCGCAGGAATGCCACGACCTGTTCGATTTGATTGTGGAAAGCGAATCCCAAGGCGGCATACACAGCCGCGTAAAACACCGAGCAGAAAGCATCCACGAGCAAGAAGCGCAGCCGACCGACCTCCAACGCGCCAGCATGCATGGGAATGACTGTGCCGAACGGTAGGAATTTCGCCATGGTGAGCATGCGCGTGCCGTGCAGGACGGTTTTGGTGAGTGTGGCGCGGTCGAGTTTGACCCGCACCGCTTTCAAATGCGGGAACACCCGGAAGACGCGGGCCTTGCCGCGGTATCCCAGAAAGAACCAAATCGCGTCGGCCACTAGACAGCCGAGCGCCGTCCAGCCGATTCCGGCGATTAAATCAAACTTTCCGCCTGCCGCGAGAGCGCCCGCCGCCACGAGCCACGGCGCTCCTGGCAGCGGTAAGCCACTCTGTTCCGCGAAGGCGATCACGAATAAAATCAAACCGCCGTATGCAATCAGGAATTGGGTAATGTGGTTCATATTATTTCGAAGCTCCAGACCACTCGGTATCCTTGAGCGGCCAGCCCTCGCCGAGGGGATAGACGACTTCCCTACCTCGCAACAGCATTAGCATGGTGTTCTCCTTGCGATGTTTCATCTGGACCAGTCCCGCGCTCGCGAAGCCAGGCGTCGCGGACGGCGAATTTGTACAGATCGGCCAGCGTCGGCAGATTGAAACAGACTTCGTCGAAAATCGCATCGGTCGCGCCGGCCAGCATCGCCATCAGACCGATGTGCACCAACTCCGTCGCGCCCTCGCCCAGCACGTGCACGCCCACGAGTTTGCGGTCGGCGTGGCGGAACAGCAGTTTAAGAAACCCATCGGTGTCGCCAATGATCCGGCCACGGGCCGAATCCTCGTACCGCGCGCGTCCGACGACGTACTCAACGCCCTGTTTTTTTAACGACTCTTCGGTTTCGCCCACCATGCTGACTTCCGGGATGGTGTAAATCCCCGTCGGCAACAGATGCGAAAATTTGCTGTTCATCGGCAGTCCCAACGCGTGTCGCACGGCGCGCCGCCCTTGTTCCATGCTCGTGGAAGCCAGCGCGGGAAAACCGATCACGTCGCCCGCCGCGTAGACGTGCGGCGCACTCGTCCGGTAATGTTCGTCCACCGGAATCAGTCCGTGCTCGCCAATCGCCACGCCCGCCGCCTGCAAGTTCAGCCGCTCGGTGTTGCTCTTGCGGCCGGCCGCGACCAGCACCGCGTCCGTCCTCAACACGCGGCCCGAAGCCAGTTTCAGTGCGATGCGATCGTCATCGTTGCCTGCTGCGCACTCCAGCACGCGTTCGTTGCGGTGGAACACGATGCCGTTGCGCTGCATCGCGTCGCTGAGGGCTTGCGACACTTCGCTGTCGAGAAATGGCAGCAACACATCGCGCCCGTCAACGAGATGCACTTCCACGCCCAGTGCAGCAAACGTGCACGCGTACTCGCTGCCGATCACGCCGGTGCCGACGACCACCAGCGTTCTGGGCAGCCGGTCGAGATTCAAGATCGTGTCCGAGTCGTACACGTGCGGCTGGCCGAACGGAAACAATGTCGAACGGCGCGGCGAGGAGCCGGTCGCGATTAGGACTTTTTCGCCTCGCAACGTCGCGTTGCCCAACACGATGGTGTGCGCGTCGCGAAACACGCCGCTGCCGGAATAAAAATCAATTTTGTCCGCCGCGACGCGTTGCGCGATCCATGCGTTGAAACCCGCCTTCACGTTCTGCTCATGACGAAGAAAATCCACGACGGTCGCCTCGCGCCGCAACGACAAGTCCACGCCGTACAGCTTGCGGGATTTCGCGCCGGAGAGCGCCAGCGCCGTCTCGCGCAGCGTTTTGCTCGGCATCGTGCCCGTATTGACGCCCGCGCCGCCGAGCGCCTTCTCGGCATTCACCAGCGCCACGCTGCGGCCGAGGCTCGCAGCCTCCGCCGCTCCGATCAGCCCCGCCGGCCCGCCGCCAATCACCACCAAGTCGTATGAGTTCATGTCTTTCTCAGGTTGCCTTTGGTATAAAGTGTTCATGGAACTTTTGCCGCTTCATCATGCCTAACGATGCCCGCCGCACGCGTTGACGACTCTATGTTCTCCCAGCCGCCGCCCAGGGACTTGTAGAGCTGAACGATGGTGAGCCGGCGCGCGGCTTCGATCCGCGACAGGGAGTTTTCGGCGGGGTAGAGTAGCTGCTGAGCTTCAAGAACCTCGTAGTAGCTGGCCTTGCCTTCTTGGTAACGCGCCGTCGCCAACTCCACGGCTTCGCGACCGGCATCCACGGCTTGGGCTTGCTCGCCGCGTTCGTCTTCGAATCGGCGGTGCGAAATGAGCGCGTCGGAAACCTCGCGGAAGGCGCTGAGGGCCGTTTGCTGGTAACGCAGCTTGGTTTCTTCCCAAGCCGCTTTAGTTTGCCGGTGATGACCAGTCAATCGCCCGCCGGTAAACACCGGGCCGGCCGCGGTCGCGGCTGCCGACCAGAGGCACTGTTCGCTCTTCAACAGTTTGTCGAAGTCCATGCTTGTGCCGCCGTAAAAGGTCGTCAGGCCGATGCGCGGTAAGAAGTCACCGACGGCCACACCGATTTCCGCGTTGGCTGCGCGGACTTGTTGCTCAGCGGCACGAACGTCAGGCCGGCGCTCCAGCAAATTCGAAGGCAGTCCGACCGGGATTTCCACCGGCATCTCTTGAGCGAGCAATGTCGAGGTGCGAGCAACCGGGCCGGGGTTGCGTCCGAGGAACGTGTTGATTTCGTTTTCTTTGAGCGCGATTTGTCGCTCGATTTCCGGGATCGTCGCCGTGACCGAACATAGTGCGAGTTCGGCGCGCGAAACTTCGAGCTTCGACGCCAAGCCGCCGGCATGTTGGTCGGAAAACAGTTTGAGCGTGCGCCCATAGGAATCCCGGGTGCTCTGCGCGATGGTGAGTTGATCGTCGAGTTCGAGCAACTCGAAATAGGCCCCGGCAACGCCGCTGACGAGGGATATCTGGACCGCGCGCCGGCCTTCTTGCGACGCCATGAAGTTCGCACGCGCCCCTTCGTTCATCCGGCGGACGCGACCCCAGAGGTCGATTTCCCAGAGCGCTTCAAAGCCGGCGAGGTAGCTGTCCGTCGTCGTCGGACGAGGGAAAAGCGTAGGTGCGCCGAGGTACATGTCGCGGCCACGGGCAGCTTCGCCGGCGTAACCCACTTGCGGTAGGAATTGCGAGCGCGCCTGCGCTTGGATCGCGCGGGCTTGGTCAACGCGGGTGAGCGTGATGCGCAGATCGTAGTTGTTGGTGAGAGCTTCGCGGACGAGGTCTTGGAGCACCGGGTCTTTGAACACGCCCCACCACGGCAGATCGGCGAACGAGTTTGTCGAGACGACCTCTGGGCCGCCGCGGAACGTGGCCGGCGTGTTGACGGCGGGACGTTTGTAGTTCGGGCCGACGGCGCACCCGGTCATTATCAGTATCGCGAGTAGAAGAAATGAACGCATGGCATGCTCCTTACTTGATGAGTTTCAGTTTCGCGCAGAAGACGTAGTAGAGCGTCGGCAACATGAGGAGTGTCAGCACCGTCGCCATGAGTAGGCCGACAATATGCACCGCGGTCAACGGATGCCAGAGTGCGCCCCCGGTCAAAAACAGCGGAATCAATCCGCCAACCGTCGCGAGCACCGTCACCAAAACCGGGCGCAGCCGCGCGAGGCCCGCTTGCACGAGTGCTTCCTCCAGCGCCAATCCTTCGGCGCGCGCTTCTTCGATGAAATCGCTGAGTACGATGATGTGACTCACGATGACGCCGGCCAGACTGACCATAGCTAGAATCGCCATGAAACCGAACGGCGAGCCGGTCACCGTCAGTCCGATCAACGCGCCGATCAGACCCAGCGGCACGGTTAGCATGACCACGGCGGATTTGATGACCGATTTGAATTGCAGCACCATCGTGAAAGCAATCAGGGACAGTGAGACCAGCATCACCACTTTCATTTCCGCCTTGTTCTTGCGCAGCTCTTCGTCTTCGCCGGCAAACTTCAGTTCGTAGCCGGGATCGAGTTTGATTTTCGCCAGAGCCGGCCGCGCGCGATTCAGTATGTCAGACGGCAATTGACCGAACGACGCGTACGATTTAACCGTCACCGTACGAAGTTGGTTGTAGTGAGGAATCGTGACGAACTCTGGCTCGATTGTGACCTTCGAGAAACTCTCGAACGGGACGCTCTTGCCGTTTGCGATCGGCACATACAGGCCGCGAATCTTTTCCGCTTCGCTGCGGTCTTCGATGCGACCGCGAATCAGCACGGGAATCAGACGGTCGCCCTCGCGCAGCTCGGTGACCTTCAAACCACTAAATGATGCCAGCGTCGCTTTGCCGATTTGCTCGTTGCTCACACCGAGCGAATTCGCGCGGTCCTGGTCAATCTCGATCTGAATGTTCGGCATGCGCAGGCCGAGGTCATCGAACACGTGATAGCCGCCGGCATCGCGGAGCGCGGCCTTGGCTTGGTCGGCCAAGCCCTGGAGTGTGTCGAGGTTCTCGCCACTGATGCGGATTTGAATCGGCTCTTCGACCGGCGGGCCTTGCTCGAGTTGTTTTACGACACAACGCACGCCGGGAACAGATTTGTCGAGTTCCTGCCGCAACTTTACGAGTAACGGTTTCACTTCCTCCTCGTTGCGTGTGTTGATGAGAATCTGCGCGAGATAGTTTGCCGGCACTTTCGGCGCGACGTTGTAGTAGAACCGCGGCGCGGTGCCGCCAGTAAACACCGCGGCGCTCAAAACTTCCTCGTGGCCCTTGATGATGGACACGACTTGATCCACTGTCGTTCTCATGCGCGCCAGCGAGTCGGTTGACGGCAATTCGATGTCCACGAGCAATTGATTGCGCTCGGCTGGCGGGAAGAATTGGCTGCCGAGGAATGGAATCAAAAACAAGCTGCCAATCAGCAACGCGTAGCCGACCGCCAGAACTTGCCACGGATGTTTGAGCGCGGCTTGCAAGGCGGCCCGGTAACGCGGCAGTACCCAGCCGAGCGCTCGATCGACCCAGCGGAACAGAATGAAGCTGCGCACCTGGTGACCGGCTTCGAGACCCTTTTGCCCGCGCAGCAAATAGTAACCGAGCATCGGAATGAACGTCATCGACACGAGCCGCGACGCGATCAGAGACAGCGTCACGACCATCGGCAACGCGAACATGAACACGCCTTTGTCGCCGGGAATCAACAGGAGCGGCAGGAACGCGACGACGTTGATGACCGTGGCGTACATGATGACGTTGCGAAGTTTATATGGTCCGAGCCAGCCGGCCATTTCGCGCGGTTGACCATGAGCCATTTCGCGGTTGATGGCGTCGGAGGCGACGACGGGATCGTCCACAAGCATTCCGAGCGCGATGATGAGCGCAGCGATGGAAATCTGGTGCAACGGAATGTGCAGCAGTTGCATGCCGATCAACGTCATTGCAATTGTCAACGGCACGGCCGTCGCCACGACCAGCGCGGAACGCCAATCCATCAGAAACAGCGCGACGATAATCACGATCACGACTGCTTCGACGAAGCACCGCACGAAGTGATGAATGCGATGTGCGACCGCGGTGGGCTGGTCGGAGAGCAACCGAAACTCGATGCCTTCCGGCGCGCGGGCTTTCATTCTCTCCACAACCTCCATCACATCGTGGTTGAAGAAGCGGATGCTTTTGCCATCCCGCATTTCGACGGCCACCATCACCGACCGGCGGGTGTCCAGGTTGTCGCCATTCCGACCCAGGACGTCTACCTTGTATGAAATTGGCGATTCATACATGCGGCGTACGTCGAAAACATCTCGCAGATATACCGGCTCGCCGCTTCGGCTCATACCCACGACCGTGCCGAGCATGTCGTTCTCGGTCTTGTATTCGCCGGAGAGTTGCACCGGAAAATTGTGACCTTCGGTGCGCAACGTGCCGCCGGGGATCACCGCGTTGCGGGCGGCAATCGAACTCATGATCGTCTCCGGTGTCACCCCGTAGCCGGCGACATTCGCATCGGAGAACAACAGATACACCGTCTCCGGCACAATGCCGACCTTGGTGACTTTGCCGACGCTCTCAATTTGCTTCAGTGCATCTTCACAATCGCGTGCCAGCAACTCAAGTGTCCGGTAGCTGTACCGCGGCGGAGCGGACGCACGGATTTGCGGCAGTGGGTCTTCGCTGCCCATTAGCAAGATTGGTGCAGTGAAATCTGGGTGATACAATTCGTGATCGGTGCCGGTAACGGTTCGTGTGAAATCGGCGATAAACTTTTCCAGCTCCGCTCGGCTGGCTGACGTTTCGAGGTCGGTCAGCATGAACGAACCCCCTTGAATCGTGCGAACTTCTTTGGCAAGCCCGGTCGCGCGGATCGCCGTCTCGAAGCGGCCGGTGATCACTTCCCGGTAGCTCTGAGAAATCGCCGGCATGAATGCCACCACAGCGGCACGATTTGTCGAAGACGCTTCCGCCCTCGCCTCGGCCAAACGATCCCTGACAAGATTGGCTCGCGCGACGCACTCAGCATCAGAAATTGGAGGGCTCACCAAACCAAACAACAGCGTGATCGTGTTGCCGAAATCTGTGTTCAACCACGGCTGGCGCGCACCTTCGGGCAGCGACACCTCCATCAATTTGGCGCGCACCTTGTCCCACTCCTGGTCAATGGTGGCTGTCGAGCCGGGAAGCTGTTTAATTGTCATCGTGGAGATGCCGGGCCGGGATTGCGTTTTGATTTCCTCGATGGATTTGAGTTCGCTGATCTTGCGCTCAAGAGGTTTCGACACTAATTCCTCGACCTTCGACGCCGTGGCGCCCGGGAACTGCGTAACCAGCATCGCGGTGCGCTGCGGGATCGTCGGGTCTTCCTGCTGGCCGAGCTTGGTGTAGGCGATGCCGCCCCAAACCAGTACGGCGATCAGCGCAAGCCAGCTTACTTCACGGTGCTCGACACAATATCGTGCCATGCCACCCGGCTGTTTTTCAGTTTGAATTGGGTTTGGATGTGACATGAAAGGTCTCCTTTAATTGGCTGCGATTTCGATGGGGGCATCGTCATACAGAAAACTTGCGCCCGAGGTCACCACTTGCTCGCCGGCCCGCAAACCTTCGGTGATGAGAATGGAACTGTTACGGATGTCGCCGGTCTTCACCGCGCGCTTCACCGCTTTGCCGTCCTGCACGACAAAAACTCCAAGGTGCGTGCCCGGCGCAAAAGTCACCAGCGCCGAGAGCGGAACGATTACCGTGCCTGGCTTCACACCGGCGGCATCATTCACGTGAATGCGCGCGGTCATGCCGGAGCGGAGTAATCCGTCCGGGTTCGGCACTTTGATCACAACGCGGAATAACCGGCCTTCGCCGCTTGCCGCCACGCCGACTTCCGACACCCTGCCTTTGAACGTCGGCATTCCTTCCAGCCCCGAAATCTCGACGTCAATCTCCTGACCGGGCGTCAGCTTTCCAATCAACCGATCCGGCAATCCCAATTCGACGGACATCAAACTCGTATCCGCAAAGCGCAGCACGCTCTGGCCGGGTTGGACCGTGACGCCCCTATTGCTATAGCGCGCCAGGATTACTCCATTCTTATCCGCCTCCAATCGCGAGTCGTGGAGATTCTGCTCCGCCTGATCCAAGGAAGCCTGCGCCGTTCGCCAGTCGGCTTCCGTCACATCTAGTTCCTGCTGGGAAATCGCATCCGCCGTACGCAGCTTCCGGAAACGCTCCAGAGTCTTGTCGGCCAGTTCCGCTTTCGCGCGCGCCGTATCCAAAGCATTCTTGAAATCCGATTGTTTCAACTCCGCCAGAACCGTACCGGCCGTGACCGGCGTGCCTTCGTCCCAATCGGTGTTCGCCGCCGGGCCGATGTCGACCACGATCCCGCCCACTTTGAAGTTGAAATCGGTCTCGTGGTCGAACTTGACGCTCGCCAGGTACGACGCCTCGCCGTTGGGGTGGACATCGTCCAGCGACTCAACCACCGCGGTACGCACCAAACTCTTCTCGGGTGGTTTGGCCGACTGTTTCCCGCAACCGGCCAGCAACAGTGCCGAACAAACTAACGTGGTGACTTTTTCGATTTGAGAGGTTGTGTTCATCTTCATTGTTAATCTCCTTTGGAGCGCTGGGCGTGGGTGAGGTTAGGAGTATAGGTTGAGGTGGGGTTTGAGGCGGGTCGCAACGAAAGGAGATCCGCTGCGGTTAGGAGAAGCGCGCCCAGCGCTCCGAAATTGATGGTTTATGTCAACGACTGATGAGAAAACCGGTAGTCTATTCATGATTCCTTTGGGGTTAATTCCAGTTTGGAGAGAATCGCTTCTTTGGAAGCCGTGCCGATAATCTTGGCGCGGACATTGCCGGAAACGAAATAGAGGAGCGTCGGGATGGATTGCACGTCGTACCACACACTCAGATCGAGATTTGCGTCCGCGTTGACTCGCACGACCTTGAGCTTGCTGACACACTCGGAGGCGATTTCATCCAGCACCGGCGAGATCACCGCGCAAGCACGACTCCACGCCGTCAAAAACGCGACCAGTACCGGCTGCTTTGCATTGAGCACTTCGGAATCGAAATTCCCGTTGTTAATTTGAACTGGCTGCGAGTTGTTTTCGGTTACGTTCATGTTTTTGTCTTGCATTTGCTCTCGCATATCCTATTTGCACCAGCCGTGCCAACGATTTACGAAAGATCGAATTGCCTGTAGACAAGCAACTTACAAGAAGCGTCGCCGGCAAATGGTTGGTTCAAGAAATTGTACGTCCAAAAATTTGTCCGATTTGGGATGGACGTTTTGCACTGAATCTGCCAGTATCACCGCTCGTGGAATCCATCAGCGACAGTCGGGTCGACGCGAATATCGCCGTCCGAATGCTGGTTGGGATCGGCGAAGCTCAGTCTCTTGACGAGATATTCAAACTACTCGTCTCCGATGGCGGGGAACGCCCCAACATCGTGTGCGCCCAAGCCTGGCTGATTGAGAAAGGCCCTGACCAATCCCGCTGTCTGCATTTGGTTGCCGCCAAAGGACGCTCGATCACTAGCAAGAAGCCGGCGGCTTTCGAAAATCTCAACGCGCGCATCCCGTTGGGTGTCGGCCCGATTGGAGAATCTGTCATGTCCGGTCAGGAAAAGGTTTTCCTGGATACCGAGAATCATCCCGGTCTGGACTGGTTGCGCGACGAAGCGATTCGCGGCTACCGGGTCGTGCCAATTTGGTTCAAGGGCGAACCGCTGGGCGCAGCCGTGGCCTTCACGCGCGAAGAACGGCCCGAGGAAATCGGGCCGTGGGGACGCATCTTTGGGAACCAGTTGGGCGCGGCCATCGCCCACGCGCGAGCGTTCGACGAGATTAAGAATCTCAAGGCGCAACTCGAACTTCAGAATGCGTACTTGCAGGAAGCCGTCATCGAAGCGAAGGCGTTTGGCGATCTTGTCGGCGAAAGCGCCGCGCTCCGTCACATCGTCAGCCAAGTTGACCTAGTCGCACCCACCGAAGCCTCGGTACTCATTCTTGGCGAAACCGGCACCGGCAAGGAACTGGTCGCCCACGAGATTCACCGGCGCAGCAAACGCAAGGAGGGCCCGCTGGTGCGCGTCAATTGCGCTTCGATTCCGCGGGAACTTTTCGAGAGTGAATTCTTCGGCCACGTGCGCGGCTCGTTTACCGGCGCCGTGAAAGACCGGGCTGGTCGGTTCGAAACTGCCGAAGGCGGCACGATCTTCCTCGATGAGGTCGGCGAAATCCCGATGGATGTTCAAAACAAACTTCTACGCGTGCTTCAGGAAAAACGCTACGAACGCGTCGGTGACGACCGCACGCGCCGAGCTGATGTCCGCATCATTGCCGCAACTAATCGCGATCTGAAACAAGCCGTCGCCGCCGGCAAGTTCCGCGAGGACCTGTATTACCGGTTAAATGTTTTCCCGATCAACGTTGGGCCGCTTCGGGAACGCCTCGACGACGTGCCGGCATTGGCGAAACATTTCGTCGAACTTTCCACGCGCGATTTGAAAACCGCCAAGCCGCGCCTGACCCGCGCCGGTATCGCGAAGCTGCAAAACTACGACTGGCCTGGCAACGTGCGTGAATTGCGCAACGTGATCGAGCGCGCCTTGATTCTCGCACGTGGCGGCGCGCTGGAGTTTGACTTACCGGTCGCCAGTCAATCCAAGACTGCGACTCCGGTTCGAATTGAATCCCCATCCAGTGACGCTGGTGCACCAAAATCTCTCACCGAAGCCGAGATGCAGCGCCGGGAGCGCGACAACCTATTGCTGGTTCTCCAAGAAGCCAATTGGAAGATCAAAGGCGCAGATGGCGCAGCCGAGCTTATGGGCGTCAAGCCCACCACCTTGCTGGCGCGCATGAAGAAATGGGGACTTAAGAAGCCGGTAACTTAAGGTCCAGATCGGGACCTTGAACGAAGCGAAGTGTCTCTGTCGTTTCTGCCGCGCGTCGGGTGGCATAAGAGCCGGGGATTATTAGTTGTCCACGAATTCGGCTGGTTCAGTCTTGGTTCAACCAAGAAACGATTTGTGTCGCTTCTTCGGGAAATAGCACTGCGATCAGATGTTTAATCGCTTCGTGTTCTTCCGGCCCTTTCTGCCATCGCATCTTTAGGCTCTGCATTGCGCGGTCAGATAGACGATCCGTCGTGGTTCCTCGGGGGCGCGATCTGCTGGCGTGGAGCTTCTCTTGTGGATAGCCATCCCTTTCGTCCACAAGTTTCCCTATTGGAACGCCAAGGCGAGCCGCTATATTCAAGAATGTCGTGAGCGTCGGCTCCCGCTCACCCCTCAGATATGCGCTGACCAACCCTTGGCTGATCCCCAATTCTGTTGCTGCGCGCGATTGATTCCAACCACGCTCTCGCAACAGCCTCTGCAATACCTCTGGAAAGCTCCCCATTACAGGATAACTCAACTGCGCTTTTCTTGTTGACACAATAACTCACTTGAGTTATACGAATTACACAACGCTAACACATGGAGCAGAAGTAGGCGATGAAAAACCATTCGAAAGGGATAAGGCAATGAGTGAACAGATCATTAGTTGTCCAAAGTGCGGAGAGAAAATCAAGCTCACGGACGCGATCACACATCCGATTGAGGAGGGATTGCGGCGGGAATTCGATGAACGCCTTATCGAAGCACGGGCGCAACAGGAGAAAAGGGCGAAGAAGCACGCGGAAGAATCCGTGACGGTCGAACTGAAGGACTTGCGGGCACAATTGAACGAACGCTCGCAGCAGCTTGATACCGCCCGCAATCAGGAGCTGGACCTGCGGAAGCGCCAGCGTGAACTGGAAGAGCGCGAAAAGAATCAGGATCTGGAATTGGCACGGAAGCTCGACGAGGAGCGGCAGAAGATTTGGCAGGAGGCCTCTGTGAAGAACGTCGAGGAACATCAACTGAAGCTCCGCGAGAAGGATCTCCAAATGGAGCAGATGCGGCGGCAAATCGACGAACTCCAGCGCAAAGCTGATCAAGGGCCGCAGAACCGCCAGGGCGAGGTGCTGGAACTGGAATTGGAGGACATGTTGCGGTCGAAATTCCCCCTCGATCAGATCGAACCCGTCGCCAAAGGCAAGCGAGGAGGGGACATCACGCAGCGCGTACACAGCAGTAGTGGACAGTTGGCGGGAACCATTTGCTGGGAAGCAAAGCGAACGAGGAATTGGAACGACGGGTGGATTCAGAAACTTCGGGATGACCAACGCGACGCGAAAGCGGATGTCGCCGTCATCGTTTCCGACGCGTTGCCCACAAACGCTGGTTGCATCAGCCAAATTGAAGGCGTCTGGATCACCGACTTCCGGTCCGCGCTCGGATTGGCCGTCGCGCTTCGCGAAGCTCTGCTCCAGATCACCCATGCCCGAACGGCGTTGGCTGGGAAGAATGAAAAAATGGAGTTTGTCTACGCGTATCTGTCCGGACCGCAGTTCAAACAGCGTATCGAGGCTATCGTCGAGTCCTTCGCGGCGATGAAAATCGATCTGGACGGAGAACGCCGCGCGATTGAGAAACAGTGGGCCAAGCGGGAGAAACGGATTGAGAGCGTGCTTAAACAGATGGCGAGCCTGCACGGTGATTTGGAAGGAATTGTAGGCGCGTCGTTGCCCGCCGTGACAATGTTGGAACTGTCACCCGGTGAAACCAACAGCCAGGAACCCTCGAATGATGTCCGCTAAAAATATCAGGGAAGAATCGAACCACCGAGGCCAAGTCCTATGGAAGACATCCTTGAACCAGCAGAGATAATCCGCCGCTACGCCGTGGTGCTGGAACGGGTTGCTTCGTTGCCGTATTCGGTGGCCGTCACGATCAAGGTTGACACAAGCGACCCGTCGCACATCGATGCCCAAGACGGCAAACCGTTGAAGCAATGTGATTTGGTCGTCGGTGATGAGGATCGGTGGGATGGGGATCTCATCGCGACGATCCACGCCAGCGACCTGCAACTTGATGAAGATCACATTTGGTCATTGTCGGAGTGGTTCCGCGGATGTAGCCAGCCGTATGTAGATTTGTTGGGCGAGGCCATGTTGACCAGCCATCTGTCGGATTTCGAGAGATTTTCGACACACGTTGCGCCTGTAGCTTGGGAGCGGGGTGCATGAGCGCAACCCACCGACACTACGGTCTGACCCTTTTGGCGAACGAAGGCGACCAAGTGGCCGGTCTGCTCTTTCAGTTTCATGCGTCAGCCATCGTAGCCGCGGTCAATAAAGGGCTCCTGCGGGCGGTGGAGCAGGGGGATGTCGAGTAATCAGCCGCGCGCGGTCATCAATTATGGAAGCACCACGCGACAACTCGGGGCCGCCATGCGGATTCCATCAGGGCGGCGGTCTGCCAGTCGCCGATCGCGGCGAGTTTCTCGATTCGCGTGAGGCGGCGGCTCTACTGGGTGTTTGTCTTCGAACAATCACCAACCTAAGACGTCGGCGGGTCATACCATTTCTCCGGGTGGGGCGGTTGATCCGCTATCGCAGGGACGCGCTTGAATCGGCGCTGAAGGCACATTCTGTGGGCGGTCAGGTGGATGCAGGAGAATCCCCACCCGTTCGGGAATACAGTGGCGTGGGAAGGCGATCCAAAAATTGGCCGCGACTGTTCACAAGGCGTTATCCCAAAACAAAGCGTCATCCCAATGGCGTCATTAAATACTGCGTTGATCTGGGTCCACAGGGCTCCAAGAAACGGGATCGTCGAAAGTTCGATACAGCGAAGGAGCGGGATGATTTCGTCGAACAGGCGCGCGCGGCGAGAAATGTCCAGGGGCAGGTTCCGTTCTTCCTTCCCCATGAAATCCAAAGCCAGGCGGTGGCATTCTATCAGTTCATACAGCAACACGGCCTCGGCGATTTCAACAGCATACGTCAACGCTACGAGAAAGAGATCATCCCGTATCTTACTGCTCCGAGTCTTGTTGAGATCGCTCAACAAATGCTCGAGGAAATGGAAGTGGCGAAGGAAGATCGTGACAAGTCGATTGATACCGTGAAGGGCATCGTGAACGAATTTGTCAGGTGCCTGGGTGGTGAACGCAAGATTACAGATATCCGGCCAAAAGAAGTCAGCGACTTCGTTTTCAAATCCGGGCGCGCCCATGTCGGCCGAACCAAGAAGAACCGTCGAGCTATTGTTTCGCAACTCTTCAATTTCGCAATCCGGAATGAATTCGCAGAGAAGAACCTTGCCAGCCGTCTTCCACTGCCGCGCGTGGTCCATAAGAAGCAGAGGGCACTAACTGTCGATGAATGTTCGAGTCTGCTTGAGCACGCCCCTCAATTCGGGATGACGAGATTTGCAACAGCGGTCTTATTAACCGGCGTTCGCACGGAAGAAACCCAGAAATCGCCGCGCGATTCATCCCGCGAAGAGGAGGGAATGATCCACGTTCCCGAATACGCCGCCAAGATGGGAGTGGCACGCGACGTGGACATCAATGAAACCGCAGCCGCCTGGTTTTCGGTGTGTGACCCAGCCGATACCTTTCTCGTGGACAAGCAGGGATTTGAGGGGCGCTTCGAGGCATGGAGGAAGGCGGCGGGTATCGATCCATGGCCCAGGAACGCGCTCAGGCGCACATTCGCCAGTTACCATTTTGCTGCCTTCAAAAACGCCAAGGAGACTGCGCGTCTCATTGGACATACTGGTGGCGAGCACATTCTGTTCAAACACTATGTCGTCTATGTCCCCGAGAAGGAAGCCAAGAAGCTCTGGGCACTGCGCCCGCCCACTTCGAGTGCGATTGGGCGACTCGCGGCGTGACCCTGATAATGGCACCGAATTGTCACCGACTCCGCCATTTTGGCAAAAACCCCAATAAAACCACGAAATCCTACTGGGATTTGAACCCACCGAGTGCTATCCGCGCAACCCATTGCGGTTACCATAATTGCCAAATTTGCTGAGGATTATTACACATTTGCCCGAAGCATTTAGCGGCATCGCGAAGCACTAAAAGGCAAGAATTCTGTCACCGATATGGCACCGATCTCGATATGAAAGCTGGCAAGCGCCTCTATTTAGGTGGGAAAAGGAGACGGCGCAACTATGCCTGCTCAACGAGCTTTCGCACAGCATCCACAGCTTCATGAACTGTATAAATGCTTTTTAAGTGATCTTCTTCATCACGATACGGAGCGAATGCAGGGTGATCCATCGCCGGCTCAGCATCACGATTAGGTTTGGTGAGAAACACTTTTTCCCGAGGTTTCTTGGACATAACGCGAAATCGCCGTGTATCGAGATGAAAATAATACTCGCTGTCACCGCGTGCGTAGGGCTTTATCGTTTCGCACAATTTCTTCTGCCAATTCCCATCTGTGATGAACTTGTCCAGCGCCTGCTCGCTTACAGGGACCATTTTGAACAGATCGCGTTCCCGCACTCGTCTTGCCAAATCCCTTACGGTCTCGTCTTTCACATCCGATAACGCAACCATCTCTATGGCCAAATGAATGATCGAGTCGTCTAAGGAGAGCAGATCCCGCTGACCAACCGCCTTTCCGTTAATGACATCAATCAGCGGAGCAAAAATTCTGCTATCAAGAAGTTTCGTGCCGTCCCTGATGACCACTTTAAGTCGTCTCAAGAAAAGCGCCATCATTCCTTCTGCGCACCGCACAGTCTTGTGGTAGTAGACAGTCTCATATAGAGCTCTGCGCGCGATCAAGAATTGCTCCACAACACGAATTGCTTTCCGGGCATCGAACCCCACGACCCACTCTTTATGCTGATCGCTTACGGTGAGCCCGATCGAACACGTGGAAATCAACCACTCAAGGTCGTACCTGCCATAACCGACCCCTGTTTGAAAGGTGTCCCGGCGAACGAAGTCCGCTCTGTCCACATCCACGTCACCAACCAGAAGGCGTGGCAGATAGGCGAAATAATATTCTCCAAGTAGCAAATCTCGAATCCGCTCACTGCTTCCTTCCTCGTGTTGCTCTAGCAATCTATGTAGGGCTCCGTCCTTCCACGCTAGCAGTCCGTGACCAACGAACTCGTGCCACTTGAGGTTGGCACACCATTGGCCCGATTCGAGCCCCATAGCACGCGCCCATTCATCACGGTTGAAATTTTCACCAATAATTTCTCTTTCCCATGCATGTGAGAAAGGACCATGTCCGAGATCGTGACACAATGCGGCAACAGCCATATCACGGACGACTAGCTCGTCTAACCGCGCCGTTCACCGATTGCTGCGTGGCGAGCTTCTTGCCATTGCCGTTTCTCGTCTGACGGGCCATGCTAAAGCTCTCCGTTAAATGCCCGCCGTAACAAGGCCGCCGGTAGCTTCTCGATGGACTCCAACTGTTTCTCCAGACCACGCCGCAGTCGCTCCACCCCCGCAAGCCGCGCCGACAACGCCGCTGCAATTCGATGTTGGTCGTTAAGAGAAGGGAGAGGCAACTGGATACTGCGGATGTCGCTTGAGTTGATCGAGGCTTGTCCGATGGCTCGCTTCGCGACGTTCTGTATCTGTTCGCGTACAAACCGTGTGCCCATCTCTTGTGCAATGAATTGTGAGTCCACTGAGTCATTGCAGCGTACTCGTACGAGCATGTTCTCATAGACATAACCATCAGCGTGAGAATCCACCCACGCACATTTTCCAACCAACTCGAAGCTGTTGACTCTGCTGACGAGAAGGTCACCTACTTTGAGTCCGTACGTTTCCAATTCTTTCGCGTTCACATTGACTTGAGCCAACGGCTCAAGTTGCAAGTGGTATGATTCGTTTTGAATGTTGTACATGCGCAAGAAGGGATGCCCATTCCCATAGTGCTCTGAGGACTTGTAGATACCGTTCTGCACCAATACTGCTACATCACCAAGCGTTCTCCTTGGCCATTCGTTCGTTCCGTGTCTATCGAACGTGGCGCACAAGTATGCCGCAGGCAAGGCTTGCGCAGCTTCCAATTGCGCCTCCGCGCTGCGCCGCGCGCCATCCACCGCCGCCATCTGCTCCCGCAACAACTTTGCAATCCGCCGCTGCTCGGGCAATGGAGGCAACGGCATCTCAAGTGCCAGCAATTTGTTCCGTTGAACGGCTGATTGGCCGATCCAGCGATCACAGATATTGGCGAACATTCGTTGCTGCCACTGCTGCTGAAGCCACAGCGCCAAGAACGATGCGTCGATCAGCTCTGCATCCGTTCGCAAACGCGTGAAGTGGTTGCTGAAAACAACTGGTTCATCGTGGTTTTCGAACAAGGCGCTCTTACCAACAAGATCTGTGCTGTTGGTGTTGTTAAAAAGCACATCACCTCTCTTGAGCCGGTACGTCTGGATGGTGATAGCATCGGCGGGAACACGGATGAACGACGTCCAATCAAGCCGCCCGTCGTTCGTGACGTTGTTCATCCGAAGTTGAATCACGCCACTTGGGTCACGTTCGCCGCAAGCAAATCCGAGTTGCGCGTCAGCAAGTGCCTCACCTAATTTCACCCGCTGCCAGCCAACGCGGAGCTGCTGTTGGGACGCAGTTGTTGTGGAATCAGACATGGAGGTGCTTCTTGCCCTTGGCCGTCGTGCGGTACGCTTGTTGGGGATGTTCTGGAGTCTCTGGATGCGTGTACTCCAATTCACCAGAACGAACCAGCGGGTTGAGGTAGTTGTTGGACAGATAAATCTGGTCGCGCCCCAATACTTCCGCGAGCTGGACCGCGCGCAGCGGCTTCCAGGCGCACAACTGACGAATCGCACGGCGTACATTTTCCGGCTTGTTCCTTCGCCCGAGAGCGCGAGTAGCATCGGCCAATTCTTTCGGCAGGTCTGCCAACTCCCTTGATAACGCCTTATCTAGGGTGCTGGGCTCTACAGATAAGGGCTTATCTGTAGTGCTTGGGGCTGGACCCCCTTTCGCTGCCAACAAACGCTTGCCGGAAACGTAGTACGTCGTTGCACCCTTGCCTTTTTGCTCCAACAGATCGAGGTCACGCAAACGACGAAGGTGGCCGCTTGCGGTCAGCGTGTCCAGTCGATTGATGTCGCGGTACGCGGCGTTGTTTATCGCGCCGACCTCGCGGACAAAAAGTAAAGCACGAGCCTCGTCTTCCGTCAGGCGGCAGGTCTTAAACTGCGCGAGCCACTGCTGGATTTCGGGGCTGGACAGGTGATGCGTTAACAAGGTGACGGTGAAATTGTCTTTTTGACGGTCGGATTCAAACAGAGGCAACGTCATGTTGACGCGGGTCATGGCCTCTCGCATTGCGCGAACGCCTGTGCCCTTCGTTTCCGCCAAGCCCGTTTCATGGAGAACTGCCGCGATCTTTTCGTTGCGCGTGACTGAGCCAGGTTCGCCCAGTCGATCATCCGGGATGAGAGAGTGGCCAGGGTTGCGGATTTCGAGACGGTTGGAGTAGCGGATAATCTGGACGGGCTGGCGCATCCGATAGCTGCGGTGCATCAACGCATTGACAATCACCTCGCGGATGACGGTGCGCGGGATCGTAGGCACGTCCTGCCGTCGGAGTTGATCGCTCGTCAGGGCGAACGCCTTTGGTATGTCACTCAAGACGTGGCTGACCACACGCGGGATAAGCGACACCAGCGGCTCCAACATCTCGATGGTCTGATACCGATGGTCGGGATCCGGGACCCATTCGCGGCCCTCCACAAGAATGTAATCCACACGTGCCATCGGGAAGTATCGACGGAGGGCGGCGGCCTTCCCAAAGAGCATCAGTCCCGCAACCGTAGCGCACGTTTGACCTTGGTGATTGGTAGTGGCCGCCAGCGAGTACATCAATTCGGCGTCGGAGAGTTTCAACTCCGCCGCACTTGGGTTAACACTGCCACGGGCGCGACGGTATTCGGCAATGGCGTCAGGGTCGAAATCGGCCATCGATGTGCCAGGAATCGCCGTTTCATCGTAAGTACGGTGATCGCGAAGTTGATAAAAGAGAGCAATGTCTTCCTCGGTACAATGTTGGCTGGTCGAACCGATCCGTCGAAATGCCCCCAGCGGCAAGTTGCGGCTCTTGATGAACACAGGCTTCTCGTGCGCCTGGGCTTCCGGGATATACGCCACGATGACCGTTTTGTTGTTTCGTATTTCCGTAATGATTTGCGGACGTACGGGCACGTTGAACGTGTCACGGCATTTTGTTGCAAGGTCCGCCTGCAACTGGTCGGGCTTCGGCACCCCGTAGATTTCATAAACTGGGAAGAGTGCGTCTTTGGCCGTTGCGACGCCGAGTATGAGGTAGCCGCCATTTCGCCCCGGCTCATTCGAAAAGGCTGAAACGGTTTCGAGTATGCGGTTGCCAAACTCCTCAGCGCGCTTGGCTTCGATCTCTACCGATTCGTCCGAGGTGCGGAGCTTCTGCAACAATTCATCAAACCCCAAAAGGCTCATGCGCTAAACATCCTCTTTTTCGTCTCGCGTAACAACTCCGCAGGATTGCCGAGATCTTTCAGGGCGCGCAAGCCGCCAGCGTCGTGCACTTCGTGGACCCGGAAGATTTCCGGGTTTTCGAGCGAATCCGTGCCAGCGCGGGAAAACTGCGCGGCGACTGCTTTAAGTGTCATGGCGGCGGGCGCGGGCAGACCGGCAAGCCAGTCGGCGTGTTTGTAGGTGAACGCTTCGCTGCGTTCAACGCGCGTGCGTGGGGCAAGCCCGTAGCCGAGTTCAGCCAGCACGTCATAGAGGTCGAAAGCTGCCATGTCCTCCAGTTGTTGCACCAGCAGCGCAGAGCGACCGGCGTCGGGAAGTTTTCCGAGCATCTCGCGGCGCTTGGGCGGCTCGATCCACGTGGCGCGAAATGTTTCCAGCGTCGGCGCTTCCTCGACGAGCTTCGCGGCTAGCCGTTCCTTGTATTCCTCGACAGTGACCGGCATCGCTTTGCCGTCCACTTGTGTGACGATGTAGCGGCCCGCGTCGCTCACCCGCACGTCGAAACCTTCGACCTGTAGCGTGGGTTCGGGCGGTGTCGGCGGCTCGGGGCCATCCCCGCCGGTGCGCGGCTTCCATTTGGTTGTGAATTCTTCGCCGAACAAACGAGTGGCGTCCGTGAAGTCATAGACGCGGAACATCAACTTACCCGTCGGCGCATCGAGCCGCGTGCCACGTCCAACCATCTGATAGAACGCTATGGGCGAGCGGACATACTTGAAGAAGACGATGTTCCGGACGCACGGCACGTCCACGCCCGTCGTTAGCAGGTCAACAGTTGTTGCGATAAAGTGCGAGCGGGATGCGCCGCGCAAATCGGCGAGATATTGCGCGCCTCCAACGCTGGCGGTGCATTTGAAGGCGTATGGATCGAGGCGTGGCTTGGTGTTGGCTGTGCACCACTCAGCGTAAAGGTTGTTCATCGCGATGGCGACGCGGTCGGCATGTGTGTCGCGTGCACAAAAAATGATGGTTTTCTGCTCCGGGCCGCCCGTGGCAAGAAGATGGCCGAATAACTGTCGAGTCATCACTGCGACACGCTCTGGCGATAGCAGTTTATTGTCGATGTCCGGACCAAGATAATGTGCTCGTGCTGCCTCTGTGTGGACGACCGTGCCGGTAGTTGCGTCGGTGAGCCGTTTGCCCTTGAGGTCTTCGCGCGATACGCCAACGGTCTTTTCATCTTTGTCATCGAGGAATAAATCGAAACGATGGATTTCGCACGCGGCGAGGTAACCGTCCTCGATGCCCTGGGCCATGTCGTATTCGTACACTGGCTCGCCGAAGTGTTTCAGGTTGTCAGCGGTGATCTGTGCATCGGCGAGGGCTTCCTTCGTTTTCTCGGTCAACTCCAATGTGCGCGGGGTGGCGGTCAGGCCGACCTGGACGGCGTTAGGGTTGCGGGTGAGCACCTGCGACCATTTGCCCCAAGCGGAACGGTGGCACTCGTCGATGATAATGTGACTGAAGTAGTCCTCGGGATAAAACGTGGTGAGGAAGTTGGCGGTGCCGTCCTCGGTGTCCACATCGAGTGTCTGATAGGTTACGATGTGGATGCGGGCGTTGCGGGCGTGGTTCGTGCCGTCGGATTCACGATACGCTTCGGCGGCGTCGGTGCCGAACACGTTTTGAAACGCTGTGAGTCCCTGACTCCGCAACTCGTCGCGATCGCAGACGAAAAGCGCGCGCTTCAGTTGACCAGCATCGCCGATGCGTTTCAGCAAATGGACAGCAATGAACGTCTTGCCCGCGCCCGTTGCCAGCGTCAGAAGCGCCCGCTTTTCACCGCGCGCCAGTTTCTCCAGAACCGCACGAATGGCCGCGTCTTGGTAGTAGCGCCTCGTGGCTTCCCCGCCGATGTACCGGGTAAGCAGCGGACGCGCACCGGGGCTGTCGAGCGTAAACCCCATGCCGTGTTCGTAGCGGGCACGCAGGTCAGAAGGCATTGGGAAATCTGCGAGCGGCTTCGGTGCGCTCGTCAGGCCTGTGAATCGGTCAAATTCAACAAAGAGATGGCCGTTGCTGGAGAAAACGAACGGGACATCCAGACGCTTGCACGATGCATAGAACTTGCCTTGCTCCAGGCCGTGAGCTGGTGGCAAATCTTCCGCCTTGGCTTCGATGAGCGCGAGCGCGAGCGGCTGTGTGTCGAGGTTGACCTTGACGCGAAGTGTGTAATCCACGCGCCCCTTGGCGCGCTTGCGTGGCTTGCCGTCGACGATTTCGATAGCCCCAGCCGTCTCCTCGCGGCGGATAAGGTCCTCCGTCCAACCACGGGCGTGGATGGCGGGATCAATCAGCTTGGCGCGGGTATCTGATTCTCCCAATCCCATTTGTCCCTGACACTACCAAAAATAGGAGAGGCGGAACAAGGGTGGTCACGACTGCTTTATCCATATAAACGCCGGGCGGCACCCTGTCCGTACAATTGTCCAGGAGGACAGTTATGAAGCAACAGGATTTATTAGACGCAGTGGGGACAATTAAGGCGAAAGTACCCAAAAAAACCCTAGATCAGCCGCCCGCGCAGGCTCTGGATGGCGATAAGGCAGCAGAGATGTCCACGAACGAACCGGCCGTCGGCCGTCGAACCAGACGCACAAGCGGCCGGTTGAGGCAGAATTCCGACGATTTTTTTGGGGCGACCTGCCTTCAGGAGCAACTCGCCGAGCGGCAGGCGGGTGCGGATGATCAAGGGGGAAACCCCGCCCAGGTCACCCCTATTGCCGAGCGCCTGATGAAGGTCGAGGAGGTTGCCACGATGTTGTGTGTCTCCGTCCGCTTTGTCTGGCGCCTAGTCGCCCGTGGCAATTTGAAACGGCCGGTTCGACTTGGCCGCGCCTGCAGATGGGTGTATTCAGATGTATTGGCGTATGTCGCACAACTCAAGGGCGAACGAGATCGGAGGGCACGATGATTTGTTACGTCTATCGGCAGGAAGGGTCCAAAGTCTGGCGGGGAAGGTATCGTCTGGATGGCGACGTTCTCCCAACTGATGTCGCGCTGCGCGTTTCGGACAAACAGGTCGCTGAAGAGAAGCTCCGTAAATTGGTCCGGGAAGCGGAGCGCGAAGCGGCAGGCATTGCGGTTCCAAAAACACAGCGGCACGCGGCGCAGAAACCGCTTCTCGATCACCTGGCCGATTACACGGCAGACCTGACATCCCTTGGACGCGATGATGAGTACGTCTACATCGTGGAACATCAGGCGACGCGGCTCATGACAGAATGTAATTGGCGGGTTTTGAAAGACATCACGCCGGAGACTTTCCGCACATGGCGAAACCAGCAGACCCACGCCGCTAAGACACTTAACGATTATTTGTATGCCATTTGTGGTCTTCTCAATTGGTTGGTGGCCAACAAACAGTTGCCAGCCAATCCGCTGGAACCAGTGAGTGCTGTGGACACGCGGGGTAAAGAGAAGCGAAAACGGCGCGCGTACAAGGATGATGAAGCGAGAAAGTTGTTGGCGGTCGCAGGCGGATGGCGGGCTGTCTATTTGACCGCACTCCTGACAGGTCTTCGTCGCGGCGAGCTGGCATCTTTGATTTGGGGATGGGTGCACTTGAATACGGAAAAGCCCTTCATCTTTATTCCAGCCGATGTCGACAAGGGCCGCAAGGAGCAAAAAATCTGGCTACACAGGGAAGTAACCGGCGCATTGCTCGCCATCCGTCCCACGAACGCTGCTCCGACAGATCTCGTTTTCCCGAACATGCCGCGAATGGAACATCATCACGCAATGTCGGCGGCCGCAGGCATTCCTTACATGGACGAGATGGGGCGCCAAGCTGATTTCCACGCGTTGCGCCACACGTTCAATACAAATTTAGCGCGACATGGCACGCCCGAGCGGGTCCGCATGGAGTTAATGCGCCACAAGACAGCGCGTATGACCAGTGACGTGTACACGGACATCAGCCAGTTGCCGACCGCCCTGACTATGGAACGGCTTCCCGGTTTCGCGGAACCGTTGTCCAAACCACCTTCACACCGGGCTTCACAAAATCCAGACACAACTGTGCATTCCGATTCACAGCCAGTCACTGAACTGGTCTTTTTGCCGTTTCCCCAACCCGCTGGAGATCAACAAGAAGGTCACGGTGGTGCACGACCAGACACGGTAGGGCAGAAAAGCGAAGATGGCTGCCGTGCTAGGATTCGAACCTAGACAAACTGCTCCAGAGGCAGTTGTGCTACCATTACACTACACGGCAGTCGGTTGACACAGGGAAGAGTAAAACGGGGCGAAGGGGGTGTCAAGCCCGGCGGGCTGTGGAATGCGTCCAGAGGCAGGCCAGAGCCGTCAATTGAGCCGCATGGGCATCAGGACGTACAGGAACGGCGCGTTGAGCTTGAGGACGCCAGGGCTTAATTCGTCGGTCAATTCCAAGAACACTTCGTCGGCGTCCAAATTGCGCAATGGATCCATCATGTACTGCGGGTTGAAGGCGATCGTGATTTCCTTGCCCTTGTAGTTGATGGACAGGGTTTCCTTTGCCTCGCCGACTTCGGGTGTCGTGGCCGTGATCGTGAGCGTATTCTTGGCAAAATTCAACTTCACGGACTGGGTCTTCTCACTGGCCAAAATCGACGCGCGATGGAGCGCCGACAACAGTAATTCGCGCTCCAGAGTAATGCGTTCCTTGGTCTCAGTCGGAATGACCTGACGAAAATTCGGATAGGTTCCCTCAATGAGCTTCGAGGCCAACGTTGTGCCATCCAACTCGAAAACGATCTGGTTTTCGCCAATGGAAAGTTTGGCATCACCCTTGTCAGCCAAGAGACGTCCCAATTCGCCGACCGCCTTGGACGGCAGGATCAACTCCGACTCCGATCCCTTGGGAACCTCCATATCGTGCTCGATGAGCGCCAAGCGCCGACCGTCGGTCGCCACAACCGTAAGCTTGTCCCCCTTGAGTCCCATGAACACGCCGTTTAACACGTAGCGCGTTTCGTCATTGGAGACGGCGTAGGCTGTCTTCTGGAGCATATCACGAAGCACGACTTGCTCGATCTTGAGTGCTTTGCCCGTACCGGCTTCGGGAAACCGCGGAAACTCTTCTTCGGGCAAACCCATGATTTTGTAAAACGATGAACCAGCCCGAATGGACGCGGCGTTGCGATCATCCACCTCGACTTCGATCTCCGCCGCAGGAACTTCCTTTAAAATGGAGAACAACTTGCGCGCCGGCAATGTGGTCGATCCCGTTTTTGAGACTTCCGCTTCCACTTTGCAGCGGACACCGACATCCAAATCCGTGGTCGTGAGACTGAGTGCGCCGTCTGATGCTTGCACAAGGACATTTGACAAGATGGGCAGCGTCGTGCGCGTGCTCACGACGTTCTGCACTTGCTGCAGGCCGTCGATGATCGCCTCTTTGGTGACTTTGAACTTGATAGGCATCCCAGTCAGAATACTAATATTATTTTAGGAATAAAAGAAAAAGAATCGTTACCGTTCGGGCTGTGAATATATCAAACAACTTTCCTTGTCAAGGGCGCAGCAAGCAGTTGCGCATACCCGTCGCGTGGTTAAAAACCATGAGTTCGTAACCAACCGTGTCGGAAACACGACGACCACGAAACTCATGCGTGCTTTTTGGCCGTAGATTTACAACTTGTTGGTCGGTTATTGGCGCTGCAGCGATTGTTCCAGATAAGACACCACTTGGCGCAAGCCTTGATCCTTCGCCGAACGCTTCTCAATGAGCTTGCACGCGTGCATAACCGTGCCATGGTCGCGTCCGCCGAACGATTCGCCGATGTCCGAGAGTGACCGATCCGTCAGCACCCGGCTGATGTACATCGCCACTTGGCGCGGGAACGCCACATTTTGTGGGCGACGACGACTGGTCATGTCCGCGATGCGGATGTCGAAATGTTCGGCCACCTTTTTCTGGATGGACTCGATGGTGATCGTGCGCCGGGCTTCTTCGTGAAGCGCGTCACGAAGCAGAGACTCCAAAGCGTCGCGGTTAACCTCTTTGCCCGTGAGAGATGCGTACGAGGCCACGCGGACGAGGGCGCCTTCCAGACGGCGGATGTTGGTGCGAATCTTTTCGGCGATGAATTCGATGACCTGATCGGAAAGTTTTACGTCGATCAGCGCGGCCTTCTTCTTAAGAATGGCGATTCTCGTTTCCAGTGCCGGCGGTTGAAGTTCCGTGACCAGACCCCATTCAAAACGGGAAACGAGGCGGTTCTCCAGGTTCGCTATCTCGGCCGCCGGTCGGTCGCTCGACAAGACGATTTGCTTGTGGGCGTCGAAAAGGGTGTTGAAGGTGTGGAAAAACTCATCCTGCATCCGCTCTTTGCCCGCGAGAAATTGGATATCGTCGATGAGCAGGACGTCGGCTTGGCGGTATTTCTTGCGGAACTTCGTCATGCTGCTGTTTTGGATGGCCTGGATGAAGTCGTTCGTGAATTGTTCGCAGGTGATGTAGCAGACCTTGTGGACCTTGCCGTTGACGGCCGCGGCGTGGCCGATCGCCTGCATCAAATGCGTCTTGCCAAGTCCCACGCCGCCATAGATGAACAATGGGTTGTAGGCCTTTGCCGGTGATTGCGCCACAGCCAGCGCGGCGGCATGGGCAAAGTTGTTGTTTGGACCCACGACGAACGAATCGAACGTGTAGCGCGCATTCAACTTCACATCGAGCACGGGTTTCGTTGCCTCGCGTCTTTCGGTGGCGCTGGATTTGGGCACTTCCGCAGGCGCCTTCAAGCCTTGGGCGATCGCGAAACGAACCTGTAGCGGCTGCCGGGACACCTGGTTGACGGCTTCGCGGATCAAGGGCAGGAAATTATCTTGCAGCCAGATCTGATAAAATTCGTTGGCCACGCCCAAGACCAGCACGTCGTGGTTCAGTTCGACCGGCCTGATCGGCGCAAACCAGCGGGTAAACAATTCGGGATTGAGCATCCCTTGCAGAATTTTGCTCGCGTCTCGCCATAGTTGGTCCTGCCCCGTCATGATCATTCCTCCGTCATCGCAACACCCAACTTATTCACAAGGTGTTAACACTCTTGCCGCGTTCCAGCCCCGAGGGCTTGTTCTACTGTGGCGGGCGGAGAGAGAGACCTGCGCACGAATGCCAAGGAAGCAAAATAACCATGAATCCCCCTTAGCTTACCATCGAAGCACCCAGCAACTGCGAAAATTACGACTCGAAAGCGGCTTTTACACCGCGGTGCAGCTGCATTATCCCATCAACATTCGTGTCAGACTCGGGAGAGATGCGAACCAAAAAAATCCACATATCCTGGGCGACGCGTACAACCGTCTAGCGATACATGACTAAAAACCCAGACTGTTAACAACTTGTTCACACCCTCCCCCACATCCTCGCCTTCGCCTTAACGCGCACAGCATAGCGAGCGGATTTTTCTTCTTCAAGAAAAAAATAGGCGCGCGCCAAAGAAAGTTCTTTGGTAACGCGCAACACAGAAAAAAACAGGGCCGAAAGTTCGTGAAAACTTTCGGCCCTGCGCGTGACGCAATTTTCTTACGCGTCGTAGTACATGTGGAATTCCCACGGATGCGGACGCAGGCGCACTTGATCCTGCTCTTTGCGCTTCATCTCGATCCACGTGTCGATCACGTCCTGCGTGAATACGTCGCCTTTGAGCAGGAACTCGTGATCTTCTTCGAGTTCGTCGCACGCCTCGGTAAGACTGCCTGGCATCGACGGTACTTTCTTCAGTTCGCTGGCGGACAGCTCGTAAATATTCTTGTCGAGCGGCTCGCCGGGGTCGATGCGGTTCTCAATGCCATCGAGACCGGCCATCAACAGCGCGGAGAAGGCAATATACGGGTTCGCCGTCGGATCGGGCGGACGATACTCAATGCGTTTGGCCTTCGGGCTGGGTGAATACGTGGGGATGCGGATGGCTGCCGAACGATTGCGGCTCGAATACGCGAGGTTCACCGGCGCTTCGAAGCCCGGCGTCAGGCGCTTGTAGCTGTTGACGGTTGGATTCGTGATCGCCGCGATGGCCCGCGCGTGTTTGAGGACGCCGCCAATGTAATGCAGGGCCATCTGGCTGAGACCGGCGTACTCCTTGCCCGCGAAGAGCGGCTTACCCTTTTTCCACAAGCTCTGATGCGTGTGCATGCCGCTGCCGTTATCGCCGAACAGCGGTTTGGGCATGAAGGTGACCGTCTTGTTGTGGCGCTTGGCGACATTCTTGACGATGTATTTGTACAGCAACATGTTGTCAGCCATCGAAACCAGCGAATTGAAGCGCAGGTCGATCTCGGCCTGGCCTGCGGTCGCGACTTCATGATGCTCGCGCTCCACTTTGAGGCCGCAATCTTTCATGACCATGATCATTTCGTTGCGGATGTCGCCTTGCGTGTCCTGCGGCGCAACGGGGAAGTAGCCTTCCTTGTGGCGAATTTTGTTGCCGAGGTTCGGGAACTCTTCACGACCGCTGTTCCAGATGCCTTCGTTGCTGTCCACGTAATAATAGCTGCTGTTCGACGTCTGGCCGAAACGGACGTCGTCGAAAATAAAGAATTCCGCTTCGGGGCCGAAGTACGCGGTGTCCGCGATGCCGGTCTGCTTCAGGTACGCTTCCGCCTTGCGGGAGATGTTACGCGGGTCGCGGCTGTACGGCTCGCGCGTGATCGTGTCCACCGCGTCAGCGATGATGCTCAGCGTTGTCACTTGCGGAAACGGATCAATGATTGCCGTCGCGGGATCCAACATCAACAACATGTCGCTGGCTTCAATGGATTTCCAGCCCCGGATAGAGGAACCATCAAATCCCAAGCCCGCCTCGAAAACCTCCTCCTCCAATTCGGCGATTGGGCAGCAGAAGTGCTGCCAAGTGCCAATGAAATCGCAGAATTTAACGTCGACAAGTTGTACGTTCTTGCTTTTACATAACGCTAGAACTTCTTTGGGTGTCATTGTTGTCCTCCTAGCCGAACGGCGACTCGCTCACCGTGCCGGCTGCAATTGATTCCTAGTTGATCCAGTTTGAGCGGCGTCACACAGCCTGATCGCCGCGCTCCTCGGTACGAATACGCACAGCCTCGTCGATGGGTAGCACAAAAATCTTGCCATCGCCGATCTTCCCTGTTTTTGCCGTCTTGAGAATCGCGTTGACCGCGGCATCCACGGAGCCGTTGGGCAACACAATTTCCAACTTCAGCTTTGGCAGGAAATCCACGGTGTACTCGCTGCCGCGGTAGATCTCGGTGTGGCCCTTTTGTCGCCCGAAACCCTTGACCTCGGTGACCGTCATGCCCTCGACCCCCACGCCTGCCAGCGCTTCCTTGACGTCTTCGAGCTTGAACGGCTTGATAATGGCTTCAATTTTCTTCATTGGTATCCTTCCCAAGTGCGGGTGCGAATACTAGAGAACAGCCCAAGGTGTGTAAATAGAAAAAGCACCTCGGCACTCACTCGCGCCAGTCGCACCGGGATCATGTACACCCGTGTGTACGTTGGTTTAGCAACGAATATGCCATCACCGCGTTCTTCCATTCAAATTCCATGCTCAAACACTTATAACACAATCTGTTGCGCATCGATTGAATCTAATGATAGGAGACGGAAGACACCTTCGCGCTGTGGCCATTTACTCAGCATGGTCAAAACGAAGCGCCAGCCGCCGTCAGATGGCACGCTATTCAGACCTCTGGCGCGCTTCTCGCTTAATCGGATGAGAAGCTGTTCCAATTTACCGGACGAGGGAGTACAACTCGATATCGGAAGCAATGTATGAAGCAAATCGTCATCGTAATCTCATTCGCTTTGGCATTTGCGCTCCCAGCCGCGAGCGTTCGGGGTGAGACCGGTACATCGCAGTTTTTCACGAACGGGGTTGTGACCGATTGGGGCAGGGCCAATCTCTACGTGGGCAATACCGGCCCGAACAATTATCTGCAAATCTCCAACGGCAGCGGCCTGACCAATGCAGGCTTTTGTTATATCGGCAACAGTTCGAACGCCAATCAGAACACGCTATTGGTGTCTGACACGAATTCCGTGTTCAAGGGCACACTGTTTGCCACCGGATTGTACATCGGCAACAGCGGCTCAGACAATCAGTTCGTGGTGAGCAACGGCGCGGTGGCGACCATTGGCCCGGGCTACATGGGCCGGCAGGTGGGCGCGGACCACAACGCAGCGCTGATTAGCGGCAGCGGATCGATTTGGAGCAACGACATCATCTACGTCGGATGGTCGGGCGCGGGCACCAGTGTCACGATCCAGCACCAGGGCCGCATGGTGACGCAGTTTGGTTTTATCGTGCTCGGCTACCAACCATCCTCCAGCAACAATATCGTCACGATCAGCGACACCGGCTCGGTGTGGACCACGGGCAGTTCGCCTTCCATCGGCTATTATGGAGCGGGCAACCAGATGGTCATCACCAATGGCGGCCTGATGACGGTGCGGTCCGTGGACAGCAGTTGGCTGGGGTACTACTCGAACGCCAATCAGAATGCGGTGCTGGTGACCGGCAACGGGTCGGAATGGGATGCCGGTGTCGCCATCAACCTTGGGAATTACGGCGCCAGCAACCGGGTGGATGTGTTGGCGGGGGCATTGGTGCAGGCACAGAATGTCATTCTCGGCATCAACCCCAGTTCCACCGACAACCGCTTCACGGTCGACCAGAGCACGCTCGCCGTTTCAAATACGTTTCACAATGGCACGCTCGAGGTCCGCCGTGGAACATTCAATTTCAACAGCGGCACGGTCACGACCGAGGCGTTGGTCCTGACCAACGCGACGCAAGGGGTGTTCCAATTCAGCGGCGGCTGGCTGGCGACAAGCGCTTCGACGGTGACCGCAGGCAGCGTGTTCACGGTCGGTGATGGCATTGATGCGGCCACCTACCATCTGCTGGGTGGGGTGCATACTTTCAACGACGGCCTGCGGGTACGCCACAACGCGACACTGAGTGGTTGCGGCACGATCAGCGGCGCGGTGGTCGTTGACGCCGGTGGCGCCATTGTCGCTGACTGCGGCGGAACTCTTACGTTCGGAGGCAGCGTCACCAACAACGGGACGATGCGGGCCATCGACGGCAGCGTGCTCGAATCCTACGGCACGGTGGTCAACAACGGGGTCATCGATATCATCAATGGCGGAGCGACCCAGTTCCACAGAGGTGTTCTCAATAACGGCGCCATTTTGGACGCCAGCAGCGTGCGTGTCTCCAACACCGCTATCTCAGGCAATGACATCACCATCCAAATTACGTCGGCCACCAACCACACCTATCAGCTTCAAGCCAGCCCGTCGCTCGCACCAACGAACTGGGTGAACACCGGGGCTTCGCAAGCGGGCACCGCCGGCGTGCTCACGTTTACGGAGCACGGCGGAGAGACGAATGGCCCCAGTCGCTTCTACCGCATCGCCGTCACCGCGCCGTAGGCGGCAACGCGCCGGCGATTTGCAGTTGCTGCCGCTTTCGAGCTCGTGCTAACCTGACCCGGCTATGGACGCACCAGGCAAAGTGCCGGACTCCATCAACTGCCATGCGTGCGGTGCGATTCTCGATCTGACGGGGCAGACTGGTTTCACGCACGTGGAATGCAAGCATTGCGGCGCAGCCTCCGTTGTCCCGTTGCAATTCGGCGATTTCCTGTTGCTCAACACGATCGGTATCGGCGGCACGGGCACGGTGTACAAGGCCATCGACCTTCCGCTGAACCGTTACCTCGCCCTCAAGATCCTGCGCCAGAAACTGAGCGGCGACCCGGCGTTCATCGCCAGCTTTTCCCAAGAGGCGCGAGCGGCGGCCTCTGTCAACCATCCCAACGTCGCGCAGATTTATTCCTTTGGCGAACTCGATGGCTGGCGCTATCTGGCCATGGAACTGTGCGACCGCGGCAGCCTCGACGACCGCATCACCAAGCTCGGCAAACTTCCCGAGCCTGAAGTGCTTTCCGTCGGCCAACAAATTGCGTCCGCCTTGCGCGCCGCTTGGCAGCGCGGCCTTCTTCACCACGACGTGAAACCCGGCAACATTCTCTTCAACGAGGATGATATTCCCAAGATCGTCGACTTCGGCCTGGCAGACGTGGAGGGCAACGCTGCCGAAAGTGGTCAAGGAGCGGTGCCTGAACGAGTATGGGGCACACCGTATTATGTCTCGCCAGAAAAACTTCGCGGAAAACCTGAAGACGTGCGCGGGGACATCTATTCCCTCGGCGCGACGCTGTTCCATGCCTTGACGGGTTCTCCGCCCTCCGATGCCGCGACCACAACCCAATCCCCGGTTTTGCTGGAGAGGCACGTGTCCGGCATTCACGAGCCGACCACCCGTGTCATCGCGCGCATGTTGGCGAAAGATCCAGCCAAGCGATACGGCTCTTACGATGAAGTCATCCAGGACCTTACCGAAGCAAGCGAGTCCTTGAAGGGGATGCAGAATGGCAGACCTGGAAACGAACGTTCTTCGATCTGGTCCCTGCTTCCACGATTTCGCCGGTCACCGAAGTAAGGAAGGCTCGCGCCATTTACTGGCGCTACGGCATTACGGCGGGAGTTTTCGCAAGAATCTGATTCACGACGGACTTGACGCCCTTCACGGAATACGCCAGGCCTTCTGCGCGCGACGACGCGGCAAAATTCGGCGCCGATCCGCGAAGCGTGACCTTACCATCGTCAACCTCGACAACGATCCCCGCGTTCGATACGGGGTCGAGATCGAGCAGGCGGCGGATTTCAAGGCCGATGCTCTGGTCACTGCCCTCTTCGGGTCCGGTTGTGGTGGTGGGCGGAGCAATCGGCTGTCCCAACGCGCGCATCGCGGGTTGCGGTTCGGCGGCGGTTTGTTTTGGATCCGGCTTTGACGCGCAGCCGGTAACGAGCACGCCGACGACCACCGCCAAAGAGACGAGCAACCAGACGCGCATAGACCCCTACCTTTCTCCGTCTAACGTAGCACGAATAGGGCATCCGTGGAGCAAGTTTTCTGTTAAGGCTGGATGGAAGTAATGGTGCGCGGGACAGGACTTGAACCTGCACGGCTTTCGCCATACGCCCCTCAAGCGTACGTGTCTGCCAATTCCACCACCCGCGCCCAATGGGCTGCTGCGCCGATAAATTATATGGAAAGACAGCGGCCAGCAAGCTAAGATTTGGGAGCTATGTCAGGTCATTCCAGATGGTCGAAGGTCAAGCATTACAAGGGCACAATCGATTCCAAGCGCGGAAAGATTTTCGCCAAACTGGGAAAAGAAATGAGCGTGGCCGCCAAGCATGGCGGGGGTGACCCTGGTTTCAATCCGCGTTTGCGCACAATCCTGATGAAGGCCCGCGCCGTCAACATGCCCGCCGACAACATCGACCGCGCCATCAAGAAGGGCACCGGCGAACTTCCCGGCGTCACGTATGAGGAGATCACCTACGAAGGCTACGCGCCCGGCGGCGTCGCTTTGTTGATGGAACTGCTCACGGACAACAAGAACCGCACCGCCGCGGAGATCCGTCAGATTTTCACGAAGCAAGGCGGCAACATGGCGGTGTCCGGCGCCGTCAAGCACCTCTTTCACCGCAAGGGACAAATCCTCGTTGCGAAGGAACAGATTTCGGAAGACGACCTGATGGGTCTCGCTCTCGACGCCGGCGCCGAGGACATGATCTCACATCCGGACACATACGAAATTCTCACCGATCCGCATCAGGTCGAGGCCGTGCACAAAGCGCTCGAGACAAAAGGCATCAAAGCACAATCGGCCGAAATCGCATTTTTGCCCCTTACGTCCGCCCCCATCACGGACGAAAAGACCGCACGCGCCGTGCTCGGCCTCCTCGACGCCCTCGAAGATAATGACGATATCCAGAACGTGTACTCCAACGAGGACATTCCCGACGAGATCATGGAGAAAGTACAAGCTGCTGCTGCCTAACTGTAGCGGCGGTCTATGACCGCCGTCCGTAAGATGATTATTCTCGGCATTGACCCAAGCCTCCGCTCGACCGGCTTCGGCGTCATCGAAGTCAAAGGCAACCAGACGACTGCCCTCTGCCACGGTCACGTCAAGAATCCGCCCACCGTCTTGCCGTCACGTTGTCTCGTGCGCATCAGTGATGCTGTGACGAAACTGATCGGTGAGCACTCACCAGAAGCCGTCGCCATTGAGGGCTTGGTGTACGTGCAGAACACCCGTATTGCCTTCACCCTCGGCCAGGTGCGCGGCGTCATTATCGCCGCCGCAGCAAGAAACGATCTTCCCATTTACGAATACGCCCCGCGCAAAGTGAAACAAGCCGTCACCGGTCTTGGCGGTGCCGGCAAGACACAAGTCGGCAACATGGTCAAAGCCATGCTCGGCCTCCGCGAAATCCCCCAAGCCGATGCCGGCGATGCCCTCGCCCTCGCCATCTGCCACGCCCACAACTGCCGCGGCGTCCAGATCAAACCGCCCAAGCAGATTTGATGAGGAGGCGGCAGGCTGGTTGCAGCTACGTTTCCTCGACCTTCAATTCCAACCGCAGGAGTTCATCACCCCGCAGTACGATGGCGTGGAGAACGCCGTCCTTATCAAAAGCAAATGGTACATTTAGTTCGCCGAGCATACCCTTCGTGTTCAAAGATGTGGCGCACCTCACGAACTTGTCGTATTCCTTGCCCTGGAATTCACCATAAACAGGGATTGATTTCACATCGGGCCTGATCAAATACGCCACACGTTTGCCGTCGGGACTGAAATACGGACTGGTGAAGATATACTTGGACCGTTCTTGCACGACCCCGTCTAAAACGACGGAGTCGTACCCTGTAAACGTCGGAGTGTCGAAAGGAGTGACATAAGCTAGGTGTTGGCTGTCGGGGCTAAAGATCAGGTTCCGCGTATACTCCCTCACTTGTTGATCATCAAAAACCTTTTCATTAACAATCACCATCCAATGGGAGCCGGAACGCGTGACGTACGCCAAACGCTGGCTGTCGGAGCTGAAAGCGGGAAGGCCATGGTCCGGCATGGCACTGCAAGTCCTCCCGGGCCGGTCATCCTGAACAACAAAGTTTTCTGCCGTTTGCATTCGCGCGCCGACTGTATAAGCCGTATGTTTGCCGTCGGGACTGAAGACGATCCCGCCAACAGAATCATGTTCACTTCCTTCTTTCCCGTCGATGACCGCGAAGTATGTTCCCCGCTGATCCTTAATCCGCTTGTGCGCGACGTAGGCCAATCGGCTGCTGTCGGGGCCAAACACGATTTCCTTAACCCCGTTGTACTGTTTGCCCGCCACCTCGTTTACCACCACACAGGCCCCTCGATTCCAACTTGCTTCAGCGATGTATGCCAGCTTCCGACTGTCAGGACTGAAGATCAAACCTTCAACAAGTTGATAGTGTTTCC
>Ga0206923_1023_pt1 | contig 42556 bp, 22 predicted proteins | sample Alteio_BWOrgHeat_64_FD_152961 | JGI IMG/M metagenome (GOLD analysis project Ga0206923, IMG submission 152961) | Enriched cells from forest soil in Barre Woods Harvard Forest LTER site, Petersham, Massachusetts, United States -... | ecosystem: Environmental > Terrestrial > Soil > Temperate forest >...
CCCGCATCGGTGGAACGGACGAGCGTGCCGACCAACGTTCCGGTGCCGCTGCCCAGGGACACGGTGATCGCGGCGCCCGCGACTGGCAAGCCATTCGTGCCGAAGGCTTCAACCTGAATCTCCGGTGAGATGATTGCGCCCTGGAATGCGTTACTCGGCTGTTGCACAAAGCTCATCGACTGTACGGTGGGGCTGCTGAACAGGGCCGTCTCCGTTACTGGCCCGCTCATCGTGACAGAGGCCGAACTGTTGGTTCCCGAATACGAGCCGCTGCCGGTTCCGTTCCAATTGACGAACTGAAAGCCGAGGGACGGTGTCGCGCCGATGTTCACCACCGAGTTACTGTTCTGCCAATTGCTGGCCGGACTTACGCCGCCGCCGGCGCTGGCGTTCATCGTGAGGTAATACTGGGTCGCGAAGTTCGCCGTGTAATTGGTGGACACAAGCGACGAGACGGTATGCGAGATGGCCCCGCCATCGCTCCACGAAGTCCAGACGTCCTGCACACCAGTTCCGCTGTTCTGGGGCGTGGCGGTGGCGATAGTGTGAATCGAGCCTTGCGTCCAAGTGAAGATTTGGGAGTTAGTGTACGTCACGTTGTCAACGGTGAAGGTGTGCCCCGGCGGACTGGCCTGCACGGTCACGCTGATTGGCGTCGTGAGAAAGTTGAAGGTAAACGCGCCGCTGGACTGGTTCGTAAAAATGGTTCCCGGCGTCTGCTCGGAAATGATGGGCGTGTTGCTAACGACTAGGTCGGTGACGGTGATGCTGCCCTTGGCGTCGTTACGGGCGATTACGCCGAACACGCCGTCAACATAAACGTTGGAACAACAATTGTTCTGAGGGTGAAAGACGTTAACCCCGAGCCCATAGAGGGAAGCATGCACGCTGCTCATGGTGGAACTGGACACCACACCGCCACCCGGATCGGCAAATTGCACCGCGTAGGACAGGCTGTTGGAAATATTGATGTTGCTGATTTGGAGGCCAGGAATGTTGATGTTTTGCGGAACGATCGCGAGGGCTCCGCGCCACTGCCAACCGGGATCATAGCCGCCGCAGCGAACCAGATCGCAGTTTTGGGCGACGGTGGTTCCCGCGAACACATTCGTGCCGACGGGGAATGTCCCGGCGATCAAAACGCCGCAGCCGTCGGGAGCGTCGACGAACCGGCAGTCCTCAACCTGGTTGCCGATCCCGCCGTAGATTCCGCAGCAGTTGGCGAACCAGGGCGATTGGGCGGTGCAGTGAGTGAAGACGTTGTACCCGGGTTGATAGGTGGCCGTCCGATACGTGGCCGGCCAGATGGCAAAGGAATCATCACCCGTACCGCGCGCCGTGCAATTGCTCACGATGCAGCCCTGCATGCCCACGTCGATGTTGATGCCATCCGCGATGGTGTTGCGAAACCGGCAATCGGTGACGAGCATACCCAAGGCATTGGCAAGCCAGGCGCCCGTCTTGGTGTGCTCCACCCAGACTCGCGCGATGCTTGAGTTGGTGCCGAAAACTTCGCTGAACCCATCGTTCGCCTGGCCGTCATTGCGGAAATTCAATTTCCCGAGGATCGCGAAGTCGGCGAAGTGGGTGTTGCTGCCTTCGCCGTTGAAACGTACTCGGCCGTGCTCGTTGACATAAGTGGCAGGATTGCCAACGAACGTGGTGTACCACATGCCCGCGCCCTGAATGGTTGTGCCGGGGGGAACATTGATATCGCCAGTGACCAGATAGTTGCCGGGAGGAAACCAGATGGCACCCCCCTGACTCACGCAGTTGTTGATGGCGGTCGTGTCGTCGGCAATACCGTTGCCGACCGCCCCGCAAGCCATGATGGACTGCGACCCGAGTGGTTGAGTAAGCGGCAGGCCGATGAGCTCGAGGTCAACGAGGTCAATGATGTAATAGGCCGCCGTATCGTTCGCGTCAATCTGCAGGCGGACAAGATCCCCCGGGTTAATGGTCAAGTTCATCACGCGCGCTTCGTCAAAAAAGTTTCGCGCGTTGCCATCGCCGGGATTGTTGGAAAAAGTATAACCTCCGTAGAGCCACGTATACTTGGAAGTCACGGGGATTTTCTGAACGAAGTTTCCATTAAGATAAAGGCTGATGGTGTAATCAGCCCCGACCCCGTCCGCGGTATCGGGCACGCAATAGCGCACGACCAACGTGTTAGCTGGTGACTGCGCGGCAAACTGCACGTATTGCCCCGTACCGGCCAACTGGACACACTGCCTACCTGAGGCTTCTGCCGCAAACGTGTTGGTGACCGTGACATTCTTGTCCGCAGCGACGGGAGGAGGGCCAAGGATCGTGCCACCATTGATGGTCATCGCGTCCGCTTCGTAGGTGATCCACGGCACGGTCGCGCCGATATCAGCGACTGCAGAACTCACGGGAATGACAATCACCAGGATGAGGGCGAAAAAAAGCATCTTGGCTGTCATGGTCGAACCCGTTGATCAAACGCTTGATGTAATCAACAACCTGCATCGAACAACAAAGCAATCCAGGCTTTACGTAAAGCGATCAACTGATGCTGGCGGTACAGAGGCGTGTTAAGGAGATCCAACCCGATAAAAGAGCTGGGCGTTGCCGGGTGCGTTGGTATCGGTGAATGTCACCGACGCACCGGTTGCATTGGTGACGCTGTCCGGCAGAATCGACCAGCTGGCCGGAACGAGGTTGGGGGTCGCCTCGACGTGGTAGGCGAAGCCCGTCATTGTCGTGTAACTTAGCGTCACCGTGAAATCGGGGTTGACCGTGATCCCCATAATGGTCGGCGCTACCGGCGCTCCATTGGTCAACATGCCGATGCCAGAGACTGCCAGCGTGCTGACGCCGCTGGTGGCATCGGAGTTGACCGTCAGATTTCCCCCATAGCTGGTGGCAACCACGGGCGAGAACGTCACCGTCAGATTCGTCGATCCGCCGCTGGCCAAGGTTCCCGACCAATCCCCGGTGAACCCATCCGGATACGCGATGTTGCTCACGGTCAGGGTGGAATTGCCAGCATTGCTTACCGTGAAGGTTAAGTTGCTGGAGCTACCCACGCCCACGCCACCGAAGGCCAAGTTGCCGCTCACGGAGATGACCCGCGTCGGGATCTGGACAAAGCTGGCAGTTTCCGTAATCGGGCCGTTCATTGTGACCGAGGCTGGATTGTTCGTTCCCGAATACAAGCCGCTTCCACTTCCGGACCAACTGGTGAAACCGTAGCCGTTGGAGGCGATGGCGCTCATCCCAACCACCGCCCCGCTATTATTCCACCCGCTGGACGGGGTGACGCTGCCCCCAATGCCGGCTGTCATGGTCAGGTAATACTGCGTGGTAAAAGTGGCGGTGTAGGTTGTGACGGTGGTGGGGGCCACGAGATGCGAGATCGCCCCACCGTCACTCCAGGAAGTCCAGACGTCTTGCGCACCGCCGCCGGCATTCTGCGGTGACATGGTGCCAATCGTGTGGTTGGAACCCGGTATCCAGCTGAAGGTCTGCGTGGTGGTATACGGCGTTCCATCCACCGTAAACGAGTCTCCGGGCGGATTGGCCTGTACGGTGACCGGAATATTGAAGTTTGCTGTTTCCGTAATCGGACCGTTCATCGTGATCGATGCCGGATCGTTGGTTCCCGAATACGAGCCGGTGCCAGTGCCGGACCAACCGCTGAAACTGAAGCCGTTGGAAGCGGTGGCACTGATGTTCACATTCGCCCCGCTGTTGTCCCAGCCACTGGCCGGACTGACGCTGCCTCCCGTGCCCGCATTCATGGTGAGGAAATATTGCGTCGTGAAGTTCGCCGTATAGGTGCCGCCGGTGCTGGGTGTAATCGTGTGTGAGATTGCTCCACTATCGCTCCAAGAGCTCCAGACGTATTGAGTTCCGGTTCCGCCGCTCTGTGGCGAAGAGGTGGCAATCGTATGACTCGAGTTTGGGATCCAATTGAAAACCTGCGTAGTGGTGTAGGGCGTCCCGTCCACTGTGAACGAAAGGCCTGTCGGACTGGTCTGCACTGCGACCGGGATGGTGTTGGATACAAAATTGAAGGTGAAGTTGGGCGAGTCGTTTCGGTATTCAACAATCGTTGAATTGCTGACGGTCATGCTCCCGACGGCGTCATTTCTCGCCCAGAGACCGTTCCGTCCACCGCCTCCAAGGCCGTAATTGGGGATGTTCACATTGGACATGATCGCATTTGCAAGCGTGCCCGTGGGACCGTTACCCGTGCCACCGATGATACTCAGGCCGTCGGATGCACTGTTCGTGATGTTCAGATTGTTGAGATTGAGGCCCGAGAGGCCGTTGGCGGACGCGTTCAAGCAGATTTGCAGGCCCGCGCCCACACCCGCGCCCCCGCAACGTATCAGGTCGCATCGTTGGACAACCGTGGTTCCGCTGAAAGTGTTCGCCCCAACGGGAAAGGTGGTCGCGATCAAGATGCCGCAATCGTAGGGAATGTCCTGGAACAGGCAATCCTGGATGGTGTTGCCCACGCCCCCATAGATCGCCCCGCCGTTGGCCAGAAATGGCGTTTGGCCCGTGCAGTGAGTGATCACGTTAAAACCGGGTGTATATGCTTGCGATGTGTAGGTCGCCGGCCAGATGGGAAAGCAATCATCGCCCGTGCCGCGCGCGGTGCAGTTCGTGACGGTGCAGCTTCGCATCCCGACAACGAGGTTGATCCCGTCGGCGATGGTGTCGCGGAAGCGGCAGTTGCTCACTACCAAACCCTGAGAGTTCACAATCCACGCGCCGGTCTTGGTATGCTCTACCCACATGTTCGAGATGGTCGACCCCGTTCCAAACGATCCGCCGATCCCGTCATTGGGTTCACTGTCGTTCCGGTAATTCAACTTTCCGACGATTGCAATATCCGACAGGTGAATATTGCCTCCGTTCCCGTTTGACACACCCCCGTTCAGCGTAACCCGTCTCGAAGAGCTGGAGTATAAAGTGGGATCGCCGACCAGCGTCGTGTACCATATGCCCGCGCCTTGGACTGTTTTGTTGGGAGGAATATTGATCAAGCCGGTGACTTTGTAATTGCCCGGCGGCAGCCACGTGCTGGCGTTGCCGCTAATGCAACCCTGTATAGCGGAGGTGTCGTCACTGACTCCGTCGCCGACGGCGCCGTAGATCTTGACCGAGACCGAACCGTTGGGTTGATTAGTAATTGGGGGAGGAACATTTTCCAGGTCAACAAGGTCAATATCGTAAAACGAAGCTGTATCCGTGGCGTCCTTTTGTAATTTTATCACATCGCCGGGGTTAATCATCCACCCATTGGTGCGCACCTCATCGTAAAAATTCCGCGGCCCGCTGCCGGGATTGTTGTTAAAAGGATACGAGCCATAGAGCCAGGAATACATGGAGGTCATGGGCAATTTGGCGGCAAATATACCGTTTGTGTAGAGGCTGAGGGTGTAATTGGTCCCGACCCCGTTGGCGGTATCGGGTACGCTGTAGCGTACGACGATGGCAGTGGAGGTTGTCTGGGCGGTGAACTGCATGTACGCCCCATTGGTACTGAGATGGACGCACTGCCGCCCCGACGATTCTGACGTGACATTATTTCCAGCGTACGATGGTCCGAGGATCGTGCCGGTGTTGGTCATGTTCTCGGCTTCGTAGGTGATCCATGGCACGGTTGCGCCGCTAAACGCCAAAGCAGAGTTCAGCGAAACGACGAGGGACAACATGAGGGTAAGTCGAAGCATCTTGGCTCTCAAAACCAATAACAAGTAACAAGAACCGCCGCGTGTCTCCAGCTAATGTTTGCTTTACGTAAATAGATTAGGCCGGTGGCGGTCACGACGTAAGGCCATTGTCCCGACGGATTCAGTGCTGGGTGTTCATTATATTATTTTGACGGCTTACGCAAACTGGTCGGTCTTGGCGATACGACTGGTTTTGTGGAGCGCCGCTTAGGTAATCCTCACGACGCTTGAAGGAAACCAGAACGGGTGCATTTACGTAAAGTGCTACTCTCGCTGGAAGCGCGGCCAGCCTCGGGTTAAATGGTTCACGTGCATCAGACTGGAGACGGAACTAAGGAAGCAATGGGATCAAAGAGGAGTTCGATAAACACGCCTACAGGTTTTTGTTGGGATTTGTCAACAATAGCTCGTCGACTTCAACTTCGGGAGAAGGGCATTGAAAACAAAATTGTCTGATAAGCTTTGGTATGCCGTCGGCGACCCGTGGGTATTGACCCAGTCCGGGTGGTCACCGGCGAAGAACATCTACTTCGAAACAATTTTCACCCAGGCCAACGGATACATGGGGATTCGGGGCTACACAGAAGAGATCAATGACGGACTGGGCAGTTTCCGCGAAGGCTATCTGGCCGGCGTTTTTGGGTACGTGGACAAAGCCGCGCTGGCTCAGATGCGCGTGAACTACGAATGGCCCGTGTTGGCGATGATCACACTACCCGAATTGTTCGCCTGCAACATTACATTGAATGGGGCGGCTTTCACGCTCTCCGAAGGAACCATTCCCTTCTTCAGCCGGTCCCTGAATATGCGCAATGGCGTGTTGGCGCGCCACCTGGTCTGGGAAAGCCCGACCGGATTGCGGACCCGGCTGCTCTTCGAGCGATTCCTTTCAGCAGCGGAGCCGCACCTCGCGATGCAACAAATCACGGTCATGCCGGAGAATTGGAACGGCAAGGCGGTCTTGAAATTCAAGCTCGATGGCACGTATCCGACGTATTTCCGCTGCGGTGACCGTGCCTTGCCTCATCTGCGCCAGGATTTGCTCCTGAATTCACAGATTGATCCGGGAAAGGACGGCGCAGCCTGTTTGACTGTGGATGTAAAGGGAACCGGACACATGGTGAGCATCGCATCGAACGTCACCGGCGGCTCATGTGTCACGTCGGCGCCAGACTCAGCCGTGTTAAGTCAGGAGGTCACGCTGGCGCTGAAGCGACGAGAGTCAGCGGGTGTCCTTCATGCCGTGGCCGTGGTCAGTTCCCGGGACGAAGTGGAGTCGTCGCGCATACCGAAACTGGCGACCGAGATCACCCGGCGGGCCGCAAGGGCTGGTTATATCAGTTCATTGGCGGAGTCTGAAACGGTCTGGGACCACCGCTGGGAGATGGCCGACATGACAATTGATGGCCCGGCGAGAGACCAGGCGTATGTACGATTCAGTTCGTTCAGCATGCTGCAGATGGCGCCGTTTCACACCGACAACATGAGCGTGCCCGCCCGCGCCTATTCCTTTAACCGGTATCACGGTCTCTACTACTGGGACAGCGAAACGTTCCTGTTACCGTACTACCTGCACACGTGTCCGGAGGTCGCTAGGAAGCTACTGCGGTTCCGCTATCGCACCCTCGATGGCGCGCGCCGGACGGCGCGGCGACTCAAGTCCACGGGGGCTTGTTATCCGTGGATGACGGATTCCGATGATGGAACCGAACAGGCCCCGTGGAACATCGGCGATTACGTGTGGCACCAGAACGCGGACATCGCCTATGCGATCGATCAATACGTGCAGACGACCGGGGATTACGAGTTCATGAGGGACGAAGGGCTCGAGATCCTTGTGGAGACGGCGCGCTTTTGGATGTCGCGAGTGGAAGAGGACAAGGACGGAGTGGTGCATTTGCATGACACGGTGGGGCCGGACGAGATCGACACGCACGGCAAGGATAACGGCTACACCAGCCTCATGGCCCGCCGTCATCTTCAGCTTGCCGCACACTGGTTTGAAAGCATCAAGGCCGCCGAACCGCCCGCGGCAAAAGCGTTGATCGAGAAACTGGAGATCGGCGTCGGGGAGGCCGCGAGTTGGAAAAGCGCCGCTGACCGGATGGCCGCACCAAAGGTGCCGGGCAAAGACATTCCGCTCCAGGACGAATTCCTGCTGGCGAAGAAACCGATCGACTTCAACGGGATCACCGCGGACCAAGGGTTTGCGATGCGGCACACGCACCGGGTCGTAAAGCAGTCGGACATCGTCCTCGTGATGTATTTATTGCAGGACGAATTCACCGTGGAGCAAATGCGGGAGGCGTACGACTTCTACGAACCGATGACGCTCCATTTCTCCTCATTGAGTTACAACACCCACTCCATCCTGGCCACGAAGATCGGCCGGAATGAGCAAGCATATGACTACTTCGCCAAGGCGGCCGGCCTGGATCTGGACGATTTGCGTGACGCAACCCTGGACGGACTTCACGCCGCCGCTCTGGGGGGCACGTGGCAGACCGTTGTTTATGGTTTCCTGGGGATGCGCCTGACCCAGACCGGTATCGTGTTTGAACCGCGTCTTCCAGCGGCCTGGAAATCAGTGTCGCTTCGAATCGTGTACCGGGGATATCGATTGAACTTGATCCTGACACACGATCTTCACCGCCTGGATGTCGATGGCGCCGAAGGACAGGGGCCGGCGCAAATAACCCTGAACGGTGAGACACACATTTTGAAAAGTGAACTGAGTGTTACTTCAACTCCGCTGGTGCTTGGGTCAAGCCGAACTACTCTACAAAGAGGGCAAACCGATGAAGAAAATCAAGGCAGTCATCTTTGATCTCGACGGCGTCATTGTTTCCACCGATGAGTATCATTTCCAGGCTTGGAAACAGCTCGCCGATGAAGAAAGAATTCCTTTTGATCGGAATGATAACGATCGCTTACGGGGCGTCAGCCGCATGGAGTCATTGGCGATCATCCTGCAGAAGTCGTCCAGGACCTATTCCGCCGCTGAAAAGCAGAAGATGGCCGCACGCAAGAACGACATCTACCGAGAGTTGCTGAAGGGGTTGTCGCCAGCGGACGTGTTGCCGGGTGTCACATCCACACTCCAAGCCCTTCGGGAGCGGGGCATGAAAATCGCCATCGGTTCTTCCAGCAAGAACGCGGGGCCGATTCTTCAGGCCATCGGCTTGGCGGACGTCTTTGATGCTGTGGTGGACGGAAACCATATCTCGCGGTCCAAACCGGATCCGGAAGTATTCCGTCTGGCCGCGCAGCGCATGGGGTTTCCCTCAGAACAATGCCTCGTGGTCGAGGACGCGGATGCCGGTGTCGAGGCCGCGCTGGCGGCCGGGATGAGCGTTCTGGCAGTGGGTTCCGCAAACGGGCATCCCCACGCGACGCTTTCATCCCAGGATCTGGCCCACATCACACCTGACGAGTTCCTGTTGGCAAACGTATCCCCAACTGAGGAGTCGCGGGCTTCGATCACGATTTGATTGTTCTTTGCCCAAATTCCGTCGGATAAGGCGAGATTACATGACCAGATATCGAGAACACGCGGTTAGGCTGGGAACTCGCAAACTTGAGGAAACAGAGGGAACTTTACGTAAAGGAATGTATTGATTCCCTTCGGGAGGCGCGTATGCGAAAGTGTCAGCGTTCAATAAGTACGGGAGTCACGGGTTTAGCCATGCCACTCGATACAAGACTGCGGTTGTCGCCACTTCGGAACGGGAGATATACGTCCATGAGCAGAACAATTCCCTTTCATTGCCGAGAATCTAGCCTGCGAAGAGGGTTCACGCTCATCGAACTGCTCGTCGTCATTGCGATCATCGGGATCTTGGCGGCCATGCTGCTTCCCGCGTTGAGCAAAGCCCGCGACAAGGCAAGTACCGCCGCCTCCATCAGCAACCTGAAGCAGATCTATCTGTTGATGCGGATGTATGTGGACGATTATGATGGTTATTGGCCCAAGCCGATGGGCAATGGTAACAATGACAATGCCGACACCCCAACCTGGCGACGCAATATCTGGGAACACTCCTATGGGGCTTTCCCTGTCACCCAACAAGGTTTCATGGATGCCATGGGCCACGCGAGCTATGCGCAAACGATGTGGTGTCCACTGATGACCCGCAAGTTCGGTCAAGAAGAGCACCACTCGGGCCGCGGCAGTTATGCGATGACCAAGTTCTTTCAGGTTTCATATACATGCCAACCGTCTTCATCGGGACCCAACCAGTGCACGTATCGGCGCGATGGCAATCCGATGATGGTGGGGAATATTGAGCCAATCGTCGTGACCGGGTCGGTCGGGACGGGCGGGGCGCTCAATCCGAATTTTGGCACTAACAAGTTGCTCGAATGGGGTACTGTTACTTCCAACCCCGCGAACGACTGGAAGTATCTCAATTATGCATACGGCAACGCGGCCCTGGGTCTTTACCTTGATGGCCATGTGGGGCTTATCACGGCTGGACAGGCCAACAGTCCGGCGTTGATCACATTACCAGACGGAACGACCAAGACATTTTGCGATGTGCTGAACAGTTTCGACTACTTGCCCTGAGAACCACAACACAAAGGCGAAGCGAAAAGGGCGAGTTTAAATGGACGGCCATTGCCCAACCAACGGCTCAGACGAGGCTTGGTGAAAGGTTTCAATCAACAGCTGCAAGAGAAGGGATAACGATGAGGACTCACGGATTAACACCAAGTTTCAGCTTTGTCGCGGCTGCGTTGCTGTTTGCTTTAGGAGCCGCGTTTTCCGCCTACAGTCAAACCGTCCTGATCAAGATGGGGGATAACCAGAGCAACCAGGGCACCAACGCGCCAAGCCCCGATGTCAATGGGCATTACTGGAACAGCGTCGATAGCAGCCAATTTTTCCCAGGCCTGACGAACATCGATGGCACCACTGCGGGGGCGGGGTGGGCGATAGCGTTTGGATTTGAAGCCGGCGCGGCCGGCGACACGGGTGCCAACAACGGCCCCGCCGGACCTGTTCCCCCCGGAACGCCCGCCAATTGCGTTATTGACGCGAATGCCCTCGGCAATTTGGGCATCAAGCAAGCAGTCTACGACTATTACGTCAATTCCGAATTTGAAATTCAAAACCTGTATCCATCGCGGACATACACACTGACGTTTTTTGGGTCGCATAGCTCCAGCCCGAGTGACTACACGGTGTACTCCATTTTTACCAACAGCTCATACACAATGCTGGAAGCTGCGGTCAGCCAGTATGTGCAGTACCCTGCGGCGCCTTCCGTCCCTAATTCCAATATGGTGGCGAGCGCGACCGTTCTCCCGGCGGCCAACGGAATCCTTTACGTCCAATTCTTGGGAACAAACACTGTCGGTGGAGGTGTCGGCACTGGACAGGCTGGTGGTTATCTCAATTGTATGCAGGTCACCCAAGGACCGAGCACGAATGCTTCGCCTGCCGCCAGCCCTCTAAACCAGACCACTCTTATTCAATTTGGGAACAACAGCCTCACCAACTGTGCTCTTGGGAACAACATGTACACCAACTGTTTTTCCACACCGAATCCGGATATCTATGGACATTACTGGAACAGTGTGACCGCCGCTAATTTCTTCCCCACCACGAATGCGGTCGGCCAGGTCGACTCCCTGGCGTATTCTGCCCAACCCTCGCTGGGGGGGCTCGACTCTTACAACGGGCCGGATTCCGGTACCAACGGGGCCACTATCCAAAACGTGATCTCCGATGTCGCGACCAATGCCCTTGGCTATCTGGGCGTGCCGGCCGCCGTGTCCGACTATCTCGGAGGCTACTGGCAAATCTTCCTCGACGGCATGGATCCAACACACCGCTACACGCTCACCCTCTTCGGGTCAACAAAGTATCCAGCGTCTGAACTCACGACATACCAATTTTGGAACTTTGCGTTTACCACGGCGCTTGCTCCCCAGCTCAACCTGAATGTCGGCAGTGGACAATTCAACAATGAAGACCGGGTGGCCACGGTCACCCTCACGCCGTCAGCTGATACCTCCGTCCAGATCGTCGTGTTTGGAACGAATTCTAATTTTACTGGCTACCTGAACGCGATGTCGATTGTGGATCTGACACCGTATCCCGCCGCGACGGCACCGCCTGTCAATGCGACCTGGTTGCTCAACTTTGGCGACACCAACAACCCGCCGAATCCGGCGACTGGGGGCGCGCTCCGCGGCCTTTCCAACCCGAGTCCGGATAGCTTGGGGCATTACTGGAACAGTCTCGACACGAATTATTACGTCAATCCGGTCGCACTGACCAATGCCGCCGGTACGGCAACAGCGATGACCGCCAAGTTCGACGTCAGCAATCCCGCGTACACAAACGTGGCCAGCGGCTTTGCAGCAGACGATTACAATGGCCCTTGTAGCCCTCTCGGCGCACTCCCCAGTAGTATCACCAATGCCATCATTAACACCAACGCGCTCGGCTATTTGGGCATTCCGGGTGCCGTGTGCAACTACTACGTCAATTCGCATTTCATTCTGCAGAATATGAATCCGGCGCATCAGTACACCCTGACCTTTTTCGGCTCGCATCAGTATAACAGCGGCCCCGCGAGCAGCGGTGGCGATGGTTACGACCCCGTGACGGTCTACAACGTGTACAGTGATCCGGGTTATTCGGTGCTGCTCGGTTCGACCAACCTTTGCATTGGTGGCGCTAATTTAAGAACTTGGAATATGCACAGGCTGGCGGTCATCGGACCGATTTATCCATCCGCCAGCGGGGCCATGTACATTGACTTCTTTGGCTCACAACAAGGCGACAGCTGCTGCACGAACACCGGCTACTTGAATGACATGCAGATCGTGGACGTGACAGCCGCGACACCGACGGATCCATTCACGCAGTGGCAGGATCATTACTTTACCGTGGGCGAACTGGGGACTCCCACCTACAGTGGCCCCAACGCCGATCCACTGGGCAAGGGCATCAGCAACACCAATCAATTCTTGGCCGGGTTCAACCCGACCAATAGTGCTGCTTATACGCACATTATTAGTATTGCGAAAGCGAGCAGCACCAACCTGACAATCACCTATCTCGGCGCCAGTGGCGACAGCACGTATTCGCCCGGATTCGCGTCGCGCACCAACGTGCTGGAGTCCACCACCGGCACCGCCAACGGTAGCTACTCGAATAACTTCGTCAGCACCGGTCAGACCAACATTCTGAGCGGGGGCACCGGCCTTGGCACCGTAACCAGTTTTATCCAAACCAATGGGGTAACCGGTCCGGCGCGTTACTATCGCGTGCGCGTGCTGGTGCCATAGGTTGGAACATTATGTGGAGCGCAGTCGAGACGATGACAGGAAACCCAATTAACAACAACCTGGTTCACGACTCGGTGAGCCTATCGCACGGCTGCGCTCCCCAATTTTTTGGAAATGCAAAAAACAATCGAGAAGCCGCTGGAAAAGCGGTGAGTTTACGTAAAGTAAGGTCGTTGTTCCTTTTAAACGCCAGTTGCTGGTAATATGTGCAACTGAAGCGAGACGAGTGTGGAGAACGCCAGATAGCCTTGCGGCCGGAAAAAGATTCGCAGCATGTACGCTTTCTGGGAACGACGGGAAAAGTAGAAACACGAGAAAGGGAGAAACATCTATGAAGCGCAGAGCCCTAACGAAACAGTTGCTTGTCGTGGTGGCCGCCTTGACCTTGGCCATATCGACGCAGGCACAGTACATCACCGGAAGTCAGTATCTGAATAACGTGACACCCAGCGGCCCGTACGGCGCTTGGGCAGCCGCAGGTGCCACGATTTCGCAAACCCCGACCGGTATCGAGGTTCAGGCCCCGACCAACGGAGGGTATGGTGGCTGCAATTTTGTCATCAGCAACTCCTTTGTTCAAACGATGAATGCGGCTGACACGCAGGTTCAGCTCACGATCACGGTGAACGGAAACATCAATAATTGGGTTTACTTCTCACCGGGCCAGTTGGTGCTCAATGATGACCTGCCTCCGCCAACGGCATTCTTTTACAACCAGCCGTATAGTGGCCCCAACAATAATCCCACCGGTCCTCCGACGTGTGTCTGGAATGGTAACGTCGGCACGATGACGGTGCCTCTCCAAGCGCAGCAGCAGACCAAAATTGCGGGTGGAAACGATCACATCTACACGTTCAACCTTGACCTGGATCCAGCCGTTCTTCCGAATATGCCCGGGGGCATATACGATATTACGTTCAACAGCGTCCAGTTGATTCCGGAGCCTGCCACAGTGTCGCTCGTCGGATTGGGACTGCTGGGGTTGCTCGGTCTGCGCCGCCGGCGCTCGTCCTAGTTATTGACTCTATCAAGAGTGTTGCACACGAACAGGCTCACCGCGTTGGCGGTGGGCCTGTTTCGTGTTTCATCAAAACATGCCGAGTCTCTCAAGCGTCGCCCGAAGCCTTTCGATGGGCAGCCCCACCACATTGCTGTAACTCCCTCAATTCGCTCAACGATCCCTTCACCGTGTTCCTGGATGGCGTACGCTCCCGCTTTATCGGTTACTCTCACACTGCAGGACTCGCAAGCATCTATCCTTTGTGGCCCGATCGTGGGCTGAGTTGGATTCGCGACCCTCTTGCGGCAGGTGCCGAGGGAACGGGGCGGTTCGTGTTCCAACAACCCAAACTACAAAAAAACGAAAACAGTGATTGACAATCTCGCCAGGAATGTGGTACCGTTCCCACAATCTGAGTGGGTTGTTCTCGCTGAGATCCAAACTCGGAGAGATGCGTGCGTGTACGGGTCATGCAAGCATGTTTTTCTAACGTCGGAAGTTACTGTTGTGTTGAGGTGGCAACGCTTAGCTTGCTTCGAGGCACAGACCATGAGAAGCCGACCAGCCACCAAGCGGCACAGCTTCAGTACATCGATTCCCCTCACCGTCGTGTCGACTCAACTCGGCCTCCGGCGGGTGCCGGCCGCCAATTCCAGTATGAACGATGGAACCGCAGAGAATGCGTGTAAACGAATCACTGAAAGGAAGTGTCATGAAAACACGGCCGGATCTCGTGATGGATTTGCCACGGTTTTGGGCGCGCCGCTCGGTGGCGATTGTCGCGGTGACGCTCGGCATCTGTGTCAGCACGCACGCCCAGCAGCTTGTCGGACACTGGAAGCTGGACAATGACCTCACCGACTCCACGGGCTTGCATAATGGAACCATGTCCGGCACGGAGACGCACGTGTTTGGCGAGATCGGGAAGGCGGTGAGTCTCGACGGGTCGAGCCAGATTATTCTGGGTACTGGCGTGGTGCCAACGACGGCCTACACAAAGTCCGCGTGGGTGTGGTGCGCCGGCGTGGGCACGAACAGCATCTTCTCCGGCGACGATTCGACTTCACGCCACGTGCTGTGGGTGCCCGCCAGTAACGGAGGGAAGCTCTCAGCCGGCCACAATGGCAATTACACAGCCGTTCAAGACAGCGCGGCTTTGCCGCTCAGCCAGTGGGTGCATATTGCCGTGACGTATGATTCTACCGTCAATGGCGGTACGATGAAGTTGTACAAGAATGGAGCCTTAGTAAGCGGCTCACAGGCCATCGTCTCGAATGTTTCGCCCGTGGCAGCAGGTTCGGCAAACATCGGTGGCTTTAACGGTAACGGATATTGGAATGGCATCGTTGACGATGTCGGCGTATGGAATGGGGCGCTTTCGGACTCACAAATCCAGGCAATCTACAACACGGGTTTGTTGCACGTGCCGCTGGACCGAACGTCCAACAGTGTTTTCAACGTCGTGCCCGAAGCCAATCAATACACGATCCTTTATGAATTGCCGATCCCCAACTCATTGAATCTCGGCATGAACGGTTGGCCACCGTACATCACCGATTACTCGCAGGCGTACAAAAACCCGTTCGGCTTTGACCGTGTGGCGTACTATCTGGAACTGCAGAGCGCGACCAACGGGCCATTTCAGTGGGTCTATGTTTCCATGGATCGGTTCAGCACCAATACGATCAACCTGGGAGTGCCTTCCGTCGTCTCCGGCTCGTTCTTCCAGCAAAACGTGACAAACATGAACGTATTCTCGAACACCGGCTTGGTGCCAACGGGAACAAATATTCAAACCGGCAACATCGAGTTCTGGGGCTGGCAGTACATCGCCGCCAATGGCGCCGACGTGCCAAATGCCTCCGGGACCGAGTTTGATACCGGCGACGCGCCATGGTTCCAGGGCACGTATGGATCGATGCAGATCCACGATCATGCCACCAATGCTCAAACGCTTGTGGCGTACAACGGCTGGGGCGGCGGCGGCAACAACGACGTGGGCATCGGCAATAGCGCGGTGACGAACGCGAGCACGGCCAACGGCGTGACGACGAACTCGGACTGGTCATTTGCCGCCAACGCCCCGAACTACGCGGTCAAGAACCTGCTTGTGTTGATCCGGCCGGCCACGCTGCCGAACGTGACGTTCACGAGCGTGCCTAGAGACATGCAGGTCTACCCTCGGAACGTACAGACTGATTTGGGCAATGTTGCGATTTCAGGAACCGTCAACGATCCGGGGTATGACCAGTTACTGGTCCAGGTTACGCGTCAGGGTGCCGTGTACACGAACGTGACACAAGCACTGACCTATTCGGGTGGTCAGTCGGCGTTCTCGCTGACAGTCCCTATCTTTGCCGAGCTAGCCAATTACAATTTCACCGTGTCTTTGATTCATGCAGGTCAAACGAACATGATCGCTTCGGCCGCCAACGTTGTCGCGGGAGATTATCTCCTAGTGAACGGTCAGTCGAACGCCGAGGCGCAGATGTACAATGGCAGCGCCGATGGGAATCAGAGTCCGTTTATCCGCTCTTTCGGAACTCGCGCGAGTGTTCCACAAGCCGTTACGTCTGATCTGAACTGGCACATGGCCGAAGGCGATCTGAGTCAGGCCCCCGCTGCAGTCGGGCAGTGGTCCTTGAGGGCGGGCCGGCTGCTCGTCGATACGTATCAAGTGCCGCTGTGCATCATCAACGAGGCGTATCCCGGCCAGCCCATCATCTATTTCAAGCGAAATGACTCGAACCCATTGGATTTGACGACCAATTACGGGTGCCTGCTTTATCGAGTGCAACAGGCAGGAGCGGCCAATGCCGTGCGCGCCATCCTTTGGTATCAGGGTGAGAGTGACTACAACGATGCCGCCGCACACGAATACGGCTTTCTGCAGTTATACCGCCGCTGGTTGATCGATTATCCCTCGGTGGAGAAAGTATATGTGCACCAGATCCGGCCCGGCTCTCCGGACGCCGATGTTACGGGTCAGGTCGGCGCTTCAGGTCATCCTCCCGACACCGTCGGCGATCTGCGCAACCGTCAGCGCTTGTTTGCCGACAAATTCCCCGGCGGGATTGAGGTTATGTCCACCTCGGGGGTCGATGGACAATACTATCAGGCTGGGCTGGGCTTCGGCCACTATTCATACGTCAACGGTTACGAGCTGATTGGCGAGCATGCGTTCAACGTGATGGCTCGCGACTTATATGGCGCGGCTCCGCAGACCAACATCGACCCACCCAACTTTGCCTACGCGTTTTACAGCACGCCATTGCAGAATCAAATCACCATCATCACCCGGCAAGCAACGGATTCGCTCATCTTCCAGTCGGGCGCCCAAGCTGATTTCCACCTGGTGAACAATACCAACGTCACCGTCCTGAGCGGCACGGTTTCCGGCAACACAATCGTTCTAACTCTTAGCGCAATCCCCACGGGGGCCACGGGCATCTCGTACCTCGGACATGCGGGTCCCGGCCAGCAAGGACCGTCGTACTGGGTGGTCAACACCAACGGTGTCGGTTTGCTCAACTTCTATAACCAGATGATCAACCCGAGCGCTACTGCCGCGCCCGACGTCCCGAGTGGTTTGGCAGTGACGTCGTCCTCGTCGACGGAACTTGATTTGCAATGGAACGCGACCACGAATGCAGCGTACTATATCATTCTGCGCAACGGCGTGCAGATTGGCACAACGTACGACACGCAGTTCTATGACCGAACCGTGATGCCGAACGACAACTATATGTACTCGGTAGAGGCCGTCGGCCTGGTCTCGACTTCCGCTCCGTCGGCCACAATAACTGCGCTCTCCAGCGTCCCGCAGTCTCCGCCAAACCTTATCGCCTTCGATAACGTCTCCGATCCGGTCTATTTGAAGCTTTACCCGCAATGGGTCAACGGGGACAACGGCGGCTTTGGGTTCGGCCCGTGGACGTTGACCACTCTCAATAACGGCGGTTATTTCACCGGTGATTCCACGCAGAATGGCGTGATCCCCAGCGGCGGAATCAACACGGTCTCGGGTCAGGCTTGGGGATTGTGGTCGGATATGAACAATGGAAGCTCCCCCGACATCATCGCCTATCGTCGCTTCAATCAGTCCTTGGGTGTTGGCCAGACGTTTGAGATCTACGTGGACACGGGCTTGAACACGGGGACTGAGGGGTTCGTATTGCGTACCGGCAACGATGCAACGGGCAAGAACAACGGTGAACGCTTCGAATTCCTGAACAGCTCCCAGCAGAACTACGCGATCTCTGGTTCCGTGTTTTCCAATACCGCGGTCCCCTGGACGGATGGCGGGGTGAAGGTCGATTTCACACTCACCAGCCTTGATACATACTCCGTCACCATCTCGGGGCTGGTCAGCGGCGTCTCGCAAACACTCACGGGAGCATTGCAGGGAACAGTGGGATCGACCATCGATAGCGTTGCGCTCTATGACGAAAACAAGACTTCGGGTCAACAGAGCTTCGACCTCTACTTCAATTCCATGAGCGTCATCAGCGAACCGAGGATACTGTCGTTTCAGATACTACAGGGGACAAACGCAGTCGTCACGTTCAGCACAATCCCCAACTTCTTGCATGATCTACAGGCCAATAGTGATCTAATCACGGGCACGTGGTCAACCGTGGTCAGCGATCTCCCGGGCACCGGCGGAAGTCTGCACGCGACTAATCCGGTCACGCCAACCGCGCCGCAACAATTCTTCCGGGTGAAATCATCAAGTCGGTAGACCTACTCAAAGTGACGGGACTGTAATCATGCCAACGCTTTCAAGCTCCTCTCAGGAGGCAAATGTGATTGACGCTGCAATATCCGCGGTACCAGCGACACAAGTCTGCTAGGATGCCGCCATGAAGCCTCCAGCAACTATCATGAATATCGCGCGGGCAACCGGCTTGTCGAGGATGACCGTGTCCCGGGCGCTGTCGAACAAGGGGTACTGTTCCGAGCACAACCGCAAACGAGTCGGCGCCGCGGCCAAGAAATTGGACTATCAGGTCAATATGCTGGCGCGCCAACTCAGTAGCAATCGCGCGTACCAACTCGGTGTCATCGCCCCGATCCAGGGGTTGTTGGGCACGTTCTACTTCGGCCAGATACTGCTTGGAGCGCACGGGGCGCTTTCAGGTACGGACTACCATCTGTCGCTGTTCGACAGCCAGTCGGAACACTTCAATGAAGGGCGGAAATGCATCAATCTCTGCCGCCAACGTCGCGTGGACGGACTGATCGTGGTGGCGCCCTTCCTTAATGACCGATTCCCGATGACCTTTGCGAACCTCGACATGCCGTTGGTGGTTGTGGGTAGTTCGATTGACCACAAGACAGTAAGCTATGTTGATGTCGATAATGTTGGCGCGGCGACAGCTATCATGGAACATCTGGTACAGTTGGGACACAAAAAAATCGGGTTCTTGGCTGGCGTGCGCGTAGTCCGCGATGCATCGGAGCGGGAGTTGGCCTTCCGCAAAACACTTGCCACACATGGTTTACCGGTGGTGGAAGACTGGATTCTCCCGGGAGATTACGAGGTCCGCAAGGCGTTTCATTTGGCGCTCGAATTGCTTTCGCGGCGCGACCGCCCGACGGCCATCTTCGCGGCGAGCGACCCGATGGCGTTCGGGGTAATCGATGCCGCCCGAGTACTGAATCTCAGAGTGCCCGAAGATGTCTCGATAGCGGGGTTCGATGACACCGCCGGATCGGCGGAATGCTCCCCCCCATTGACTACGGCGGCACAGCCCATGAAACAACTGGGGCTAGTCGCCGCCAATCATTTGTTGGATCGATTGAATCAAGGGAGCGCGCACACTATCATCCACCAGAAACTGGAGGCGCCGTTGGTCATTCGCGAATCGACCGCGCCACCAGGTTTGAGACCTCTACAGCGCCGCTCCCGTTAAATCTTCCGCGCCGGGTCTTTAATCTGCACATCAATCAGTTCGTCTAACGAATGAAAGATTTTGTCTCGATGTGTTCCTACCAGGTTCGTCGAACGCGGTAGTTCAGGCATCGAATTTCATGGCAAGCATTCCTAACCGTTCCAACGTTGCGCGCAATCGTTCGGTCGGTAACCCGACGACGTTGTTGTAGCTGCCCTCGATCCGCTCAACGATGTCGCCATGTTGGATGGCGTATGCCCCCGCCCAACTCAGGAAACCATGCGTTTTCTGCCAGTTTTCTGAGTAGTCATATTTTCCGCTTGCATTATCGAGTGGATCGATCTTGCTGTGATAATCGGAGATTTGAGCGGGTAGAAGTGGGCGCATCCAGACGCGCGTCGTCTCGGCAAACGTCAATTCCGTGTCGAGCGAGCGATGCACGAGACACACGCCCGTAATGACCTCGTGCCGTCGACCGGCCAGTTGTCCGAGCATTGCTTGAGCGTCCCCCCGGTCGTGCGGTTTGCCGAAGATCTTTCCATCGAGTACCACAATTGTGTCCGCCCCGACGACCATCGATTCGGAATGTGGACCCGCCACCGCGCGGGCTTTGCGTTGCGCGTTGTGCATGGCCACCACGTCCGGCGCGGCGCCGCCGGTTAATTCCTCGACACCATTTGGACGGATCACGACAAAGCGTAACCCCATCTCGCGCAGCAGATGCTCGCGGCGTGGCGACGCGCTGGCGAGGATGATTTGTGGTTTGTGGGACGCCATTTTTACTGTATGATTTGGTGTGAAGTATGGAAATTCCGTCGGCCAAAGTCCAGCACCTCTACGTACACGTCCCGTTTTGCGCGGCGAAGTGCAACTACTGCGCGTTCTACTCCGAGTCCGGCAACGCCGCGAAGATGGAAGACTACGTCGACGCGCTCCTGCTGGAACTCGAACAATCCGCCTCACAACTCGCTCCCAAAACCATTTTCTTCGGTGGCGGCACGCCGAGCTTGCTGCCTGCGCCGCTCATGCGCCGTGTCCTTGAAGCCATTGGTAGGGCGTGCTCTCCGAGTGCGCCGCTGGAGTGGACCATCGAATGCAATCCCTCCACCGTCTCAACTGAGAAGGCGAAATTGTTTCGTGAGTTCGGTGTGAACCGCATCTCGATGGGTGTGCAGTCGCTCGATGATCAATTGTTGGAAATGATCGGGCGCGTCCACTCGGTAAGGGCGGCCATCGGTTCGTACGAAAAATTACGGGCGGCGGGTTTTGACAACATCAACGTCGATTTGATGTTCGGATTACCCGGTCAAACGATGGAACACTGGCGTTCGACGCTGGCCAAAGCGATCAACCTCAAGCCCGAACACATCTCCACCTATTGCCTGATCTTTGAAGAGGACACGCATTTTTGGTCGTTGCTCCAACGAGGACTTATCAAACCGAACGAAGAGCAAGAACTGTTGATGTACGAGATGGCTATCGAGACTCTCAGTGCCGCAGGTTATCACCAGTACGAAATCAGCAATTTCGCCAAACCCAATCGCGAGTGCGCGCACAATATCGCGTATTGGGAAGGCAAAGATTACATCGGACTCGGCCCCAGCGCGTGTTCGACCGTCGGCAATCTCCGTTGGCAAAACGCACCCGACACCGACGCCTACATCACCGCGCTGCGTGAGGCAGGCCGTCCGGGTGAGTCGTTGGTAGGGCGTGACCGCCGGGCGCGCCGTCCGAGTGAGCTGTCGGTAGGGCGCGCTGGCCCAACGCGCCGTCCGCCCCTCGCCTACGAAGAACCCCTCACCCCCGAACTACGCACCTCCGAGCGCGCCGCATTCGGCATGAGGATGAACGCCGGCATTCCCGCCGATTTGGTCAAGGGTCGTTGGGATAAAGAAATCGCGGAACTGCTCTCTGCCGAATTGGTCTACTGGCGCAACGGTCGCCTCACCCCCACCAAACGCGGCATCCTCTTCGCCGACGAAGTGGCCGCACAGTTTGTATGAACCAGTTTCTGAGACTGGCATCCATGATCGTCCCTATACTTTCCGTCGCCCCGTCTTTGCAGGGAGCATCTTATTATCCGCTGCGACTCGACGATCCGAAAGCCGTATATCTCAGGACGAACGATTTCCCAGTGCATGCCGACGGCGTGACAGACGATGCCGATGCGTTGCAACAGGCGATCAACAAAGTCCAGGAGACCACGCACCAGGGCATTGTCTTTATTCCTGAAGGGAAATACCGGCTCGGGAAAACCGTCAATGTGTGGAGCGGCATCCGGCTGATTGGGTATGGCAGTCAACGGCCCGTGTTCATCCTCGGCGAGAACACGCCGGGATTTCAGGACGGGGCGGGCAAATACATGATTCACTTCGTCAGCGACCGGCCTCGGGATGGGCGGCCGATTCGCGACGCGAATCCGGGCACGTTTTACAGCGGGATTAGCAACATCGATATCGAGATTCGCGACGGCAATCCGGTGGCGGTCGGCATTCGCGCGCATTGGGCGCAACATTGCTATCTCGCGCACATGGATTTTCATATCGGCGCAGCTCGGGCGGGCGTCGAGGAAATCGGCAATGAGGCGGAGGACCTGCATTTCTATGGTGGCGAATTCGGCATCACCATGCACAAGCCGTCACCGAGTTGGCCGTTCCTGCTGATTGATTCATCATTTGAAGGGCAGCGAGTGGCGGCGATTGAGACTGAAGAAGGCGGCCTCACGATCATCCGTAATCAATTCAAGAATGTTCCGACGGTCATCGCCATTCGCGAGAACCGCGCGGAAGAATTGTGGATGAAGGATTCTCGGATGGAAGACGTTACCGGCCCTGCGTTGATCATCAGTGATGAGAACAATGCGCGGACGGAGATCAATCTGGAGAACGTTGTCTGCCAACGTGTGCCGGTTCTGGCGACGTTCCGCGAAAGCGGCAAAGAAGTCGCAGGCAAAGGGCCGATCTACCAAATCAAATCGTTCACGCATGGACTGCACATCGCGGACCTGGGGAGCATGCCGGGAATTAAAACCACATACGACGCACTTGCACTGGACAAGATGCCGGCCGCCTTCGCGTCCGATATTCCCCCACTTCCTGCGATGGACACGTGGCAAAACGTCGCCGCGATGGGGGCCAAAGGTGACGGCGTAACCGACGACACCGCCGTGTTGCGGGAAGCTATCGCGCGACATCGCGCAATCTACCTGCCGTCGGGACGCTATCGCGTCACGGATACGATTACGTTGAACCCGGACACGGTTCTCATCGGATTCAGTCCCATTGCCACGCAGATTGTTTTGCAGGATTCCACGCCGGCGTTTCAGGGGGTCGGCTCGCCCAAGCCGTTGTTGGAAGCACCGCGCGGCGGCTCCAACATAGTCACGGGCATCGGTCTCGATACTGGCGGCATCAATCCCCGCGCGGTTGGCGCGAAATGGATGGCGGGGAAAGATTCGATGATGAACGATGTCCGATTCCTCAGCGGACATGGGATGTTCAATCCTGACGGCACGCGCATGCCGCCGTACAACGCCAACCGCACCGGCGACCCCGACCCAAAACGCCGATGGGATTCCGAATATTACAGCCTTTGGGTGACGGACGGCGGCGGCGGGACGTTCAAGGACATCTGGACACCGAACACGTTCGCGCAATGCGGTATGTACGTGTCAGACACGGCGACCGAAGGCCGCGTGTACGCCATGTCCAGCGAACACCACGTTCGCAATGAAATAAAGCTGCGCAACGTCTCCAACTGGCAAATCTACGCACTGCAGATCGAGGTCGAACGCGGCGAAGGTCCCAACGATTTGCCGGTGGACATCGACCATTGCCGCAACATCACCTTCGCCAATCTCTATCTCTACCGCGTCATGAGCACGTATTCGCCCTTCCCCTATGCGGTGAAGATGAGATCGTCGCGCGACATTCGGTTCCGCAACGTGCATGTGTACGGCCCGAGCAAGTTCGTCTTCGACGACAGCGTTTACGACGAGACTCATGGCGTGGGCATTCGGACGCGGGAGATTGCGGCGCTGAACATTTCGGGCGACCCGCCGAAGGCCCGGTCGGCGCATGAATCACCTGTCATCGCGCCCGGCGCAAAGATGGAGAAAGTCGCCGGTGGTTTTAACAACATTGACAGCACTGTGGTCGATGCCAATGGAAGCGTCTATTTCGTCGATGCGCGGTGGAACCGGATTTACCGCTGGTCGCCGGACAGCCGCGAACTCACCATCATTCGTGACAGCCCGCTTGAGCCGAACGGTCTCGCCTTCGATAAAGCGGAAAACCTACTTGTCGTAACACGCACGGGCGTGGTGTATGCGATCCGTCCCGATGGCCGCGAAGATGAGTTGACGATTCTCCAACCGGAACCGGCCAAAGAGCGCCCCGGGCTTATTCCGATTCTTCCTGTCAGCCGCTGGCGAGACGCGCATGATTTTCTGTCGGCGAATACAAACACCGCACCCCTCCAATATATATCTCCCGATGGAACAACGTTTATTCCTTCCGTCACAAATCCCTCCGCGCTCACCGAGCGCGGCTATAGCGGCACCACCAATCGAATATTTTTGGGGACCATCGACCTAACACGCGCGTATGGCCTTACCCCTGCCCCATTGAATCGGCGTTTCTACGTCGCCGATGAATTCGGACAAAAGACGTGGTCGTTTTCGGCCAACGCCGACGGTTCGCTGGCTGATCCGAAACTTTTCGCCGAAGAAGGAGAAGCCGGGGTTGCGGTAGATGTGAAGGGCAATGTGTATGTCTGCGCCGGCAATATCTTCGTTACGATTCCTTGGGCAAACAAATCGATCTGATCGAAGTGCCCGAGCGACCGACCTGTCTTGTCTTCGGCGGCAAAGACCGCCAGACCCTGTTTATCGCCGCACGCAGTTCGCTCTATGCGGTCCGCACCAGATTCAAAGGACAATGAAGATCGACATCGTGGAAAAGCGCGAAGGTCTGGTCTATAATGCTGTGGGCGATTGGAATTTTTTGAATAGCGCGGGCGCGGTCTGACATCAAATACCTATGGATCAGATAATGGACAACCTGGCTCGTCATGGGGTGCTCATTCTCTTCTTTGTCATTCTCGCTGAACAGATCGGGCTCCCGATCCCCGGGTTCGCGTTCCTGATGGCGGCAGGGGCGCTCGCTGGCGCCGGCGTGCTGAATTTCTGGGTGCTGCTGGTGGTAGCCTCGGTCGCCTCCATGATAGCCGACAACGTCTGGTTTTATCTCGGACGAAAGCGGGGAAGCCGCATCCTGAAACTCCTTTGTCAGATTTCCCTGGAACCCGATACGTGCGTGCGTCGCTCGGAAGACGTATTTACGCGGTTCGGCATGAAAGCCGTGTTGGCGGGCAAGTTCATCCCCGGCATTGGCACCGTGGCGCCGCCGATGGCCGGCATTTTCGGCGTCAGCCTGCCGCGGTTCCTGGCCTACGACGGGCTGGCGTCGCTTCTCTACACGGGCAGCTTCCTGCTGGTCGGGTTCTTCTTCAGCAAACAGTTGAAGCCGGTTCTGGAGGCGCTGGGGCGGATGGGACATTGGGCCATCGTGGTGATTGCGTTGCTGCTGGCGCTCTACATCGGCTGGAAATACTTTGAACGCCAGCGCGTGCTTCGTCAGTTGCGCATCGCGCGCATCACCGTCGATGAGTTGCGGCGGATGCAGGAAGCGAAGGAAGACGTCTTTATCGTGGATCTCCGGTCGGAGGTGGACCTGCAAGAGAATCCCGTGGTGATTGCCGGCGCCCTTCATTTCTTCCCGAAGGACATAGAGGAACGTCATCAGGAGGTTCCCCGCGACCGCGACATCGTCGTCTATTGCTCCTGCCCGAACGAAGCCACCGCCGCCCGCATCGCCCTGCTCTTAAAAAAGCGCGGCATCACCCGCGTCCGCCCGTTGTTGGGCGGCATCGATGCTTGGCGCGAACGGAACTACCCGCTCGATCCTCACCCCGATCACGGGACTGCGACACAGGCGGTGGCGGTGTAAGTCACACCGGTATTTGAGCCGCGCAGTCGGCGTGGTATTACCGTGTGGCACCCCTGTGAGTCATTCGACGACCAAACCTGACCGCATTTCTTCAGGCCGGGCGGGCGTTTTTGTTCACGAGTGCGAGCAGAAGAACGCGCGCGGCACTGATCATCTGCGGCGACGAAAAATCAACAGGGCTGCAACGCCGAAACCCGCCAGAACGAAGGTGGACGGTTCGGGGATCGTGTACAAATTGAGCGTGAAGCCTTGGATCTCGTAACCGGGCGTTGGCCCGAAGATGGTGGGGATCGGATAAGGACCGCCGCCAACCACGACATCTGTGGCAATGCCTGAAATTGCGAAATAGCCGCTGGGGCCGGAATTCGGGTTTCCGTTGTTCCACCAAGTCTTCGCCTCGGAGTAAGTTGTGCCAATGTTTGCCGACCAGCCGACAACCACGTAATTGCCAGGGAGGCCAGAGGGGATTCCAACCGTGGCACCAGGGCCACTTGGATCGTCGTTGCCGTAGATCAAACCGGACGTTGTGGCGTTGGTTGCAAGATCGCCGGTAAACCCCCAGCCGCCATTCGCCAGCGGAGTGCCATTATCCAGAGTGGCATCTATCGTGGTGGCGTTTGTGAATCCCTCAAGGAGAGCGAAATAAAAGGCGTGGTCACCGGTTATCAATCCGGTCGCAGGGCCGTTGTGCAGCGAGTTCGTGTAAATCAGCGAGTTCGAAAAGTTTTCAAAATCGACCTCGCCGCCCGTAGCGGCAAAAACGCGCGTCGCGTAGACGAGTCCGATGAGCCCGCCGGCGATAAGGAGTAGCGTTTTCGTCTTCATGACTTGCGCCGGCGGAGCGACAACAACGCCGCAACACCCAAACCCGCCAGCATAAACGTAGACGGTTCGGGGATCGTGTACAAATTCAGCGTGAACCCCTGGACTTCATAACCCGCCGTTGGGCCGAAAATCGTGGGTATGGGGTACACCCCACCACCAACCACGACGTCAGTCGCAACGTCTGAGATTGCGAAATAGCCACTGGGGCCTGAATTCGGATTGCCATTGTTCCACCAAGCTTGAGCAGCCCCCCAATTCTGGCCAATGTTGGACGACCAACCCACCACTACGAAATTGGCCGGAAGTCCGCTGGGCTGAGTGGCGAGCGTGGCACCGGGGCCGCTTGGATCATCATTTCCATTCATCAACCCAGGAGTAGCCGTGTTGACTCCATCAGCCGTTTCGAGGGACCATCCGGAGAGGCTGGCATCCACGGTGGCTCGATTCGTGGGAGCCGAGAATAGTGCAAAAATATAAGCCCCCGGCTGAAATGGATTCACTACCCCCGCCGGCCCAGAGATCAGGCCAGTCGCTGGTCCGTTATGCACCGAGTTTGTGTAAATCAGAGAGTTGTTGAAGTTCTCAAAATCAACTTCGCCGCCGATCGCAAATACGCCTGTAGACCAAGCGAGCCAGACGATCGCTACAGCAAGCACTGTCTTCGCACTTGCAGAGTACGTATCTACAGTAACGACATTACAGGCATTCATTCTCACCCACATCAGATTCGCCGCAATTTCAGTCATTATTCATACCACAGAACTCAGAAAAACAAAGGGAAATCGGCGCTTCCGTGGAGCGAACAAACGCCTCGATGCGGCTGCGGCTGCGTAATTTCCAGTGTTTTTGATAGCTTGATCGGGCACCAGCGCTATCCGTGCGGCCTGCCCAAGCCGCAACGACAGAGATGCTTCGACAATCCGCTTTCGCCGAGGCTTCGGCGGACAAGGCTCAGCATGACAGGATTCGCGGGAAGCGGCGCTAGCGGATCACGCCGTCGTAGAGGTCGGCCATCGGGAAGATGAGGTCGAAATTGGCGGGACGTATTGGCGTTGAACGTCAAACGCCTTCTGCGAAATTCGCCGCAAGACCAAGATCAACCTGCCACACTTCACCGCGCTTGGCGGTCGGCATCGGTTCCCTCGGCTTTGTCGTACTCCTGGAAGGCGCGGTCAGCGGCAATGATCAGGTCGGCTTCGCTGAGCGTACCATGCGCGTCCTGATAAATTGACGTGCCCTTGCGTTCACGGAAGAGACGATCAAGGTCTGCGGCCAGTTGTTTCAACTCCGCGTCGGAGAGCTTCGGCAGTGCCGCTTCGATCTCGGTAAGCGTACTCATGTGGCGCAAGCATAGCATGGATGCGTCGGATAATCCAACTGGAAAGGGCGTCACCGGATGACGCTGTCGTAGAGGCGAATTGCTTGAAGCGAGGCGCGAAGTCTGACACAGGCAGGGACGCCTGTGCCACCAAACTATGGAGCGAATTATTCGCGTGAATTCGGGTCTATTCGCGGTTAAACTTGACCTGCTATGGCAAAGAAGCTGGCGCAGATTGTGGATGGGCTGGTGGACTCGTTTCACAAGTACGGCGGGATCAATCATCTCGACGGGGTGAACCTGCCGTCGCGTGAGGCGGTTGTGGAAATCACGCGCGATTTGTTGCGGCTGGTGTTTCCCGGGTTTTACGACAAGGACCCGATTCATTCGAATCAACTGACGGAGTACACGTCGGAGTTGGTGTCGTCGATTGCGCGGCGGCTGGAGAACGAGGTGCAGCGGAGTCTGGAGTATCGGCCGTGCGACGGTTGCGACCGCAACGATCTGGCGGGCACGGCGGCGCGGGTCACACAGGAATTCCTGACCGAGCTGTCGGCAGTGCGGGCCGTGTTGCAGACGGACGTGACGGCGGCTTACGAGGGCGATCCGGCGGCGATCAGCAACGAGGAGATCATTGTCGCGTATCCAGGCATCGAAGCGGTGGCGGTGCAGCGGATCGCGCATTTGCTTTACAAGAAACATGTGGCGTTGATCCCGCGCATCATGACGGAGTGGGCCCACAACAAGACGGGGATCGACATTCATCCCGGCGCGGAGATCGGGCCGCATTTCTTCATCGATCACGGCACGGGCGTGGTGGTTGGCGAGACCACGGTGATCGGCAAACACGTGAAGATTTACCAGGGCGTCACGCTCGGCGCGAAGAGTTTCCCTAAGGATGGTAACGGGCGCGTCGTGAAAGGCATCAAGCGCCATCCGAACATCGAGGACGATGTGACGATCTATGCGGGCGCGACAATTTTGGGCCCCGTGACCATCGGCCACGGCTCGATTATCGGCGGTAATGTGTGGCTGCTGGACCCGGTCCCTCCCAAGACCGTTGTGTATTCCGAAGGCGGCCAAACGCGGATGAAAAGCGCCGCCGCGGATCGTGACAAGATGATCGGGCACAGTCACGGAGAAGGGATTTAAAAAATCCGAAGCACGAAATTCGAATTCGGGAAAAGGAAGTGTGAAAGTTTTGAGTTTTGTCGTTCGCTATCCCAAGTTCTTTCCGATTTCGATGTTCGCATTTCGGATTTCCTGAGCCATGCGAAGAATTTACGCTGACTACAACGCGACGACGCCATTGGACACGCAAGCGTTCGAGGCCATGCTACCGTACTTGCGCGAGCACTTCGGCAACGCCAGCAGCGTGCACGTCTTCGGGCGGGAAACGCGCGCGGCTATTGATGACGCGCGGGTGCGCCTCGCGAAACTGCTCGGCGCGCAGGAAGGCGAGATCGTGTTCACGGGCGGCGGCACCGAAGCCGACAACACGGCGATTTTTGGCGTTGTGCGTGCCCTGCGTAAGAAAGGTCGCCACATCGTCGCCAGCAGCATCGAGCATCACGCCGTGCTCCACGCCTGCCAGTATCTTGAAAAGTCGGGCGACTGCGAGATCACCTGGCTGCCCGTGAACCGCGATTGTCTGGTCAATCCCGATGATCTTCGGAAAGCGATCCGCAAGGACACGATTCTGGTCTCCGTCATGTCGGCGAACAACGAGACAGGCACGATTCAACCCGTCAAGGAACTGGCGGCGATCTGCCGCGAGCGCGGCGTGACGTTTCACACGGATGCGGTGCAGTCGTTCGGCAAACAGGCGGTGAATGTAGGCGATTGGGGCGTGGACTTGCTGTCGGTTGCCGCGCACAAGTTTTACGGACCGAAAGGCGTCGGTGCGCTCTACATTCGACGCGGGACGAAGGTCGATCCCCTGCTCTTCGGCGGCAGCCACGAAAACGACCGGCGGGCGGGGACCGAAAATGTTGCGGCGATTGTCGGCATGGCCAAGGCCGCGGAGTTGACGACGGCAAAAATGGAGGAAGAGCAACGCCGCTTGTTTGGTCTTACCGAGAAACTCGGCGACCGGATCGCCGGCAGCATCCGTGGCGCGCATCGCAACGGCCACGCGACGCGACGCATCGGCAACACGATCAACTTCAGCTTTGAAGGTTGCGAGGAGGAAGGCTTATTGCTCGGGCTCGACCTCGAAGGCGTCGCTGTCTCCAGCGGCTCGGCGTGCGCGGTCGGCTCCCTCGAACCGTCGCACGTCCTTAAGGCCATGGGCCTGCCGCATGAATTGGCGCGTGCCGCGGTGCGTTTCTCTTTCGGCACGGGCAGCACTGCCGAGGATGCCGAGCACATCGTCGAAGCCGTGGCCCGGGTTGTCGAGCGACTTCGGGCGTTCTCAGGGAAGTCGTGAGATCAGCGGCGCGTTCGGAGAACGCGCCCTACCAAAAACCACTGCATTCGTACGGTAGGGACGAGCTGCCGCTCGTCCATATCTGCTTGCGAATGGCCGCGCGGCAGCGCGGCCCTACCATTGATCTGGGTCGTTTCAGACCGCAGGCGCGGTCAGTCAAAGAACCGATAGCGGAAGATGAACCACAGGGCGGCGAAACCGTCCTTCCACCCGATCTTTTTGCCCTCGCTGTAATCACGACCGGCATAGTTGATCCCCGTTTCATAGAAGCGGTAGTGACGGCGAGCCAACTTGGCGGTCAATTCCGGTTCGATGCCAAATCGGTCTGAAGTCAATTTCATGCCCTCAACGCACTGGCGGCGGAAGACCTTGTAGCAGGTCTCCATGTCGGTCAGGTTGAGATTGCAGAGCATGTTCGACAACAGCGTGAGAAACCGGTTGGCCATGTAGTGCCAGAACAGCAGCACACGATGTGTGCCGCCGGTGAAGCGTGAGCCATAGACCACGTCCGCGCGACGATCGAGGATCGGTTTGAGCAGGAGTGGGTAATCGACGGGGTCGTACTCGAGGTCGGCATCCTGAATCAGGACAATGTCACCCGTTGCGTGCTCAAGCGCGGTGCGCAATGCCGCGCCTTTGCCGCGGTTAAACGGATGCGAGAACACCTTGACCCCGTCGCCCTGATGGATCTTCTTGAGAAGATCGCCCGTGCCGTCCGTAGATGCATCGTCAACCAGAATGATTTCCTTTTCCAAGCCGCAGGAATCAGCGGCGCGCACGCGGCGGACAATCTCCTCGACCGTGTGCACTTCGTTGAAGACAGGAACCAAAATGGACAGCCGCTTGAAGCTTTCAGGCATTTGGCCTCACAGTATAGGGATGCCCAGCACCGGCGTCAGCAGTTTTTTGCAGTGGCGTCGATGGGCGGTTCGTGGTACTTTCAGCGCGCTGGTCGAGGGCGGGTTAGCCAAGTGGTAAGGCGGGAGTCTGCAAAACTCCTATCCGTGAGTTCGATTCTCACACCCGCCTCCAACCTACATCCAAATGTTTTTAAGAGTCTTTGGGAAATGCTCTGTTTGCGGATCAGACTGACGAGGATGCATTTTGATACCCGTTTTGATACCCGCCCAAATCCCAGCGTCACGCCGACTCACCGAGGCAAAACCCCAACAATGTCAGTGGAGTTCCGAATTGCCCCTGCCACTCGGCGGCACGTGTGACCTCCGAGCACCCACCAGCGGATTCACCATCTCCTCCATCCAACCGGCACGCCACCCCTCGTCACGGCCACCCGCGCTTCGTCGACGCGAACGCTACAGGTTAATGTCGATGGGGTCAGGCGATGTGCATACAAAATAGCCCCGCAGAAAAATGGCGCACGGCGTCGCGGTTTGACGCCGATTGGCACGGTCGGCGTTCCGCTTTGCTCAGTCTTGCCCGCATGGAGTGGAACGTGGGCTGATCCACGCTGGAGCGAACCATCTCGCTGAGGTGCGCCTGCACCTGCGCTTCGTCAATCCGTACCACCTTATCCAACGCCCGTGTCGACGTCACGTCCGTCGTCTGTTCCATTCCTCGCTCTCCTCGTCCTGGTTGTTGGTTCCACAACCAGACCAAGTCCCCGCCAAATGTGCGAAACAAATCCTACGTTATCCAGATAGTTGAAGCTGCTCAGCACCTGGCCGTTGGCCGTCCAGTTGATCAGTTGCGTCAACCGGTTCAGATCGTCGTGCTGGTAGGTCGTCGGCATTCGGACGGCGCGTCACACCGTAGCTTCAGGAAAGCAGATAGGCGGAAAACCAGTTGATCCCCGTGTCGGCTTGTCAGTAGCGAGGACGCTGCAGCCGGGGCTATTTTTGTCGTAGCGGTATTTTGCCCGCTATTGGTTGATACATTATTACATCAGGCTTCGACTGAACTAATCCTCCACAACAACCGCCTTGACGCTTCCGTCCTTTGAGTACCGGACAGACAACCAGAATCCAAAAAGGAAATATTTATCAACATTCCGAGGCAAGAAATAATATGTTTTGGCGTAAAGGTGTCCGTCACTTTGATAGAGAACTTCGGCCCTGTCGTAAAGTGGCACGTATTTGTCTAGTTCCTCAGGAGCGATCTTCTTCGAGGTTTGCTGTTGTAGTTGCTGGGCTATGAAACTGACTGGGTCAATATCTGATGGCAGGTTCAGTCGCTGCCGCAGACTCACCAGATACCTGTCTTTAGCGCTTATGGCGCGCTGATGGTTAAACCCCCGAACCCCAAAGGATAGAAGGGCGACGCAGCAAAGCGTGACGCATAGCCATGTGACGAATTTCACTGTAGTACCAAGAAACATTGCCAATCAGGGCGAAAGAACATTACTCCTCACCCACGCCGATATTTGTTGGCTCTGAGGGTTATTATAGTATACCCACTCCGCAAATTGTCGACCGAATTGGTTCGATTTTAAATCCCACCAATTGTCCGTTCCTGGCGCAGGATTCCCTTTATCGCGGTCAATACCCCACCACTCCATATCCGCAACTACGATGCTTCCGAATCCAACATTAGATCCCATGCTTACGCTCAATTCATTCGCGTCGTCGCGCGAGGCAATAATCCCGAAGTGGAACCCCGCATTTCCCACAAAATGATCTACACGGCCTGTTTGCGGGCCGACAGTGCCAGGAGCCCCGTTACCACCCTTGAATGAAGCATCCTCTGTATGGTCGAGCAGCCAGCCTTCTCTCCCTCTTCCGTCACGTTGATAGCCCGCCGGAACGTCGTCATCGCCGAGACAGAAGCGGCGAGTTTGGTTGCCAGCCGCACCTATGGCCATGGTTGAAAGATCGTTGAAGAAGTCAAATTTATTCAGCTTGGCACCGTTCGTATTCACTTCAGCAACATATCCCACAACCCGAGCAAATGCCTCCCCCTCGGTAATGCCCCCATCTTCAATCCTATCTCCTAGCGTTCTCACCAGTGCGGCGATCGCTGTCCGTCTTACCGATGGAGCAATCACCCCAAGTTGCGTGTTCACCGCATTTCGCACCGTGAAGCCAACGGCCGCGCCAAGAACCCCAATGCTTGCAGTAACTGCTATCAACTCCAGCAAGGAATCTAGGCCACTCGGATCCACTCCATTCTCGGGATCCGCAGCGGCGTACTCGTACTTATGCAGACTCTGCGGGTCGTCGTTACGCCCCTTGAACGAATCCATCTGGTTGAAGCGGCCGTTGGCGGGGTTGTAATAGCGGGCGCGTAGGTAGTACTGCTGCATGTTCACGTCAAACTGCTGGCCGGTGTAGAGCAGTTTGGTAGTGGGCGGACTGCCGGCGTTGTATGCGGTGCCCAGCATCTAGCCGTACGCATCGTAGTTGTACTGCTGCGAGCCGATGACCAGACTCCCGCCGCTGGGCGAGACCGTCTGCCGCGTGCTGCCGTGCCCGTCGTAGAGCAGGTACTGCGGACTGCCTCCGTTGGCGGCCTGGGCAATCACCTCGTCGCCGATAACGTACGACGTGCTGCTGGTCGCGTTGGTCTCCTCCAACACCTGGGCGTAGCCGGTCGGATTGTTCGGGTCGATCAGGCTGTAGTTGGTGGACACGCCGCTGATCGAGCACACTCGGATCCCGTCCTGGTTGTATACGTAACTGGTCGTCGCCCCGTTCGTGGTCACGCTGCTCAACCGATTACGCGCGTCGTAGCTGTAGGTGTACCCGGTGTGGGCGGTGATGTTGGTCTGGAGAGTCACCGACCCGTTGCCGTCGTACTGATACGTCGTGATCGCCGTGCCATTGGTCTCCGCCACCAACTGGTCTTTGGCGTTGAACACGTTGGTCGAGGTGGAACTCGACGCTCCCACCGTCGTGGTCTTGGTCTTGCGATTGCCCACCGGGTCGTAACCGTAGGTGTCGTTGGTGCTGGTTCCCGAATTCAGAGTTCGGACTTCCTGCGTCAGCCGATACATCCCGTCGTAGCTCCAGCCGATGTTGTTGGTGGTGTAATTGCCGCTGGCCTGCTGGATGATCTCGGTGGCGTTGGTGCGCCGGCCGGTGGCTTGCAACAGATAGTTGAAGCTGCTCAGCACCTGGCCGTTGGCCGTCCAGTTGATCAGTTGCGTCAACCGATTCAGGTCATCGTAGCCGTAAGTGGTCTTGGCTCCGGTCGGTAAATCGATCTCTTGTCTCGTGCCGACGTCAGTGTACTGGTAGGTCGTGACCTCCGGGGTGGTCAACGTCACCCCGTTGCGCTGATAGACCACCACCGTCTTGAGCCGACCGAGTTCGTCGTAGCTGTAACCGATGTTGTTGTTGGCCGTCGACGTGCTGGTGTGCCGACCCGTGGCCAGATCGTAGCCATAGTTGATTACACCTTCGGGCGAACAAATCTGGGTCACGTGATTGTCATCGTCATATGTAAACGTGGTGACGCGGACATTGGGATCGCCCGGACTTTGGCACGGGTAGGCCGCAGCCAGCACTTCCGGCCCGGGGCTCAGGAAGCTGAACACCAGCAACGGAATCAGCACGGCACAGAGCAGCCGGATCCACCGGGGCATCGGCCGGTACCCACGCGCCACACGCAAAGCGCGGATGTACCGGCGACGACGAGACCAGACACTTACGCCACGGAGACCACCAAGCGCACGAAGAGACTTCCAAGGGAACGTGATCAGGCCGATCATCGGCACGAACAGCGCTGCCACACCGCGCCCGCCGGTGTGCCGCAGCGAGGCAAACAGGCTGTCGCATGAATTGGTCAGCGCACTGCCCGTCGTCTCCACGATCTTCTGCTGGCGACCCAGTGAATCGTAACTGATGCACACCCGGTTGGAGAGTTGACCATTCGTGGCACAGAACTCCAGGCTCTTGGTGCGTCCGAGGGAGTCGTAGATGTATTTCGAGACCGAGCCGCTGAAGTTCGTCGTGGCCACCAACTGACCGAGCGAGTTGTACACATTCGTTTCGCTCTGACCCATCGGCAGTGAGCGGGTGATCGGGCGGCCGGCGTAGTCATAGGTGTTGGTCGTGACCCGGCCCTTCGGGTCCTGCGTGATAAACAAGCGCCCGTAATTATCATACGTGTACGACCATTGGGGCTGTACGACCTGATTATTCTCGGCATTCGTCACTGCCACCTTGAGCACGGAAGCGAGTTGGCCGGAGGTCGTGTAGCCGAACACGTTGCTCAATCCACCCTGGTCAATTTCCGCGATCCGTTGGCCGACGTTGTTGAACACGTTCGAGGTGAACGTGGTGTCCTGGAAAACCGTCGCAATCTGGCGGCCCACGTCGTCGTACCCGAACTGCGTCACATGTTGCAGGGCGTCCCGCATCAATGCGCGCCGGCCCGAGACATCGTATTCATACCCCGTCCGCTTGCCAAGCGGGTCGATCACAGTCTTTGTCTGGCCATCGGGGTAATACTCGTAACTGGTCGTCTGCCCATCCGGTCCGGTACGCGATTGGACCCAACCGTTGTCCAGATACTTCGTGTAACTGGTGGAGAGCACCGTGCCCGGTGCCGCCAGGATCGTGGTCGGCTGACTTGATATATCCGTACCGAGAACGATCTGCACGTTGGCCAGCCGGACTATATTGGTCACTCGACCCGCCGTGTCGTAGTCAGTGCGCGTGGCGCGTGGGAATGTGATCATTCCCGGCACTGGTGAACCGGGTGCGACCCGGTCCGAGGCATAGGCCGGTCGCCCATTGGCGTCGTAGATGGTGCGCGTAACCGTCCCATCCGGGTAAACCGTCTGGATCAGATTGCCGGCCGCATCGTTAGTGTACGATGTGGTCAAACCGAGCTTGTTGATCGTGGAGGCAACCTTGCCGATGGCATTGTAAACCGTGGAGTTCGTATTGCCGTCCGCATCGATCGTCATGGTCACACGGCCGGCGGCGTCGTACAAACTGCTGGTCGTCACGGGGCGCGGCGCGCCGCCAGCCGGGTTGGTCCACGTGTACGTCGTGTTGGTCTGGTTGCCATTGGCGTCGTAGCCGAAATTGCGAGTGATACCGTGTACGTCGGTGACGCTGTTCAGGTTGCCAGCATTGTCATAACCGAATTGCGCTGTGTGATTGCCTTGCGCATCATAGGTGTCGGTCAGGTAACCCGTGCTCGAGTTATACTGGTTGGTCGTGGACGCCCCCGATGGATCGATCGTGGCGATGAGCTGGCCTTTGCCCGCAGGGTCATAAATGTTCAGCGTCAGATTATTCAAGGGATCGGTGTGCGACAGCATATTCCCGTTGCCGTCATACGTGAAACTGTTGACGTGCTGGAGCGTGTCCGTGACGTTCGTGCGATTCCCGTTGCCGTCATAGCCGTAGTAAGTTGTGTTGGTCAACGGATCGGTCTCGTAGAGCAGGTTGTTGGCGCCGTCATACTGGCGGGTCGTCGTGTGACCCAATGGATCGGTGCTGGAAATCACGTTGCCGTTGTTGTCGTACACATAGAAACTCGAATTACCCATGCGGTCGGTGATGATCTCGGTGTTGTTGGTAAGGCTGTGGGTGAACGTGTTGGTTTTGCCGAAGGCATCGACGATCCCGACGAGTTTGCCGCTGTCGTCATAGATGCTCTGTAGCGGCGTCACCCCGCGCGCGTCTGTCATAGATGTGATGTAATGCGGCAAATTCGGATTATTGTAGAAATAGCTGTTGGTGGCGTACGACTGCGATCCACGGTCCTGCAGTTTCAACATCTGAATGAGATTGTTCTTTGAATCGTACACATATTTGACCACCGGTACGCCAGTAGCAACGCCGGCCGGATCCATGATCGACGAGATGCGGCCCTGGGCATCGCGGGTGAAGTAGATGGATTGGGTGACCTGGCCACTCGGGTCCTTGTGGTCGATGCTGAAATGCTGGAGTCCGTCTGGGCCCGTTGTGTCAGGATCGATTTGGATGACGTCGCCGTTGGGCGTGGTGATCGAGTAAAGATACGGAGTGCCGTAGGCAACATCGTAAAAGCCACCCGCCTCCGAGGGGTTGTCGGGATTGATGTAGAGGAACCCTCCCGTCCCTTGGACTGGGCGCTTGATGTAATATTTGGTGCCGTCCTGCGTCATCGTGAGGATGAAGCCGGGGAAATCAAAAGTCTCGATGGGAGTACCGTCACCCTGTGTGTTCCAAGTTTGGGTATAGGTGTTGTAGCCGCCGACGTCGTTCCCGTTCGCGTCGACCGGTTGCAGTGACGCGTGGACGCCAGGAGCGGCCTGGTAGTGCGGGCAGATACAATAATTTCCCTGGCCCAGGCAGTCACAGGCTTGTTCATAATAGTAGAATGTCGTTCGCGTTCCATCGGGCAGCGTCAACGTTACGTCGCGGCTGCCTCCCGCACGCACACTGAAACTGCCGACGGGGCCGGGCCCCACGTCCGCAGGATCTGTCGGTTCCTGATTCCTTCGCGTCTCATGCAATGTCACGTTCAGATCGTTGATCGCATACGTCCACGAGTAGCCGAAGTCGCCCGCGTTAGGATTCAACGTCGAGTACGTCCGCGTGACCTGCAGCGGAATGCCATTGACCGGGATGACAAGATCCTGCTGGCTGAAACTGAACTGGCCGATCTTGAGATTGCTGGCGAGGATGAAATTGACGGTGGCGAGGGCGGTCGCGGTGGAGTTTTGCACGAGCAGATCGAGTTCGTACTCGTCATTCTGAATCGTGGTGAGATCCAGGTTGGTGATGGCGCCGCCGATTACTTTCGCCGCAGGCAGCCAGCCGCTGTCTTTCACCACGGTTCCTTCGAGGGTCTTGACCTGAAGGTCGTACTGCGCCGTATTGGTTACAGTGCCCTGAAATTGGTAAACTGATCCAGTGACCGTCAATAGCCCGGCGGTCACGACCGGCGTCTGCGGCAGGCCGGTGCCATTAATGGGCCCCGCTTGCGGGTTGGTAATCTTGGCATAAACACCGGCCCCATTGTTTGTGATCGAGTATTGCACGGGAGGAGGGTCCGAGATGCCTTTCTGCCCAAAGATGTCGTACGCGGCAGCTTGCATTCCGCAGGTGCACTGCTCGGCGCGCACCAGCCATGTGAAATTCGTGAACGGCGCATTGGTCACCGTGCCGATAAGATCCGTGCCAATGTAATATTCGACCTTGACGATGTTCTGCGTCGGGGTCTGGAACGCCAGCGCGATGTTCGTGGTCATACCTGCGACGAGGGTCGAGCCGTTCGTCGGGTATGAGATGCTGAAACGGGGTATCTGCCCGCCCTGAATTGTGATGTTGACCGAGGCCGTGTCGAAGCCGCCCTTGCCATTGGTGATGGTGTAATGGAAGCCGTCCGTGCCGTACGTATTCGGAGGCGGTGTGTACTGAAGTGCGGTGCTGTTGTTGATGATCGCGACGGTACCCATCCCGGGCTTGCTGACGGAGACGATGGTGAGCGGATTCCCGCAGGTGTCTATGTCGTTGGCAAGCACGTTGAGCAGGTTATTAATGCTATTCGCGTTGATGGTAAAGGTGTCCGCCGCCGCCTTGGGTGACGGGCACTGACTGGACGGCAACACTTGCACCGAGACCGATGGGGACACTGTGTAGCGATTGTCGCTATCGACGGCCACCGCCCACAGTCCGTAACTGCCGGGCGTGGGCTGATACCAACCGACGGAGTATGTGTTGCCCGGGCCGGCGGTACCCTGGGCACCAGTGACGAAACCGGCGGAATTTGTCGCGTAGAAATTTACCTGGGAGATGCTGGCTCCTGCTACCCTGGCGGTGGACACCGCCGAGAGGGTAACACTCGCGGGAGCAGTGAACTGAGAGGCATTTGTGGGGGCGACCATATTTACGTATGGCGCGCTGCCGCTGATCGGGTTGGCGATCGCCTTCAGAGTGACAATGAACGTACCCCGATTGGGATCGTTGTTGAAAAGGGTCATCGGTTCAAAAAACTGGGCGTTGGTAGAGGTTTCAAAACCAAGTGTGTACTGAGCGGATGAGCCCGGTTGGATGGTGGTGCCTACCGGTGATGAACTTAATGTAAATGGCGGATCCAGTGCCAAACCTGTGATATCCAAGGTGGCATTGCCTTGGTTCGTAATGACCAGCGTCGTGAATATGGATGCTCCAACATTCGTGCTGCCGAGGTTAAACGCGCCGCCGTTGGCCACGTTCGCTCCCGAAATCAACACACCGATTTGGGGTTGGGGCGCGCCATTGGTGGAGCACGTCAATTGCAGCGTGTAGGGGCCGGTCTGGAATATATCCAGCGAAGAGGCCTCGAGGATGTAGGTGGTGTTGGTCTGCAGAGTGACTTGGATCAGGGTGTCGGTGGCATCCAGCGCTTCATTCGGCAGGTTGAATTGTACACAATTCGTCGTCATCAGGTACATGTACGGCACAAAATTCGTGGAGCTCATGATCGCTGTCAGGACGTCGCCGCTCGCCCCGGGGAAGCTGTAGAAGTCCGAATACTTCACCGGCGAAGCACAGCCGCACCCGATGGAGAACCCATCCGTATTGGTCAAGGCTCCTGAGATCGTATTCGTGCACTGGATTGCCATCGCCCAATCCTTGGTGATTGTGGCGGATTGGACGGCCTGACCGCTGATTGTGCCCGTCGCCTGGATAAGGTCAGGCCCGAAGTTCGTGCCCGTGTAGGTGTACGTCGCCACACCGCCGGAGGAGGTTAATACATTGGTCATGATCGGGTGGGCACCCGTAACTGTAAAGGTTATTGTCGAACCACCCTGTACCGAGCCCCCGGCGCTGGTGAAGGTGGCCGTAGCCGTGAACGTGGTATTGGAAACTCCCGCGCACGCATTGGTCGGCGTCAACAGGATCGATCCAGTGCCGACCGTGAAACTGACCGTGCTAGTGCTCGACTGCTGCGGGCTGGCGTTGTCGTAGGCGATGGCTTTGACCGTCTCGGTTCCTGGCGGCGGATTGGTCCACAGAACATCATAGAAACCGTTGCTCAACGTTTGATACGGGGCGCCGTTGGTGAGGAACGCCACTTTTTGGATTCCGTTCATCCCTTCCGCAATGGCGCCGATATCGACAATCGCGGGCGTCTGTGGAATCACCATCCCGTTAGTGGGAAAGTAAATCGACACGAACGGCGGCCCCGCGAAGGAGACGTAACCAGTCACATTCACGTAAAACGGATTTTGCGGCGCACCGTTGACTACGTTCGGGTCGTCGTTGGAAATAGTAAGGTAGCCGCTGTACTGGCCCACACTGGTTGAGTTCAGCGTGATCGTCAATTGTGCGACGCTGGCTGTCGGAATCGTGGTCGTGGACAGGGACGCAGAGAAAGCGTTGCCGAGACTCTGAGTAATGCTGAGACTGGTGATATGCAGCGTGTTATAACCGCTATTGGTAATCGAGAGGCAAGTGTTCGATGTGGAACCGGCGGGCACGAAGCCGAAATCGATCTGACCATAGTTCGGGAACGGCACCGAGTTGGTAGTGACGGGGCAGGCGTTGGTGAGCACTTCCATGAGCGGGGACGTACTGCAATCTAATTTCAGGCTGAACCCGCCCGTTGCAAGAGGTTCGTAGGATGTGACCTCGATCATGTACACGCCGTTGGAGGGAATGCTCGTGACGACCTGGGAAAACGGATTGCCGTCGAAAATGCCGGCGTCGGCCGCGATGACATTTGTCGATGGATCCAACAGAAACAGAATTGAATCGAAATCGGTGGAATTGACGGTGTTTGTGATGACGGTGCCGGCGATACCGTCAAATGTGTACAACGCGCCGTGATACCCGCCTCCGAGGATGATGGAATCAGCGTTGGCTTGGGAAAGTGATCCTTGCAGGTTAGCACCGCACTCAACATGGGTAGGGAACACAATCACGAAGCCAGCGGCGATTGTGTCACTGTAATAGCGATAGTTGCCATTCGTGACAAAAGCCATCACCTCGGTTGTGTTGGTCAGGGTGATGACTCCCCCGTTTTGGAATGAGGGGAAGCTGGTGCCGGGCGGCAAACCGTTGGTTGAGTAGAAAACTGTCGATCCACTGATCAAATTGGTCACCAATACTTGCACGCGCCCGTTAAAACTCCCCCCACCCGGCACAAAATACGGTACGAGCGGCGCGTAGGGGTATGGGAGCGAAATCTGGTTCGTTGCCGCTGAACTTTCACACGTACTGTTCAAGGCAGTCACCTGATAGTAGTAGATGGACGGTGGGACGACGGAAGTGTCAACAAAATTGGTGGTCGTAAGTCCAGTGAAAACAGGAACGTAGCCTGTTCCATTTGAATGTGTGCTCCTCTTCACATTATAGCTGGTGGCATTTGCTACCGGATTCCAAGTGAGCATAATGCTCGGATTCGAGCCTGGATCATTGGCGGTTATACTCAAATTCTGCGGCGCCTGAGTGGGAGCTATGCAGGGACCGCTTAGCACCTGAATCGTCGTCTCGCGATAGCCGTTATACTCCGCCAAGACCGTCAGCGTGCTGGCTGTGCCTCCGGATACCTGGATATTTGTCGTGACCGATGTTTGCCCCGCAGGGATGTCCACGAAGGACATGGGAATACCGTTCGTGGAGAGGGTCACATACGCGTCGCCAAAGGGGGCGGGTGAATCCAAAGCCACCGTCAGGGACACCGTTGTCGAGGAGGTGATCGTGTTGCTTGAAAGATGCAGGGGCAGCAGGAAGGGGGCCGTGGGAACCGCGTTCGAGGCGAGCACACTGAAACCGGCCGAACTGCCCGTCACTCCGTCTGGGTTGAGCACGCGTACTTCGTAGCCGATATCGATAGCCGCTGTCGGCGGCGGCGTGACGATGTAGCCGCTGAAAGCGGTGTGATCTTGTTCCACGTCCCAGCCGTTCGTCTGCCCGGACGAGGCGATGATCTGGCCTCGGAACGTGACGTCCCATGCACCGTTGAGCGGCGCGTCTCCGCTTGAGAAAACAAAATCACGGCACCGCCCCTGTGGAATGGTTTGGTCGGTGAGAATGGCCAGCATGAGGATGTTTTTACGCAGAGGCCAACCCACCACGGGAGTGTCGGTGATCGAATACGTCTGGCCGCAAACGCTGCTGACGCGATTGGAAAGCCGCAGGGAATACGTCCCACCAAGTTGCGTCTCGGCGTCTTGGTAGAACGC
>Ga0206923_1024_pt1 | contig 41306 bp, 31 predicted proteins | sample Alteio_BWOrgHeat_64_FD_152961 | JGI IMG/M metagenome (GOLD analysis project Ga0206923, IMG submission 152961) | Enriched cells from forest soil in Barre Woods Harvard Forest LTER site, Petersham, Massachusetts, United States -... | ecosystem: Environmental > Terrestrial > Soil > Temperate forest >...
CCCCGATTTCGATCATCACTGGGTCGGTGTTTCGGATCGGCGGCCCCGGCTGGTGGGATAATGCTCCGTTTGGCACCACACTCTCGGCTGGTTCTGCGGCTGGTGCCTCCTATGCCGGAGGCATGATCCGACCGAGTGAATGGGCGGCCGGCGTTATTCCCCATGCCCTTGCAGGTGCTTGGCCGCAAAGTTTAGATTCAAATTCGTATATTTATCCGGCGTCGACTTCGGACGGGGGTAATAGCGGGACTGAATACCTACCCGAAGGAGCCCGCCTGCAGCTCGATCCGAGCTTGACCGATGCGCAGCTCCAGGCGCTCGGCGTGACCACCGCGATGCTGCCAATCTGCCACGCCCTGCAAATTTATGGCTGGTACAACATGGATCAACAGGGGGACTACCCCACACAGATCAAATTTCAGTCCGCTCAAGGCAACAGTTCGACAGTCTACCCCGGCGCGACGAACCTTCCGATGGCGCTCATGAATCACATCCACTGGATCGCTGCGCCGAGCTCGACAGCGGCTCCTCCGCTCGACAATGCTGCCTCGGCAGCACCGTATGTCGTGGCGCACTGAGCCCAACTCTTCGCCAGCGTTCATGAGCACCCCCTGGGTTAGAATCTACAGGATGTTCCCTAAATTTGAATGCCCACGCTCAGTGGACCTCAAGACGCGAATTTCCAGACGGACGCGACAAGCACGGCGTCAGTCTTGCCAAATCGCAGACCTTCCACCGCACGGCCACGTCAGCGGCATGCAGCCGGGCTGGACATCAATAGACTCTCTTCACTCATGAGCTCGCCGATGCGCAATCCCGTAGAGTCATCTGATACCGCTTCACGGCTGTCACTTAGAGTATAAGCGCGGCGACCATCGAGGATCCGCAAAATGCTCGACGAATCACTGCGCTCTCAATCGGGAATAGGCAAGCAATCTACTGTCGGCCCAGTTCGGCTGAGACTGCCCACAAGCCGAGTGCCTTCAATTTTCTGGCAAGGATGATCGATCCTTGACCCGTGAAGTGTTCGTTATCCAGATAAATCGGCATCCCGGATCCATCAACCGTGATACATCCAGTCTGCGGGCACAGCGCCTTCAATATTGACACATAGTTTGCTTTGCCAGCTTGCGCTAAGGCGGCCATATCCGCATCAAGCTCGCGAACTGACTCACGGTCCCAATGGCGATTGGAGAACTCAGGATCGTTTGCTCGCATTCCGGCAATCAGCAAGCGCGGCAGTGGACCGTCGTAGACTTCAACCGGGCCGATTAAAGTCACTCCGACGCCCTTCTGATCGAGCCATATAAGTGTCGCAAGAAGTCTAGGCAACTCAGCTTGGGTCCAACGTGCGGAGAGCACGACTTGATCAACACGGTGTTCTAAAATAAATCGTTGAAGTAGCTCGTCCATCAAATTTGAACAGTGCGCCGCTTCCTGGAGCCCATGCGTAATAGTTGGATAACAATCAACCGCCGTTGCTTGCAGAAAATTGATGCCTGGAAAGGTCTCTTTCATCCCGTACCAAAGGTCCGCCGCATGACTGTCGCCAACGAGAAGATAGTTTGTTCTACTGGGATCGAGACTGAGGCAGTGTGATGCAAAACCCTGCGACTGATTGCGATTGACCAAGAAGCAGCTGCCGCTCCTGTAGTCTCTGCTAATATCGTAATTCAAGTAGGAAGCGATCCGAAGCTCCTGTGCAGAGTACCTTCCGGGGAACCCGTCCAAACTCCAGCCGAGAATGCCCGCGGCGACTATCACGGCCAATCCAGAGGCAGCGATTGCAAATAGTGTGCGACGACTGGGTCGCCACGGACCGCTGCGAAAGGGTTGCTCGACAAACCTCCAGGAAATCGCCGCAAGCAGCATGGATACGGTAACAATCACGAGCTTCTGGACTTTCTCAGACTGTCCGCTTACTAGCGTCAGATAGCCACCTCGTTGCAGCACCGCAATGGGCCAATGCCAGAGGTAAAGCGAATAAGAGATTGTCCCAATGAAAACCAGGGGCCTCCACGACAAGATCCGTCCTACTAAGGACGGCCCGTCTCGGCCCGCCTGAATTACCATGGCCGCGCCAACGCACGGTGGAATTGCCAAAAGTCCGGGAAACGGCAGATCCGAGGAAATTGTAAATACCGTTAGCATGATCAACACGATACCCGCAAGCGACAACGCATTCCTGGCGACCCGACCAAAGCGGAACCGAATTGCACCTAGCGCCAGCAGACCGCCTAACAGCAATTCCCATGCTCGTGTGTGCAGAAGGTAGAAAGTCGACACCGGATAGATAAATGCTCCGACGACACTCATGACGAGTGAAATGCATGCCACGCCCGCGGTCAGACTAACAACATGGGTGCGCCAAAATCGGGCTGCCAAATAAAGCAGAATTGGCCACAGGACGTAGAACTGCTCCTCGACAGCCAATGACCACGTGTGTAGCAATGGCCTCGTCAGTGCCGATCCGTCGAAGTAGCCGGCGTGAAGCCAGAAGTAGATATTTGAGACCGAAGCCGCCGCCGCTATCAGGCTTTTTGAAAACTCAATCGTTTCGCTTGGCAGGCTGACCGTTTGATAGACGGCCGCGGTCACCGCCAATACGAGGATCAGGGCGGGCATGATTCGCCTGACGCGCCTTTCATAGAATCCGACTATTGAAAAGCGATGCTGATCTATGTCGTTTATAAGCAACTGGCTTATTAGAAAGCCGGATATTACGAAAAATACATCGACACCTACGAAGCCGCCGCGCGCCGCATGCACGCCAACGTGATAGGCAACAACAGGCAACACTGCCACAGCACGAAGCCCATCAATATCCGCCCGGTAGCTGGCTGCCCCCATCACCGCAGCCGAGCCGGAACTCGTCGGAATGCTCGTCACTCGCTCTTTGTCTCCTGCGACAACACCGTCTCGCGTGGCAGCGATCAACTACGTACCCGCAAATCTACCGGAATCCAGCGCCGTTAGAGCCATCCTTGCGGCGAGTCCGTTCCAGCGACTCCTAAGCAAAGTATGGAAAATCGTTGCACTGAGCGGGTAGAAGTGTAGCAGTTGCAACCGCTGAGAGCCGTCGCCGACGCGCGAGTTCGCGTCAGGCATGAGGCCCACGCAAGACCGACGATGAAGGCGTGCTGAATTGGATGTCTAAATTCAGTTCGGTGGCAATCTCGAATCCCCATTTAGCGCTAATTTAGGCGGAGTGCGCGAGTGGACTACATCGACCTAGGGAGACAGAACATGAGGCGGCATTCAGGACTCGAATCTAGTTCAATCGGCTATCAAATTATACCGCCAAATTCCCGACTTTACTGGGACCATCGATATTTGCCGGACCGAACACCGCAACAAGGGTGTTGTCGCTAATGTATCGGCATCCACATCATGGATGTGCATCGATTGTCGGGATGGTCGGCATTGAAGGCCGGCAAGCGCGAGGCGGCTCGAAATCATGCCTGTTCGGCGCTTTGGCATCGACCGGTTACCGTCGAAATTTGGACGTCGGTTAGATGCGTACTGCGCGGCTACTGAATTAATCGACCCTAATCTCTAATAGCTCATATCCAATCTGACAGTCCGTGTCAACGGGGGATAGAATTGTCGATCAAACCGGACGTTGAGTCATTCGGCTTTCTTGCCCACCCCGTCGCTATCGGGTCAATACCGGGCAGTGACGTACAGAAATGACCTCCTCTGCCGTTCGCGGCTTACAATTCGCGTATTGGACTTTGGTCTCCCTGGGTTGTGGCGTCGCTGAAGTGTGAGGCCGACAGTTATTTCGTAAGATGACTGCATCGAATTGAATGGAATCGAAATCCAATGCACCTGGTTCAGGGATACTATAAATGCAACAACAATCGTCTTCGATTGATGAAGTTCGTCAGCGGTACGGTGAATGGACTGCGATGTCCATCCATCTCGGTGGTGATTTGTATACGCTTCGTCCCGCACTCGACGGCCGCCTGCGTCGCATTCTTCAAATCGCATGTGATCTGGCCGGAAAGCCTCTGGACCAGTTGAGAGTGCTGGATTTGGCGTGCTTGGAGGGCCATTACGGCATCGAGCTCGCCATGAACGAGGCTGAAGTGGTCGGGATCGAACTACGCGAGGCAAACTTGGCTAAGGCCCGCTATGTAAAGGACTACTTGCGGCTAAATCGCCTTACTCTTTGCCAAGATGACGTACGCAATTTGAGTGTGGAAAAGTACGGCCAATTCGATTTGGTGATCTGCTCTGGGATTCTCTACCATCTTGATGCTCCAGACGTGTTTCACTTTATTCGTCGTATCTTCGAAGTCTGCACGCGATTAGCAATCTTCGATACGCAGATTGCTTTGCGCCCTGGCGAGACATTTACATTTGAGAACGAGACTTATCATGGGTTGTGGTACACGGAGCACGACGAATCTGCCGATCGCGATACACGATTGAAGGATCTTTGGGCGTCCGTGGATAACACCCGCAGTTTCTGGTTCACCCCGGCATCGCTGGCCAACTACGTAGCACGCGTGGGATTCAGTTCCTTCTATGAATGCCTCAATCCCGAGCATGCTGTGCCGGAAGATCGGCGAGCATATGTCGCGATTAAAGGAAAGCCGGGTATTATTCTTTCGAGTCCACTAACGGCATCCATGGGATTCACACCCAAACCCGAACGGTCTCAACTCTCCGTAGTAGGTCCGAACATAAAGCATGGGCCGATGTTCCGGGTTGCAAAGCGCCTCTTGCCTCAATCTATAAAGAATATGCTCAAGCCCAGCTTGCGAATGCTGCGCATACTACGTTCCGGCTCGACGCCGAAATTCCTAAAAAAGGAATGAACTGCGGGGCACTAGTTAGACTCGAACTTGTCTTGCAGCATTGAGACGCAGCAAATGTGTCCGGCTGCCCGGAAGCGCTTTCACGTCGCTTCCGCTTGGAATCCGCAATGAGTCGTTTGCCGGAAGAACTCGCGAGGTTTTGGTCTGAATAACCTACAGCTAATCGGCTTCTAAATGCACCGGTTTGCTCACATTGGGGATAGATTGAATTCGGTCGGCCACCAAAGACTGGTGCCGTCGGGGTGTGGAATCCTTCCAAGGCCCCATATGTCTCGTTGGACAACCATAAAGGTTAGTGCATCGGCCACCACATGCCAGTCGCCCGCTTGATCGCCCAGCCAAAGGGAAACCGCATAAGAGCCGGGCATTAGAGGCACTGGACCGAGATGACAGAGAATTGATCCACTCTCACTTGGAGTTTCAAGTGGTTTTGATGGCTGATATCGATTGTTGGCGCCGAGGACCCGCGAGCCATCCGAACTGCTGATCACGAACCCGATTCGGGGGTGCGCCGTGGGGGTATCTGCAGCAAAGTTGATTTCCAATGTGAGCTCGGCACCTAAAGGGAGGGTGGACGATGGCTTACCGTCAGCCAAGATACAGGCACTAGTAATCCAAAGCGGTGCGTGCTCCGGACGAGAAAGGTGGCGCTCCAGACTGTCCTTGGTCGCATCGTTGGTCAAGTACTTCTCGATAACGTCATTGGACGGTCCGACGGCGACCATGCGACCCTTATCCAAAAGAAGGGTGACGCTGCATAGTGCCCTTACGGCCGACATATTGTGGCTGACGAACAGAATAGTGCGACCGTCCCTCTTCGTTACCTCGCCCATCTTTCCCAAGCATTTTCGCTGAAACTCCGCATCGCCGACCGCGAGCACTTCATCAATAATTAGAATTTCAGGCTCGAGATGTGCGGCGACCGCAAAAGCCAATCGAACATACATGCCGGACGAGTAGCGCTTCACCTGTGTGTCCAGGAATCTCTCGATTTCAGCGAACGCCACAATTTCATCAAACTTTAAGTTGATCTCCGCCTTGCTCATGCCCAGGATCGCGCCGTTCAGGTACACGTTCTCGCGACCGGTGAGCTCGGGATGAAATCCGGTGCCAACCTCCAGTAGTGACGCCACCCGTCCGCGCAGAATCGCCTGACCCTCCGTCGGCTCCGTAATGCGAGACAAAATCTTGAGCAACGTACTCTTGCCCGAGCCATTACGGCCGATGATTCCGACGACATCCCCTTGTTGAACGTCCAGTGAGACGTTTCTAAGAGCCCAGAACAGATCATCGTTCCGATTGGGTTGCCGTAACCTTTTCAACCGTCTATACGGCGCTTTAACGGCGCCAAGAATTACATCGCGAAACATCGCGTGCTGAAGATCAGCTTGTCCGAGGAGATAGGCCTTACCGACCTTCTCAATTTGGATAATTGGCTTAGACATGGTTTGGGTAAAGTGCATCCGCTCGATTATGTGTTGTGGACAACAATAGAAATCGATTGTGTCAAGCAATATCCGCAAATCGACGCTCAGTTGCTCGAAAGTACATGGCGCCAACCAGCAAAAAAGCGAACGTGCTTGCCACGGATGTAAGTAATGTCGGAAAGTTCCATGGCTTTCCGAGGACCGCTGATCGGAAACCGTCAATGAATCCCGACAAAGGATTGAGGCCAAGAAGCCATTGGTATCGCGCGGGGAAAAGCTGTACGGGGTAGACCACAGGGCTCAGATACATAAGCGCTTGAACCAACACCGGCACGATATGTCTGAAGTCGCGGTACGTCACCGTCAAAGCCGACAATAGGTAGACGACGCCTAGCGTTGCTGCAATCGTGAACAATGCAAGAATTGGCACGAAGATAACTTGCCACGAGGGCGTAAACCGGTACCACGCGAGCGCTACCGCGAAGACGACAAGTGAAATTAGAAAATCGACGAAGCACCCTCCCACCGCACCCGTCGGAACGAATAATCGCGGGAAATATACCTTAGTCAGCATCTGCTGCTGATTCACCAGACTCTGCCCACCTTGTGTGACGGATTGGGCAAAGAAAGTCCAAGGCACTAATCCAGCCAGGACGAAAAGAGGGTAGGGATAATTGCCGTCTGGCTTGATCGCCGCGTATCGGCCAAAAACTACGCTAAATATAACGACTTGCATCATCGGCACAAGGACTGCCCAAGCAACTCCAAGTACTGTCTGCTTGTAGCGAATCTTGATGTCCCTCAATATCAAAAAATAAAGCAGCTCCCGCCGCGCGTAAGCCTCCTTTAGTGCTAAGCCTCGCTGGTTCGGCCGCATGACGGTTTCTATCGCCTGTTCCATCATTTGTCCTCGTGCTGCCGTCTACTATTCAATCGCGGTCGCAACGTCCGTGCGCATGATGCTCGCAGGTCGCCGGGTGTAACATCGCACAACCCGTCAAAATTCTGAGATTATCATATCCAACCCCTCCAGCCGAACGCATGTGCTCCCATTCACGCGGAAGAATGCGCCTGGTAGCACCGATTTGAGGATGCCAAGTGGAGCTGCGGTCAGGAGTGCGCGCACGAACATGCAAATATCTGTTATCAACTGTTCGGCCGGGATCAGCGCACGGAGAGGGCCGAAGCTCAATAGCATGTATTCGTCCTCGATGTCCAAAGTTAGAACGGACATCGCCGGAGAATCGATGCGCCGCGGACCGAGACTTGGGCCCCCCTATTTTGACGCGGGCTGTGAGGACGCAAATGTTCATTAGGATTTATAGTCAGGTCGATGATTATCGGTCGGATGAATTCAGGTGACGCTAATGCAACGATCCGTCTCAGTGAAGTGCGTCCTGATTCTTCCGAACGTTGTAACCATGTTTGCTCGCGTGCCCATCGGCCAATCGCCGCGGGAGCGCATGGCGGGAGCTTGTCTTGGACAATACCGCTGAGGAACATCGACGGTTCACGGCTAGCAGACTTAGCGGGCCACCATCTTTGTAATGGCGACGGGCCAGCCATTCTGACGCAATGCATACAGATACACGATCCGGTCGTACCTTCATAATTCGAAACGTCAATCCCGGGATTCATGATTTCAGGATCGCAGCCTATTTCGTGTCGAGCGCTCAGAGCGGACTGGTCGCTGATGTCTCGTATCTATTGAATGAGCGTGGCTAGGCCAGTTGGCGCGGCGCATCGCGACGGTGAGTGTGACTCTCAAACCCGCCCCAGGAGGACTCTCGTTCTACTGCCCACCACAGGGTAATGCCCACGATGCAAATCTGGAATTAGTTCGAATCGCGCGTGACCATTGGAAGGCATTCCGTCTCAACACTCCGCAAAAACCCTAGCCGCTATATGTAAACTTGCTGTAACTTACGGCCGAACGATCGTTGTACATGCGAATCTTTTAGATTCAACGGGTTAACGGAGCGCAGCCGCAGCGATCTTCATATAATACCGATATAATTCGAAACCGGAGTTTCAAGAGGAGTCCAAAGGAATGTCGGTACGATCCACTATCGCGATACAGTTCGAGCAGGTCGCCGTCGACCAGAAACGAAAGCTCGCCGAACTGACCGACAACCTCAAGCTACTGGATTCAGGGCTCGACTCGCTCAGTTTTGCGTTGATTGTGATGCGTTTGGAAGAGGCGCTCGGTTTCGACCCCTTCGATGTGGCCGATGACGTGAAATTTCCGGTCACATTCGGCGACTTTGTCAAGCTTTACGAGAACCATCCCAAGTAATAAATTCGACGAGTCTCTAGCGGTACCCTGCAATCACTCGCTCATACATCTCGATTGCCGAGTCGGCGACCTTCGCTGGCGCGTAATTATCAATGACGTGCCGGCGCGCCGCGAACCCCAGTGCCGCTGCCTGCTCGGGGTGTTCCATTATTTCTAAAATTTGTTGCGCGAAATCGCTGGCATTTTCCGACTTCGCCAATAGACCGGTTTCACCTGAAGCGATGATTTCCGGGCATCCTCCCGCATCCGTGCTCACGACCGGGCAGCCTTGAAGCATTGCCTCCAATACGGCGTATGGTTGGTTTTCCGATCGCGAGGCAGCAACAGTCAAGATCGCACGCGTCCGCAATGTGGCGATTTCCTGAATCGATAACCGGCCTCGGAAATCCACGCATCTGCGAAACTCCGGGGGAAAATGCAAGGCGCAATAGGCCTCGAACTGAATGTGTTTGCCGTCCATTGCAGGCATTCCAAAATCGGGACCGACAAAGACTAGCCGGGAGTCCGGACGGCTTTTTAATGTGAGTGCAAATGCGTCCAGCAGGACGTCGGCGCCCTTGATTTTGTCAAAACGCCCGACATAAAGAATCGTATTGCGCTCGCACTCGCTGAGGGACCATAGAGGCAGCGTGCTGTCCAGCCCGATGGGATTGACAATTTGCCTCGCCTCCTTCGGCCTAAGTCGGTATCGCTCGACAGTCTTCGCCAAGGTTGAAACTGACGGCGATACGATCGCTGTGGCCAGACGAAAGGCGCGCTCCTCGCGCGCGATCTTTTCACGGCCAAAATGCGTATCGCGTTCATTTGTCGGCATCGTCAGGAATGCCGGCCCGTGCAATTTAACAACCAAAGGAAGCGATGTTCGTCTTTCGATGTCAGCGAACCATCCAAATGACTCCTCCATCTCAATGATATCAATCGGATCGCGTCGATGTGTCGCCGAAATGGCCGATGCGATCACGGCCGAGTAGTCGAAAACATTGAACTCGGGCGATTGCCAAATTCTCGACAGCCGACGCAGCGCGCGATCTCTAAGGCGTCGTCGCACAAAATGAATGTCGGGGTCACTTACGGAGTGGCCCTCGCCCTCGGTGAATACCGATACTCTATGGCCGCGACGTTCGAGCTCGCGTTTCATCCAGTGGACGTACGTGATGATCCCATTCTGAAATCTCTCCAGAGGCCACGCGGGAGACCAATACGCTATATGCATGACAAATCCCCTACGTGGGCATTCGGTTTGTTTCTCGGCCTACGTTCAGGAGGTATGACCAAGTCAAGGGATATATGTGTGTGCAAATGTTCGAGAGGTGTCAGCCAATGCGCCGCGCACTCAGCGGGCGCGACTCCTGCGCAGCGGATGGAGCAAACAGCTCTTCAGTTAATATCTGCTCCAGTTCCGAGCGCCGCCTTATATCGCTGAATACATGATCGCTGTTGTTTACGATATGGACGTGACAGTGATTGCCCAGTCGACCTAACGTCGACCCAGCCTGCAGTTTAAGCATGTCGAGACCTGGCTCGCCGGACGAGAACACAAAGGCGACGTGAACACCACGGGCTATGATTCGCTCCAGTTCCCAGCCGAGATCGCGCGGCAATCGGATACCGAGGCGGCGGGCGTAGTTACGCGAAATCTGCTCGATCGCGAACGATGCGCGACGAGTGTTGACGCGTAGGATTCTGCCCACATCAGCTCGGCCGGTCAGCAGTTTCTTCCATGAGCGATAGGACAACACGCGCCCCCGATATACGGTCGGAGCCTGCATCACTTCCTTCAAATGTATTTCGGCCTCCATTGGATCCTCTGTAGAGAAGTAGTCTTGCAAGTTGACGACAAGTACACGCGAGACGGGCAAACCAGCGGCGGCGGCGTGTAAAGCGTGGTATGCCCCGGAGCACAATCCCGTAAGCGCGATGTCCTTTACAGCGTAGTGGCCGCGAAGAAAGTCGACCGCGCAACGTACATCGTCGAGTGCCTTCGGAGGAAAAACGTTATTGTCAGACTCTCCCGATCGTGTGGCGCTATCGCCCATTCCGGAAAGATCCAGGCGCAGCACTACGCATCCTCGCCGCGCCCATCGTCGCGCCAGCGATACATACATTCGATTCGTGCCCACGTGGTAGGTGGCGCCCGCATTCAAAAGAATGACGGCAGGACATCCGATCTCGGCTTTGGGAGGCTCGGTGACGACCCCGAATAGAACGGCGTCGCGGCCGATGAACACCGGGCGTTCCGTCACCGATACTTCATGACCCAATCGATGACCATGAAGGGTCATAATGGGCGCTGTACAAACCGCGGGCGGAGGATAGTACTTTCCTGCACCGCGGCGAGCCGATTCGCGCTTTTCGTCACACCTCAGCAGCCAATCACATGCCGTAGCGAACATTGTGTCGGGAACAGTTGCAAGATGAGGCAGGCTCTTGATCATCGGGTGCGCCTCCGGCGACATCGTGTATTCCGCCTCTACACCATGCGCGCCGAGTTTTTCAGACCAAGCCTTGGCGGTAGGCAGCGTGCTGTCGTCGAATATGAGAATTTGTCTACCCGAGACAGTCTCTATCGCCGACAGATCAGCCTTGGAAAGGGAGGACATCGTCTTCGACGCTAGCGGGAAACCGCTGACCTCGAACGGTGTCACAGTCTCACTTTGAGCGCCGGAAGTAGCGCTTTCCGCGACACTCTCTGCGCCCGACCATAACGACGCTGCCAAACGGGTATTACGTAGCTCCCGCGCGTAACGTCGCCCACTCACAATGGGCGAAATCATAATGAGCGAGTCGACGCGTGTCGCCTCGTCAGCCGCGAGACTCGCAATGAGGGTGCCCAGTCGAATCCCCATCAGGCACACGCTGGCAACGCCCGTGCGCTGCCGAATCTCGGCAACCGCACTCCTCACGTCTCGTACCCATAGCTCGATTTGATCGGCTTCGGGATCGATGTCTTCGGAATCACCAGTCCCGGAATAATCAAATCTGAGAACCGGGAATCCCGAGGCAGCGGCGGCTTGCGCAAACCCCCGCACGCTACGATGCGAGCAAATCGCCTCGAATCCAAAGGCATTGCACACGACGATGCCGATACCCGAGCATTTGTCCGTGGTGGGGCAATGTAACCATCCAAACAGCCCCCGATCTACTCCGTTGAAATACAAGGCTTCGCCCAGGCTGTTCGCCGATTCCTTGACAAATCCCAGGACTGCGTCAGCATTCATTTCCGATCCTTTATAATCGAATGCGGCGATATTGTAGCCTCAGCGCCGATCATGCCAATAAATCGGCCTCGAGCGACACGGGGAGAGTAGCTCATGAAATTCAACTATCCAACAATCATTGCTGAAAGCGACGAGAGCTTCACATAAATTGATGCGGAATGCTCAGTAGGCTATTGCCGTCTCATGTCACTTCGGAACTCTGAAATGACGCCTGCTCGGCCGAATACAGTGGCTGCCTCAATCATGATTGACGAGACCAATGCATGCACAAGACGGGATCGAACTCTCGCCATCGGCAGACCTTAATGCAAGACACCAGTCGCGAAGGAATGATGCTCGATTCACGTAGCAGCACAACTAAGATAAAAATTGCCTTAATCGTCGATCGAAAAATCTGTTCGAAGTACGTCTACGAATTAGCGAATTGGGGGCAAGAGCAAAGCAACCTCGAAATCTCCCATTTAATTGTGCCGGACGTCGCTTCGGCACCCAAAATGCCGATCGCCGAAAAAATTGGCCACATTCTTAGGAAATTTCGGATCAACCATCTCGCACGACGCGTTCTTTTGCATTTGATTTGGAGAATGGAGTCCAAGAGGCTTAAGTGGGACAAACTTTATGGCGAGCATTTGAAGGAATATGACATCGGGGACATTGTTCCCGACACGATTCCGGTCAGGCCTACAATCTCACAATCCGGCTCTGTATTTCGCTATGACGATCATGATATCCGCGAAATTAGGAAGCAGCAGTTTGACATTCTAGTTAACTGTGGCTCCGGAATATTGCTTGGCGAGATTTTGAATGCCTCCACGCTCGGAGTAATCGCGCTTGAACACGCCGATGATCGAATCGTTAGGGGCGGGCCGCCAGCGTTCTGGGAGGTCCATTCGAAGCAGGATACCACGGGCTTTACCATTAAGAAATTATCGGAGGAACCTAATGGCGAACACGTTCTCTTTCGCGGTCGTCTAGCTACGAAGCGATCCTGGCTATTGAACCAGGCGGCCCTGTATACGAAATCGAATGTTTACTTCAAGAAAGTTCTCTCAGGGATCGCGGAAACGAAGGAATTGCCCGCGACATTGGAATCTTTCCCTTATTTCAATCGGCTGTATAAGGATCCCGACAGCGCCGCGCTTTGTAATTACTGCCTGTCTTTCATACGCAGTACGATTGACGATTCTATCAACTCCGAATATTTGAGGAGATTCGACCGCTGGGGGGTCGCATTCAGTTATTGCACTTGGCGAGATCTAGTGATGAGCAAGGGAATAAGCATTCCAAACCCGCCAAGGCATTATCTGGCGGATCCGTTCGTAGTCAGCCGCAATAATGAGAATTACTGCTTTGTCGAAGATTATGACCTCTCGATGTCTAAGGGTTGTATTTCCGCTTACAGGCTATTCGAAAGGCACGCCGAAAGGATTGGCGAAGTGATTGTCGAGCCGTTCCATATGTCATATCCCTACGTCTTCGAATATCAATCAAAGTACTACATGTGTCCGGAGACTTGCGAGAGCAAGCAAATTAGATTGTATGAATGTGAGGAGTTTCCCCGCAAATGGAAGCTAAGCAAGATTTTAATGGCAGACGTCAGCGCGGCCGACACGATGATATTTGAAAAAGACGGGGTATGGTGGATGTTTACGAACATTGACATGGCCAACGTGTACGACCAATGCTCCGAGCTTTTCATATTTTACGCGGATTCTCCCCTCGCTGACGCATGGACGCCGCACCCTAAAAATCCGATATTTGTCGATTCGCTTAAAGCCAGGAACGGAGGGATATTATTCGATGATGGCGCGATCTATAGAGTGTCGCAGCGTCAAGGTTTCGACCGGTATGGGAAGGCGTCGTCGATCAATAGAATCAGACATTTGTCGAAAACTGATTACCGTGAGGAAACACTATTCGTGGCAGAAGCCAATTTTTTCGAAAAATTGGTGGGGACGCATCACATCCACAGCAATCAAAAAATAACCGTCTTTGATTTCGCACACAAAGCCAACATCGACAATTAGGCGCACGCCGACGTCTCAACGCATGTACCACTGGACTGCGGCCCCAATCCCACGCTCTATCATGGTCGCCCGATCGGCGACTGGGTGCCAGCCCAATGCCTGTTCGGTCATCCGACCGTCGTAGCGCGTGCGGTGCGCCTGGCACTTAGAATCGTGCAAGCTGGGCCAACGCCGGTTCGGGTGCCGCACTATATTCTTTGCGAGTTCCTTCACCATGTCGTCCGCCCAATAGCGCCACGCGGAGCGTGGCCGCGCATCGATCCTCGTGCCCATGTGCGCCGCAACGGCATCGACGTACTCGCGGGCCGTGAGCATCGGGGGACTCGTCAGCAGCAACGTCTGACCCTCGATGCCCGGCGCGTCCAACGCACGGACCAATGCATCTGCGACATCGTCCACCAGCACAAGGGGCAATGGCGTTGAGCCGTCGCCCCAGAAATCGACCTTGGTTTCGCTCTCGAACCGGCAAATACCGGGGTGGGAAGGTGGCGTCCCCGAGCCGATCACGATAGCCGGTCTTAGAATCACCAGAGGCAGGCCGCGGTCGCGCTGCATTGATTGGAGCAGCGCCTCGCACTCGCCCTTCGATCGCGCATAGTGATTACGCCGTTTGATTACGGGATCGATCGGCGTATTGTTATCGATTACGGCGCTCGGATTACCGGATGCATACGATGCGATCGTACCGGTGTAGATGAATCGCTTCACTCGTGCTAGAAGTGCAGCCTCGCCTAGGATGCGCGTCGGTTCGATATCGCCCTCCACGTAGTCCTGCCAGCGCTTGCCATCGCATTTCGCAAGGTGATAGACGACTTCAGTTCCATCGAGGGCGCGTGTCGCGCTGTCTCGATCGCCGTGCGAGCCGAAAAACAATTCGACAGGCAAGTCACCGAGTTCAATCGCCGCCGCACGCAAATTGCGGGTCAGCACCCGAACGCCGTGGCCGCGTTCGATCAACATGCGGACCACGCGGCGTCCGATGAAACCGGTACCACCGACAACCAGCACGGTCGGCCTTATCGCCGCCTTCGGTATCGGGACCGAGACGGCGCGCACGCTCGGCTGCCCCGCCCGCGCAGCAGCAGTCACCCCTTCGCACAAGCGAATCACCTCAGTAGCAAAGCGGCCATCATGGCGCGGATCGAGCCTCCCAACCTCACTGGCGTAGAAAGCGGCAATGCTGCGAAACATTCCTTCCTCGAAGGCGTTGGCGCCCGGTCGTTTTGCGAGTGCAGATTTCAGGCGGCGCGCGCGATCGATGCGCGCCTGCCGGAGCAGCGTGCGCCCCGTCGATACGGCGATCTCATAAGAATCGAACAAAGGATTGTCGCGAACAATGGTATCGCGCCAACCGATACCGCGCCCGAAATCGAGCTGTGCGCTGGCCCCGCGGCCGCGTATTCGCAAAATGCGGTCCTCATGCCCCGCAGTCAAAGAGATCGACAGCTGCACGGTCGCATGGCCCGCTCGCCCGAGCGCTGTCCAATGCCGGTAGACGGTTTGCCGAGCCGGCAATTCGATCGGATTCCCGGCATTCGCGGAAACGATGTCGGGACAACCGACGAGGTCGACGACAAATGCGGCCAGGTGCGGGCCAAGTTCGAACACGATATTTGCAGGTGCCGCAACCATCCAGTTGTCGAAGGGCCCGAACTGAAGAATTGGCAAGGCATAGTGCCAGTTGACGGAAACGTGATCGAGCCTACCGAATTCGCCGGACTTTACGCCCTCCCTCAGCGACTCATACCGTCTGGAAAACAAGAAGTTATGATTGACGCCGACCGCAACCGCTTTGTCGGCAGCGAGTGTGCAAAGTTCGGCACATGCGCGGCTGTCCAGACCCATCGGCTTCTCCAGGAATACCGATTTGCCGGACGTGACCATGGCCATGGCCGCATCAATGTGTAGTGCCGGCGGGAGGAGCACGTGAACTACTTCGCAGTCCGAAGCGGCTAACTCCGCTATCGAACTTAGAATGCGGGGAATTCCGAACTTGCGCGCCGCCCGCGTTGCGCGGTCCCGCGACACGTCGCAAACGGCGTGAAGATCGACTCCGGGTAAGGCAACAAGCGCAGATGCATGTGCATCGAGAATATAGCCTGCACCCAGAAGTCCTACTTTAGTGCCCGATTTCATAGGAAATCACTCATGTCATTGGGATGATATGCGCAGGGTTAGCGGGGGCTCGCCCAGGCAGCTTGACACAGGGCCAATCCACGGGCGCTCAGGCGTTCTCTGGCTGCTTATATTCGATGAGCCTCGAGGCCCGGCCCAACACCCTATTGCTGTAGAAGCTCATCAGGCCCAGAAACTGCGGCAGCTTTCCCACCATCAATGCGATACCCGAGGCGCGAGCCACTTTCGCGCAGAGTCCTCGCTGCCGCTGCCGCGTGGCGAGCTGCATCATGCGCACAGGCCAGGGCAGGATTACCAGCAAAACCGCGATCCACCACCACGGACTAACGGATAAAGCCAAAATGTTCGCGCCAATGAATGCGCTCGTCATGCCTCCCCCCCAGATGAGAATATTGCGCACCTGGCGCGGCCAAGGCGGATCGATTGCGTCCGGATGCAGAAAGGCCATTTCGCCGAAGGCGTGGCCGGACCGGCGAGCCCGATTCCACCACTGGACGAACCGAGTCACATTTGCATCGTGCAGGGTCATGTCGGCATCGATTCGGCGCAGCCTCCAACCGCGCTTGCGCAGGCGCATCGACAACTCAGAATCTTCGCCGGCGATCATCGTCGCGTTGTAGAATTCGACCTGGCGCAGTGCCTGCATCCGAAAAAGGACATCACCTCCACAGCCCGGCGACTCGCCGATGGGCGCATTCCACTCATCGTCGCACAGCGCGTTGTAAATCGATCTTTCAGGATAGCGCTCGCGACGACGGCCGAAGACCAGTGCAAGATCGGATTCCGCCGATAACGCCGACAGCGCGGCATCCATCCACCCCGGGAAAACCTCGCAATCGCCGTCGACCATCTGCACGAATTCCAGATTGGGGTCGTCGGTCAGCAATCGCGCGAGTCCGGCGTTGCGCGCGCGCGCCGCGGTAAAATTCGGCGGGGCCGTCAGTTCTATCACGACAACGCCTTCCTTGCGCGCCAGCGCCACGCTGTCATCGGTCGATCCGGAATCCACGTACACACGCCGTGGAATGTCGCGCACCGACGCTAGACACCGAGCCAACCGCTCGCCCTCGTTCCGTCCAATCACTACCAGACCGAGATTTCCATAGGCAGCGGCATTTGCTGGACTTATCATCGCTTTACTTATTTTGAATCGGAATTGCACACACGCGGCTAGTCTAGCCCAACGTCACATGGCGACGATTAAATTCGATACCATATAACGATCGAGGGTTTTCCGGACACACGGTTGGCGCTAAATGCCAACGCGGATCGGCGACTATGAGCCCCTCTCACCCGCGCGCTTTGAGCTTTTGCTCTACGAGCCCCACCAGGTGGCCTACGCTGTGAAGCTCCTCGATCTCCGCAGTATTGATCCTGATGCCGAAGCGGCTCTCGACGGCCAAGATGATATTGATGTGGTTGAACGAGTCCCAGCCCTCAACATCGGCCGCGGTCGTCGTCGGACTGACTTTAAGGTCAGGTTGATCCAGCATTTCGACAATAATTTCGTTTATCTGGGCAAGAATCTCGTCATGATTCACCTCATGTACTCCTCGTCAGATTGATGAACGTCGAAAACGGTGTATAGCCCGCTAAGCTCAGCGACCACCTTGATGCGCAGTCTTCCGATGCTATGCACTGGAAACCAAGTTTGTGGTAGTGATCGCGCACCATGCCATTTTTTTTTGTCGACAGATACTCGCCGACCAATTCGACGGCTCCAAGCCGCCGGGCCTCGGAGGCTACGACATTCATCGTGGCCTCCTCCACCTGGCGACCGAGAACACGGCAACTCATGAGCCACGTGTCGAGGCGCATGGAATCGCCTTGCGGCTTGCCGATCACGATCCCGATGATGCCGTTGTCGCCAAATTGATCCAGAAGGCGCAACTGAAGTGTCAGACAACGAGCATCCTGCATGATCGCAAGGATCTCATCCTCCGAGTATCGGCGGGTTGTCAGGTTAAATTGGTTCGTTTTGTTGATGAGCTGAACGATGCGCTGGAGCCCAATATGGTCGAAGGGCTGCCACCGCAATTCCATGCTGAGGCTTTGGAGATACCCGCCAAGATCCGTTTGCGAGGCGCGCAGCTCGTCGCGAAGTATGTTTGCTCGGTACTGAACACCACGATCGAAGTCCTCGCCGGTGAGTTGCAGTGCTTCGAAATAACCACCGTCAACGAGACAGCGCGCATAGTAGGCGGGATCGTCCGGCATTTCAGGTACGGCGACCGTCGGCAGTTCACGCCGCACGATATTGCGCTCGAACGGGTTATCATCGACGAAGACAAGCGAGTCGATGCCAATATTCAGCTGCGCGGCGATCGTCCTCAGGTTGGCAGGCTTATCGTCCCAGTTCGCCACAAAACAAGCGATGTGCTCCGACTTCAGAACCATCTCCGGATGGCGCTCGAAGGGGGCCCGAGCATTCTCTGGGTCGTTTTTCGAGCAGACGGCAAGAATAACGCCGCGCCGGCCGAGATCGCGTGCATGCTGCTGGAAGTCGAGGTAGGCCTCGCCAATCGCACTGCCTTGGCCCAGCTTGATGCCCTCCAGGCCGTCATCGCCGATCACGCCTCCCCAGAGTGTGTTATCCAAGTCCAACACCAGGCATTTTGATGAGCGCCCGCGTTGGGCAGCAGCCAACCGGGCAACCAGGTCACCATATGCGGGTGCGGCCACCGGAGAAATCTCCTGTTTGGCGCGGTGCCACAAAACCGGATCGTGCCATGCGCGCACACCGTCCTCCAGCATCACCCGATCGAGTGCCAGCATGTCGACGCGGTGCTCGTCGGCCAGCGCGCGCAGACGTGCATTTAATTGCTCCACGAGCCACGCCCCCGATCCCGGCAAGCGATGCTCATTCGAGCCCATCAATGGTCGCTGTACTGGAGCGATTGCCTGTTGGATGATCTGGCCACGAAAGTTGCTTCGCGCGAGCTGCCATGCCGTCGCGACCCTATCGGCAGCCTGATCCAAGAGGGTGGCGGCATCCCCGCGCGAAATCGTGGGATCAGGATTTCCCAGCAGGTGTTGTGAATGGAACGCAAAGAGCAGAATGTCTGGCTCGAACTGATACAGCCCGGAGCCGGCGTCCTGGAGCTCCTGCAGGTACATACCGTAACTTGCAACGTAAATCGGCAGACGGAGGTTGCGACGCGCCGCCGCGACTCGACAACCGGCAAGCAGATGCTCAGCTGTGGAGGAAGACAAGATTGCCAATTTTAGCGTCGGTATGGAATCATCCGAAGGGGCGCAGCGCTGCAGGGCCCGGTCAAGCCGGTTTGTCTGCACAAAATCGAGCCTCGAGTTCGCCAGGCGTACCAGAGCATCCCAGTCCGGACATTTCTCTGTCGCATGCTGTCGCAGGCGCTCGCCGATGTCCGCTGCGGTGGGAAGCCAGTATAAATCAACGATGCGCATTCTTGGTGCAGCCGTTACTTGAGTTGCTCGATGTACACGCCAGCTTCGGCGATCGGAATGCGGCTAATCCTTCAGGGATTGATGCATCTCTCTCACGATCGGCAGCATCACCTGGAGAGCATCTGCAGTCCTTACCGGCACCAGCGAGCTCGTCTGGTCAGTCGCGAGACGCGGTAACCGTCGAGCAAGTATACGTATGCCTCGTAAGTTCGTCTGCATATCAGCGCACAAGATCTCACCCGCGGCCTTCGACATGGCATATTCTGTCATCTCCGCGGGTCGACTCTCCACATATACGGTTGACGGATAGAAAACCTTCATCCCCTGGGGCCGTCGTCGGTGACACGCCTCTACCAAGTCGAGGAAACCCGCAACGTAGAACGCGTTGAATTCCGCGAACCGACGTGAGTCGAACAGGGCGGCCTTACGCCGATAGATGGTGGGTGTCGCGAAGTAATAGACGTGGGTGGGCGCAATTGCGACATCAACTAGTTGCGGTGCCGCAGGCTGTCGCGCATCATAATGCACGACCGTGCACTCGCCGCTCGCTTTGCGAACCTCCGCAGCAACGGCGTCCGCTTCGCTTCTACCACTCGCAAAGGTGAGAATGACGCGTCCGCCTCCGGCGGCAATGAGCTTTGCCGTCAATGCGCCGAGGCCACGAGATCCTCCGATCACCAGTGCAGTTGAAGCAGCGAACTCGCCTCTCGAGATAAGCGGGATTAAGGATTCGATACTCGGTTGCTGGACCGGCGGGATGCGATTGAAGGCGTCGACGAATCCGAACAGGCCGCTTGCACGGACCGCGATGCGAACAAGGTGAAATCGGTCGTCCACCACCTCGACGGAATATTCCAGTTCATTGGCTATGGCCTGTTCGTCGCAAAATGAGACATCGAGTCCCCTGAACAGTGAATGGAGGCCCGGAACCACCATGCCGACCAAACAGGACGCGCAGGCCAGGGCGGCAACGCGCCGAGTATCGCAATAGCGAGCCGCGTCGGGAAACATGCTCTCGGCTTCGGAAGGGAGCGTCGCAAACGATAGGCGGCCCGCGCGATCTGCGATCTGGTTCCAGATCAAGTCGATGGGAGTTGCCGGCGGAGCCATCGGTGCGCCCGCCGCCACCGCAATCGGCGCCGCGACGTCTCGGCGCTGACCAAAGCTCAGCGAGGCGGTGACAGCCTCCACACCTTCCGCCAAAATCCGCGCTCGCAGCACAGAGTTCGAGAGTTCCAATATCTCAGCATCCACGCGCTCCCCGACGTAGATCACTCCGCGAAAGCTCGCCTTCAGACCCGCTGCGGACTGCAGCCCTTGATGTGTTTTGGCAATGCAGTCGAGTAGCCACAGCAGCGAATGCATTCCGTGTACGACTGGAGCTCCTGCCTGCGTGCGACGCGCGGCCACCGGGTCCATGTGCATTGGGTTAAAGTCCCCACTTATAGCCGCGAACTGCGCATGGCTGTCAGCATCGAAGGTCCTCGACATAAGCATAATAGGGTTCTACATAAGCCATCGCGGACACATGGCGACGCTTGGATTGTGCACGAAACACCCAAATGGTGGGAAGCCGGCACTCTATGGCACCCGTCATGAGGGGGTGATAGCATTGCAATTGATTATCCACGGAGCACGCGCAACTGCACCCATCTGCGAGACGGACACGAGGCGACGATCGCTCCATCGCTGTCCGTATTCAACGTGCCGACACATAAGATGGGCGGCGTGCTTCGGATAAATCCCGCTCTGTACGTCGCGGTAGTCGCGGTCGCGCTGCTCATCGCGTTCGTGGGAGAGCTTCGGTTCCGAAGTATTTTCGCGTGTCCGGCAAGCGGCTACGGCTCGGATCGCTACCTCGCTCAGTGCGCGGTAGATCACTATGGAGACTACGACGACGGCGCGGTCTGGTACTCGCTCGAACCGAGCATCGGCCCGAACGTCCGCAGCGCTCAGGTGATCTTCATGGGCGACAGCCACCTGCAATGGGCCTTCTCGAGCGCTGCGACTGCAAAATGGTTCGCATCCGTTCAGGCACCCTACTATTTGTTCGGTTTTGCCTACTGGGAGACCTATCTATTCGAGGAGCGGCTGTTGCAGAGATTCGCGCCGAAGCCCAAGGCATACGTGATCAATCTCGACGGCTTTTTCCTGTCGTCCCCGAGTATGCCTGCGCAGCTGGTGATGAACGGCGGCGACGATGTTCTGCGTCGCTATCAGGACAAGCAATTCCAGCAACGGCTTCACAAAGCTCTTTGTACGCGATTGAGCGGGCTCTGCGGCCACAGATTCGCGTTCTTTCGTTCGCGCGCCACTGGTAGATGGGTGCGAAGCACGGACGTGCTCAATAAAGTAGCAGTGACCGAAGACAACGCCATCGATGAGGCCTCACTGGCGCAGCAGGAGGCGGCCGCACTGCAGTTCGTATCGCGCCTGCCTGTGAATCGGGATTGCGTTATCCTCACGATGGTACCGGCGGTCGGCACCAAGTATGCAACGGCGGCGGCCATCGCCGCGCAGCTGCAGCTGCCCTTTATGGCACCCCAGATTGCTGGCTTGGCGACGTTCGACGGAACTCACCTCGACACTGCGAGCGCGCAGCGCTGGAGCGAGGCCTTTTTTCAGGTTGCTGGCCCGCGCTTGCAGCAGTGTTTGAAGCAGTCTCCAGCGACGGAAACGCAGCTCACCACGCAGGCTGCCCCCGGCAAACGCACAGACCCGGCGCCCGAAAGCACCCTGTAGCCGGTAGCCGCGTGCTCTTTAACTCCTTCCAATTCATCTTCGCATTCCTGCCCCTTACCCTGCTTGCTTTTTATGTGCTGGGCCGTGTCGCGCGCGGCGCGGCGCTGAACTGGCTGATATTCGCCTCGCTCGGCTTTTACGCATTGTGGCGACCGTTCAACGTCGTGCTGATTGCGCCCTCGATCATCATCAATTTCATTCTCGCGCGCGCGCTCCTGCGGCTGCGCAGCGCCGGCCGCGACCGCACCGCATTTTGGGTATTGGTCTGCGGTATCGCGTTCAATGTCGCATTCCTGGGCTACTTCAAGTACACGAACTTCTTCCTGGGCGCGGCCGATGACATATTTGGCACACATGTGCAGGTCGCGCGCATCGTGCTGCCACTGGCGATTTCGTTCATTACATTTCAGAAGATCGCATTCCTGGTCGACGTTTATGGCGGCCGGGTGGAGTCGTTCACGCTGCGTGAGTACTGTCTCTTCGTGCTGTTCTTCCCGCAGCTAATCGCCGGTCCGATCGTTCACTTCCGTGAGGTCATGCCCCAGTTCCGCAGCGCGTCGTGCCGATTCGACGCCACCGACGCCAGCGTCGCGCTCACGCTGTTCATCTTCGGGCTTTGCAAGAAGGTGCTCCTAGCGGACGGTCTGGCGTCGTTCGTAACGCCGCTTTACGAGCGCGCATGGCACGGGGACGGCCTGTCGCTGTTTCCCGCGTGGATCGCTGCATTCGGGTTCACGCTGCAGATATACTTTGATTTTTCCGGCTATTCGGACATGGCGATTGGACTAGCGCGGTTTTTCGGGATCCGGCTGCCGGCTAATTTCGACTCGCCGCTCAAAGCGGCAAATATCATCGACTTCTGGCTGCGCTGGCACATGACCCTTACTCGGTTCCTCACCGCGTATATCTTCAATCCGCTGACGCTCGCTCTGACCAGGCGGCGGGTTGCACAAGGCAAGGCGGTCATCGGACGTCGCGGTACGACATTCGGTGCATTTGTCAATTTGCTGGCGTTCCCGATCATCTTGACGATGCTTATTTCCGGTCTGTGGCATGGAGCGGGCTATACGTTCCTTTTATGGGGACTTGTCCACGGCATTTTCCTGACCATGAATCACGGGTGGCGCCTAGCGCGCCCGTTGTGGCTTAAAACGAGCACTCGTTTCGTACACCTGCGGCACCGTGTAGCTATGGCACTCACCTATGTGTGCGTCTCAGCCTCGATGGTTTTGTTTCGTTCGCCAACGTTGCCAACGGCAGGCCGCATTTTCTCCGGGATGCTCGGCATGAATGGAGTCGCCTTGCCTGCGAAACTGCATGCACATTTGAGCCCCCTCTTGGCCCGCTTGCACCTGGCGGCAGTCCAAGTGGACGCTGTATGGAGCATTAAGGACTTGATGCACGCCGTCCTCTGGGTGACCGGGTTGTCGGCCGTCGTGCTGCTGCTGCCCAATACGCTGCAGCTTTTGGCCGGTTTTGAGCCCGCTCTTGGGCGCTATAAGGAAGTTGACGAAACCACTCAAGGAATGAGGTATCTGCTGTGGAGACCCTGGCTCCCGTGGGCGATTGTAACGTCCCTTATAGCTGCGCTGGCAATCGGTCAGCTGAGCGGCGGAAGCCAATTTTTGTATTGGCAGTTCTGAGCAACTCACGAATGTGCGCACTGTGACGAGGCGCGTAAAGAGAGTAATAGCCTTTGCTGTACCCATGGTACTCCTTGGACTCGCCGTGCTCATTGCATTCGAATTCCGCTGGGGTGCGGTCGTAGTGCTACGCAAGAGCATTGGTATGCTCCCCGAAGTGAGCTGGGCAGATCTCGCAAACATCGCACGGTCGGGATCGCATTTTTATCTTCGGCCACTGGCGCGCTCCGGCAATCCGTATACATCAGTGGCCAATCCTTACGTGGAGAATGAGGATGCGAGGCGCGGTGAGCAGCTGTTTGCATATCATTGCACGAGGTGCCACGGCCCCGATGCGAAGGGCGGATTGGGTCCAGCACTGGTCGACCGCTCGTTCACTCACGGTGACAGCGACTGGGCAGTCTATCGAACAATCACCCAGGGCGTGCCGGGAACTGCCATGCAAGGCGGGTTCATAGAACGCGCAGATGTGTGGCGCGTCATTGGATATCTGCGGCGGCTAGATCAGTCGAGGAGCGCGCAACCAGTGAGTGCCCCCGGTGCTGCCGGGGTCGCGCGCGATGCCGCACCGGAGGTCCCCTATCCGAGGCTGCTTCAGTCCTCAAGCGGAACGGGTGAGTGGTTGCTTCCGGGAGGATCTTACGACGGACGAAGGTTTGCGAGGGATTCGCAGATCAACGTCGGCAATGTAGCAAGGCTCAACGTAAATTGGGTTCACCAATTTTCCGCGACGGAGTGGCTCAAGGATGGATCCAACCAGTCCGTTCCGGTTGTGGTCGGCGATTACATGTATGTGACAGTATCGTCCGGAGGCGTGTATGCACTTGATCCGAGATCCGGCGAGCAGATCTGGCGCTACAGCCGGCCTGTCCCAGCCGATTTTCGATCGTGCTGTCTGCCCGCCAATCGGGGAGTCGCGGTGCTTGGGAGACGCATCTACTTTGGCACGATGGATGCCCATCTGATCGCGCTCGACTCCACGACGGGCAAAGTGCAGTGGGATCAAAAGGTGGAAGAGTACACGGCGGGCTACAGCATCACTTCGGCGCCGCTTCCTATCAACGATTTGATCATCACTGGAGTCGCGGGTGGGGAATTTCCTACACGCGGTTTCATCGCAGCATTCGATGCCGCAACGGGTGCGCTACGATGGCGCTTCAAGACGATTCCGGAACCTGGCGAACCCGGCCACGAGACGTGGGGCGGCGAATCGTGGAAGACCGGTGGAGCGCCCACTTGGGGCACCGGTACCTATGATCCTGAGCTCGGATTGCTCTACTGGGGAGTGGGTGCGGCCGCGCCGGATTTTGCCGCATCACTTCGTCCAGGAGACAACCTGTACTCGAACAGCCTGATCGCGCTCAATGCGGCCACCGGTAAACTGATCTGGTATTTTCAATTTCTTCCAGCTGACGATCATGATTGGGACTCGATCCAAACGCCCTCGCTTATCGACGTTCGGGACAATGGCGGTGATGAGAAGCTTCTGGGAGTCGCCAACAGGGGCGGTTTCTTCTACCTACTTGATCGGCGCACCGGCCGCTTCATTCATGGCGCACCTTTTGTGCAGCAAACTTGGGCCGTCGGGTTGTCCTCCTTGGGGAGGCCGATTCGGGCCGCAAATTCCTCTCCAAGCGTACACGGAACCCTCCTGCGCCCGAGTTGGTATGGAGCAACGAATTGGTGGCCATCGGCGTTCAGCCCGCAAACGGGCCTATACTACGTCGACGCGGAAGAGGGAGCCGGCTTGTTCCTTCTGAACAATTTAGTTAAGCCAAAGCCTGGCCTGAGATACACCGGTGGCGAAGGCAGCCTCAGCGATTTCTCCAGTTGGGTGAAAGCGATTGACCCGCTAACCGGCGCGGTACGCTGGGAACGGCGAAACTCGACCACGTCGTTTGCCCCTCGAGGGGGCTTGCTTGCAACTGCGGGAGGTTTGCTGTTCGGCTCGGATGGGACACGGCTCTACGCCCTTGACGCCGCGAGCGGCCGTGAGCTGTGGTCATTCAACACCGGGGGACACATCAGCGCCGCCCCCATGTCATTCGAATTAAGCGGGCGGCAGTTCATCGCAGTCGTCGCCGGTCAGGATGTCGTCACCTTCGCTCTACCGCCGCCTTGATGGGCCGTTACATTACCTCAAAGTTCGCGGGCGCCTAAGGAGCCGAAGCCGCTTTCGAGCCTATTGTTCCCGCACAGTTTGCCCACCAGCAATTATTGGCGGCGATGAAATTCTGAAGCGCCTGCCATTTTGGAGGCGCGTTGGATAGGGGAGTTAGCGTGTCCCACAAGGACTCGAGTGCTCCCCACTCACCCCATTCGCTTGGTTTATAGATGTCACCGTAAACCGTGTAGACCTCTCCTCCATTCGACCGCCAATTGTTCAGCGCCGTGGTGTAGGCAGCTCCCATTCTCGGATCACGGTTGGCCGCGATATATAACTTCTTGATCGCGCCGGTCGGATCAGATGTATGACTTGACACCAAGGTTTGCCCACCTTCGTACGCAATGAAGGGGAGGTTGTAAGGCGCCAGCGCTCGCCGATAAGCAGCTTCCCAACCCGACGTGGTTTGCAAGTCGCCGCCGTTGATTGCTGCAAACAATTGAGCAAGGCCACCGTCGGGTGCCGTTGTCCAAGAGGTTTGAGCTTGAACGTAGGCAAAGTATGGTCCAATGGCAACCACGCCGATTCCGTGAGCGGAGCACGGCGCATGACCGGTACCCGTCCACAACGAGCAGTTCAATGCATCGATCGCCGTAGTGGGAATGTCCGAAAACGCACCCATCACACAAACGACGCGTGAAGCGTCCGCTCCCCAAACCGACTTCCAGATGTCGCAGGTCTGGGCAACCCGCATGCCGTACCAATTGAGCGTGAAATCGGAATTTGACGGTGCACTTGGCCACTTCGCGCTGCCTTGGGCCTTTGCGTAGGCATTTTGCGGATAGCTCGTGTTCCACACCTCATTACTGTACTCGACGTAGGCTTTCTGGGCGGATCCCAACATGGCATGCGCTAATGTCGCCATTTGCCTAATATAGTCATCGCTGGCCATATGCGGAATATTGAGCCAACAGTCCGCGCCGACCGCGTTGCAAGCCATGATCAGCGCTTCTATCGGCGTACCGCTGGGACCACCCCAGCCCGCATCACCTAGCTGAGGGCGCTGCGCCCAATTCGTCAACAGTGCACCGTTGTCGTCGATTTCGAGCCACTGCATGCCGCGCAATAAACGAAAATTCTGCATTAGATTTACGAACACGGGGTTGAAGACTGCCCCAGAGTTGAGCAAACTTTCGTTCTGAGCTTGGACGAGTCGGATGTTGCGAAGATAGTTACCGGTATGCTTCGGATCCGTGGCCGTTATTTGTAAATCAATACCCCCGCCGTACGTTGGTGTCGCGACATTGAATACGCAGCGACCCGGAGTGCATCTCACAAGCTGAGCATCGTTGTGAAAAGCCAGGGATCCCTCGCCGTCATACAGCACGACATACTGGCCGGCCGGATAACTGGGACCCGTGCCCGCATTGGACTGCCCAAGGTTAAAAAGCAAGAGAACGCCCAAGCTATCGAACGGAGCCTGGTTCGGATCCAATGAACTCGGCTTTAGCGTGGTTGGATAGCCATTGGTATCCGTTTGTATGTAAGCATACTCTCGCGTATCGAAGACGCTCGAAGAGTTGCGATGTGTTTGCCAACTTTGAGGATTTGTCTTCGAAATCCAGCTGGTTTTGAAAATATTTAGGAACGGCTGTTCCGGCGAGTAGACTCGGACGTTCATCAAATTCATGCCGAGCGGCGATCGGGCATTTCCGGCCGTGGCGGCTGAGGCAACGCTCGATACGAACAGCGCGAGCAGAGCGCTCCCAATCGCAGCCAAGCGGAACTCGAAGCCGTAAAAAGTCATATTAAATTCCTTCTTTCGGACAGAGGCGCCTTGATAACTAAGGATGACTCCTGAAATCTGCTCAAAGGGGCATCTCCTTGCCCAGAGTAAGAGGGATTGTTGTGTTTGCCCGTCGTCACGATCGCATCCGGCCGAAACTTCCACCGAATTCGGACGGCCCGATACCAGTTCATGACGAAGTACTTCCAGAACTCGCTGGTTGCCTCAAGGCCGGAAACCGCCCCCGTCGGCAACTGAGCCAAGCGGCTGGCCGCGTCAGGATTTCGTTCCAGGTAGGGAGGAGAATGGATTTCGGTAGCGACCCACCATTTGGCGAGCGAGCAGATATAGAACAGGTGGCTGGTGCACAATATAACGGTGCCATCGCTGGCGCGGCTCGCGCAATAAGCGATATAGCCACTCGAGACCTGCATTGGTGATCCACGTGGGTGGTCGCTTCAGACTTTGGGCCTCGTAGTCGATCGTGCCGCCAAGGGGCAGAAAGAGCTTAACGCCCCTCAGCCTATCCCGATACTTGAAAACAAATTTCTCCTGACGGCCCGCACCAAGCCCGATAACGAGCACCGTGGCGCCCGACTCGTTGATCTCGCCGATCAGCCGTTCAACCTCATCCGGTCGACGTTCATAGTCCTTCGAGGGCGAATCGGTCCCCACGACCATTTCTCGGCCCACCTTCTCATTAACCTTTCGCCGCGCAATATCGGCGACGCCGGGCGCGCCCCCGCAAATGAAGACCTTGACGGTAGGATCATCTTTATAGCGCCAGTAAAACCGGGGGAAGTAATCGGAACCCGACACCCGCTCCCTCACGGGGGTGCCCAACAGTCTCGCCGCAACCGTGAGGATCTGGCTATCACAGGTAACAACATCGAACTTCGGCAACAGCTGGTAAAATTCCCTGTCCCTTTGCAGCTTCATGATCATGTCAACATGCAAGGTCAACATCACTCCTTGCCGAAATGTCTCGACAAGTTCCTCCATAGAGACGTCATCTACGTCCACGTTCAGAAGTCTCACCTTCCGACGCAATATAGCGATCCTCTCGTTTCACTAAACTTTGACAAAACTCCCGCCTCATCTAGCGCCGCGCTCTCGCTCATTGGAACCCGTTCGGAAATCCGCATCTTGCGGGCCAACCAAGCATACCGCAGATTGTTAAAGCGCGCTTCAGCCCACGTAGGCGAGGTTCAAGGCTGAAAACTCATCCGGCGATTGCAGCGTAATCGATTTGTCTCGTGCGTTGCTGAGGACGTAGGTCAGGTACGTCGTGGGGTCACTTGGTTGGCCTTATAGGACTCAACCAGCGAGTAATTGACCGCGGCCGCATGTTCTCCCTCGGAGGCGACGAACAGGCACGCTTTTCTCCCGATCGCCACTAAGCGCACGCAGCATTCGGCGAAGTTGTTCGATGCCTCCAGGTGTCCGTCCTTCGCGAAGTCCATCAGCACCTCCAGTGCTTCAGGGCATAGTTGACGCGATGCCAAGATGTCCATGGGCAACATGGCGTGCACCGCCTGATCGAGCCAGAGCCTCGAACTTGGCGAGCAGCGGGACCGTCTTCTCCTGCCTCTTACGGAGCCGCTCCTCTTCACTCAGATCGCTAATCTGACGCCCAATCCGAAGCATCTCCCGATAGAACTTCAGGGAATGCGGACACATAGCGCTGCATCAGCCACTCCGACATCAGGGAATGCGAGAGCTCGCGCTCCTGGAACGGCTCTGTGAGATGTCCCGCAGCAGGTAACAGGATGCGGAATTTTTCTGAAATGCCCAGGGCCGCGCCAATGCAACAGTCGCCGCGGTCAACTGACAGTCAGTTGATCGATCAATTGCTTCGTTTCGGTAATGTTGCGGCGACTGGACGCCCCAAATACGATCGATGCGATTTGCGGATACTGGCAAACATATTCCAATGCAGCCTTTGGCGGAAGAGCGCCACTTGCAAAGACCGACATGGCAATGATGCGGCACTTGCCGTCCGTGATCATTTCCTCGTACGCTTTCATTCCGCCGCACATCCGGAAGCCGATCTTGTTAATGTTGGCGCAGATGATCGGGTTCTTGATTCCGACTTTTTCCAGCCGTTGCAGCAGCATCGGCGCGTTCATCGTGATGAAGCCCGGCTCGGCCCTGTAGTTGTCGCGCACGCATTTCGCGAATATGGTGAAAGCCTCATCGAAGCCCAGGCCGAGCAGAAAATCTGTCGCGACGTTTTGTAGGAAAATTACCGGCGTGTCCAAATCCGCAAACATCTTCATCTCTGCATCGATCAACAGACTCGCGAGGACTTCAATGTCTTTGTTCGCGAGCGCTATGCCACCTTGAAGAAGCGCGCCCAATGCATTGCCTTCGGGAAGAAAACTGCGTAGCGCTCCGGCGATACCCAACTCGGCCGCGGCATTGGCATACTTGTAAGCATATGGCATGCAAGGATAAAACTTATAGCCCGGATAATTGGCGCGATTGGTGCGAAAATGATCACAAATCTCAGAGACGCGGTCATGCGTCGTGCACATGAACGTCTTAATCCCTTCCGCATAGGCGGCGTCGAGCACATCTATCACAGCGGAAATATTCTGGAACCGCATTGCTTGCGCCCGCGCTTTCTCCTCGGACATGTGATTCACGCCGAAGAATTGGTTGTCTCCAAATAAGACTCTGTCCATTGGCTCGCTCATAATTTATCGAGGATCGCGCGAACCAACGACTTCGACCGCCGAGGCTTCAAGATACCTAGCGGTGTTGTCTCTCGTTGTCCAGCCTTGTTCGATTCGATAAGCGTTCGAGGCTTCGCGGCGTCTTCGCGTATCTTGCTGGCAACCAACGATGCGTCGCTGGCGGTGCGAAAATTGCTCATCGGATTTTCGCCTGATTTCACGCATTGCGAGAAATGATTGATCTGTGCCGAGTATTCTTCGCCGCGCATATAGAACCAAACAGGGGGGGTCAATTCAGTCGTGTAGCGTTCGTTCCACCCTGGAGCGTAAGCATCGAGAGCCCGCGGCAGCGAGCGAAGATACACTTGAAGTGCCTGCCGGTCTACGTTGAGGCGACCGTTTGTTCCCCAAATGCTCACATTGACCGACATCTTCCGAAAACTTTCATCGCTCCAATTTGTCGCCAATTGGCCCGAGAACCCCTCGGTAAATTCAAAATCAGCGTAGATCTCGTCATCAACGTCGCGGGAAAATACACTGTTCAGCACCGTTCCCGAGACACTGGCCGGCCGCCCAACCAAGTAATTCATCAGATCGATGGCGTGACAAGCGTAATCATATAGACACCCGCCGCCTTCTGTTTTCTTGGAGCGCCAAGTGGCGCCTGTGGCACGCAACACCACGGGACCGTAGGCCTCGACACGCAAGTGGTGAAGATCGCCGATCAGTTTTGCGTCGAGGACACGCTTGGCCTCATTGAATGCGGCGACGAACCGATAGTGATACCCAACCTGATTCACGAGTCGCTTACCCTCCGCGAGGTCAGCGAGTCGATACCCATCCTCGGGATCAAGAGCAAACGGCTTTTCACAGAATACATGAAGGCCCCGGTCCAAGGCTGCTTCGACCAACTCTGCGTGATATCGCGAAGGAGTCGCCACGAATACGCAATCTAGCTCTTCGTCCGACAGCATCTTTTTGTAATCCGTGTAGGTCCGAATTCCGGTGTACTTCGACAGTACGTCTAATATGTACCCGGAAGTGTCGCACACCGATTTGAGCTGAATTTCTGGATGGGCGTTGATGATGGAGTGATGCGATAGCCCCATTTTCCCGAGCCCAATAACCGCGGCTTTAAGCATGCTCGATTCCATCTACTCCGGTGGCAAATTTTATACTGTATCAATCAATCGTGCCCCAAAGCCCGCCAGCCTAGTGAATCCAATTTCTCGGGACACCCCTAACTTTGACAGGCTGAGGAGTTTGTGCAGACTTTACAGTGATTCCGCCGGTATCGCCAGAATTGCGCTGCTCGCGAGTTCATATGCGCCAACTAGGTGCACGTATCAATCACTTCTCGCCGTCCCTCTTCGTACGTACCCAATTCAATTGTCGAGCGACAAGAAATCGCGCGTACAGAGGTATCTTGATGATTGCGTAGAAGACCGCAAAAGAGAGGTCAGAGAGTGAAACGACATGCCGGCCATAATGGCGCCACGATAGAAACACTGAGACTGCGATTAAGCTCGCGGAGACGCTCGCAATTAAGACCGGCGTTGGGGAATTCGTTGCAAAAAGCACCAGCGCGCCGGCAATCCAGATAACACCGTTCAACAGCGATAAAAGGGCCAACGGTGGTACACTGAGATCCAGGGCCATCGCGATGATTTTCACATCCATATTCAAGATGCCGGTTGTCAGCAGGCGCAGCGCATCGCTCAATATGACATCGATGTGACCATGTTCCCAGCGGGTGCGTTGGCTCTGGCTTCCCTCACTTGTCGCCGCCAAGGCGCTGGTGAGGAGAGCCTCGGGGCAAAATAACGGCGGGCTACCGATTCGTGCAACCTCAATCCCAATTTTTAGATCCTCCGCAATGTGACCCGTTGCGAGCGAGGCGTTACTGATGCATGCCCATGGAAACGCCATTCCCGTTCCCGCCAGCTGACAGGGCAAGCCCATTCGGTGCAGCCCCGTCGGCCGCACTTGGGCTTTAACCACATATGCAAACTCTGCGATACGCGTCCTGAGGCCAGCGCCCTTCGCGGCACGCATCAAATGCAAGGCTTGCACCGGCCGTTGCGATGCAGCGCAGAGACGCACAAGCGTATCGATCGAGCCGGCCGTGACAAGACAATCCGCATCGATAACAACGACGACCTCCGGTGGGTCCTGCTCGAGATAGCGTACTCCGAAGTCGAGCGCGTATCCCTTACCGCGCCGCATTGGTTCGCTCCGGACTACGACTTCGACACCTTCCGAACGGACGACTGCGGCCGTTCTGTCCGAGCAGTTGTCGGCAACGACAACCAACCGGTCTGAACCGACGAGTTGGGGCATAATCGACCGCAACGAGGTCGTGATTACCAGCGCCTCGTTGTGCGCTGGCATCAATACGGCTGCTCGGCGTCGTTCGCGGCCGATCGTCAAAGATGCACCGATGCGCCTCAATGAGAAGGTAACTTCGACAAAAAGGACAGTCGCTGGTACAAGGAGAAGTGCGGCGGTGAGGCTCGTCACGAATACGATTAAACTCTTCACGCGCGAAATCTCCTTTGCTATGTGTAGTGGCCCCAGTCCTTCAGGCGAACGTACGCGACGGTCCCTTAGGCAGCGCTGGATCGAGCATGCCCTGTTGTCGCATGCGGCCAAGGTATGCGTAGGCCGCAGCAAGCGCTGCCAAAGTGTAAAACATTATTTGGACCACCCCACCGAAACTGCCATCAAACATCATGATGAGCGTTCCGACGATGCACGCGACCAAGCTCGCACCCGCCGCACCGAAATCGGGATCCGATCTATACGTTCGTTTACTCCATGCCAAGGCCTTGAACAGACCAATCAAAACAACGCTAAGGAAAAGGGCTAGACCCACCAGGCCGTTGGCCAGCGCCACCCCTATATAAGAATTGATGATATCGATGATGCCTTCGCCTTGCCGGAGATCCTGCATTTTCATGATGGCATATTGATCGCCGAATATCGGATTTTGCTGGATGATTTCTAAAGCACGGTCGAGCAGTCGATGACGATATATGACCGATTCGTCCGCCGACGATGCGCTGAATGAAGGCAGCAACGTTGCGATCTTGTCGCCGATAGGGGTAAAGGAAATTACTATCGCGACGATCAGGGCTCCGCTGCCGGCCTTCATGAGCGCGGACATCGCTCGAGGGCGTAAGAAATTGAACGCAAAGAAGATCGACGCGGCGCCTAACCAGGGCCCGCGAGAGTACGTCGCAATCAAACCCAGCAACAGCAAGATGGTAACCCCAATTCGATAATGCACAGAGGTCACGCGGGATTGCAAACAGAACCAAAAGCCCAACGCGATCCCGAGAACATACCCCAAGGTCAATGGGTGTCCCGCGGATGCCATTGCGCGGACAGTGCCGCTGCGAAAGTAGTACACACTGCCGCTGACAATGTACCCCCACCGTGAGGGCAACTCGCCGAACAGCAACATATGCCGCATTCCTTCAAAAATTGCGAGAGCCGCCATCAGGGAACAAGCAAGGGAGAACGACGCCATGTCTTCAAGGAGCAGCCGATGACTCGAAGCCGAGCGGCTGATGACGAAATACGGTATATAGACGCCCACATAGAAAACGAACGCACGGCGTGCGTCGTCGGTGACGGTCTCGCGATTTACCACCCCGCGCGTCAGTTCCCCATGAAGATACAAGATCGCGCTCAACAGTCCATAGGCTAGGAGGAAAATGTCCATCCACTCCAATCCGCGAATTCCGGCACGATCCTTCGACCTTCTGAGACGCAGCGCGGCCGGTATCATGACGAAAAAGGACAGGAGCAAGTAATTATCAAGATCGAAGAGCCGGGACAATCCCACCATGGGCACCGGAAACGAAAGTGATGGGATGACCTGCAGCAGCAAGAGATAAACGGCGCCCGGATTCGTGTCCCTGCGACCCACGACGACGAGGATCGGGATCGCGATTGCCGCGTACAGCCAGAAGTTGGGGCAGATGAACGCCGCAGACGTCAATGCGTACCAAGCATTGCGGCGCCGAGAATAATCCTTCGCCGTGCTGAAGGTTAAGGCAACCGGGCGCGCTAACCTAAACACTGCTGCCGCAATGACTAGAATGACAGCCAGAGCTTTAAGACTAACCGACACGTTGGCCCATCGGTTTTGGTCGCCAATGGCAGAATCGCCAAGAGTAATTGCCGTATGCGGCCGACATCATTGGGGTGGGCTTATCAATGCAAACGACGTAAACCCGTTGGCAAATTAGAAACTTCTCTTAATGGCCCGAATGAGGATGGGTGGCAGGAAATCCTTCGCGATTCCACGCACGCGCTGATTGAACGTTGATCGAAACTCACTCTTTTCGCGGGCTTTAAAAATAGTCGAATGCTCCCCCGAGACCTCTTCGGCCGGACGCCCGTTGCTAAAATAGTAGAGAGCCAGGGATTTGCGCGACATACCGTCCGGGCAAGTCAACGCATCAGGGTGGCCGTGAAAGGTAAAATCCGTTGTTCCGAAAATCATTACACGGTTGAACACCGGCAAGACCTTGGTTTCGCAGCGAGTCATGTCTTTGTCCCAGAGCTGCAAATGTCCACCGTATTCTTCGCGCCAACCCTTGTTCAAATAAAGGAGAATGTTGAGCCGCCGATCGATTCCAAAATCGCGATGCTTGTTGAAATCGGCGTGAACGCCGAGCTTGCCACCACGCACGATCTGGTGCAATCCGCCGCCCTCGAATCGGGGATCTGGAATTAAATTGTCGATTCCCGTGACTGCGCTCAGAAACTCCAGAAAAGTTGCAGAATTAAGATGATACAGCAGCAGCCGGGTTGCAGAGCCGAACGAAGCCTCCGCCGAGGAGGCCAGTTTCATCTCCTGCGGATTGTCGAATTTTTGCCACCTAATGGCGTCGGGCTTGGGAAATTCTTCCAGAATCAATTCAAGGAGCGCCGGATCGAAAAAATTGTCAAACACGATGTGCGGGAACGGTCTCGCGGAAACGTAATCCGCGTGCGCGGATTTGGCTAAGGCGTTCATGCGCTTCAGCGGCAGAAACGATTCGATGGTCAATTCCTTCAAAGCTTGCATTTCGGGCACCGTAGGATAATCAACCGGCAACAAGCATTTTAACAGAACTGATCTCAGTTCCCCACGCGATCATCCCCGGATATGTCAACAGATTTCGCCTGGCCGATGGACCTGTTGTACCACAACGCTGTTTGCCTCAATCCCCCCTCGAGCGGAGTCCAGCGCAGACCCAAGTCCGCCTCGGCGAGGCCTACCTTCAATTTGATCTCCTGCTGGAACAATCGAACCAAAGACGGCGGAATTGCCTGCGGCATTCGACGCGCCAGTCGCGGCCCAAATCTCCTCAGGAAAATTTCGACGAGTTTGAGCGACGGGGCAAAAATTGTGGATTCGATTTGCAGTGTGCGTTCCCCAATACGTGCCAGTGGCACCGCGCCAAGGGCCTTGGCGTAATCTCTAAAGTATTCGTTCCAGGTCGGAGGGTCTGGTGAGGCAAGATTAAAAATCTTCCCTCCGAGATTTGGCGATCGAAGCGCCCGAAGAATGGCTTCCACGATATCGTCGATGTACACCAGATTGCAATAACCATCGCCGGCCGCCCCCAGGTCTCCCAGGCGACGGGCATAGAGCATTTGCGCGATTCGCTCGCTCCATTGGGCGCCATCCGGTCCATAGTCAATTCCGGGGCGAAGGATGACGACCGAAGGATTTGCGGCAGCAAGCCTCTCTGATTCGAGTTTGGCGGATCCATAGGCGCTGAGCTCGCCGACAGGCGTAGCGGTCTCGTCGACATCTCCTACCGCCGCGCCGTATACCGCCATGCTGCTAAGATGCACGATGCGCGGTTGCCGCGGCATACTCCTGGATACTTCGAATAACACGCGCGCACTGGTCCGAATGGTTGCGCTGCTGCCTAAAACACAATTGACCACGCTCGTAACGCCTTCCATCGCGCGGCGTACTTGCCTTACATCATTCTCATCGAGCCGCAAGCTGTCAGGCTGGTCAGCCGAATCCGGGGGAAGCGCGCGTCGGCTTGCCGCAACGGGCACCGCCCAATCGCTCGCTGCAAGCGCTTTGACTACTCGGCTACCAATGAAGCCTTTTGCACCCAATACCAATACACTCTGTTTCATTCGTTCCGCCAAACGTTGGCTCGGAATCGCTTGTCGATGGGATCCTTCATCGTCGCACCTGACCATCAAGGTGCGCAGCGAGACGTAGCGCCAATGCGACCACAGTCAGCGTTGGGTTGGCTTGGCTCGAGGTCGGAAAAGTCGCGGAACCAGCGATATAGAGGTTGTCGATTCCATGAACACGACAGCCGGCATTGACCACGCTCGATCGTGGGTCGCTGCCCATGCGCGCGGTGCCAATGTGGTGGCCGCCGTAGGCGCCGTAGCGTGTCATCTCTGCTTCAACCGTGGCCGGATCATAATCGAAACTGCCGACGCGAGAGCGGCGAATGTCGCCTGCAAGCAAAGCCAGCGCGCGGGTTACAGTATCGACGTCGCCGGTAGTATATCGCCAATCGACCTTGAGGCGCGCCATACCCAACGCGTCGGTCTCGTCGCTCAGGCTCACACGACTTTCCGGATTAGGTTGCTGCTCGGCATGAAAATCCAGGCTGTAAAGATTAGCTTTGGACCGGATGATGACTGAGGGGTATTTGCGCTCCGCGAGCTTCCGATCGCGCAGCATTTGCCAGGCGAACTCGGCCGCCTCGAATGGTCCCGTCACGACATTGCGAAGGTGTCCCGCCCAGCTTCTGAAAGTCGCATGGTCGTCTCCGTGCAGGCGCTTTCCATACTCGTAGGGAATAACAAACTTCGCCAAATACAACAGCGACAGCACGGCATTGCGATGCGCTGGATCCGTGATGCGCGGATGATGGAGGCGCGCAATAAAATTGCCGAGTTGCTGCGAGCGTTGCACCTCTTCGCGCAGCGCAAGGCGGCGGCGGCAATAAACACCTTCGTCGGAGATGTCGTACCCGTGATTCGCTCGATCTAGATCGCCATCGATGCGGATCCGGCCTATGGTGCCGGCGATGTGGCACATGTAGTAGCGACCGACCACATCGTGCTGATTTCCGATACCGCATGGATGCACATCACGGTTCGCGAGGAGCAGGCGAGTGACTTCGAGGCCTCCCGTGGCGAGTACGAAGTCTTTTGCGGTCACACTGAAACGCTTTCCCTGGAGGTTGCGTACGATGAGCTGCACGACGTGTTCGCCGCTATCGTTAAGTTCGATCCTAGTCACGTTCGCGTGCAATAGTACGCGCAGCGTGGGCGCGTTCGACAGCTTGCGCAGGTAACGCCGGCCAAAATTGGTGGGACAGCTGAAGCGTTCAAGAGTGTCAGTAGTGAAATTGGCACTCTCGAAGCCCGCGATCATCGGCGGTAGCGGCTGCCCGAACTCTTCGGCGGCGCGGTAGCTGAAATCTCCGGCCTCGCACAACCGATTGGCATCTTCATAAAAGGGCATCAAAACACTGCGCTCAATCGGCCAGCCGCTGTGGGGAATATAGTCTCGATGCTCGAAATCGATCTCGTCAAAGGGTACGCAGCGACCTCCCCAGATCGTGGTTGTGCCACCGAACATGCGCTGCCGATACCTAATGGGTGGACTGTGCAAACGCTCATCGACTACCGAACCTGCGTACAGGTCCTGCGTCGCGGATTCTGGAGCAAGTCCACCAGCCTCGAGCAACAGCACATCCAGACCGCGGTCGATCAGTTTCCGTGCAATCGTAATGCCGGCAGCCCCGGCACCTACGATGCACAGTTCGCAGCGGAGCGCTGCCTCATTCGGTATTTCATTTGATTCGAGTAGCAAGCGGGATAGGATCCTTTAGACGACGAACACGGTCACGGCAGCGATCCGGTTGCGCAGGCTTGCCGAAACAAGTCGGCAAGCTTGGCCACCTCGAAATCGATCGAATGGCGCTCGAGAACGCGTGCACGGGCGGCATCTCCCATGATTCGCAGCTCATCGGTGGAACGCGCTAGGAAGTCTTCCACGGCCCCCGCTAGCGCATCAACGCTGCCGGCCGGAAACAACCATCCGGTTTTACCCGGCAATACGAGTTCAGGAATTCCGCCCACAAAGGTCGTCAGCACCGGCCGGCGTAACGCCATCGCTTCCATGATGACAATGGGCAACCCCTCCGCAAGACTGGGCAGCATCAAGCCCTGCGCACGCAGCATTTCCTCGCGCACCTGCTTCGTACCGAGCGCGCCGGTCAGCCGCACTTTACCTTCCAGGGAGTACGCCGCGATCAGAGCCTCAATTTGAGAGCGCATTTCCCCGTCGCCGACCAACACCAGTTCGAAATCGAGGCCTTTTCTCGCGAGCACGTGCGCGGCCTCCACCATCAGCAGCTGCCCTTTTTGCGCACTTAAGCGGCCCACGCTCACCAGTCGAGGCGCCGTCACGTCCACCAGCGGCGAAGAAAGCTCGTGAAAAGCGGATTCGATTCCGCAATGAATCAGTTTGACCTTAGGCCAATCGGCATGATCCACCCAGCGATACAGTTGGCTGCGGGTATATGAACTGATCGCGACTACAAAGGCCGAATACTTCACCATTTCGCGCAGATGCAGAAATTCCGGTTTGTCAAACTCCTCGGGTCCGTGCACCGTGAAGCTATAGGTGGGACCGCCTAAGGCACCTACGAGCATGAGAACTTCGGCGGCGTTGGTACCGAAGTGGGCATGTACATGTTTCACCCCGGATGCCTCCAACCAAGATAAGGTGCGGCAGGCCTCCGCGAGGTATACGAAGTGATAGATCAACGGGCGGTTCCCACGCCACCCGGTCTTGATCGCAAGTCTAAGCGCCGACAGGAAGCGCGCGCCCACCGTAAATGCCACTTTCAGCGTGTCCTTCAGCAAGGGCAGCGCACCGTCCTGCAACACATACCGGGTACGTGCTTGCTCTTTGCGATCTTCGGCGTCGATGACCTCAGCGTCCCAGCCGCGCAGAGCGATCCGCTGGATATCGAAACCCTGCCTTTCCAGTGCTAGGATTTCCCTGCGGATGAACGTGTGACTGATCTTTGGATATTGATTGATTAAATAGGCAACTTTGACAAGCATCATTTTCTCGGGTCAGTCCAAGAAAACGGGTCGTTCAGTGATCACGGGCTGCTCCGTCGATTCGCGATCGGACAAGATCATGTGCAGGCTGGACGACGGCCGGGTATCAATAGTCGCCACCCACAACACTGTGCCTAGCGACGATTCGAGATCTCGGCGCGGGAATATCCCGATTCTCGCGCCGCAACACGCTGTAACGCAACAGATCCCTGACGTAATATGGGACCGCTTTATGGCGCCGAAATTGCAGCATCCGCTTCAGCAATCCAAGCAAATGAGCGGCGACCGCCGCTAAGTCGATTGTCATCGCACGGACGATTCCAAACGTCACCACGAAATACCGACGCCGCGACTCGAACCAATAGGCCGGCAATCTTTTTGGTCTGCCGGTAAAATCCGTTGCAGAACTGATTTTTCCCCCGATGTGCATCACGCGGCTCTCCGCCATATACCACGTGGCGAAACCTGCCCTCTTCGCACGCCAACAGAAGTCGGTCTCCTCGAAATATAAAAAGTAATTCTCATCCAGACCGCCGATTGCAGCGAACACCTCGGGCCTAATCATCATCGAAGCACCGCAAATCCAGTCGACCGGTTCGTTCCTCCCGGTCATCCGTCTGACCGTCATCCAAGGCTGCAGTAGTCGGCTTATGAGCCCGAATGCGAGTCCGTGCTCCACTTCGCTGATCAGGTTTGGAAAGCGAAACGCGATCGCATCGTCGCTGCCGTCGGGATTCTCGAAGACTCCGCCAGCGATTCCGACCTCAGGATGGGTCTGCAGGAAGTTCACCAAGGACAGTATCGCACCGGGACGCACCTGCGTATCCGGATTCAATAGATAAACGTAGTCAGGGGTCGCTGCGGCATACGCGGATTCGATACCGAGATTGTTGCCGTAGGCAAAGCCGCCATTGGTCGGGGCGGCCACGAGGGTGACCCAAGAGGACCAATCGTGGGCTTCGACTTCTTGCGAGAGCTGCGGCAAATCTCCCGACGCATTGTCGACGACAATCACTCGCACGTGAAGTTCCAAGGCCGCACGCTCGGCAACCAGCGACCTGAGGCACTGGATCGTAAGCTTCGCGCACTTGTAGGTCACGATGATGACGGCAATATCAAGGGGGCGCGTCGGGCCGTCGACGCGTGGCAATCCGGATCGAGGGTTATCTCGATCGGAAGAGAAACCTGCGGTGCTAGGAGCGGATGTCATCAGAGCTTCCGTGACTCAGATGCCTCATTCGGCTCGATCGGCGTTTTCAACACCCACAAGATAGCCACTCCGTTCTCCCTGTATCCGTTTGGCCCAGCGACCACGCACGAGTTGTGATCGTAGCAAACAAGTGACCTTCAGACCCTCCTACTGTGCTGGGTCTGGGCTGTTTAGCGCTTGGGTTATAGCGGGCTCTTCGACGTCTTGGGCTGCCTTCAGCCGATAACCGATCGTGGAGAATGCCCCATATTCGCTGTATCCTGCGTTGCCGGCGACTGCGGCCTGTACATTGTGATCGCAGCAGGGAATCGACGGCGGCCTGCCCGACAATCATCCCGCACCGCCCATATCACGCCGAGCCCGGCATCGACGCCTTATATGAATGATTCCCCGTGGGCAAGCGGCGCGTTTTCGGAGGTGGGTGGTTCGGATCTGCAACAGTCCGCATCGACGTGGTAACCGAAGCTTGCCGCAGACCCGATCAGCAGAAGCTCGGGGCGAATACAATCGAAAGGCGATGCACGCTGGTCTTGCCGATCGAATATGGGTTAAATTCAAGCGAATGCGATTTGCGGCATCAGCATTCCGATCCAATCCAATCCAATCCAATCCGAAATGTTACGTCACACTCCCAACGCATTAAGTTCACATTTTGCTGCCCATGCGA
>Ga0206923_1025_pt1 | contig 40455 bp, 42 predicted proteins | sample Alteio_BWOrgHeat_64_FD_152961 | JGI IMG/M metagenome (GOLD analysis project Ga0206923, IMG submission 152961) | Enriched cells from forest soil in Barre Woods Harvard Forest LTER site, Petersham, Massachusetts, United States -... | ecosystem: Environmental > Terrestrial > Soil > Temperate forest >...
TCAAAATTTGTTGCTGCTCGACGCAGCCAGAACCGATTTTCGAATTACGAGCGGTATATCGGGATAGGATTGGATTTTCAGTCTTCGGAGGGAAGATTGGACTCAGATTCAGGGCCATTTAGGACGTAAGCCAGTTCATCGCAATAAATCATTTTTTGGTCTTTAATTTTGAAGATTGCAATGATTCTAACGTCGAGTTTTATTCCATCTTTTTGAACGGCATGGACTACATAACTGGAAGCAATCCGATCTCCTTCAGCTAAGATTTCATCGAAAGTCAGACTGTAGGACTTCATCATATTCTTAAGGCTGGCCATATGATGCGTCCATTGTTGGAAATTGAAAACCTTCCCATTGAGGTGTTCGACATATTTTTCCGACATATATTTTGTGTAATCGGTTGTAGCCAAATCAAAACCATAATGGAGGGCTTCTTGAAGCCAACTTTTCGATTCGTCCGCCGTCATCGGCCGTTGATTTGCAGCATGAAGTCCAAAACAACAGAAAAGAAAAAGTAACACGCCTTTCATTGGATAGACTCGCTTTATTTCCTATCCATAGAATATGCGGACAATGATTTCGACAATTTTTTGTTGCAGGATGGCTTTTGTCATGGAGGTCTGTTATGATGGCTCATTTTCTAATAGCGAGGAGTCATGAAGAAAGAACCTTTGATTGTGGTTACTGGGGCAGCAGGGATGATCGGGTCCGGCATTGTGCGCCATCTCAATGACCAAGGCCATTCGAATTTGCTGCTTGTCGATGATTTAAAGCAAACCGACAAATGGAAGAATCTGGTTGGAAAACAGTTTGTCGATTTGATTTCCCGCCATAAGATCTTCGATTGGCTCGTCGGAAAGGATGAGGAAATTGACGCGATCATCCATTTAGGCGCTTGTTCGGATACGGTAGAGACGAATGCCGATTATCTGATGGAGAACAATTTCCGGTTTACCATCCGTTTAGCAGAGTGGGCCATCGAAAGGAATAAACGATTCATTTACGCATCTTCTGCCGCAACCTATGGAGATGGGAAGCTCGGTTTTTCCGATGACGAATCGGCCATTGAGAAATTAAAGCCTCTCAATATGTACGCCTTTTCCAAACAGCTCGTCGATCTTTGGATGAAAAGGGAAGGGGTTTTGAATCGGGTTGTCGGGCTCAAGTATTTCAATGTCTTCGGTCCGAATGAGTACCATAAAGGCCGCATGGCCTCGATGGTCCTTAAAATGATGGAAAAGGCGAAAAACGAAGGGGTCATCCATCTCTATAAATCGAACGACTTGAAGTACTCGGACGGCGGACAAATGCGGGATTTCATCTATGTAAAAGATGCGGTCCGGATGACGTGCGCCCTTTTAGATCCAAAATATCGGAATGTGACAGGGATCTACAATATCGGACAAGGGGTGCCGACCACTTGGAACGATCTGGCTGATGCTTTGTTCAAATCGTTGGAAAAGAGGAGCCGCATCGAATATATCGAAATGCCGCCGGAACTGAGCCGCCAATATCAGAATTATACTTGCGCCGACATGGCTAAATTTCTTAAGATCTTCTCGGGCGGGGTCAAACAAACCCCGATAGAAGAAGCAGTGCGCGAATATGTGCAGGATTATCTGATGAGCCATGATAGATGGTGAAACTCGCGGGGACTTTCAGCCAATTCCAACCTTTCCGCGCATTGGTGATCGGCGATTTCATGCTGGATGCTTATACTACAGGACGCGTGAAGCGGATTTCTCCCGAAGCGCCTGTACCCGTGATGGAGGTTTCAAAGCGAGAATCGCGGCCCGGGGGCGCTGGCAACGTCGTCCTCAACTTGACTGCGCTGGGCGGATCGGTCATTGCGGTTGGCCGCATCGGATCCGATAGCGAAGGAAGCGATCTAAAACGGCGATTGAATGAAGAGGGGGCGGACACTCAGGGTCTTTTGATCGAACCCAATTACAGAACTCCAGTAAAAAATAGGCTGATTGCCGATAGCCAGCAACTTTTGCGCGTCGATTTTGAGACCGTCTCACCTCTCGACCCGAATTTGGAAGAAGAGGTCATCGAACGGTTAAGGATCTTGATTCCCCAGGTGCAGGTGTTGGCCTTGTCCGATTATGGGAAGGGATTTTTGACCCGCCGTGTGATCGCTGCAGCGATCGATATCGCCAAACAATGTGAAATTCCCGCCATCGTAGATCCGAAAGGCGCCGATTTCACTAAATACAAAGGCGCGTCGGTTTTAAAGCCCAATCTTTCAGAGGCTTTCGCTGCGGCAAAAATGCCCCCGCAAACCTCCCTGGATGTAGTGGCTGAAGAGCTTCTCAAACTCTCCTCTGCAGAACTTTTGTTGATTACTCGATCGGAAGCGGGGATGTCTTTATTCAATCCGGCGGGTAAAAGGAGCGATTTTCCGGTCCGTTCCAAAGAGGTGAAAGATGTTACGGGAGCGGGCGATACGGTTCTGGCTATGATCTGTCTGGGTCTTGCAAACCGGCTCGAAATGCATCATACAGTCCATCTCGCGAATATTGCGGCAGGGATTGCGATCGAGCGGCTCGGATGTGTGCAGGTGACTCTTTCAGAGCTTGCTCAAAGGCTGCTCGAAACCGATTCCGATTCGAAAATATTCGATGAAAGCCATACTTATGCCTTGCATCAAGTCCTTAAAAACAAGCGCTATTCTCTTCTCGTTCTGCAAAAAGGGCAGGAAATGACCACTTCTCTTTTCCGGACCCTCCGCAAGCTTTCATCAATCGAAAACCAAGAATTGGTCGTCTACGTCCGCGATTCGGAGTCCAATGACGAATTCATCCATCTCCTTTCATCGCTTCAGGAGGTGGCCTATATCATCCTGCAAACGGCAAGTTTGAAAAACCTCTGCGATGCGATCCATCCTCACGAGGTATTTCTTTTGGAAGGGGAAGAAACGATCCGCTTGAGCCAAGCGAAGGATTTGCTCGATTCGCTAATCAAGATTCCGCTTGTTCTTTAGAAGGTTAGGAACCACTTTCCTCGTGATTTCCAGATAGGGTCTTAGCGGTTTCTTTTCCATCGTCGAGATCGGACGCATTTTTATCTAAAGAGGCGAGTTTGGCCAGTCTTTCTGCCACTACATCTGGATGGCGGCGTAAATAAGCCCATCCAGATGATTTATCCCAGTGGTAACGAATGGCATCAGCATGGGATATTCCATTTTTTACAGGATGATTTGCTTTCTTCCATCTCGTAAGCGGATCTGACAATTCGTTTCCGCGCATTTTGAGAGCCCAAAATAGTGAATTATCTTCGGCTATTTCTGTACAATAGGTATATCCATCTCGGTCCAATTTTCCTTCTTCCCCGAATAAGTCAATTGTAATAAAACTTATTCTTTGAAGGGCATTCATTGTTTCGAAAATTAAGGCTCGAATCGTTTGAACCAGATTTTTTTGAGCGACCCTGATCGTGTGAGTTTCAGGACAATAGTCAGCGACTCCTTCATGGGGCCCCTTTTCAAGAGAAATTGGCTGTAGCTGATTGGCTGTTTGAAAGGCGATAGCAAATCCGGGATGAGCTTTTATTAAATGGCGGCAAACGATTTCAACTGAAAGAGGTTCATTTAGATCGCCCATCGCTTTCTCAACGTCCTTGACGATTTCTTCTTCGGTACGAAGCTTTTGTTTTAGATTCATCATTTCTTCTTCAAAGGCTTTTAATGAAGTGGAAAAGGGGGCTAATTTAGAAAGTTCCTTCCAATTAGGGGGGAAAACCTCTGTTTCAGATGGGAATAAAAGCTCGAAGAAGTCGTGAATATTGTGGCAAGCGTCGAAGGCTTTGATTTGATCAGTCCCAGTTAGAACCCGGATCATTTGCATATTAGCACTTTTAAAAAGGGAACGATAATCGCCTAAAAATGGACTGGCTCCCTCTTGCATGTATTTTTTGACTAACCCTTCGTCGCCCATGAGGACAGCGCGATGAAGGTAGGTGCGCCCCTCTTCATCCAACAAGGTATGATCCATTGTACTGAGAAATGGCGCTCTTTCGCTATTGGATGCTGGAATAGGTGAATCGGGTCTCTTGAACAACACGACTTGACCCGTATTTCTATCGAAGAAGGCCAAATGATCTGCAGGAGCTTCCAAAGGCAGATTATCTAACTTTGCCGCTTTCAGTTCCTTTCCTTGTCCAATTTTTTGGAAGAATTTAGGGAGGATTTTTTTTGCAATCGAGTTGCTTGTGATTTTTTTGGCTGCGGTTTTTGCATGAGCGCGCAACGTTTCAAATTTGGGAAAAAAATGGGAAGTTCTAATTTTTGATGTCATGGATCAATTTCCCATTTTCCAATTTTCTTATCTTTGGCGAGCCTGCTCTTGCCATTCCAAGAGCCTTTCTTTAACAAGTGGAGTATTTGCCTTTATAAAATCGGAAGCGCAATGGATATCCCAATCCTTCCTATAGTCTTCGGTAGGAGAAATTGGATCATTTCTTTTCTCGTTCCAATGAGCTGCGATTTCTTGTCTGTTAGGAATCCATCCTATTTGGGCGAGATTTGGATCCAGGGATTTATTCAGTCCCCTTAAGCTAATCTGCTCAACTAAACAGAGACGAAAAGCATAATCTTCTCTTGAAGCTGTATTTGTCTTTAATACGGAGTCTCTTTGAACAGCATGCATAGATTCCAGGACTAAATTGGGAACGATGCGATTTACATCTCCCTCGATCGCAGTATTGAATCGAATCGCATGATTGATTTCATCGTACTCCGCTTCTTTGGGACCTAAGGTCGAATCGTATTCTAAAGCCACTTTTCCATTGCGATTGGCCGCAAACCAGATGAGGCGGGCTATGGGATTGATCCATAAAGTTTCTTGAATCTGTTTTAGAGAGAGAGGGTCTTTTTGTTGTCTTTGCTTAGTATCTAAAACTCTGCCCATATCAGCCAAGTTCATGCCGCGATAACCGATCCCAGGCCAGATTTGAAATTCCCGTTCTAGTTCTACGAATCTTGGACTGGCGGCTACCTCTTGAACGATCTCGTTGGCATTTTCGGGTAAACGATCGGATGGAGGAAACAATTGGGAAAAGAAATCATGGATTGTTGTTTTAGGCCCAAACAAATCTTCGGTTTTTGTGAGGACTTTCATCATCGCCATATCTTGCCGCTTGGCGGCGATCGAAAGGGGGGAGTTATTGTCTTGGTCTTGTGCGAAAGGATCCGCTCCGGCAGCTACTAGCGCACGGACGAGTTTGAGGTTTCCATAAGAAGCCGCGATATGAAGCAGCGTCCGTCCTTGTTCGGCGCTCTTCCTGATTTTTGAATAGCCGTATACTCCTAATCCTGTTAATACGCCGATACCAAGGCTGGCCGGGGACAATAAAGATCCAGCTGTTGCTAAACTATAGCCCGCTGATGCGAGGGGAGCCACAACCCATTTGCCCATTTTTTTGGCTGCGGATACAGCCTTTTGAAAACATCCGCTATTATTCTGTTCTGGTTCGTACAAAGAAGGATTTGCTATTGATGTCATAATTTACCTTTATGTTTTTTGTATTAATATTTTAATTACTATTAATATAAAAGTAAATATTAAAATTTATTTAATGATGTGGTATTAAATATTTTATTATTGAAAGGAGAGAGGCTTTTTTTTGTGATAATAAGATGGGCCGACGGTCTTGATGATTCCGCCTCCCAGACAGAGATTCCCCTTATAGAAGACGATCGATTGGCCTGGGGCAACTGCCCTTTGCGCCTCTTCGAACTCGACTCTGGTGATGCCGTTTTGAGGGGCATGCAAGATGCAGGCTTGATCTTCTTGCCTATAGCGGATTTTCGCTCTGCAATGATAGGGATAGAATGAAGGGGGTTCTGAGACCCAGGTTAAAGAAGAGGCTGCCAGGTCGTCAGAATAAAGAGCGGGATGGAGCGCGCCCCTCTCGACAAAGACAACGTTGCGACTCAGATCTTTGCCGACTACGAACCATGCATCCCCTTCACCCCCCAGACCCATCCCTTTTCGCTGTCCGATCGTATAAAAGGCAGCCCCATCATGACGGCCTGCGATTTTCCCATCGAGCGTTTCAAAATTGCCAGGCTGCAATGCGATGTATTGCGAAAGAAACGGCTTGAAATCGCGCTTTCCAATGAAACAAATCCCCGTGCTGTCTTTTTTTTCTGAAGTGGCTAAATGGTTTTGCCGCGCGATTTCCCGCACCTCTTTTTTCGTCAGATGCCCGATCGGAAAGAGGACTTTCTCAAATGCCTTTTGTTCGACAGCATGGAGAAAATAGCTTTGATCTTTTTCTGGATCGGATCCTTTTAAAAGCCTTTTTTGCTCATCGAGGCGGCAATAGTGCCCAGTCGCGAGATAATCCGCTCCCAGCGACATCGCTTTTTCCAAAAAGACTTTGAATTTGATCTCCCTGTTGCAAAGAATATCTGGATTGGGAGTCAGGCCAGCGCGATAGTCGGCGACGAATTGAGCGAAGACCGACTCGCGGTATTCGGAAACGAAATTGACGCTGTAATAGGGAATTTCCAACTGCTGGCAAACACGCGCTACGTCTTCGTATTCGTGCGCCGATTTGCAGACCCCTTTTTCATCTGTCTCTTCCCAATTTTTCATGAAAAGGCCGATGACGCGGAAACCTTGATTTTTAAGCAGAAGCGCCGAGACGGAGGAATCCACTCCGCCCGACATTCCCACTACGACCGTTTTATTTATTGTTTCCATGAATTAGATAAACGAAATTGGGCAGTTTAAAGGCTTTGAAAGAACTGCTGAGGGCTTTCCCCGTTGACTGAAGGTTTGAATATCTGGATGCCGCCTTTCGATGATAAATATTCGTGAATTTCTGTTTTCACGGGATGAAAATGGAGCGCGATCCAAAGAGGGCTCATTATTGGATGGAGGTAACCTTCTGGGCGCAGCATCCGTCTCGACTTGCCAAATTCATCCCAATCGCTGTAATCCCAAAAGTTTTTTTCCTCAATGCCATGCTGATAATCGGATTCGGTGCAGTCATTCACGGAAATTCCTTGATCGACAAGGCGCTGGACCGCATCGAAGTCGCCTGAAAACGCGGCGAGATGCAATAAATTATATCGGGCTGTTCGATCGGAATTGGCACTGTATAGCTGATGCGAAGGGGCTTTACTGAGAACGAGCTGCTTCAGCCAAGCGGATTTTGGGGCTATTGCCCGATCTTTTCTTCTAACATTGGGATTAACCGTATTTTGGAATAGGAAAAGAGTCGCCATCTTGAGCCTAATTTTCAGTTTTTAATATTTTAACATAAATCAGATTAAAGCTGTTGATTAGTTATCTGTGTATATTAAATTTTAAATTTACAGTAAAATAATTTGTTGTAAAAGCCTATCGGTGAGATTTTTTCAAGCGTTCGATCCTCTCTTCGATTGGCGGGTGGCTGGCGAAAAGCCTCAATAGCCCCCTTTTCGATGGATGGGAAATTTTAAACGCGGCCATAGCTGGATTTTCATGCGGATCTTTGATTGCCTGAAGGTTCTGCAGGGCTTGAAGAGCGGCGATCATCGACTCTTTGCCAGCAAGGCGCGCTCCGCCTGCATCGGCTCGGAATTCCCGATGGCGGGAGTAGGCTGCTACAACCAGCGATCCGAGGATCATGAACACGACCTCGAATAGATAAACGAAGATCATGTAGCTCATATATCCGCCGCCTGAACCGCTTTCTCGATTTCTCCCAAGCCCGGACAGGACATAGGCCAATACGCGCGCCAAAAACATCACGAATGCGTTGACTACGCCTTGCAAGAGAGTCATCGTCACCATGTCTCCATTGGCGACATGGGAAATTTCATGTCCGAGAACGGCTTCGATCTCTTTTGGTTTCATGCGGTTTAAAAGACCCGTAGAAACTGCGACCAGCGCACGGCTTCGGGTAGGGCCAGTGGCAAATGCATTCACTTCGTTTGAATGATAGATCCCGATCTCCGGCAAAGCGGGAAGTCCTGCGCTTTTAGCGAGATGGTGCACTGTTTCGACAAGATGCCGCAATTGGGGCTCGCGCGAATGAGGATCTACTGTTTTCACTCCCATCATCCATTTGGCCATCTTGCGGGAAAGTGCGAGCGAGATAAAAGCTCCGCCCATACCCCAAAGCAAGCAGAAAATCATCAATTCAGTGTAATTAATGCCATATGCGTTTAAATAGGGACGGATATTGAAGATGTTCAGAACGATCGTGATCATCATGATCACTAGAAAGTTCAGCGCGAGGAAAAGAAAAATTCTCTTAGCGAAATGCATAAATGATTCTCATAGTGTGATAAATCCATTCTACCTGATCTGATTTTTTATGAGGATCTCAAAGACTTTTTTTTTTCGGGATTTCGATTGCGCGAAAATTTTATTTCTGTCATGTATTCGGGGAAATGCATAAAAAACCCTTCCAGAAGTATCTGACAAAGGGATTTTTGAAAAAAATTTCTCCACACTTCTCGGGAAAAAATGAGTAAAAGCGCCATCAAAGTGGAACAAGAATCGAGCAAGATACAATTAGATAAAATCAAAAATGCCGTTGGCGGAAAGTGCGCCTGCTTCGTTTTAATCACCTGCACGCAACCGGCCGCAGATGGAAAAATGGAAGTGGAAATGCATTATGAGGGAGACGAGAGTCTTGCCGCTTTCCTCGTTGAGAATGCGAGCCAGGTATTCGACGACCGGATGAACCAACAAGAATCAAAATAAATAGAATTATGAATTATGAATTATGAATTATGAATGATGAAGGTCGGGGCGGGGCGCCCCCGCACCCACAAAATAAGAGAATTTAAAATTAGATATTCCGAATATTGTCCCAATCTAGCAAAATTTTCATCCTTTTGGGTGCGGGGGCTTTGCCCCGACCTTCATAATTCATCATTCATCATTCATAATTCTTTGGGGCTTTGCCCCGACCTTCATAATTCATCATTCATCCTTCATAATTCTTTGGGGCTTTGCCCCAATCTTCTTCTCTTGATTCCAATTTTTCTCCGCACTATGATCGGGATGATTCACGAGTCTGGTTAAGATGGCATCTTCACTCCAACAATTGAAAAAATGGGCGGAAAAAAATCGGGCCGCCATCCGCGAAGATTATTTCCGCTTTTTGCAGTTTCCTTCGATCAGCACCGATCCTGAATATGCGAAAGAGATGATCTTGTGCGCGGATTGGCTATGCGGCTATATCGCCAAACATACGGGCATGAAAGCGGAATGCATCAAGACAGAAGGCCATCCTCTTGTTTACGCCGAAGATATGAGGGCTGGGAAAGAGGCGCCGACAGTTCTTGTCTATGGCCATTACGATGTGCAGCCGGTAGATCCTTTAGAACTATGGAAAAGCGACCCATTTGAACCGACTGAACGGAATGGACTTATTTATGCGCGGGGCGCTGTCGATGACAAAGGACAGATTTTTTATGCTGTGATGGCCGCGAGATGTTGGAAAGAATTGGGACGCGAATTGCCCATTAATCTCAAATTTTGTATCGAGGGGGAAGAGGAGTCGTCCAGCACAGGTCTTGCGAAAGCCCTTCCGAAGCTCAAAGAAAAATTGCGCTCTGATTATTTGCTGATCGTCGATTGCGGCATGTTGGACAAAGAAACTCCGGCATTATCTTTGGGTTGCAGAGGCATGTTGCCCTTGGAGGTGACTCTGACTGGATCGAATAGCGACCTGCATTCTGGACTTCATGGGGGTCTTGCCTATAACCCGAATCGGGCTCTTGCCGAACTCCTCGCTAAACTTTGGGATCAAAATGGACGGGTCCAAGTGAAGGGATTTTATGACGACGTCCTTGAAACGACAGAAGACGACTTTAAGAAATTTGCGTTTCGTTTCGATAAAATGGATTATTCGAAAGAATTCGGCATCGAGGCTTTAGGCGGCGAAAAAGACCGGACTCCTTTAGAGGCAAACTGCCTTAGGCCGACAATCGAGATCAATGGGATGTACGGCGGTTACATTGGAGCAGGAATCAAAACTGTGATCCCGGCCCATGCCACGGCAAAGCTCACATGCCGGCTCGTCCCCAATCAAGATCCGAAAAAAATTGGAAAACAGATTGCCGAGTTTCTCAAAAAGCACGTCGTCCCAGGGATGAAAATCAAAATCGATTTGAATGAAGGAGAGCCTGCTTTCCGCGGCAACCCCGATTCGTTATTGGCCAAAGCCGTATCTTTGGCTGCAACCGAAGTTTGTTCAAAAAAATGTGAAAATACTCTATCTGGAGGATCGATACCCATCATCGCGAAGATGATCGAAGCATCGGGCGCGGAAGTAGTGGGAATGGGATATGGACTTCCCGAGGATAATATTCACGCTCCGAATGAATCATTCGATATGGGGCGTTTTGAAAAAGGATTTCTCACTGTAGCCAGAGCATTAGAGTTATTGTGAACGGAGAAACAAGGTTGGAAAAAGCCGGATTGGAAAAGACAGAATCGGAAAGAGAAGGCCTATTCTGGCAGATTCCTTTGCAATTCTGGGCCCCTCTTTTTCTTCTCTCTACATTGGTTTTAGCTTCCGGGAAGCAAATACCGTTCGATCTTCTCGCTATTTCCCTTGTTGGATTTTATTTTTGCTCGCGCTGGCATTTGAGAGGATGCGTCTACGCGCTGATTTTGCTTGGGCTTGGCGCATCGCTCAGACATTGCTTCATCGGAGCCCATCATCTATGGGAACTCGGGATAGAAGGGTCATTGGGCTGCGCTTTTTTTATCGCGTCTCTCGCGTTCGAACAAGACAATTTTTTGATCCAATCGATGGAATCTCATATCGAATCGGGCAGAGCTTCTTTAGAAAATATTGAAGAAGAAATGTCTAAAGAAAGGGAGGCATCCGTCGCCATCCAAGCGGCTTTGCATGATAAAATCGGAGCCTTGCAAAAAGAATTAGAAGAGATCCAATCGGAACATTCCTCCTTCTTGATATTGAACGAGGTTTTGCGCAAGACGACTGCGAAGCATATGCAAGATCATGAAACTCTGGCTGAATCTGCTGTAGATCTGCAGCACCGGACGGCCGTTTTACAAAGAGAGCTGCAGGAATCTCAAAAAGAGCTGGCGCGAGTAAAGGGAAGCGATGGGCTTGCGATTGAAAATCAAAAACTGATGAAAGAACTCAATGCTGCCCGCTATGAGAAACAGCAGACGCACCTGATTAATGAGACGCTGGCCCGCTTGCATGCGAGAGAAAATCTCAAAGTGAAGGAATCGGCAGACCGGATAGAGACTATCATCGCTGAGAAAATGCAAATGCAGGAACGGCTCCAGGCCGAACTTGTCGCATCGCGAACGGAAGCTCAGATTTACTCCGGCCATCACGAACAAGCGGCGAAGGAATTGGATCGGACGCGCAATGCGCTCAAGGATTTAAGCGAGGTCCATACCCAGAAAAATTTTCTGCAGGAGCGCCTGCTGTCTGCTGAAGGAGAAATCGCTGTATTGCGGCAAAAAATCAGCCAACCTCAATCCGATCCCCGGGCTTTAGAAAAAATCGAATCGCTGAAGCAAGAACGACAGCAGCTAGCCGAACAGCTTGCCCATGCCCAGGAAAAAATGCACACCCTTTCCCAGATCGAACCTCTTTTCAAACAGTTAAAAAAACAGTTCGAAGAAAAAGATCAGATTCTCCATCAGACCCGCTCTCAATTGTTCGTTGCCGATACAGAACTGCAAAAATTGCAAATGGAAAGGAACCAAGCCGCCTTGCAATTCAATCCCGTCCCGAAAGAAGTCGGAGAAGAGATGGAAGCGTTGGACCAGCAAATTGAAGAGCTCGAAGAAGAAAACAGGGAGCTTCAAGAATTGATCGCCATCCTCAGCTCTTCTGAATCACCTGCACCCGCCTCAAAGCGAAAAAAAAAAGTGAAGACGCCCTCGGCTGATCAAGACCTTCTTTTTTAAGTCTCTTAATTTCATCAGTTTGATAACAGAATCTTGTTGTTGTAATTTAATTATATTTTAGTTATAAATGCTGTGATTTTTATAATTTGAGGAATTATGAGTGTACAGCTTAAAACTGAAGAAATAAATAATGATTTAAATGCGAATCCAGTTTTAATTCATTCAAATGCATCCGTCTCGAAAATCATCGAATTGAATGGCCAAAAGCGGGAAGTCGAACTCATTCGGATCGATGACTCTGCGGCCCTAGATCCTGAAATCAAAAAATATCAATCATTGAGAAAATCGGAACGGACTAAAGAAATCATTTGGTTCGTAGCTTCCCTGGTTGCAGTGGCTGCAGTAGCGGCTATCGGTTTCGGTTTGATCCTCACCGGCGTTTCGCTTTGGTTTGCTCCTCTAATTAAGGTCGCCACATTATTTGCTTATTTTCCTCTGAAAATAATTTCAGATAATTATAAAATACGAAGAATTTATTCTGAATCTAAGATTAATGAACTCAAAAACTGTCAAATAGCTATGCGAAATGAAGAATTTCGAATTTTTGCGAGAAGTTATTTTGATTCGAATCTCGGAATGGATCAATTATTGAGTGCTCATCGCCTCTTCGAAAAAAGCCGCTCATTGAAACTGTCTCTTTCTGATTTTTACCAAAGCATGAATCGTTTAGGACAAGAATTTCCGAATGGGTGTAAACTGTTCAACCCTGGAATTGGAATTTAATCATCATATTGAGGAAAAAATGGCTGCGCAAGTGCAAATCAGAGGAACTGCTGAATTTTCAAATGTGAATCAATCTGACAATTCTACTCCTTCAAAAATGAGTTCCCTCAATGGACGCAATCGCCATATTGAGAGGATCCGAATAGACGATCCAGCCGGGATCGATCCTCTGATCCGCAAATATTCTGAAGACTCTGAAGGGAGCACCCTGTTGAGCGTTGCTATGCTAGTCGCTTTTGCCGTACTGGTAGCCGGCGCTATCGCCGCGAGCCTATTGATTGCGCCTTGGCTCCTGCCGGTCATTCTATTTCCTGGCTATCTCGCAATTACAGTGCCTGTCGAATGTATGGAAAGGCGGGAGAGAGACTTTAAAGAGCTTAAAGTGAAGTGCCTTAAAGATTGCAAGCAAGCGATGGGCAATGAAGAATTTAGAAATTTCGCCCACGCCATGACTGGCCAAAAAGAACTGACTCCGGACCAAATCCTGCTCGTCCATGGTTTGTTTAAGGAATCTAAAAGTATTGACAATGCGGCTCGGAAATTCGAGCGGGACAAAGCGCATTTAGCCCAACAAATTGCATCTGCAAGAATAGAAATTTAAAAAGCCGTTAAAATTTCATGCCCTCTTTCTGTGATCAGAATGGTGTGCTCCCATTGAGCTGAAGGTTTTCCGTCCGCGGTGCGAACGGTCCAGTGATCCTGCGAATCGATGATCCCTTCCCGTACGCCTGAGTTGATCATCGGTTCGATCGTGAAAATCATTCCTGGAGCTAAGGGAATTTCATTGTCGTTGTAATGGTGGGGCACTTCTGGAGGTTCATGGAAAGAGAGGCCAGTGCCATGGCCGACGAACTGATTTACGACGGAACATCCTTGGCTGCGGGCATAATCCTCGATCTCTTTCCCTATCTCCCAAATCCGCCTTTCCGGTTTGCAAACTTGAATGGCCCTTCTTAAACACTCCGACGAAACATCCATTACATGTTTTTTTTCTTCTGAAATTTTCCCGATCGCGACCATGCGGCTGCTATCGCCAAAATAACCATCTACGATGCAAGACACATCGATGTTCAAAAAATCCCCTTCTTCCAGGGGGCGCTTGTCAGGTATGCCATGGCAGATCACTTCATTGAGAGAGGTGCAGATCGTTTTGGGGAATGGTGGTTGTCCATAACCTAACGGGGCTGGGATGGCCCCTGCCTCTTTGTGGAGTTTACGGGATAGCTCATCGAGTTCTAGCGTGGTGATCCCCGCTTTAGCGTGCCGGCAAAGGGCATCGAGAATACGGGCGGTTGTCTGGCAGGCGATCCGGATTTTTTCGATCTGTTCAGAATTTTTAAGGATGATTCCAAATTCATCCAAATATCTTTTGGCTAAAGAGATGGCATTTGGAGGGCGAGGATAATGGCATTTTTTCCATTTTTGTCCGCTTCCGCACCAGCAAGGATCATTCCGCGCAATCATGATGAACCTATCTCAGTAAAATTTTAGATGAAATATTGTTGTAATTGACTTATTATTTATGGAAAAAGAATAGTTCGTGTTATGCAATTTGGTTTGTTTTAACAAGTTAAAATTAAAAATCAGTTTTTATGGCAAATGTTAATCGTTTAGATTATTTAATACAAGCAGCTATAACTGCCCCTTGGTTAGATTTGATGTTGGAAGCCGCTGATAGTCTTTCTGATGGATCAGAACATTCCGATCAAAGGGTGCGAACGAAGCAAGCGGTTTTGCCTATTTTAAGGAGTCCTCATTTGGCTTCTGATGTCAATACGCCAGTGATCGATTTGACTGCTGATGATGCGTCCGATTCCATTGGAACAGAACATTCCGATCAAAGGGTGCGAACGAAGCAAGCGGTTTTGCCTATTTTAAGGAGTCCTCATTTGAATTCTGATGTCAATACGCCAGTGGTCGATTTGACTGCTGATGATGCGTCCGATTCCATAAAACACTCACTTTTGCCAACCAGAACACCGAAGTCTAAGAAAGCGATCCCGCTATTTATGCAAAGCTTGTTAGAGGAAAGAAAGAACAACATTTCGGAAGTTTTAGCCCAGACAAGCAACGGTTCGAAAAAAAAGAAAAAAGCTGCCTTATTATCGAGTTTTTTATCCTCGTCTCAGAGTTCTTCAGTCTTTCCTCCTCTTCCGGCCGATTTCGAGGAACGAAGGAAAAGGATCAATGATTGGTTTATAAAAACCGCAGCTGGTAAAACGGGAAATAAACTCAAAGCTGTTGCTTTAGAAGCGCAAAAAAAATTTAAAGATATACGAATAGAATATCCCCTTTCAGGGCTTCTGAACCTTCTTACGAAGCTTCAATAAAAAACCTTGTGAAGGAATAGTCCGTGGGCGGGGGCTGTAACCCCAGCCTTTTTCCTGTCTCGGGAGGCAATTATGGAGAGAATGCAATCCTGCGAGAGTTTGCCGCATCCGATGTAAACGAGAATTCCCGCAATATTGCGGGCCATTTTGTAGAGGAAGCGGTTTCCAGTGATCTTGAGTTGAAGATGTCCCTGATCCATGCAATCGATTTCGATTTGCATGAGCTTGCAAAGAGGGTCTTTTTCTTTTTCATTCGACCTTTCATTAGACAGGGCTGTAAAGTCGTGTGTTCCGATCAAGTCGTTTGCAGCTATTTTCATTTTTTCGAGATCCAGGGGAGAATGGAAATGCCAGGCATAGAGGCGATCGATCGGTTCTTGCACGGGTCCTAAAGAAATGCGGTAATGATATTCTTTAGCGAGCGCATCTAATGTGGGATGAAAGTCCGCAGATGCAAATTCGAGTCTCGCGATGCGGATGTCGGAAGGCAAAACGGCATTGAGGCTTCGCTGGAGCCGGTGAGGTTCGTATTCTTTATTCAGATTGAATTGAATGACCTGCCCTTCAGCGTGGACGCCGCGATCTGTGCGGCTGGCTGCTTCAGGCAAGACCTGTTCGCCTGTGATTTGCAAAATGGCGCTCGCGATCTTTTCTTGGATGTTTGGGCCCATTCGGGTTTTTTGCCATCCAAAATAACGGGTGCCATCATAGGATACGATTGCTTTGAAAATCATCGATTACAAAGACCCTAGATGCTGGCGCTGCATGAAGGAGCTGAGACCGCTCATAAACATTTGGACGGCGATCAGGATCAGGACAAGGCCCATCAGCCTTTCCATGGCGAGAATGCCTCTCCACCCGAGGATTTTTTTTAGATAGGAAGAACCTAATAGAATGATCAATGAAGCCGCCCAGGCCATTACGATAGCACCCATCATAACCAGGCTATTGTCTTCCTGCTTGGAGTAAATCATCACAGCGGCCAGGACCGCCGGGCCTGCGACAAGGGGGACAGCCAGGGGAACGATGAACGGTTCCATGTCGTGAGGGAGGCTTTCATTCGGGTCGTGAGGCGGAGGAAAGATCATTTTCAAGCAAAGAAGGAAAAGAATGACTCCTCCGGCTATCTGCACGGTATCATTTTGGATATGAAGGAATTTCATCAGGCCATCCCCAATGAAATTAAAGAGGATGATGATGAATAAGGCGATGATCATTTCCCGGAAAATGACGACGCGCTGACGCTTTGGATCAAGCCCTTTTAAAAAACTAATATAGAAAGGGATATTCCCGATCGGGTCCATTAAAAGAAATAGGGAAAAGGCAATATAGAAGGTGCTCATCCACATGACTTCAAGATATAGAAAAATGAGGCTTTAAGCAATATTGAACCTGTTTTAATAAAGATTTTCGATATTTATTTTTGTTTGCCCCCTGTTTCAACTTGGTTCCAGAGGCGGTCCATAAAAGCTTTTTGATCTGGATTCAGATTGTGGAGGATCAAAAAGCAATCGCTATTTTTATAGAAGGCGGCTTTTGTCCAATTGGCCGAACCGGTTAAAAGGGTCTGTTCGTCTATATAAATGAATTTATGATGGAGAAGCTGGGTCCCTTGGCTTAATAAGACGCGGACGCCCGCCTTTTTGAGTCGATCGATGGCACTGGCGCTGGCTCCGAGCCCTGAATGCATATCGACCACGACGCATACCTCTATCCCTCGCTGCTGGGCATGGATCACTTCATCGATAAGGCCTGGGTGGGTAAAAGTGAAGAGGGCGATCCGGATCGAACGGGTGGCAGAGCGGATTTTTTTACGCAAGTCGTGGAGCGCATGGCCTCGCGCATCGGGCAGGAGCCATATTTCGACCTCTTGTCCGCCGACCGTCGTGTTGAGATAGCCCGAAGAATAGGGCTCATGTTCTTTTAAAAACTGGGCAATTTTACGGCTGATGAGGCCCACGACCAAATTATCATGCATCCTAAGCGATGCGGAGGTCATATTCGCAGAGCCGATAAAGACAGTTTCATCGTCGAGAATTAAAATTTTTTGATGCATCAGCCCGGCGCTCTTGATCGGATGGATATCTCCTCCGTCCAAAATTTTTCGAATTTTCGGCGAGCCTGTCGAATCATAATAGATTGTTGTCGGCACATCGTGCCGGATTTTTTGAATGAGAGCGGATAAAATCGCCCTGTCGCTCAAACCGAACATCACTAAATGGATCGATGAATGGGCGCTCCGAATGGCTCTCAAAAGCGTGGCGCGGAGATCTTGCTGGCATTGATTCGAATAGAGGCGGATCGGTTCGGTATGTTGGGGTAAATTCGGAGCGAGCGATTGGGTTACGAACCAAACGCAAAATATGAGGACGGCCAGTAAAAACCATGGGAATTTTTGGGGAAATCTTGAGAGAGGTTTTGCAGGGGGCGGTTTTTTTTGCTGAGGAGGCGGGGAGGGGGGTTTTTTAGGCTTTTTAAAAAACATAAAGGCACGTCAAAAAAATTATGACATGCCCTTATAAACTAAATAGAAAAAGAAATTAAACTCTTTTTCCGCTCTTGCGCATTTGACGGACGATAGGGCCAATGCCTTTTTTATCGATCGTGCGCAAAGCTGCCACTGAGAGGCGAAGAGTGACAAATCGGCTCTCTTCAGGGATCCAGAGGCGTTTGGTTTTTAAATTTGGACGAAAACGGCGGTTTGTGCAGCCGGTGATCTTCAAACCAATCCCTTTTTTCTTTTTCGCAATACCGCGAAGGGCGTATTTACGGCCAAAGCTCGATCTTCTTCCAGTGAGGGCACATGTTCTAGGCATAAAATTTCTCAAGTTTAAAATGGAGTTCCATCATAGCAACATCTGGCATATTTCAGCAAGCGGATCAAAAAATTATTTCGGAGTTCGCTGAATAGATTTGTAATAATAATTTATTTATATTATTACGATTTACTTTATCGGTGTTTTTATTATAATTTATTATAAAAAGGTAGGAAATGGGCTTGTCGTTGACTGTTGAAAAACAAAATAACGGATCGAACTATTCTTCCGGATGGGAAATGGCGGGGCGGAATGGATCGTCTCTTTGTAAGAAAATTACGCAAGGAGTTGTCGAGACGATTTTTTATATCCCTAAACGGGCCGCTGAATGTATTGGGAAAAGATGGATTTCGAAAATTCTCGGTTCCCGTTTGCAAGCCATCGTGAAAATCGACGGGATCTCATTTTCCGTGTTTGGACCCCAACGGCTGAAGGGAATCCACATTTCAAATGCAACCGGAGAAGTTTCGATTGAAGAATTGCAAGTGGGAACGCCATTCCACTCTCTTTTTTCAATTTCGGAAAAAGCGGTTCAAATCGGAAATGGGACATTTTCATCTTCGATATACGGCCAAGGAAAAATAGCTCGTGCTGCTGGAAATATATCTCCCGACTCTCTCACCTTGAGCGAACCGCTTTGTCTGACATGGGAACCCTGCCGCGATGAGGAGATAAAAAATCTCAATCCGCTATTTTCTGAAGGGGTCGAGCTCAAAAATCCTCTTTCTGTAACGATTTTCCCCAAAAACTCTTTTTGTCCTCTTCATTCATTAGAAAAAATGCAAATTGGAGATGCGGTTCTCGACATAGGAAAAATCGAATGCAAAAACGGACAGTTGTTTTCTTCACTTGTCAATTATCTCAAGCCGAAGGGTTTTTTGGATAAACCGATCATCGAAGTCCATTGCTCTTCCGTTGCCTTTAGTTTCAAAGAGGGAATCTTCAACTTCGGCCGGATGGATGCGATGCTCGATCGTTCAGTTCATGTCTGTACTTGGGGAACGGTCGATCTTTTAGCAGATCGGATTGGCATGCAAGCTGGGATTCCTTCTGCAACAATTGAGAAGTTTCTCGGGATTCAAGGGCTTTCCCCTGATTTTGTTTTGCAAATCCCCATCACAGGCACCTCTAAAGAACCCCAACTTGAAATCGTTCAAACGGGGATCAAGATTGCCTCTTTGGCAGTAGGTAAAATATCTGGAGACGGGGCTGTCGGGGGATGGTTAAAAAGTTGGCTTCTTGCTCCTGAAGCTCGTGAAGTTCCTCCTGCTAAAAAACCTTTCCCGTGGGAATATAACTATTGACCCACGCTTTGGGCTTTTTGCGCCCGGACTGATGAGCCGGTCAGGCTATTTGTGAGTTTATAGGGATAATTGGGATCTCCGCTTTGAGAGACGATGATCTCTGCGGGAGTGATCCAGCTCTGGGTAATGCTAGTATCTTGGGGGCGGATGTTCCAAAGCGTGCCATCGCTGAGACGGATGTAGCGGCCGTTTTTCAGGTTTTCTTGAAGCACCCCTTTTTCTTGCGCGGTTTGCTTGACCGGTTCGCTTCTTTTGGTGTAGTGATTATCGATCCAGTTCTGCAGCGCCCCTTTTTCTTTATCATTGAGCTTATAAATCCCTGTTTGCTTTTTTTCATCGGCAGTCATGTCGTAATCGATCGCTTGAGCTGCGAGAAGAGTGGATGCAATGAGTATGTGAAGCATAGATGTTATTTCCTGTTTGAGGGTTCTGGACAGACGCGCTGCAATTCTTGCCGGAGTTCTTTAAGAGCCCGAGGTCTGTGCTCTTTGGCCTCGACGAGCTTTTCCGAGGCGCGGAGATATTTCCAGGCTTGGTTGAAATTGTGGCGCTGGTAGTGAATCGCCGAAAGATAGTAATTGACGGTGGGATCATTGGGATGCATCTGGATATATTTCTCCAAAAGAGGAAGGGCTTCTTTCTCTCTACCGAGCTGCAGCCAGGTTGTAGCCAAATGGAAAAGTCCCTGTCGAAATTGAGGATATTTTGCGACGACGACTTCTAATTTTTTTTGCTTTTGGACAATCGAATTTCTCGTTTCATCGACCTCAGAAAACATAGACAAGATCGCTTCAGCGTCTGTCAAACCCGCCAAATAATCTTCGGAAATCGTGTCTCCGGATATGGCATGGTCTGGAACCTCTCCTTGAATTTTTTCAAGGAGTTCGCGGGCTTCTTTCTCTTTACCGACAAAAAGATAGTTAAATCCTAAAAACATATTCAAGAGATAATCATCTCCGAGAAAAGGCCGCGCTTTTTCATAAAGGACGACCGCGGTTTGAGGATCTTTCGTATGCCAGCTCACGGCAGCTTGGTTCATGAAGGCAAGGCCGATCACTTCCCTAATGGTCCTTTGATGCAATTTTCTTGTTTCCAGCCCCAAATACATTTCCGAAGGGACATCGATCCCTCTCGCTGTAGTTTCGATATTGACGATCTCATTTTCAGGACCGACATAACGGACGTAAATGTGGCCAGGAGGCGTAATGGCTTCAAGCTTCAGCTCCAGACGCTGGGCCAGGCAAAGATAAAGGATCGAAACACCAAGGCAGACGCCGCGCCGGCTATCGAGGACGGAAGGGAGGAATGTATATACATCGATCTCTTTGGCATAGAGCGAATGAGGAGGAAACCGGAACCTAAGCTCAGAAAAAATATAGTCGTTCATGGCTCGGATTTTTTCGAGAGGGGTTGCATTTTCGCCTAGGCGGGCCAGAATTTGCAGCGCCATTAAATCGATATTCGCTTCATAGCTCCTAATTTTGAGCTTATTTGCGGGATCGGAGCCGAGTTCGGCCACTAAAAGTCCTCGGCCCAAATCGATTTCATCAATCGGCAATTTCAATAGGACATCTAAATCCCAAATGCCGAATCCTTTGAGCTTTCTGTTGCCGAGGTGGCGGGAGAGCTTTTCTATGACAGTCAACTGTTCCTCTTCCAAAAGGGGAGCGTTTTCATGGCTTGTCCTGTTGACGAATGAGATCAATGGCTGGGGATCGAGAGAAGGAAAAATCAATTCAGGGTCGCAATCGGTGCACCCTCCGCTCAATAGCTCCCATGCGTGTTTCAAAGCCTGGCGGCCTTCAGCTGTCTTGGGATACAGCTCATAAAACGCAAAGTGTTGCGAGACAGAAGTAGGATCGAGGGTCGAGTAAAGGGCAGAAAGGGAAGAAACAGCGAACCCTAGAACGGGAAGGAGGAATAATGCCAGGAGACGGGGGAAAGAGGTCAAGGAAGACTCCTTTTTCGTCATCATAGTAGGAGAGGGCGAAGAGAGTCAATCGGCGATTCATTTAAGAATTTTATGGAAGGCCTCGGCGAGCGGTTTGTGGGTGATGATATCCTCGATAAAGGGGCGGAAGCGGTAGGTCCAATTCGTCGGCAGAAGAGTGCCGGGAATGTTGATCCTCTCGTCTTCGGGATCGGGCCAGACGAGTTCGGGAAAGAGGGCGAGATATTCCTGGAGCAGGTTGATATGGAAATAACTGGGTGTATGGTGGGCGTCGCGGAGGATTTCGAGTTGCTGTTCGGAAGATAATCTAGGCTGATAGGTCCATTTTTTAAAATGGGCGAAGGGGATCGATTCATCGGGGTATTTTTTCCACCACAGTTGCAGAGTGTCGCTATCGGGAGTAGAAACTGTCGTCATGCTGAAGGGCTCATATTCGCTATAGGGTATATAGCTTTTATCTCCCTGCCACCGCCTTTCCCAACGGACGACTTTTGTGCTGCAGATCCCTAACTCTTTCAATATAGGCCTCACGAAAGGGGGGATCGTCCCGAGATCTTCGGCAATGGGAAGAAGCGGAGAGGCGTCGATCATCATTTCCAAAATTTCCCGCCCTTGTCCAGGCCAAAGGGAAGAGTCGGAGGGAACAAAAAAACCTTCCGTTGGTTTTTTTCCAGCGGGGATCGCCCAAATGCGGAAAAATCCAACTACATGGTCGATCCGATAGATATGAAAGAAGTTTTCGACGACTTGCAATCTTCTTTTCCACCAGGTAAATCCGCTATGCCTCATCGCGTCCCAGTCAAAAAGGGGAAACCCCCATTTTTGACCGAGCGGATTGTAGAAATCGGGAGGGGCTCCTGCCGCTAAATCTTGCTTGAAGAAAGAAGGATGGGCCCAGACGTCGGCGCTGTCGGGACTGAGCAGGATGGGAATATCGCCTTTGAGAAAAATTTTTTTCTCCTCCGCATGGGAGCGGACTTTCGACAGTTGGTTAAAACAATGGAATTGGAGAAAGCATTGAAAGTCGATCGAATCCCGTTTTTCGGACATCTGCTTAAGATTGGGCGTTCTGTATTCCAAGGGCCAATCTTTCCATTCCTTCCATCCATATTCATCCTTTAATGATTTGAAAAGGGCGTAGGTTTCAAGCCATGGATGTTGTTTGACAAAATCTTGATAGACGCTTGTTTTAGAGAGGGAAGAAAAAGTTCGCTGGTAGTATTTATAGAGCCATTTTGATTTTTGCCGTTTCACTTCGAGAATGGGAATGCGCTGAGTCTGAGTGAAAGGAATAAAAGCCTCTAATTCCTCCTGCAGAGGTCCTTTATCGGGCAAATCGGCGAGGCTTAGGTAAACGGGATCGATCGCGCAGGAAGAAAGGGCGTTATAAGGGCTTGGGTCGTCGCCGCTATCATTGAGGGGAAGGAACTGGATGCAATCCAGATTGAGGCTGCTGCACCAATCGATTAGAGGAAGCAAGTCTAAAAATTCTCCGATGCCGCAGCTTTTTCTCGATCGCAGCGCGGAAAGAGGCAAACAGATGCCATGATGGGGATAGAGGCCTATCTGTTTCCAATGTGCATCCGTTCTCATCAGGTTTTTCTATTTAAGGCCAAATGGGTTTGGCAAAGTTTGCGAAGAGGCGCTTGGAGGAGCTGGCTGGCCGCTTGAGACGGCTTTATGCCAGGCGTCGCCATATTCGAGAAACGCCCCTAAGAAACCAGAAAGCCTTTCGCCGTTCAACATTTCAAGGGGATAGCGCTGAAAGAGAACGAGGTGGTTTGATGCGGCCATATAGCCTAATATTCCTACGCGGGGATCGGGAAGTGCATTGGCTTTGAGAGCTTCGCGTAATACATTTTCTCTGAACTTTCCAGGAGGGATTTCAATGATTTTGGCGAATAAAAAAAGATTTTCCTGAGACATATCTAGCTGGAGCTGGACGATTAAATGCTCCTGGACTTGAATCGAACAAGCATTGTGTTTGTCGATGTTCAAAGCGAGATGAAAAACTCGTCCCAGTTCATTCAGAAGCTCTTGAAACCGGTCGGTCATTCTTTGTCCTTATCCTTATTTTTATCCTGATCTTTGCCTTTTTTCTTCTCTTTCTCTTCTTCTTCCCCTTCTTCTTCGAGCTGATCTTCCAATTTGTCCAGCGTATCGATGAAGGTTTTCATCAGTTCATCACGGTGCTGAGGATTCCGGAAATAACGGGGCGCGATCTGTTTCAGCGCATCGCGCATTTGGGTGTAAATGATCAATTGGGCGGCGGCCTCTTCAGAGATGCTGAGCAGCTTGGAGAGTTGGAAAATTTTATCGGGATTGATGTATCTTTCTGCTAAAATTTTGACGAATATCCGGGCGATCGTTTCAAAATCGAGCCGCGGGGGCATCGTCAGATTATAGGACATAAATTCCCGCAGGATCAGCTTCATCCGGGATTGAAAAAACCGGAACACGCCCAAAATGCCCTGTAAAGAACGGGTTTCGTCCATCAGCCTTTTTAATTCTCCTCGATCGATCGAAGGTCCTTTTGACTTGAGATCGCTGCCGAGAGAGTGGAGCATGAAAGTGATGACCGATTTCAATTTTGGATAGCGGAATTTTTCGGTCAATTCATCGAAGAGTTTAAGCGGCTCCCGAGGATTGGCTGTGACATCGCGGTATAAATCGCGCAAACTCGTAGGGGAGCCAAGGCCTTCGTTGGCAAATTCCCGCGCTTGAGCTCCCATGTTGCGGCCTGCCCTGATTTCTCTTCCTCGCGTATCATTGAGATCTTTTTTCGCCTGTTTGAGCAGCTCTTGCGTATCTGGATCGGTCGTCTCAATGAGAAAATCGATCGCCTCGTCGGCTAGGGCAGGATCGGAATAGATCGCGAGAATTTTATTCAGGATATCAGTCGGATCTGCCAGGATCTGTTCGCGCAGAATGCGGAGGGTTTTTGCATTAAGCTCGTAATTATTGCGCTGGAAGCGGGCGGCCGCTTCATCGATTTTTTCTACTGCGAGGATGACCTTTTCCTCTGGAGTTTCCGTTTCTTCCATCTTGTGAGTCAGCGAGGATTGAAGGTCTTTGAAGTTCCGGAAGCGCTGCGCTTGGGCCAGAGGGTTGAAGATCGAGATCTCAAGATATTGGTTTAAATCTTCGTCGCTTTCGACTTGCATCGCGTTTTCAGAGGCGACTTCCTGTTGGATCATCCGCACGGCTTGGCTGCTTACGGGAATCGCTGGAGAAACATGGGGATCGGACATGATCAACCTTTATGTCAGCTGCACTCGGCCCAGCGGCTGGATCCGTATTTCAGGGACGATTTCCTGATAAGAGACGACCGCAAGTTCGGGGAATTCCCCTTCGATCAATTTTCGCACGAATCTCCTTACATCGATCGCGGTCAGCAATACGGGAGGCTGTCCTCCAGGCGGCGTTGGCTGTATGGTATTTCGCATGGAGTGAAGGATCAATTGGACAGAATCGGGGTCTAATGCCAAATAAGAACCGGCCGATGTTTGTTTGATGGCTCCCCGCACCATATCTTCGATTTCCGGATCAAGGAGATAAACAGAAAGAACTGATTGGCCGAGCGAGTATTTGTAGCTGATATATCTTTTCAGAGAAGACCGGACATATTCAGTAAGTAGAACCGTATCTTTTTCTGTTTGGCCCCATTCGCTTAATGCCTCCAAGACAGTGCGAAGATCCTTGATCGAAACTTGTTCTTGGACGAGGCGCCGCAAAATCTCCGTGAGTTTCTGTAGAGGGACCAATCGAGTGACTTCTTTGATGAGGTCGGGGAAAGATTTTTCGATGAATTCGAGAATGGCCCTGACCTCTTGGATTCCGATGAATTCGCTTGCGTATTGACGGTAGAATTTCGAGAGATGAAGGATCATCACTTCAAGGCCTGTCCAGAAGCGGATACCTGCGCGTTGCAGGATTTCTTGATATTTCTCATCCACCCAAATAGCGGGCATTCCTAGAGAACCTTTAGATGTAATAAAGGGAATGTTATAGCGCCTTAGAGTTTCTTCGGTTTCATTGGTCAAAAGGTGTTTTAAAATCAACTTGCCTCTGACGATCGGCACCTCGTTCAAATGGATCGCATATTCATTCGCCTCCAATGTCGGCGAATCGGTACGAACATGGACGCCTGGGAAACGGACGCCTAAATCCTGGTAGAGGGCATGCCTCATTTTGGGGATCATTTGATCGATAAAAGTAAGTCCCTGTTTATCTTTTCGGATCAAAAGGGAAATGGCTGAGCCCACTTCCAAAACGACGGGAAGCGTCAAGGCGTATTCTTCCCCAGCTCCGCCCGCTACCGCATGGCCGCGCACATCCGTTTCCATGGAACCGATCCCAGCCACCGCTTTTGCGGCCGTTCTGCGGGAGCTATTCCAAAACACATATCCTAAGATCCCGATGATCATAGCGAGAATCATAAAGGGGATGGCAGGAAAGCCAGGAATCCAAGCCATCAAGACGAGGATTCCGGCTGCGATCATGAGGGCTTTTGGCTGTTTGAGGAGCTGTTCGGATATCTCTTTGCCCAAGTGAGCGTCTTTCTTTTCACTGGAGACGCGGGTAGTGACCATACCGGCCGTAATCGCAATCATCAGAGCGGGAATTTGAGTCACCAAACCGTCGCCGATGGAAAGAAGGGAGTAAACTTTGGCCGATTGGGCCAGCGTCATCCCATGCATCATCACTCCGATGATCAAGCCCCCGATTACGTTGATGGCCGTAATCACGATTCCCGCGATAGCATCCCCTTTTACGAATTTCATCGCACCGTCCATCGCTCCATATAGCTGGCTTTCTTTCGTAAGGCCTAAACGGAGCTCTCTCGCTTGCTGTTGATCGATGATTCCCGACCTAAGGTCGGCATCGATCGACATCTGTTTGCCGGGCATAGCGTCCAGAGTAAATCGGGCTGCGACCTCTGCGACCCTTTCCGCGCCTTTTACAACGACGATGAATTGCACGATCGTAATGATCAGGAAGACGATACCGCCCACAACGTAGTTGCCGCCGACAACGAAATTTCCGAAGGCGAAGATGATCTTTCCCGCATTCGCGTGGAGAAGGATTTGCCGGGTCGAACAGATGTTGACTCCAAGTCGGTACAGCGTAGTAATTAGGAGAAGAGAGGGAAACATCGATAGTTGGATTGCCTTTTGGATGTAGAGGGCGACAAACAAAAGAGAGACCGATACCGAAAGATTGATGGCGATCAACAAGTCAATTACATGAGGCGAAACGGGGAAGATCAGCATCATGATGATGGCGATGATGACTCCCGCCAAGATCAAATCGCTCGATCCCGAGATCGAATTCAAAGCCCTTTCGCTTCCTAAAAATCGAGTTATCCTGTCAAAGAATTTATTCATTTGAAGAGTTCCATGTTCGCGTCGGGATTTTCTTCCAACGATTCAATCCATTTGAGGATTTCAGAAACAGCCTGATATGTGTCCTCAGGAATATAATCGGAGATTTTCCCTTTACTGTATAGCTCTCGCGCTAATTCTACATTTCGCATGATTGGTATTTTGTTATCGACACCTATTTTGACAATTCTGTCCGCCATAACGCCTGCCCCCATAACTAGAATGATCGGGGCCGGTTCTTCTTCCGGATTGTATTTCAGGGCTACGGCAATGTGGGTGGGATTGGTGATGATCGCGCGGGCTCTGCGGGCAGCGCCAGGACCCTCCTGGTATGCGATTTCGCGGAACATTTCGCGCCTTTTCCCCTTGATCATCGGATCTCCCTCTGTATCCTTATATTCTTGTTTGACCTCGAATTTTTCCATCTTCATTTCCTTCGCGAAGTTTTTCTTCTGGAAGGCGAGGTCGAATAAAGCGACTACGAGAAAGAAAATGCCGACGCGGATCGCCGCTGTGAAAAGAAAATTGCTGACGACAGACGCGCTGGCCACCGCGGGCATCAAAACAGTGGCGATGAGTTCAGGCAGGCTTTGCCAGATCACGAGATAAATGATAATCGCCGCGCCGACGATTTTAGCGATTGATTTGATGAGCTCGACAAGCACTTTCAACTTGAATTTTTGCTTGATCCCTTCGACGGGATTCAGTTTTTTAAAGTCGAATTTCATCGCTTCGAAAGAAAAAACTGGGCCGATCACTAAAAAGCTCACGATCACACCGACGGCGCAGACAATCACCATGATCGGTAGGCTGCAATTCATGATTGTCTGCATCGCCATGGTGAAATAACCGGGGGCTTTGGTCTCGAAATCGGTTGCCGAATTGGCAACTGCGTAAAACATCTGTAGAAAAAATGAGACGATTTGTTCGTAGAGATAATTCACGGAAGCGAGCGTTCCGATTATCGAAACGACGAATGTCAAAGCAGCCGGCAAGTCCTGGATTTTGGCTACTTGACCCTTCTTGCGCGCATCTTTCAGCTTTTTCGGGGTCGCCTTTTCGGTTTTTTCCGCCATCGCATCTCTCCGCTATAGACTCTAGCGGAGAATTTCCCTGCGCGTCAAGGAGAAAGGAAGCGGGATAAGGTCAATGGGAGTTTAAGGTCCGTTGAGCGCAACGGACCTTAATGGGATTAGATGGCTTTGCGATAGAATTGGAGAATGTGTTTTTGGTCGGCAATGGAGCCGTCGGCTTGGTAAGTGGGCCATTGCATTTGAGTGAATAGATCCATGGAGCTGAATCCGGTGATCGCAGTTCCCCATGGCTCGGGCGATGAAAAAACATCGGGTTTCATCGGATGATTATCCGCCAATAGAACGGAGATGTAGGCCAACTGGGTTTTGCCGATGCTTCGGCTAAATTCGACAAGTCTATCATAGATAGATTCAATGACTGATAAATCGCCGCGGAATTCAGGGGCGATGAGAAAGTAGCCTACATAAAAATAATCTGATGGATCATATTCTTTATTTTTCATGGATTTGATCAGCTCGGGAGTAAAATAATGATTGGCCATATAAAAAGAATCGAGAGGCGCTCCTCCGGCTATACCTACGATTTGTTCCCCTTTTTTCGCGACGATGACTAAGGCATTTTTTTCATTCACATAGGCAAAATCGGCCATACTGATGAGTTGGTCTTCTCGAGGAGCGTATAAGTAGGGGAACGGGCCGAATGCATCGGTGTTCCATGTATTGAGGAGGGGAAGGAGGGGAACGATCTCTTCTCTCTGATAAACTTGAATAGAGAGCGGGGCTGTTTCCTGGCGTTGAGAAGCGGGGTTTTGATCTTCGTTAGACCAGAGGCCGGGAACAAATGCAAGCGCGCAAGCAAACAATATAACTATTTTTTTCATTTTAAATATCTCCAGTGAAAAATTCCCTCAAAGCATATGGCTAGCAATTCTTTAAATCAAGAGACCCCCCTATATTTTCTGAACGCATTGCGAAAAAAGGATTACAAAAACGAAGAAGTATGTATAATCGACGCATTTCACCTCACTGCGGCTCGCGTTTGCCAAAGCCGTCTTGGAGGGTGTTGATTCCCGAGAAGGAATTTAAATTAGAACAAATAAACGGAGAAGTTTAAAGTGCATCAAGAAAAAAAAGCTAAAGGGACAATCAAGTTTTTCAACGCTCAAAAAGGCTTCGGCTTCATTACCCCAGATGCGGGCGGCAAAGAACTTTTCGTTCATGCTACCAACGTCGTTGGTGATCCAAGATCTTTGCGTGAAGGACAAAAAGTCGAATACGTTGAGAGAACGGGTCGAAAAGGTCCCGAAGCTGCTGAAGTAAACCCGATTTAATGTATTAAATCGGTTATGCAGGTATTTTTAAGAGACTGTCTGCAATCGTTTGATTTGAAAGACAATTTGATTTTTCGATGATTTTTAATTTTGGAGAACGAAGACGACTTGAATAAAGTCGGCGAAGTTCGAAAAATTAAAAAGCGCGAAAAAGGAATTGCAAGTCAAATTAAAAAGATCGCAGGCAGTTTCTAGCTGAATACCTGCTTCTTTTTTTTAAAATAGAATTATGATAGGATCCGCGGAAAAGCTCCGTGTGCTCCTTATGTCCCAAAGATACGCTCACCCTTCTTGGATTGAGGTTGACCTCGATCAATATCGCAAAAATATTGAAATTATCAAACGCCATATAGGCAAAAGTTTGTTTTGTCTTCCAGTGAAGGCAAATGCCTATGGCCATGGGCTTTGCCAGATGGGCAAAACGGCAGCCGAGGCGGGAGTGGACTGTTTAGGCGTCTCCTGCTTGCATGAAGGGGTCTTGTTAAGGCAATCGGGTATTCGGATTCCGATCTTAGTATTAGGAGCTATACATGAAGATCAATTGGATGATCTGATCCATTTTAATTTGGAATTTTCCGTCAGTTCGAAATACAAAGCCGATCTGGTCGCAAAACATTGCGAAAAAAAGAAGGCGAAATGCCGCGTTCATCTCGAGGTCGATACTGGAATGCAGCGGACGGGAGTCCGGTGCTCTACGGCCATTCAATTATTTGAGCACCTCAATCATCTGCATTGTTTTGAGATCGTCGGAATCTATTCTCATTTAGCCGCGGCCGAAAACGCAACTGATCCTATTGCCCTTAAACAAATCGATGCTTTTAAAAATTTGTTTAAACATCCTGTATTTTCAGGCCATTGTTTTTATCGACATATCGCTAATTCAGGGGGAATGGTCTATTTCCCTGAGGCGCATTTCGATATGGTGCGGCCGGGTCTAGCCGCTTTTGGTTATTTGCCCGAAACTGCACCTGGATCTTTTCGAGGAATCGCCCCCTGCTTTTCCCTGAAAGCAAAAGTCTCCTATTTCAAAGTAGTGGGGAAAGGAGAAGGGATTAGCTATGGGCATACATATATTACCGACAGACAGACTCGCATCGTCACGATTCCCATCGGATATGGGGATGGTTTCCGCCGCTCTCTTTCGAATCGAGGGTCGGTCTTGATCCGGGGGCGCCGATTTCCGATCGCAGGGTCTATCTGCATGGACCAATTCATGGTCGATGTCGGGGATCAAGAAGTTTATGTAGGCGACGAGGCCGTCTTGATCGGCAGACAAGGGACTGAAGAGATCAAGCTCACAGAAATCGCACATCTATCAGATACGATTCCCTACGAAATCCTCTGTTTATTGAACGATCGAATTCCCCGTCTTTATTGTAATTAATTTATCTTCCGTTGTAAAATATTCGGCGTGTAGTTCTTTCGATTTTTTAAAAAAATTAATTTAGGGTGTTTATGTTTACTGTTCGATTTTTCCCTTTTTTCAGCGACATGGCAAAAGTAGCTTTCCGTTCTAGTCAGGACGCTGATTTGCCAGCTAAAACGGCCGCTATGAATCTAAAAGTTTGCGACTGGGTCTGTACGGAGAGAAATGAAGAGGGCGATTGTTCAAAATGGGAATGGCAATGTAAGAAAGCGGGGAAATCCACTGAAAATCAATCCTGTGCTGCGACCACCTCCAAATATGAGCGTCTTTTGGTTTACTTCTCTGGTTATTAAGTATTGAAGCCCGCTCATTCGAGCGGGCTCAGCAATTACAAACCATTTGTAATTAATTATTAAAACAATCATTTACCGTCCCGATTTTTGCAATAATAATTATTTGTATTTTGTTTTATTAATTTTTTTATTATAATATACATATTGTTTGTTAATAAATAAGAGGTAATTATGTCTATAAGTACTGCTTTAGGTGGAATTAGAGATGCAGCGAAAAGCAATTCCATTGAAAACAATCCAAAACCGGCCGATAGGAAGCCCAATTCAATTTTCAATCACATTTTCAAACCGATTCTGAAGAAAAACGGCTCGGTGCAAAGCGGCGGTTCAATATCGAAGCCGATTAATGAAGCGGCAAAAACTAATAACCGCGATTTGATGCTTTGGTTCGTCTAAGATAAAAGTTTAAACTTGTTTTAAGTTTTCAAAACCTCTCTTTCCTCTCTGGAATGGGGGGTTTTTTTCTTTTGATCAAACTTCATTTAGGTTTGATTTCGAGTTTCTATGCCCTTGAAAATAGGTACATTTTGTCATCATACTGATTCGCATCCGTAACAAAACGGCAAAACAGGAGGTAAATATGGGTGTGGTAACATCAGCGGATTCTTGCGGCGTGTATGGAGACTTTTTAAAATGCACACAAATTAAACAAATTAACCGGGAGGGAGATTATCCAGTAACGGTCTCTGAGTGCATTCCGGATCTGTCTAAAGCATCGGATAAATGCAAGAAAGTCTGCTATAAGGTGATCGTTTCTGATATTCATCCTATGGCAACTTCGAACTATTGTGTAGATTGGGTAAAGAGAGAAGACATAAGCCTTGCCAATTTTAAATGGAATGTAACCAAAGAAAAATAGGAAATATCCCCGCTCTTTTGAGCGGGGATTTCTTTAATTGTGGAAAAACAGGATGACGTCGCCGTCTTGGACGATGTAATCGCGGCCCTCGGACCGCGCTTTTCCCGCTTCCCGGGCGCCGACTCGGCCATTGTATTTGATCATATCATCGAAACTGACTACTTCAGCCCGGATAAATCCTTTTTCGATATCGCTATGGATTTTGCCAGCGGCCACGGCGGCAGTTGTCCCTTTTTTGATGGTCCAGGCCCTCGTTTCGATTTCCCCTGTTGTGATGTAGGTAATGAGGCCGAGAAGGGAAAATGCCTCTCTGCTCAGGCGATCGAGACCTGATTCGGTAAGTCCGAGGCTTTGGAGGAATTCTTTCGCATCTTTTTCATCGAGACGGGATATTTCCTCTTCGATGCGGGCGCAGATTGGAACGACTCGGCTTCCTTCTTTAGCGGCAAATTCTCGGACTCTTTGCACATTTGCATTGTCTAACGCGGGCACATCGTTCTCTCCCACATTGCAAACGTAAAGAGCTTTTTTACGGGTTAGAAAGGGATAAGGATGGAGATGGGCTTCTTCTTCGGGGGTAAGGGATAAAAAGCGCATGGGAAGATTTTGATTGAGATGCGCGGCGGCTTTTTTCAGCACATCGATCGTCGGAAGCAACTCTTTTTTACTTTTTGCCTGTTTTTCAAGGCGTCCGACCGTATTTTCGACCATTTGAAGATCGGCGAGAATGAGCTCAAGAGTGATCACATCGATATCTTCGATTGGATCGACTCTGCCTGCGACATGGATCACCTCGTCATTTTCAAAGCACCTGACTACTTGGACGATTGCGTCTGTTTCCCGGATATGGGAAAGGAATTGATTTCCTAGGCCCTCTCCTTTAGAAGCGCCTTTCACAAGTCCAGCGATGTCTACGAAAGTCACTGTCGCATAGATGATTTTTTTGCTTCCCGATTGATCGGAGAGGATTTGCAGCCGGGGATCGTAGAGAATGACGACTCCCACATTCGGATCGATCGTGCAAAATGGATAATTTTCCGAAGGAATTTGTTTGCGGGTAAGGGCATTGAATAGGGTCGATTTACCCACGTTAGGAAGCCCGACAATACCGCAAGATAAGTTTGTAGCGCTAGACATGCATGACCTCTTTGTCAAAGCTTAAAAGTGTTTGCGTGGGAAGGGGATAGGGCAGCGTCAGCCGCCGGCCTTTTTCTGTGGTATCGATGGTTATTTCAATCTTTTTGTCTCTTTCTCGGACTGAGTAGATCCCATCGGGTGGCAAGCAAATTTCATTCGCTGCGAATTGAGTTTGTCCGGCTGGAAAATAAAAAGCGTGATCGCGCCCGAGAAGCCGTGCGGCCAAAACCAGATCCCCTGAGGTTATAGCGCTGCGGATTGTGCTGGAAGAGATCGTTTCTCCACCCAAGCTGGATTTTGAAATGTATTGAACGGAAAATTTCTTTTTTTCAGCAAAATTCACCATATTTTTTTCATTGCCTTCTCTATTTTTACCGAAGGCCGATCCTTGTCCGAGGATGAGATGGGAAAGGTCGAATGAGTCGAGGAGTTTGTCGTAGGGCGTGGATGCGAATTCAAGGGTAAAAGGGAGAAGAATCGCTGCATCGATGCCGCATTGTTCCATGAGAGCTAATTTCAAAGGCCAAGGGGTGAGTAGGCCCGGTCTGGGGGCATCGGGCTTTAAGATTTTAAGGGGGTGATTGACAAAAGTCAGTACGGTGCAATGGGATCCGCTTTCTTTCAGTGTGCGTAAAAGAGCTCTATGACCGATGTGCATCCCATCGAAAAAGCCAATCGTCAACGCGGTCTGCGGAAGCGAGGAAGGGATGGAAGTATAAATTTTCATCGGCTGCTCTGCAAATGATGGATCAGATAGGGGGAAATGTCGAATTGGGGATTTTTCAAAAGGGAATGGGAAATGCAATCTTTTAAATGAAAAATGCCGGACCTCAATCTGCAAAGAGAAGAAAGATGAGCTCCGCATCCTAGCATTTTACCCAAATCATCAGCCAAAGAGCGGATATAGGTGCCTTTACTGCAAGAAACGACAATCTCAATGAGCGGATATTGGTAACTTAACAAAGTCGTTTTCAATGTTACTTTTACAGGCTGCCGTTCAATTGTAACTCCCCGCCGAGCTAAATCACAGAGCTTCTTTCCATCAATTTTTTTGGCGGAAAACATTGGAGGCATTTGAAGGATTTCCCCTTGAAAACAGGCAATAGCTAATTCCACCTGTTCCTGCGAGGGGATCGTTTCGGATCGAAAAGTCTCTCGTCCTTCGATATCGTGCGTGTCAGTTGCAAGGCCTAAAGTAACAACAGCTTTATATTCTTTATCAGCACAGAGAAACTCATCTGAACGAGAGGTGAATTCCCGTCCGATCAGCATGACCATCACGCCTGTCGCAAAAGGATCGAGCGTTCCCGCATGGCCGATTTTTTCAACGCCTGTCAAACGGCGCAATAAATGAACGATCTGGAAGGAAGTTGAGCCGGGCGACTTGTCGACAAGCAAAATCCCTTTAGATTTAAGAGGATTTTTAGTTGGACTTGTCATAAGTCTGGTCGTGAGTTTGGCCGTCTAGCCTGGGATCATGCGGTTCATTGTTTTCTGTGCGGGAGGATCGCTCTTTTTCGATATCGCCAAGGATCTTTTGTATACGCATATGTTCCTCCAGCGATGTATCGAGCTTGAAGGTCAGATTGGGGAAGTAGCGGAGCTGGGCTTTTTTTGCAGAATGTACAGCGATAAAACCTGCCGCCGATTGAAGAGCTGCTACTACTTTTTCTTTTTCAATGTCAGTGCCGATCATGCTGATATATACTTTCGCATGATGGAGATCGGCCGAAGTGTCCACATTCGTAACGGATACAAACGCTGTGACATGCGGGTTTTTCACCTCTTTCTGAATCACTTCAAAAATGACCTCTTTGAGCAATGAATTAACACGCGCTAGGCGATTTTTTTTCATAATATCGTTACTTTTATAATTCTTGCTCAAGATAAGTGATTTCGTAGGCCTGCAGAATATCCCCTTCTTTATAATCGTTTTGTCCTTCGAGAAGGATTCCGCATTCAAAGCCTTTTTGAACTTCTTTTACATCTTCTTTTAGGCGTTTCAAAGAGCCGATCTTTCCTTTCCAGATCACTTCCTTGTTTCGGATCTGTCGGATGAAATTCTGACGCTTAATCGTTCCTTCAGTGACTTGGCAACCGGCGATTTGACCCAGTTGGGAAGATTTAAAGACCGCTTTGATCACGGCTTCGCCTACATCAGTTTCCTGTTCCAGTTTATCGAGGAGCATCCTCATCCGGTTTTTCACTTCGTCGATGAGATGATAGATGACGTCCTGCGTATATACGGGGACCTTTTTTTGCTTAATTAGATCGTCTGCATGGCTTTCTATGCTCGTGTGGAAACCTACGATGGTCGCTTTAGATGCCGCTGCCAAGGCGATGTCTGATTCGGAAATTTCTCCGATATCAGCGCTGACAATTTCTAGCCGGACTTTATCCGAGTGGATTTTGAGCAGTGAATTCTTGAGCGCTTCCAAAGAGCCTTGCACGTCTGCGCGCAAAATAAGAGGAAGGATTTTTTTCTCTCCGCTCTCTTTTTTGGCCATCATTTTTTCCATGCTTCCAAGCTTCGGTTTTGCTTGGAGGTCGCGCTGGAGTCCTTCGGCACGGGCTGAAGCGAGTTCTCTCGCTTCTTTTTCGTTTTTCACTACGATGAATTCGTGGCCTGCTAAGGCAAGTTCGGAAAGGCCGGTGATTTTGACAGGCGTCGATGGGCCCGCCTCTTCGATATTGAGCCCATGATCGTCTTGCATAGTCTTGATGCGCCCTGAAAAATGTCCGAAGACGATAGCGTCTCCTTTTCTCAACATCCCATTTTGGACGAGGACCGTTGCAACGGCTCCAAGACCTTTATGCATTTCAGATTCGAGCACAGTTCCACGCGCTCTGGCTTGCGGATTGGCTCTCAATTCGAGAATTTCCGCCTGCAAGGCGATCATTTCGAGAAGTTCGGTGATCCCTTGTCCGGATACAGCCGAACAATTTACTGTGATCGTAGTTCCTCCCCAGGCTTCGGGCAATAGATCTCGATCGGCCAGTTCCCGATAGACCTTTTGGGCGTCGAAATTGGGTTTGTCGCACTTATTGAGCGCTACAAGAATGGGCACCTGAGCCTCGCGGGCTTGGCGCATCGCTTCTTCCGTTTGCGCTTTGATGCCTTCATCGCCAGCTATAACCAGAATCACTATATCCGTTACGTTCGCGCCTCTAGAGCGCATTTCGGAAAAAGCTTCGTGTCCCGGGGTGTCGAGAATCGTTACATCTCCAGCACTCGTTTTTACTTTAAAAGCGCCTATGTGCTGTGTAATGGCGCCCGCTTCTCCGGCTGCCCGATTTGATTTCCGGATCGTATCGATCAAGCTCGTTTTGCCGTGGTCGACATGGCCCATGAATGTGACTACAGGCGAGCGAAGAATCAGGTTATCTGCTGATGAGGCTTCGATTTCCTGGCGGATCGTTTGATCTGTGATCCGTATCCTTTCTTGTTCGGAAGTGTCGATTTTGATTTCGCAATCGAACTCATGGCCTAAAAGCTGAACTACTGTTTCATCGTCTAGATAATCGTTTAAAGTCAGCGTCATGCCTTGCATAAATAGTTTAGCTATGAGTTGAGAGGATTTCAATTTCATCCCCTGAGCTAGATCTTTAATAGTGATTGGGAGGCGGACGGTCAAATGTTTGGGGCGGATGACCTCTTCTTGCACGATTCTTCGCGGCTTATGAGCGCGTCGTTTGCGCCACGCTTCGTTGTCTATATCGCGAAGTCCTTGCCTGTCGCGCGCATCGAATCTGATTTCTTCTTTCTTTTTAGCGAGCCGCAGTTCTTTTGCAGGGGGTTCTCGCCGTTGTTCAGGAATAGGCGGTTGAATGGGGGGGGCGCTAACCTGGCTGGGCTTAGCTGCGGGCTTCTGCTCCGATTTAGGCGGCTCTGGCTGTCCTTTTTCTTCCGGTTCCGCTGCAACCTGAACTTCTTTTGCCGTTTTGGGCAAAACCCCTTCTTCTTCTTCAACAGGGGCTTCTTCCACAGTAGGAGCTGGTTGAGCAGGCAAAGCTTCTTCTTTAATTTCTTCCGGAGAAGCAGGGCCTTGAACAATACGCGCTTTCCGTTTTTTAATAAGCGGCTCGACCTCTTTGTCGCGCGCTGCAAGCGTTTTTTCAGCCTGTTTGATCGCTGTGGAAATGGCCGCATCTTCTTTTAAGCGGGTTAACCGCTTTTTAGGTTCCCCTTCAGTTCCAGCCTTTTCAGAAGGAGGAGCTCCCTTTGAAGCCTCTGTCTCAGCAGTAGGAGCCTTCTTTATTTTGAAAGCTTCGGCGAGCTGGGTGTTTTTAATATTCAGCTTGAGGTTTTTACCCAACGGTTACACCTTTTTTTTACGCGTTTGTTCCAGAATTTTATCGGCGAGGTCGTAATAATTGACGCCGGGTACTTTTGTCGCTATTTCGGTAGGTTGAGCTTGCATAAATTTGCGCATTGTCTCAAATCCGGCTCCTATCAGGCTTTCCAGAATCAGTCCGCTGACTCCTTCGATTTTCAACCGCTCGTCAAATGCCGGCTCTGCGGAATCGGCCAGTTCGGCCATTTGGATCGATAGAATTTTGTGATACTCGGTCAATTTCTGCACATCGATTTCTTTGCCGATCATATGGCCGACAAGACGGGCGTTCATCCCTTTTTTGCCGATCACAGTAGGATAATCTTCGTCATTGACGACCATCCAAATCCTGTCTGGATGCACTTTTAGCTTGCGGATTTCAGCCGGAGCTAGAAGATTTTGCAGAAGCTGAATCTGATCATCCGAAAATGGAACGACATCTATTTTTTCATTGTTCAGCTCTCGAATGATGTTTTTAATCCGAGTTCCTCTTACGCCGACGCAAGTACCTACTGGATCGACTTTTGGATCGTAGGAACGGACAGCCAACTTGGTGCGATAACCTGGATCGCGGACGATTTTTTCGATCGCGACCGTTTTATCGTGAAGTTCGGGAACTTCTTGAATGAAGAGCTGAGAGACAAATTCAGGATGGCTGCGAGTGAGGATGACTTCGGCTCCTCCGCCTTCCGTATCTCGGACTTCCAATAGCAGCGCCTGCACTTTATCGCCGACGTTGTATCTTTCGAGCTTGGGATAGTTGCGCTCAGGCAAAATCGCCTCTACCTTGCCTAAATCGACTACGATTGTCCTGCCTCGGATGAACCTCTTGACAGTTCCAGAGATGATTTCCCCTGCGCGGTGCCGATATTCCTCATAAATTACATCCCGTTCAGCGCCTTTGAGCTTCTGAGTGATGATTTGGCGGGCCGCTTGCGCTGCAATCCGTCCAAAATCTTGAGGAGTAATCGAGATCTCGAGCCATTGTCCTACCTGGCATTCAGGCTCGAGAGCGCGTGCATCTTCAATCGAAATCTCATCGGTAGGATGAACGACTTTTTCGACGATTTTCTTTTGGGTGAAAACTTCGATTTCACCCGTTTTTGGATGAATCTCAACGCTTACCTTTTCACCAAGTCCCTTTACGCTTTTGCGGGCGGCCGCACGCAAAGATTCAGCGATCGCATTGATCACAATCTCCCGCTTGATCCCTTTTTCGCGTTCGAGATATTCAAAGATAGCAATGAGGTCTTTATTCATCCTTCAGTTCCTTCTTCGTCGTGCTTTTCTTTAGAGGATTTCTTTTTCCCTTTCTTACCCTTGGATCCAACGACAATATCGTCGTGATTCATCTGATTCTTTTCGATCAGATATTCTTTGATGGAAAGAGCGATTTTTTTATGTTCCGGATCGAGTTTGATCACTTTTGCAGTGACTTTATCGCCTTTTGATACGACGTCTTCTACCTTTCCAAAAGGCTGGTCGGAAAGTTCTGTGACGTGGATCAAGGCTTCAATGCCGTTGTCGAGTTGAACGAAGGCTCCGAAAGCGGTTGTCTTCGTTACGACTCCGTGGACTAAGGAACCAACAGGGAGCGTCTTCTCGATGGTTTCCCATGGATTATTGCTCAACTGCTTCACGCCGAGGGTGATTTTCTTGCTTTCCTTATCGACCGAGAGAATGATCGCTTCGACCTTGTCTCCCTTTTTCAATACTTCCGAGGGGTGGGAAACTTTTTTGATCCAGCTTAAATCGGAAATGTGGATCAACCCGTCAACTCCAGGTTCTAATTCGACGAAAGCGCCGTAATTAGTCAGGTTGCGGATTTCAGCTACTACACTGCTGCCGACAGGATATTTTTTCTCGACATCTTCCCATGGATTGCGTTCGGTTTGCTTGATGCCCAGAGAAATTTTTCCTTCCTCTTTTTGAACGGAAAGGACGATGGCTTCCACTTCGTCGCCGACATGGACCATCTCGCTGGGATCAGTGACGTTTTTAGTCCATGACATTTCAGACACATGGATCAATCCTTCGATTCCCGGTTCGATCTCGATAAAGGCGCCATAGGAGACCAGATTGACGATTTTGCCGCGCACACGAGTTCCTGGAGGATATCGCTTCTCGATTTCTTCCCATGGATTGCTCTCTTTTTGCTTCAGACCAAGCGCAACGCGTCCTTTTTCCCGGTCGATATGAAGGATGATTACATCGAGTTCCTGACCGAGATGGACAAGCTCGGAAGGATGCTTGATCCTCTTCCAAGTCATATCTGTAATATGGAGAAGGCCGTCGATGCCGTCGAGGTCTAAGAATACGCCGAAATCTGTGATGTTTTTAACGATTCCTTTGCGGGTTGCTCCCTCGCGGATGTTTTCAAGGAGTTCTGCTTTGCGCGATACCCGTTCTTCTTCAAGCAGTTCGCGGCGCGATACGACGATGTTTTTCCGTTCGATATTGATCTTGAGGATCTTGAAATCATAAGATCTTCCAATGAAGTCATCGAGGTTTTTAATGCGCTTGTTGTCGATTTGCGAACCGGGGAGGAATGCTTCCATTCCAATATCCACCATGAGTCCGCCTTTCACTTTGCGGATCACTTTGCCTTTGACAATCGAACCTTCATGGCAATTGTTGACGATATATTCCCATTGGCGGAATTTGCGCGCTTTTTCTTTGGAAAGGACGATTTGGCCATCGTCTCCTTCAGTTGCGTCTAAATAGACTTCCGTATCGCTTCCCAACACGAGTTCTTCAGGTTCAGTGAATTCAGAGATGGGAACGAGACCCTCGGATTTCAGGCCTACATCTACAACCACATAATCCTTAGAAATTTCGACGATTCTTCCTTTGAGGATCTGGCCGACATTCAAAAGGGAAAGGGCGTTTTCGGTGCCTGGTTTTTCTTTGCCGTATAAAAGGTCGCGGAATTGGCGCGCTTCGTGTTCTTGGAAATCGACATCGTCGAGAACGTTGCTGCTAGTCCAGTCGTGTTGGTTGGGATGTTTGGAAGGCATGTTAAAGGGTTTCTCCTGTTTATAAAGATCATCTACTGCATGCGGCAAAATTGCTTTGCCCATGCGATTACATCTGGTAATACCTAAATAAGCTAAAAAATCGGTTTTTGGCTGCGTCAGCTTCGCAACAAATTTCTGGCCTTCACTCGCGCCTTGCCCTTAGGCAATGACCCCGCCCCAAAGACGATGCGTCTTCGAGGACCCCGGGGTGGTCGCTCGCTCCAGGCACAAAAATTTGCGCGGCTGCTTCTCACTGCGAAAGTCCCCCGGACTTTCTCGTGTATTCGCAGTGTCAAATTCCCGATTCTTCAGCTTATTTCGCTATAAAGGAAAAAGATTAACGGATTTTGCCGAATAAACGCAAGAGCCAATCTCCTATTGCAGAGGCGATTCAGGTCCGATTGAGAAATATATCGATTCACAAGTAAAATATATTTTAATATTAATTACTTTAATTAAATCTGTTTTTGTTGTTATTTATTTAGTTTTTGGTTATCTTTTTAGCAAAAATTAGAGAGGTTAATAATGGCTTTTGGTGTCAATTTCCCATTTTGGAATAATAAACAAAATGTTCAACCCGATATTAAACCTGACATCCAACCAGAAG
>Ga0206923_1027_pt1 | contig 37971 bp, 42 predicted proteins | sample Alteio_BWOrgHeat_64_FD_152961 | JGI IMG/M metagenome (GOLD analysis project Ga0206923, IMG submission 152961) | Enriched cells from forest soil in Barre Woods Harvard Forest LTER site, Petersham, Massachusetts, United States -... | ecosystem: Environmental > Terrestrial > Soil > Temperate forest >...
CAGCCGCTTTTTCAGGCTCACGCCAGTAGGTGACATTGGCCTCTTCGCGAAGGCGCTCGTCATCGATGCCGAGTATGGCTTCCAGAATTCCGACATGCAATATGGCCACGTCCAGAGTATCCCACAGCGGAGGTTTTTTTGGCAAACAATGAGCGAAGGGCGCCAAGGTCTTTCGGTCGCAACAGGACAAACTCATCCGCGTCGCGCATACCCATAAGATGCTTGCCGGTTTTCATTGTTCCCAAGAGTGTTTCCAAGGACGGCTGGGGCTCGATGACAAAATGCCTTGCCAACTGCTGGCGAAATTGCTTCCGGTCGAACGAGGCGAGATTGGTAACGGTGCGATGCGTGGGCAACACGGCGAGTCCCGGATCGCTCATGTCCACGAGCGTGGCCATGACGAATTCGGATGGCGCGTTGGGATCGTGTTTTTCGACAGCGGTGCGGCATTCGTCACGGAAGGCCAGCGCGGTCTCGTAGCGGTGATGGCCATCGGCGATGTAGAATTTCAAGTCGTGCAGAGCGTCTTGCGCGGCCTTGATCGCTGACTGGTCGGTGATTTCCCAGAGTTTGTTCACGACGCCGTAGTCGTCGGTGGCAGTCAAAGTTGGTTCACCTTCGGGATGGGACAGGGGATTTTGCTTCGGTCGCGGATAGAGCATGAAGATTTGGCCCTGTTGCGAACCACACGCGCGCAAGAGTGACAGGCGATCGGCCTTGGGCTTTGACAAAGTGTGCTCGTGAGGCAGTACAACACCTTCGTCCCAACGGCGCAAGCGGACGCGGGCGATCAACGCTTTGCGGGTGCGCTTGCCGGAGCCATCGGGCGCGGCGAACTCCTGTTCCAAATAATACAGCGCGGGCTTTGCCGCCTGGCGCAAGATACCGTCGTGAAGCCACGCTTGGTACAGGTCGCGGGCGCGCGTGTATTTGTTGTTGGCCTCGGTGTCGCCGGCCTCTTCCTTCCCGAGTTCGATTCGTACGAGATTGTAGGGCGAGAGCTTGAGGTATTTCTCGCGCATCTCGGGCGTAATCTTGTCGTACGGCTGGGTCAGAACGTCGTTGGGTTCGACCCGTTGCGTGTTGTAAAGGACTCCTCGAAAAGGTTGAATCTCAGCCATGCCGCTATGCCCTCGCCATCAGGCGATATTATGCGGTCACGTTCACAGCGTCAAGGGCTGCGGAACGGATTGGCGGCTCGCGCATCGAACCTATATCAACAGTATGAGGATCGTCGTCTTGATTTCGACCGTAGCAATTGTTCTGGGTGGGCTATTGTTGTCACGCGCGCCAATTCAACGGAACGATTGTGCGACGGAAACAGCGACGTTTGGGGCGGGGTGTTTCTGGGGCGTGGAGGCGGCGTTTCGGCAGGTGAAAGGTGTGACGGACACAACTGTAGGGTACATGGGTGGGACGTTAAAAAATCCGACATACGAGCAAGTGTCAACTCATCGCACCGGGTACTCGGAGGTTTGTCAGGTGACGTACGATCCTGCACAAGTAAGCTACGAGAAGTTGGTTGACGTATTCTTTCGAATTCACAACCCAACTTTTTTTAATTCGTCTGGCGACGACATCGCCAGCCAGTATCGCTCGGTGATTTTCTTTCAGAACGCCGAACAGGAGAATATCGCGATTGCCGTGAGAGATCGGTTGCAGGCATCGGGAAAATTCAGTCGTCCGATTGCGACCGCCATTGTTCCCGCTTTGGAGTTTAAGCCTGCCGAGGAGTATCATCAGCGTTACGCCGAGAAACACCATCTCGCGAGCTGCTTGATCACACCGTAGATCCATTTTCCATTCCGACTCGTATCTTTTGCGATGAAATACACGAATCACGGGTCGCGGAAAGGGCATCAAAGGAGTATGTTAAAATTCGTCGCGGTTATCGCAGGGATATTGGTCGGGACAAATTGCATGAGCCAGGCAATCAGCCATTCAGAAGGCAAGGAAACTATTACGGTCGGGGGCGGGTGCTTTTGGTGCACGGAAGCCGTATTTGAGCAGTTGAAGGGTGTGGAGAAGGTGGAATCAGGCTATTCGGGCGGCACGGTCGTCGCGCCGACGTACGAGCAGGTGTCCGAGGGTGACACGGGACATGCCGAAGTGAGCCAGATTACGTTCGATCCGAAAGTGATTTCGCTGAAGGACATTCTAGGGGTGTTTTTCACGGTACACGACCCGACGACGTTGAATCGGCAGGGGAACGATGTAGGGACGCAGTATCGATCCGTGATCTTTTACCGCAATGACGATCAGAAAGCGGTGGCGAAGCAGGTCATTAAGGAGATTAGCGACGCGAAGATTTGGAACGGGCGGATTGTGACGGAGTTGTCGCCGTTCAAGGCCTTCTACAAAGCGGAAGATTACCACCAGGAGTATTTCCGATTGCACGGGTCGCAACCGTATTGCCAGATGGTGATCGCGCCGAAGGTGGCGAAGTTTCGTGACCATTTTCGTGACAAGTTGAAGGACAACTAGGTATGAGACTATCAGCAAAAATCGCGGTGCTCGCATTGGGCGCGCTGATCGTGGGTGTTCAGTTCCGGGCAATGGTGCATGCGGCCAGTGACCGTGAAAGGAGTCCGAAGCAAGTGACCATTATTGAATTCAACGATCAAGGGCAGCGGGTTGGGCCCGTCACGGTCGATAAGGTCGTCAAGACCGATGCCGAGTGGAAGAAGCAACTCACGCCGGAGCAATTCAAGGTGGCACGAGAGAGCGGCACCGAGAGGCAATGTTCGCCCGGCTACTGGAACAATCATGAAGCAGGGTTCTATCGGTGCGTTTGTTGCGGCACGGCGTTGTTCAAGTCCGACACGAAATTTGAATCGGGCACCGGCTGGCCAAGCTTTTGGTCGCCGATGGCCGAAGAGAATATCGTTGTGAAGTCGGACAACTCATTTGGAATGGACCGCACCGAGGTGCTCTGCAAACGGTGCGATGCGCATCTTGGACATGTGTTTGAAGACGGCCCGAAGCCGACCGGCCAGCGTTATTGCATCAACTCCGCGGCGCTGACGTTTGTGAAGACGAAGTAGATGAGTGCGACGAAAATTCGTTTGGAGGGTCGCGCTCCCGCGCGACCGCGTCGTTTGTTCGGCCACGCAGGAGCGTGGCCCTCCAGGGTGTGAAGATGAAAGAAGGTCCCACGATCACATCTAGGCCTCGCAGCCTGTTTAACCTTCATGAATTGTTGGTTGCGGTGGGCTTTACACTCGTCAACGCAGGCGCGCACCTCGTCTGGAGTCCGATTACCGAGTATTGGCAGTATGTGGCGACAACGCTGATGTTCGTGACGTTGCTGACGTTCTGGCTCACGAAAGAGTGGCGTCGGCTCGAATCATTCGTCACAAAGTTCTACTGCGTCGCCGTGATCTTCGACATCTTCGCGGAAGGACTGCTCCAACCATTCCATCATTGCACATTCGATAACGTCATGTGCACGGGAAGGCTTTTTTTGGTGTTCTTTGTCGGCTGGTTCATCCTGCATCCGATTGAATGGTGGGTCGCCGGACGCAGCATCCGAGCGCGTTAAGTCCGTACCGAGTCAAGCATCACCCCCTCAGCACTTCGCGGCCCTTATCTTTTTCCAAGGCGCGGCCGCTGCTGCCGAGATTTTTGGCTTTTGCTGTGTCGTGATGCGGTTCGCCTTGACACCGCCGAGCGGCTCGATCTCATAACCCCTTTCCATAAACTCGCCCAGTAGGATACCCAGCGGGGCGTCCTTTAGCGAATAGGTATGGGTGTACGAGCGACACCCACCAAAAGAGAAGGCACTCAATGTTTCAATTATGCCGGCAAGCCCCTGCGCGATTAGTTCCCAATTCCGCTCGGGGTCATTGACAGACATCGGATCCGCAGTTTTCAGCATGTCATCCTTCAGATCATCGCGAAGAGGGGCATCGAACAGACGTATGACCGACCATGCCCACCGGGCGACGACCTGCAAATGTTGCGCTGGATCGCGAAGTCGATCCACTCGCCCGCTCAACAACAAATGCTCCACCTCATCGTATGCCTTCTGCAAGACCGCAGGTGGCCCAAACAGACAGGTTCCGCACAGAGTGTCGCCGATAACAGCCAAGGCTCTCTCCAGAGTCCTGAACCGCTGTTGAAGTCCCCGCCGTTGATAGGGCTTGAATCCGTTTGGTGTGTAGTTGTGAAGCTGATTGTCCGACTGAAACTGCCATGCCAGTCTGACCAGCAGGGGAACAGCCTCTTCCAAAAGCAACAATTGTCGCAACGTCGTCTGCTTTTTGGCCGCTTTCTCAGTGAGCATAGCCGACATCTCATTAGCAGCCGCTTGGAAATCGTCGCTCTCTTTTTTTTGCTCTGCAGACGGCCCTTCAATGACCTCGATGCCATGCTCTTTGATATCCTTAAACACTGTCGCGAGCCTACGATCCTTGACGTTCTCCAACACGCGCGTCTCGGAATTCAGCACGCCAACCAAGACCCCGTTTTTCTTGATTTGAATTAGTTTCTGTGGATTTGAAGTGATGCGCATTTTGTGATCCGTTCTCGTACTAGGTGGGTTCGATGCTTGTCAATCGCGAGCACCGACGCCTTTAGGGGCGCATGATGTTGACCGAACGGTAACCAGTTCAAGTGGGGGATGCAGGAAACTCCTGAGCCTCAATCACTGCCGTTCCGCCATTTTTGCTGGTCGCCCTGAGTGAGACTAGGTGGACATGGTCCGGCATCCACTTGACCAATGTCTTATAATTCGTCTTGTCCTTAGGGGTAAGGGCAGGCTCGCCATCGTGGCTCACCGTGATAACACCGAAATAGTGGGGACGCTTTTCATCGTCCGTTCTCAATGCGCGTCGGGCTGCCAGACATTCTTTAACCATCGCCCTGTACTCTTCCTTCGCAATCCGGTCGGTCAGCTCATCATAGAGTTTCAACCACCTAAACAGCGTGCTGCGCTTGGACGAATACGGTAGAACACCGGGCATGCAGCGATTGAACCAGCGGCGATGTTCTTTCTCAATGTGATACATTTCCTTCTTGTAGAGGTAAGTCCAGTGTTCTTCTAGCTTATCAGCTGTAAAAAGCGTTCCACCCATTCCGTCAAATACCACATCTCCGGAGACGAAATCCGCCAATGGATCGCATTTCTTCTTACTTAGACTAGACAGCTTGTTTTCCACGATGAGCAGTTGCCCTAATCGGTCCAGCCCCCACAAGTCGCCGGTCCAGCGCGTTCTGTCATTCACTGGCGAGAACAGCCAAACCAAGTCTGGATCCCACAAAAGCAATTTTGGGAAGGCCCAAAGCCAAACCGTTCCAGAATGTTCGCTAACCGCAAGCGCGGACTGTCGCCGGTATTTTTCGGGCACCTCACACGGATCTGATTGCCAGTGTTTATTAGCCATATTCTGCCATACCTCCTCGATATCCACTACTTTTCTGGCCGTTGATTACGGAATTACTTCTTTCTGAAGCGGTTTGACCTCGATTACCCGCTCATCGGCTATGCGTTTCTGAATATACTTCCATCCCTTTTCCTGAACCAGCTTGCCGAGCGCGCGATGGTTTTCCCAACTCCCGGACAACCACGTGTAGCCCTTCGTGTAACCTTCGCTCGTATGTTTGTCGGAGCAGGATTCGGGAATTCCTTTGAACGGCGTCATGTCCACTTCCCTGAACCCGCCACGGTCCGGCCGAATCGTCGCCCACACGTACAATACGTTCAATGCCCGGGGCGGGAGATCGGGCAGGGGTGGATATACGCTCCTAGCCTTTATCATGGGTTCATTTGGCGCGGTTTTCGCAATGCTGTTGGCCTCATCCTTCAAGTCGGCGAAGGCGTCGCTGTACCCGCGGCCATGGTGCGTATCGTAACTTAGATACTTGTCCCAGTCCCTTGCTTCAATCGCCTTCAGGCAATCCTCAATGTCTTGCACGGCAGGCAGCGTATCCTCAAACAATTGAACGAGGGCAACGCTCCTCATTACCAATTGTGACAATCTTTTTGACGCCGCTTCCACTCCGGGCAACCAGCCCACACGGATGGCCTTGATCGCGCAGCTTTTCCAAAGACCCTCACTGATTCCATCGACATACCGAGTCTTCGCGTAGCGGCTCTCAGTCAAACTCACCCCACGCATCTTCCAGCCGCTGTGCCAAGTCATCAGGGAGCAGTTTGCCACTTTCTAAATACTTCTCGACCTCGGCGTTCAATTGATCGGCATTTTCTGGTCTGCTGTAGCCAAGGATTGGATCGAACATGATATTGCCTCCTGTCGAGTCAGACGCGTAGCGTATCAAGTTTCCGGCAGAAAGTCGAGGGCGATGCGAAGCAGATCATATTCGGCGGGGGTTCGGAACCGCGTTTTTCGGGGAGACCTTCGGTCGAAGGGCGTGCGGGGTCTGGAGACCCACGCACAACTGGGAAGGGCCACGGGCGGAAGAAGCCTGCGGCTGCGCAAGCAGGGACGCTCGCGCCACCAAAGAAGGGGCGTCGGCAGGAACAACGTCTCGGCGGTCATAGACCGCCGCTACAGTAAGCCGAGTTTCCGTGCTACCTTAGTGATGCAAAAAACTTCTGCAGCCCATCACGATAAACGGGCGCACTGACGAGGAAGGCGTCGTTGTGGGTGCCATGGAGTTCGACCAGCGTTTTGGGTTCGTTGGCGGCGGCGAGAAGGCGCTGGGCGTGGCGCATGTCGAAGAATTCGTCCTCGCGGCTGTGAAGGATCAGCAAGGGGACTTTGATGCGCGGCATTTTGCTGAGGGTGTCGTACTTGTTTTGTACGAGCCAGCGGACGGGAAAGAAGGGGAACATTTTCTGGCCGACGTCGCCGACAGAGGTGAAGGCTTCTTCGAGAATGAGTCCGCCGACTTCGACTTTGGTGGCGAGGTCGGCGGCGACGGCGGAGCCGAGGGATTCGCCGTAGAGGATGATTGAGCGTGGAGAACCACGCGGCGCTCGCGGCGCGAGCGCCCTACCGACGACATAGTCGTACGCGGCTTGGGCGTCGCGGTAGGTGCCTTGTTCGTTTGGTTTGCCTTCGCTGCGACCGAAGCCACGGTAGTCGATGATGAATGTGTTGACGCCGAGGTCGTGGAGGATGGCGAGTTTCTCGAGGCGATGAGAAATGTTGCCGGCGTTGCCGTGGAAGAAGAGGACTGTGAGTTTTGCGTCGGGAGCCGGCACGAGCCATCCATTGATACGTACGCCATCGGAAGTGGTAAGCGTGACATCTTCGTATTTGAGGCCGAGATTGTCAGGCGTTTGGTCGATCTGGCCGTCGGGATGGTAGAGCATTCGCGGTTCGGTCCAGCGGAGCCAGAGGATGAAGCCTACGAGAATGATCAGAAATGGGATGGCCATTTTGTAAAACTTTCGCATATATGCTGAAGACATAAGGTGCGACAGACGAGCGGCAGCTCGTCCCTACCAACTGCCCACCATATAGCACACGGAAAATCTATTGACGAGGGATTCCCTGTTGACCAGTTGCGGGCAACGTGTTACTAGAAGGCAAAACACAAGGGTTTTGACGAGATATGCGGTGTCCAAAATGCGGCGGGGTGGACGATAAAGTCATCGATTCGCGCAGCAGCCGAGATGGATTGTTGATCCGGCGGCGGCGGGAATGCTTGAAATGCGGGGTGCGGTTCACCACCTACGAAGAAATCTTCCGCGAAAAACTGCGCGTGAAGAAGCGCGACGGCGAGTACGAGGAGTTTGACCGCCGCAAGTTGCTGGCGGGCATCGAGAAAGCGTGCGAGAAGCGGCCGGTCAGCACGGAGAAAATCGAGTCTCTCGTGGAACTGGTGCTCACGGAACTGGAAAACGAATTCGGGCGCGAAGTCCCATCGATCCAGATCGGCGAGCGGGTGATGGAGCACCTGCGCAAACTTGACGAAGTGGCGTATGTGCGATTTGCGTCAGTATACCGGCAGTTCCGCGACGCCGAGCAGTTCATTGACGAGATCAAACAATTGGGCAAATCATGATTCGATTGCGCGACGATGTGGCGTGGGTCAAATTTGAGGACGGCCGGCTGGCGCCGTTCGACGAACAACGGCTCGCGCTCTCCATCCATCGAGTTGCGGAGCGCATCGGGAATCCCGACTGGTGGCTGGCGGAATCCATTGCCGCCGCGATCCATGTGTACGCGGTGAAAACCCGCTCCGACGGCATCATCCCGAGTGCCGAGATAGCGGAAATCGTCACGATGGTGCTGTCGACGTTGGGGTATGAGGGAATTTCGCACGCATACGGTGGAAGCACGAACCGCGTGGCGATTCACCTCAACAAGTTGACGGGACAAGAAAGCGCGGCATTTGAGCTGGAGTTTTATCAGCGACTCGACCGGGAGCTGGGCGCGGCGGCGAGCCGTAGGCTGCTCGTGATGGAGGTCAACGGGTTGCGCGCCTGTGTCATGCAATTACGCGGTGCGCAACGGTGGACGACGGGTTGCCGCAAGCTCGCCGAAGAGATCGTCGAGCACGTTCGGGAGCGTGTGGCGCGTGTGCGACCGCTCCAAGCGGCATGTCTGAGGCTCGCGGTGGTGGAGTAGCAACATGGCCGACAACATCTTCTCGAAGATTATCCGCAAGGAGATCCCTGCCAAGATTGTGTATGAGGACGACCGGGCGCTGGCGTTTCGCGACACCAATCCGAAGGCACCCATCCACATTCTGGTTGTGCCCAAAAAAGACATCGCGCGCATTTCGGAAGCCGAGGCGGCGGACGAGCCGCTGCTGGGACACCTGCTCACCGTGGCTGCCGAGGTCGCGCGGAAGGAAGGCATCGACGGCACAGGGTATCGTCTTGTTATCAACAAGGGCGCGCACGGGGGCGAAAGCGTGCCCCATCTCCACGTGCATCTGCTCGGCGGTCGCGCGATGAGTTGGCCGCCCGGTTGAGCACCCCTGCTTCGTGAACGGACTCATTCTCTTCGAGGACTACCATCTGCTGGTCGTCAACAAGCCGTCCGGCATCAACACGCACAAGCCCGACCGTCATGCACCAGACGGCATTCACGAATGGCTGACCAAGCGCGAGCCCCGGTGGCGGAACCTTTCGATTCTGCAGCGACTGGACAAGGACACGTCGGGCGTGATGGTGTTCGGCAAAACCCGCGAGGCGAACCAATCGCTTTCCAAGCAGTTCGAACAACACACAATTGAAAAGATTTACCTGCTGCTGAGCGCGGAGCGGCCGACGCGCGTAAAATTCTGGGAGAAGTCGCCGAATGCGGTGACGGAATTCGAGTTCATCCAGGCACACGGTGACTACTTCCTCGTGCAAGCCAAGCCGCTGACGGGTAAGACGCATCAGATTCGCCGTCACGCTGCGACCGCTGGGTTTCCGATTCTGGGCGACACGGAATACGAGGGCGATCCGGCGCCACGCCTGATGCTTCATGCGCGCAAGCTCAGTTTCCAGCACCCGGCAACAAGTGAGCGCGTATCGTTTGAGGCGTCCGTGCCGCGTGCGTTCGATGACGTTGACGCACTGGTGGCAGCGATGGAGTTTCGCGAGCCACTGTTCGATCCTCAACAAACGACTGCGTTTCGTCTCGTCAGCGGAGAGGCGGACGGTTTCCCGGATGTGATCGTCGATTCGTACGATGGACATTTACTGGTTCAGTGGCAGACGAAGGAAGCGAGTGAGAAGGGCGCCGAACTGATTCAGCATCTGCAACAAGAATGCAGGCCACGGGCGATCTATGCGCAATTGGTAACGAAACAGGAGCGAACAGCGGCGCGGCTGGTTGCGGGAACCGAGATGGCGGAGCGGACGGCAGTCCGGGAAAATGGTGTGACTTATCTGATCAACTTCGGAGAGGGACTCGCGACCGGAGTGTTTCTCGACCAACGGGAAAATCGTCGTCGGCTTCTGGCGATGCCGCTGCAAGGAAAGGCGGTGCTCAACACGTTTGCGTACACGTGTGCGTTTTCAGTCGCGGCGGCGAAGGCGGGCGCAGTGACAACAAGTGTGGACCTGTCGAAGAATTATCTCGAATGGGGTCGGGAGAACTTCCGTGCGAACGACCTTGATCCTGCGGGGCATGATTTTATTTTTGGCGATGCATTTGAGTGGCTGAAACGATTTGCGAAGCGGGAGCGGCAGTGGGATGTCGTCATCCTTGACCCGCCGACGTTTTCGACGACCAAGAAAGGGCGCGTATTTCAGGCGGCACGAGATTATGAAGAACTGGCGGCGCTGGCGATGCCGCTGGTAACGGCGGGCGGTTGGCTGCTGTGTTCGACGAACCAGCGGACGCTCGATCCGGAGCAATTCGAGACCAGCATCCACGCCGCGGCCAAAAGTTGCGGGCGGGTCACGGAGTCGCTGGAGTTTGAGACGGTGCCGTTTGATTTCCGGGGGGCGCCCAAGGAGCGGCCGTACTTGAAGACCCTTTGGGCAAAGCTGACATAGTGGCTTGCATGATTTGCGGTCCGAACTCGTTGGCGACCCAGATAGCGCCTCCGATTCCGATCACGGCCGCCATTGATTTACCCACTGGCGAAAACGATGTTGACGTCACCTGTTGCGGCTCGCTCACGGTCACGGACGCAAAGGGGAAGAGGTGCTTTGCGATGGTTTCGGATTGAGGCAATTTCGCAACATCCACGTAATCGTTGCTGCCAATTTCCGACAAGCCCGATTTCGCCAGACCATAGAGTGGTTCGAAGAATCCGCGCAAGTCGGCGTATCCATACGACGAACCGCTTGCGGGCAAGCGTTTTATGGACTGCTGATACGTCGTGCTCGTGGCCAGAGTGGGCTTTGACTCCTTCGCCTGGGTGAGCAACTCGCGCGCGTAATCAGGAGTGCTGGCCAAGATGAAGAACTGGTCAGTGACCGTATACGTCGGCGCCAGGAGGTTGGCCCCGATGTGAACAGTACGGAGTTTTTGGCCCGCAGCTTCCGTTTCATCCCAGGGAGCCGTGTCGTCATTTCCCAAGGCGCTTTGCTTCAACGCATTCATAACGTCGTCGATGGCCGGGCGAAGTGTGTTCGCATTCGCCAGTTCGCTAACGACGGCGAAATCGGGAGTGCGGGCACCGGAGCGCCAGTTCCCGATGATGGCGAATTCGGGGCCAAGCTGTTGCAACACGTCGCGGACGCGGATGTTGCGGGTGCGAAGTGTCTGCTCGAATTGTCCCACGGCCAGCATCACGGGCGCACTCCCTGATTGCGAGAGGGATTGCATCCCTTCTTCATAAATAGACGACAGGTCGGCAGAGCCGACGGAGTAGAGAAGCGTGTCGGGCGACGTGAGCGACAGAGTCTTGCGCTGTGTTTGCGGCGTTGGTTTCGGCGCGCTGCTGGAGTAGGTCACAAAACCAACGTCTTCAACGCCACCGTCCACGAATGTCATGCTGGCCGCCGCAGCCTGGACGCGCTGAAGCTTTTGATAGAAGCCCGACGTTTGCGGGGAGAGGGCCATCAACGGGCCGACAAGGTTCAGCACTTCGTTAACGTTCAGGTATGCGAGGAACTCGTGATTCTTCGAGGCATGTTGCCCGACGGTCAGGAACTGGGCGCTGGCGCCGAGACGCTTGAAATCAGGAGGAGTCTGGCCGGTGTAACAGGCGATGGCGTCGCGCATCGTGTCTTCTCCGAACGTGAACACGATGAGTGAGCTGAAGGACGCATGGCAGAGCAGGTAGCCCGGCTGCGTTTCCCATACGGCGTATTTTACGCCGAGATATTTTTTGTCCTGAAAGATGCCATTGGGGTACGTTTGCTTGAGGCGTCTTTCGAGTTGGTACAGGCCGGCAGTGGTTTGGATGCGTTTGTGACCGACATTCGCGCCCAGAATAAGCCCCGGGCTGAACGAAGGGAGGATGGTCACATGCGTGAGAGCCAGAAACACCTCTCCCTGCAATGAATCGAGGATGAGATGGGCAACGCTGCCGGCGTCACTGGGAGCACCAGCATTGGAAGAGGCTTCGCGGATCGCCTTGAGCGGCTTCTTTACGAACGCCTGCACTTCAGGTTCGTGCCAGAGTGCGTAGAGTTCCGTCGTCGCGAAATCAGCGTGCGCCTTTGAAAAGTTCGGGATGTCGAGAAATACGAGTGTCGATTCGGGAAGCAGATCCACGGCCCGGGGCACGGGTTTGGTGAGCGTCAAATAAATGAGCGTCGCTCCGATGACCGCGGTGAACAGCAAGAAGACAACGATGACTTTTTTCATTTTCCTTCGGGCGCCAGGTGAACCGAGGCGGCAATGGGCAAGGATGCTAGACGCATAACGCAGTGAGCGTCAAGGAAATAGGCCACATTGAATTGTCGTGCAAAATCGATCGGTGCAGGATACACTCCGCCGAAGTGGGGTTGTGAGGGCATTGGGTGTGAACGACGACAAGGTTCGAGTGCATCGTGGGGTTGGTTTTCTGGGTGTGTTTGTTTCGCTGGTTGTCATGGGCGCGGCCAGCGTGCACGCCGTGCTGTTTCAATCGACAGGCGACCCAAGCTACAATACGAATGCTCCGTCCGGCACGTTGACGAATAGCGGCTGGCAATACGAGGGCATCTGGAATACCTCTACCACCGTCGGGAACTTTCACGTTGGGAATTTTCTTGGCACACCGATCGCGCCGCAGTTTTTTATTTCGGCTGAGCACATTTTCGGCACGACGAATAATGTCTTCGTTTTCAACGGGGTGACCTATCACCCCGTCGCGCAGTTTTCCACGTTCGACAGCGACCTGACGATCTGGCAGGTGGCCGAGACATTTCCGTCGTATGCGCCGCTCTATACATCATCCAACGAATCGAACAGCCACGTTGTTGTGTTTGGTCGCGGCACGCAGCGCGGCGCTCCCGTGGTGGTGAGTGGGCAGACGAACGGCTGGCTGTGGGTCGAACCGTCTGATGGCGTGCAGCGGTGGGGCGAAAACGATGTCAGTTCGATTACCAACCGCGGCACTGGCATCGGCGATCTGTTGCGGTGTACGTTTGATAGTGGCGGTGGCTCGAATGAGTGCGATACGTCTGACGGCGATTCGGGTGGGGGGTTGTTTATTCTGGACGGAGGGGTGTGGAAGCTCGCGGGCGTGAATTACGACGTGGATGGGCCGTTCAGCAACACGACTGCGGGTACAATCCCGTTTAGCGCATCCCTGCTTGATATTCGTGGATTGTATCAGAATGTCCAACCCGGGGTGTACACGTTCATCAGCGGGCCGCAACCAGTCCCAAGCGCATTCTATTGTACGCGCATTTCGGCCAACATGGATTGGATCAACAGTGTCATCAATTTCACTCCGGGAAATGACTTGAAGATTACGTCGATCACGACGGTCGGCAACGATGTACAGGTGAGTTTCTCTACGGGCCCGACGAACCGACTCTATACAATCCAAAGCACCACCAATCTTACCAGTGGCGCGTGGACAACGATTACGAACAGCGTGCCGGGCACGAGCGGCATCGTGTCGGTTCTGGATGCCAACGCAGCCGCCCAGCCACGACGATTCTACCGCGTCGGGCTCGTGCAATAAGAGCGGTGCCGGACGCCTTTGGCGTTCGCTTGACAGCCGCCGGTGGTGATTTATACTCCGGACGTAATGCAATCCGACGAGCCTGGAGGACAGCGAAGCAATACAAGCGTTGAGGGTTCCACACTCGACGTGAATCTTCCGTCCGAATCAGAGCATCCCAACCGCGTGAATTTACCATCTGTTTCCATTGATGAACGATTCGCATCCGCGGGCCGTGGCGTGTGGTCGCGCGTGCCTGATGCGGAGTGGAATGACTGGCGGTGGCAGCTTCGCAATCGCATCACGACGCTCGAGGCGCTGGAGGCGTTGATGCCGTTGTTGCCCGAGGAACGGGAGGGCGTCGCACTCGCGGGTCATCATCTGGCAATGGCGATTACGCCGTACTTTTTCAATCTGATCAACGTCGCCGATCCGAATTGTCCGATACGCCGTCAGGTCATCCCGCGTGCCGAAGAGATGGTCACGGCGCCGTGGGAAATGGCCGACCCGTGTGGGGAAGACGAGCACATGCCGGTGCCGGGCCTGGTGCATCGGTATCCAGACCGCGTGCTGTTTCTCGTCACGGATCGTTGCGCGGCGTATTGCCGTTATTGCACGCGCAGCCGCGTAGTGAGTGGCGCGGGCGAGCAGCAGTTGCATACCGAGTTCACCGAAGCGATCAACTACATCCGTGAACACACAGAGGTGCGCGACGTGTTGCTGAGCGGCGGTGACCCGTTGCTGTTCAGCGACGAACGGCTGGAACACATTCTCAGCCAGTTGCGCGCGATCAAGCATGTCGAATTTTTACGCATCGGGACACGGATCCCGATTTTTCTGCCGCAACGCATCACGCCCGAGCTGTGCGCGATGCTGCGGAAGTATCATCCGTTGTGGATAAGCATTCATACGAATCACCCGAAGGAAGCGACGCACGAAGTCAGGGAGGCGTGCGGTCGGCTCGCAGACGCGGGTATTCCGTTGGGGAACCAGAGCGTGTTGTTGCGTGGGGTCAACGATGACGCTGACGTGATGAAGGAGCTTGTTCACAAACTGCTGATGATGCGGGTGCGACCGTATTACATTTACCAATGTGATCCGGTGAAAGGCACGCATCATCTGCGCACGAGCGTGCGCAAGGGCATTGAAATCATCGAGGCGTTGCGCGGTCACACCACCGGCTATGCGGTGCCGCAGTACGTGATCGATGCGCCCGGTGGGGGCGGCAAGGTGCCGGTCGGTCCCGAGTACGTGCTGGCCTATGACAAGCAGCGCGTGATCATCCGCAATTATGAAGGCAAGGTGTTCGAGTACCCCGAGTTGAACGAGGTAAATACCCCGATGAAACTGGGACAGGCTGGCCCTCCCTCGCCATGCCCAACGGGTGCGGAAGCTGCTCTAAAGGGCTGCAACGCAATGCACGAGGGAAATGGACACGATCGCCCGACGCTCGACTGAAATTCATTTCGGATTGGCCTGGAACTGGCAGTTTGACCAGGATTTTGTCAACCAGCTTGACCGCTCCTGCCTGAACGCGGGGCTGAGTTGTTACCTCGTCGGGGTACACAATCTTCAGCAGACCTTTCTCGAAGCTCAAAACGGAGAGCGGAACTTCAAGTATTTCCTCGACCGCGCCAGCGACGAGGACGAGCGCTTCCTGCACTTCAACCAACTGCTCCAGACCAAGGGCACGAAATTCATCAACGCCCACCACCATTACCGCCGGTCCATCGACAAGGCGAACATCCACGGGGAATTGCTCGCGCGTGGATTGCAGTTGCCATTGACAATCATTCTGCCGCCGTATGAAACCGAGCCGAATTTCGACGCGCGCCTGATCGAGCCGTTGACGTCGCCGTTCGTCGTGAAACCGGCGAAAGGCAGTGGCGGTTTCGGCGTCGTGATTGGCGCCACGCGGGCGGATGAAGTCATGCACACCCGGGCCAAATTCCGCAACCAGCGGTTCCTCATCCAGCAGCGCGTCATGCCGCAGGTTCTCAACGGACGACGTGCCTGGTTTCGCGTGTACCACGTCTGCAGCGAGATCATTCCCTGCTGGTGGGATGACACCTCGCATCGCTACTCGGTCGTGACGCCTTCAGACCGCGCGTGCGTGAACGTGGATGAACTGGCCCGCATCGTGAAGATTATCGCGGAGGTCTCGCAACTCGATTTCTTCAGCACCGAGATCGCCTTGGAACACGACGGGCGCTACTTCGTCGTCGATTATGTGAACGACCCCTGCGACATGCGTCCGCAGAGCAAGAATTTCGACGGTGTCCCCGACACGATCATCGCCATGATCGTCGCCGGCATCACCAATTACGTCAAAAAACAGTTTGCCTCGACCGCTCAGCCCACCGACGAAGACGCCCGCTGGTGGCCGTGAGTTGGACTTGGTAGGGACGCGGTGCCCCGCGTCCATAATCATCCCTCACACTTCCGAATCCAAATGGCCGCGCAGCGGCGCGGCCCTACCGGTCCCATGTCATTTCTTTATCGTCAAATGCACCGCCACGATCACGCCGAAGTTCACGAAGGCGGCTTCCAACCGCGAATGAACGCTGATCCACGTAAATTGGTTTTGGAATTGTAAGCGAGCGTCCTTCAGGACGAGTCCCGCCCGCCGCCGTTGGCAGTTGACATAGTGTACCATTTCTGATACATTGCGGCGTTAATGGAAAGAGAACAGCCGATTCAGGTTGTGTTCTTCAAGACAGAAGTCGGGAATGAGCCCGTTCGGGAGTGGTTGAAAGACCTCTCGAAGGAAGAGAGAAAGATCATCGGTGACGATATTAAGACTGTTCAGTATACCTGGCCAGTCGGAAAGCCCTTGGTGGACAATCTGGGGCAACAGATATGGGAAGTGCGTTCATCGTTGAGAAACCGGCAGGCGCGAACGCTGTTTACTGTTTGCGGCCAAGAGATCGTGTTATTGCACGGCTTCATCAAGAAGGTGCAAAAAACGCCGAGCGAGGATCTCAAATTGGCGAAAAAACGCCGATCCGTTTATGTGAGGAGCTATGAAAAAGAATAAGCACCGAGGTAGTAATTTTGATGACTTCCTGAAGGAAGAAGGGATCTACGAAGAGGTCGACAGCCGCGCCACGAAGCGATCGATCGCCATCAAGCTGGAAAGGCTGATGAAAGCCCAGGCTCTCTCGAAGAGCGTCATGGCCGAAAGAATGAAAACGAGTCGAACCGCTGTTGATCGCTTGCTAAATGCAAACAACACTTCTGTAACCCTTCAGACGTTAGAGAGGGCGGCTCGCGTCGTTGGTCGGAAGCTCAAGATTGAGCTTGTGCCGGGATGACCAATGGAGACGAGTGACTTTATCGCCAGACACGGAGGCACGACGTTTCGACACAGCAACGAATTGTTCGCAGCCATTCGGTCTGGTGTCTGCGTCCTTCAGGGATTCTCTGACGGCGGCGAGCGACTGCCGGGTAGCCACTTTCTTCGCATCTATAAGATTCGCACCGATATGCTCCGCGACCGCCGTCTTAATAGTCCACTTGCCGTGACAATTATCGCCGATTCGGAAGCGCTCATGCATGAGCTTGAGCAATGCACGGAAGAGCCGTGCGGCGTCTGGATCTTTTCATTACCACCACACGACACATTTAGCATTTATGAGGCGTTACGGTCACGCCGAGTGCTCGGCTGCATTCGAGCAGTTGATCGTCGCCTAGTTGACAACCACACTTGGGAACACCTCTGGTACGAGACCGGCGTTTAGCGCTGCGAAGCAGCTATCGAGATCCGTTGGAATTCAACTCATTATCAAGTAGATCTCTCCGTCCTCACTTCTTCATCATCAAATGCACCGCCACGATCACCCCGAAGATCACGACGGCACCTCGCAGAATCCGCGGGGACATGCGTTGGGCGGTTTTCGCGCCGACGAATCCGCCGACGATTGCCGATAAGGCCATCATCAGAGCGATATGCAATACGGCTTTGCCTACGATCAGGAAATAGATGGCGGCGATACCGTTGATGAGGACGGCGAAGAAGTTTTTCATGCCATTGGCGGCCTGCAAATCTTCCGGCAGGAAGATCGCCATCGCGGCGAGCATCAGGATGCCGATGCCTGCGCCGAAGTAGCCGCCGTAGATGCCGATGGCGAATTGAGACAGCCATAGTGCTGCGGCGTGTTTTTTCGGATTCGCATCCGCGCGTTTTGAAATCCAGCGGCCGATGGGCTCGTTGAGCAGCAGTAGCGCGCACGCGATCAGGATCAGAAACGGGACGATATAGCGGAAGATTGTTTCGGGTGTGTTTAGCAAGAGGATCGCGCCGGCGAGGCCGCCAATTAAAGATGGAAGCGACAGAATCCATACGCGGCGGCGGTTGTCAGAAAGCTGACGTCGATACGCCCACGAACTCATCACGGAGCCGGGCCAGATGGCGACGGTGCTCGTGGCGTTGGCGGTGATGGGCGACAGTCCGCCGTAGAGCAGGGCGGGAAAGGTCAGCAATGTGCCGCCGCCGGCGACGGCATTGACGAAGCCTGCGCCGAACGCGGCGAGGATGATGAAGGGAAAACCATGCATGTCTCGTAGGAGCGATTTGTAATCGCGTCCGGGCGTGAATGCAATTCACTCCTGTCGGGTGCGTCTCGGCACCGGTGGCGCGAGCGTCCCTGCTTGCGCCCACGGCGCGCACGCGCCGTGGCTCTTCAGCCCTGAGTGGAAGTAGCCTGCGGCTGCGCAAGCAGGGACGCTTGCGCCACCAACACCTTGCCGGAACATGGCGAACTTGCCCTACAACCCTGCGTCTGTTACCGTCGCACCTTATGCCATCTGTGATTCTCAAGAAGAACAAGGAACGTCGCGTGTACACGGGCCATAGCTGGGTTTATTCGGGCGAGATCGACAAGATCACGAGCAACCCGAAAGACGGCGACGCCGTGGACATCCGCGATCATAAGGACCGTTTTTTTGGACGCGGGCTGCTCAACACGAAATCGCAGATCACGGTGCGGCGGTTCACGATGCAGAAGGAGGAGATCGACAGGGCATTTTTCGCACGGCGAATTGAAGCGGCGCTGGAATATCGGCGCGAGGACACGTCGGTCGCCGATGCGGAAGCGTTTCGCATGGTGTCTTCGGAAGGCGATCAATTGCCGGGTCTCATTGTCGATCAGTACGGTGACCATTTTGTGTTGCAGGCGCTCACGTTGGGAATCGATCAGCGCAAGAAACAGATCGTCGAAATCCTGCGCGAGATGTTCGAGCCGAAGGCCATCATCGAACGCAGCGATGTTCCCAGCCGCAAGCTGGAAGGGTTGGAGGAAGCGAAGGGCGTCCTCTTTGGCGAGAGCAACGCGATTGTCCGAGTGCAGTTCGCCCAGTTCTCCATCGAAGTCAACCTGTTGGAAGACCAAAAGACCGGCTTTTTCCTCGACCAGCGGGACAACTACGCGGAAGTCGCGCGCCTGTGTGCGGGCAAGCGGGTGCTCGATTGTTTCACGTATCATGGCGGCTTCGCGCTGGCCGCAGGCGTGGCAGATGCCAAAAGCGTGGAGGCTGTGGAGATCTCTGACACCGCAATCGCGCGCGCGCGCAAAAATGCGGAGTTGAACGGGCTGACGGGCAAAATCGAGTTCGTCTGCGCCAACGCGTTCGATGTGTTGAAGAAATACGACGTGGAGAAACGTCAGTACGATGTCATCGTGCTCGACCCGCCGACGTTTACGCGCACGAAGCAGAACATCGAGGGCGCGTTGCGCGGGTACAAGGAGATTAATTTGCGCGCGCTGAAGATGCTTCCGCCGGGCGGGATTCTGGCGACGTTTACCTGTTCGCACCATATCGATGCGGAATTGTTCAAGTCGGTCGTGATCGAGGCCGCGGCAGATGCGAAGAAGACGGTGCGCTTGATCAAGGTGCTGACGCAATCGCCCGATCATCCGATATTGCCGGCGATACCGGAGACGGAGTATTTGAGAGGGTTGTTGTTGCAGGTGATGTGATGGACGTTGTTCGGCGACGGTCTCCCGACCGCGCCGTTACATTGGAGACCTTCGGTCAATAGATGTGCGGGGTTGGGAGACCCGCGCACAACGGAGAGCAATGGAATCAAAAATCGACGAGTTAAAAAACCGCTTGGCTGAGGTCAGTGATTTGCGGTCGGCGGCGGCGGTGTTGGGGTGGGACCAGGCGACGTATATGCCGACGGGAGGTGGGGAGGCGCGGGGGCGGCAGTTGGCGACGTTGGAACGGCTGGCGCACGAGAAGTTCACACATCCGACCATTGGCCGAATGCTGGTGGACTTGCGGTCACACGAGCGGAATTTACCATACGATTCCGATGATGCGGCGCTGATTCGGATAACCCAGCGCGACTACGAGCGGGCGGTGAAAGTGCCGTCGTCGTTCGTGGCAAAATTCAGCGCGCACGCGGCGATGACATATGAAGCGTGGGTGAAAGCGCGGCCGGCCAATGATTTTGCGGCCATACGTCCGATGCTCGAAAAGACACTCGACTACAGCCGCGAGTTGGCGAATTACTTTCCGGGATACGACCACATTGCCGATCCGTTGATTGATTTTGCGGATTACGGGATGAAAGCGGCGACGGTGAGCGCATTGTTTGCGGAGTTGAGGAAACAGCTTGTGCCGCTGGTGCAGGCGATCGTGGCGCAGCCCGTGGCTGACGAGTCGTGTATTCGCCAGAATTTCCCCGAGGCGCAACAACTGGCGTTTGGTTCTGAAGTGGTGAAGCAGTTGGGGTACGATTTCGAGCGGGGTCGGCAGGACAGGACGCCGCATCCGTTTTGCGCGACGTTTTCGCTGGGCGACGTGCGGATCACGACGCGCGTGAGGGAGAATGATCTTGGCGATGCGTTGTTCAGCACGATCCATGAAGCGGGACATGCGATGTACGAGCAGGGGATTCGGATGGAGTTGGAAGCCACGCCACTGGCGCATGGGACATCGTCGGGCGTGCATGAAAGCCAGTCGCGGTTGTGGGAGAACGTGGTGGGACGCGGACGCGGCTTCTGGCAATATTTTTACCCGAAACTTCAAGCTGCATTTCCATCGCAATTCGGTAACGTGCCGCTGGACACGTTTTATCGCGCGATCAACAAGGTCGAGCGGTCACTGATTCGCACCGACGCGGATGAAGTGACGTACAACCTGCATGTGATGATCCGGTTCGACCTCGAACTCCAACTGCTCGAAGGGAAATTGTCCGTGCGCGATTTGCCGGAAGCATGGCAGGCCCGATACAAGAGCGATCTGGGCATTGCCGCGCCGGATGATCGCGATGGCGTGTTGCAGGATGTGCATTGGTACGGCGGACAAATCGGCGGCGTGTTCCAAGGTTACACGCTCGGCAATATTCTCAGCGCGCAGTTTTACGAGGCGGCGACGAAGGCGTGTCCGGAAATTTCTAGCAAGATCCCGCAGGGTGAATTCGCCACGCTGCATGCTTGGTTGAAGGAAAATATTTATCAGCACGGCAGCAAGTTTACGGCGAATGAAATTGTGAAGCGCGCGACGGGTAAGGATTTGACGATTGAGCCGTATATTCGGTATTTGCGGACAAAGTATGGGGAGTTGTATAGGTTGGGGTAGTCATGAAAGTCACTCTCTGGGATTTGTTGAGTCTCATTTCATTTGCGACACCCGTCGCCGCTGCTGTTATCGAGGGCCAAAAAGCACGTGGTATCGGCATATTGGTAGGTTTAGTTTTGGGGTTGTGTATAGGTGTCGCCGGTTTTCTTGGATTGCGAAAGGGAGGTGGGTACGTCCTCAAGCAATTACTTCGCAAAGAACAAACGCTGGCAACATTTTTTGTGGTCCTTACCTCTGCGTTTCTGTACCTGGCGGCGTTTATATGGAGCTTCGTGCTGGGCGGCTTGGCGACGTACCTCACGAGGTCAGTCATTCACTATCTTATCGCCGCGTGAGGGCACGCGGCCTACAACGACGGCGGAATCGAAATCACTTGCCTGTCGGCACGTACGACTTCAACGCCCGTGTGTTCTCGGCGAGTGGGGTGAGGGTGTAGAAGCCTAGAGCGGCGGGAAGCAGGACAAATTCGCCAACGTTGAGGCGCTCTTCTTTGCCGTCGGGGGTGAGGAGGCCGAGGGCGCCGGAAATGCAGGAGATGATGTGAAACGTCGAGTCGTCGGTGCGGTCGAGCCAGGCGTTGACGATGTCGAGGCGATGGACGTGGAAGTATTCGCACTCGACGAGGCGCCAGAGGCCGTTGACGCCCTTGCGTTCGACCATCGGGCGTTGCTTCTTTGGTTCGTAATCCTTGAAGTCGATACAGACGAGCGATTCGCGGACGTGAAGCTGGCGCGGTTTGCCGTCGAGACCGACGCGGCCCCAATCATAGACGCGGTAGGTGGTGTCGGAGTTTTGTTGGATTTCCACGAGCACGACGCCGGCGTCGATGGCGTGGAGTCGGCCCGAGGGCACGAAGAACACGTCGCCCGGCAGAACTTGGAAACGGTGGACGTAGTCGATGGGGGACCCGGAATCCGCTGCACCTTCCAGCGAGCGCATGAAGTCGGCGGCGTTCACGCCGCGGCGCAGGCCGGCGATGAGATGGGCGTCTTGGTCGGCTTCGAGGACGTACCACATTTCGGTTTTGGGTTCGCCCTTGAGCTTGGCGGCGACGGCGGGGGGCGGGTGAACCTGCAATGAGAGGCGTTCGCGAGCATCGAGGAGTTTGATGAGAAGGGGGAAGCGGACATTGTTAGCGTTTTCGCCGCGTGAGGGCACGCGGCCTACAACGGCAGAACCCAACAACTCAGCGCCGTGGGTTTCGATTTGTTGGCGGAGGGTTTTGCCTTTGTCGGGGCCGTTGGCGATGACGGACTGAACGTCGTCGCGGTCGCTGATTTCCCAGGATTCACCGATGCGTTTGCCGGGGGGGACAGGTTTGCCGTAATGTTCGAGCGCGTTTCCGCCCCAGACGCGCTCGACGAGAGTGGGCGTAAATTTGTAGGGATACAGCATTTTTGTGCCTTGCAGTTGAGCGCAAGTTCGCATACAGTGCGCAACCGCAAGGAGGATTTGCAACATTTTTCTATGGGGAAGGACTCGAAACACGCGCATGGCCGCGAGATTTGGGCCGTCATATTGGTTGTCTTGTCGTTGCTGCTGCTGCTGAGCCTGATTTCGTACGATCCGTACGATGTCGGCCACGTTTCAGCGAGCGACCATAAACCAGCCGCCAACTTCATTGGCCCCGTCGGCGCATGGATTGCGTTCGGCACGTTTCAGACGTTGGGCCTGGCTGCGTATGGATTGATGGCGGTGCTGGCGGTCATCGGCGCGACGCTGCTGCTCGGCAAGGAAGTGCCGTGGCGCGGGAAGATCGGGGCGGGAATTCTTCTGCTCATCTCATTAGCCTGCTTGCTGCACGTCACGGGATTGGAGCGCGCACAACGAGCGCTGAATTTGCCGGATAGCGCGGGCGGCTTCCTCGGTTTATTCGTCGGCGGTTTCTTCCAACGCCTCGTTGGCAGGCCCGGAACAGTGATCGTCTTTGGCGGGTGCTACGTCATCAGTCTCATCATGCTCATCAACTTCCGCCCGAGCTACTGGGTGGCGCTAACCGTCGGCTCGGCGATGGATTTCTGGAAGCGGAAACGGAGCAGCAAGCCCAAGTCGAGCGTCGAAGACGAACTCCGCGACCAGGAGCGCGAGTTGACCATCAAGGAATTCCAGACGGACCGCGAAGTGGCGCGCAAGGAGAAGGAAGCGCGCAAGCTGGCGACAGCCAAACCGACAAATGGCGAAGCGGCAGCCGAGGCGGAAGAACGCATCAAGCGGCCCGAGCCCAAGTTTGAGGATTACACGGTATCCCGCCCGCAAAACGGCGGTGACAAGAAGAAGTCGGGCGGGGAAGGTGCGCCCTCGCTGGTTGAGAAGCTCACCGACAAGATGAAGTCAAAAAAGGATGATGCGGCGGTTCCTACGGAGTCAGAGGCGGCGGGGGCGACGCCAGTGGCTCCCAAACCGAAGCGTGAGAAACCGGCGGCGACAGTTCTGGGAAGCGTCACAGCGTCGTCAGGCGAAGAGTACGTGTTGCCCGAGTTGAATTTGCTCGAGCAGCCGCCATTGCCAGGCAAGCGCGATGTAATGGATGATTTGAAAACCAGCGCGGCTGTGTTGCGCGCGACGCTGCAAGAATTTGGGATTGATGTCGAATCCGGCGACGTGACCAAGGGGCCGACCGTGACGCTGTTTGAGTTGTATCCAGCAGCCGGCGTGCGCGTGGAAAAGATTTCGTCGTTGTCGAACAACGTCGCGATGGCAATGCGCGCGGAGAAGGTGCGAATCCTCGCTCCCGTGCCGGGCAAGGGCACTGTGGGAATCGAAGTGCCGAACACCTCGCGGACAACGGTGTACTTGCGCGATATGTTGGAGTCGAGTGAGTGGCGCAATGCAAGCGGGTCGATCCCGATCGCGTTGGGTCGCGATGTGAAAGGCAATCCGATCATCGGCGATCTCGCGAACATGCCGCATCTGTTGATTGCCGGGGCGACGGGTTCGGGAAAGACCGTGTGCGTGAACGCGATACTCGCGTCGTTGCTGTACCGCTTCACGGCCGAAGATTTGCGGTTGGTGTTGATCGATCCGAAGATGGTGGAGATGCAGCATTACAATGCCCTGCCGCATTTGATCGTGCCCGTGGTCACCGAGGCAAAGAAGGTGCCGCTGGCGTTGGGGTGGGTGATCCGCGAGATGGAAAAGCGGTTCCAGATTTTTGCCAAGAGCGGCGTGCGCAACATCACGGCGTTTAACACGCGAGAAAAGAAGGCGATCAAGCCGGAGGTCGAGACGTTGGATGAGTTGGACGCCGAGATCATGGCCAAGGAGAAGCCCGAGTACACGACGAACTCGAACCCGACGCCTCCCAAGGCCGAGCAGGAGTTGTTGAAGATCGAAGTGCCACGGGACTTCGAGTTGATCATTCCCGACAAGCTTCCCTACGTGGTCGTGGTAGTGGATGAACTCGCGGACTTGATGACGACAGTCGGCAAAGACGTGGAAATGGCGATTTCGCGGCTTACGGCGTTGGGTCGGGCGGCAGGAATTCACCTTGTGGTGGCCACGCAGCGTCCGAGCGTGAACATTGTGACCGGCGTCATCAAAGCGAACATACCCGCGCGCATCGCATTTCAAGTAGCATCGATGCAGGACTCGCGCGTCATCCTCGACAGCCAGGGCGCGGAGAAACTTCTCGGCAAGGGCGACATGTTGTACGAGCCAGGATCGGGCAAGGCGGTGCGCGCGCAAGGCGTGCTGGTGCTCGACAAAGAAATTATTCGGATTGTGGATTTCATCGGTGCAGCGGCCAAGCCCAGGTTTGAGCAAGAGTTGGCGCAGAAGTTACGACGGAATGTGAATTTGCCCGATGGCGACGCAAGCGAAGAGGACGAAGAGTTACTCGAGCAGTGCGTGGAAGTGATCCGCCAGACCAATCGCGCCAGCGTCTCGGTCCTGCAACGCCGCCTGCGCATTGGCTACACGCGCGCTGCCCGGATCATGGACCTGTTGGAAGAACGTGGAGTAGTTGGGCCGAATAAGGGCGCCGAGCCGCGTGAAATCCTGATCGACCTGGACGGGCAAGTGCCGGCGGAGAGGTAACGGTCCGTAGCTAGTAGCGAGGAGTTATAAGTTAGGGGACGGGAGCAGCGCTTGACGGGCTAGGTGTTTGACGGCCGATGCGCGCTTGCGTCATCTTTGCCCCCTAAATAGGATGGTTGCAATGATCAGGCGCAATCCGGTTTTTCCGTATCGATGGTTTGTCGGGGGTTGCCTTTTGACTCTGGCCCCCGTTTTTGCCAGTGGATGGGCGGCGGACATTATGCCGATACCGGGCCCACCGGTTAGCACCAGCGCTACGAGCTCACCGGCGCAGATCGATGCTCTCATGAAGGTTCCACAGCCGGTCGAACGACTTCGAATCATGGAGCTTAATTTTACCCCGGACGATCTGCGAGCGGCGTTGACAAACTCTGCGGTGTTTATCAGAACGACGGCGGTCAAGGCAATCGCTAATCGGGGAGACAGGGCGCTGCTTCCGGATTTGGCGAAAACATTGCAGGATGAGCGGGCCCAAGTTCGAGTCGAGGCAGCGCTGGCTTTGGATTCGTACGGCGACCCGAGCGGGAAAGTTGCACTGATCGCCGAGATAGTCAAGGCCCGGCAGGCCCAGATCAATTTTAGCTCCGGAAAGGTCAAGCGCAATTACTGGGCATCGAGGATCTCGATGCGTGGCTACAAGCCGCTGGGGCATTAGCTGAAATGGGCAATAGCAACGGGTACGACGTTGTGAGAACAGCCTTCCTAAGTAGAGATTTAAGTGCAGCGATCCAATTACCCAAATTCATGCCGTACGGGGACAACAGCGGCGATATCCGAAACTTGTTGTTGGTTGCCACCGATGACGCCATTAGCAAAATCGACCAGAAGCTTGCGCAGGACCCGAATCGCAGTCCCATGGCGGAGCGCGGTACTTTCGATGTTATTGCGAGGATTCTCTCGGCGGTGGGCGACGAGAGAGCGATTGCCAAACTAAAGCAATGTACTCAGCACAAGGATCCTAAGGTGCGATTCTACGCAAAGGTCTATTTGCGTTTGATCGAAGATCGGTTGGATGTCCATGGAGAAGCGGGGGGTCAAAAGGCTGCTGATCCTAAAAAGTGACCAAGCGCGTAGGCGGTTCTTCCCTGTTGTCGGCTTTTGTGGTGCGGTGTGGCTGGTCTTGTTGAATTGCGCTGATTTTTCAGCGCTTTGAATTCGAGAACTCGCGGGTTGTTCAAATCCGGTTGCAGGACTATCTGCTCCATATAGCCGTAGCGGTTTGTCATAGGTTGGACGTTGTCGTAAGCTGGAACATGGATCATCTGGTCAATATGCGAAAAGTGGAACGGATCAACCGGCTGAATTTGCAGTACGGGATGCCGCCCATCCGCATGCAGACCCCGTGAGAGGTAATGGAGTCATGAAAAACCGCCGTAAACCAGAGGCATTGAGAGAGCTTCACAAAACCCGCGAACAGATCCACAAGGAGGCAGTAACTGTGGGCATTGACCGCTATTACGAGGAACTGAACAAAAAATCGGATTGGCTGTTGGGCAAGGGCAAGAAGACGCGTCGCACAGTAGTTCGGGAATGTCCCCGAAAATACAAAGTCCGTTGATGGGGCTATGAAACGGGAAAGAGAGCCTGCGGCGATCCGCGAATTGCATCGGATTCGAGAGGAAATGCTCGCCGAAGAAAAGTGCGCGGGCAACGGCAAGTATTGGGCGGAAGCCAATCGGCAAGCGAAGGAGTTTGCTCGGCGGCATGGCCTCAATTACGTCGAGGCAAAGCCCGGCATCGAAACCGTTCGCGAGAAATCGTCGAAACGGTACAAAACGCGGTGATACCTACGGCGCGCAGGTGCCGTAGACTTCAGTCACGAATGGAAGAAGCCTGCGGCTGCGCAAGCAGGGACGCTTGCGCCACCGGCCGAAGGGGGCGTGCAACCGGCGGCTTGTTTTCTAGGGATTGGGTCGGTATGATTTGACCAAATATGGAATCCATTGGCGAAACGTTGCGCGAGGCGCGACATCAGAGGCACGCATCACTTGAAGATGCGTCGCGGGCGACGCGCATCAAGATGGATATTCTCGAACAACTCGAAGCCGATGAGTTCGACCGTCTCGCGGCTCCCACCTACACGAAGGGATTTCTCAGGCTCTACGCGGAATACCTCGGGTTGGACAGTCAATCATTGGTGGACGCGTATTTGCGGAGCCAGGGTGGATTGCGGCGGCAGGGGTTGCACATGGAGACCGAGAAAAACATCCGCGCGCGCAAGCCGAGCGAATTGCACCTGCCGCTGCGGAGCGTGGGGTTGGTTGTCGTGGCGCTGACGGCGGTGGTGTTTGTGAGCGTGTTGATCAAGAACCTGTTGTCCCATCACGGCCAGCCGGTTTCTTCATCCGCACGGATCATAAGCGCGCAGCCGGCGGTGCCGAAGGCTGACTTCGATGCGTATTATCAGCCGAAGCCAAAGCCCGCGCCGGAGCTTCTGGAGCCTACCGCGAGTAAGTAGTATACTGTGCCAATGAGTTCCCCCAAAGCCATCAAAGTCGGATTCGTCAGTCTCGGCTGCGCGAAAAACCTCGTCGATAGCGAGGTCATGCTCGGCTCACTGTTGCGCGATGGGATGCAGGTGACACGGGATGCGCAGGAGGCGGATGTCGTTATTGTCAATACGTGCGGCTTTATAGAAGGCTCGAAGAAAGAGTCCATCGACGCGATTCTCAAGGCGAATGAACTGCGTGAGACGGGGAATTGCAAGGCGTTGATCATGACGGGTTGCCTGACGCAACGTTACCCAAAAGATTTGCAGAAAGAGTTGCCGGAGGTCGATGCGATCGTGGGGCTGAATGAAGTCCCACGCATTGGGGAGATTGTGCGCGAGGTCTTGGCGCGCTCGGAGAGCGCGCCCTACCAACGGCGGATGGACGGACAGGATGCCCGTTCCACTCTCTACTGGTCGGGGCCGGCGAATTATGTTCCGGATTATACTGCGCCACGGTTTCGACTTACGCCAAAACATTACGCGTATGTGAAAATCGCGGAGGGCTGCAATCATCCGTGCACCTTTTGCAGCATCCCGCGCATTCGTGGAAAACATCGCAGTCGGGTGATGAACGACGTACTGGCAGAGATTCGCGGGTTGGTCACATCGGGAGTGCGCGAGATCAATCTGATTTCACAGGACACGACGTTCTATGGGAAGGATCTCGATCCGCATGCGCCGGGGCCGCGCGATGGAAAGGGTCAGCTTTGTGAACTGTTGCGGGAGATTCAGCAGATCGATGGCGATTTTTGGGCGCGGCTGTTGTACACACATCCCTATCATTGGAATGACGAGCTGATCGAGACGATTGGCGCGTGTGACAAGGTGTGCCGGTACGTGGACATGCCGTTGCAGCACATCAACGACGAGATGCTGAAGCAGATGCGGCGCGAGACGAGCGGGGCGTACATTCGCGATCTCATCGCGCGCATTCGCGCGGGCATTCCCAGTATCGCGCTGCGCACCACATTCATTGTCGGTTTCCCAGGCGAGACCGAGGCGCAATTTGAGGAACTTCTGGAATTCATCAACGACGCCAAGTTTGAGCGACTGGGTATGTTTCAGTATTCGCAAGAGGACCACACTCCTGCGGGAACCATGCAGGAGCAGGTACCGGCCAAGGAACGGAAACGGCGCTACGGTCGCGCGATGGCGGTGCAGCAAAAGGTGTCGCGCGAGGTGCAGGAAGCGTTCGTCGGCAAGACGGTGCGCGTGCTCGTGGAGAAAGGCGGGGCGGATGGTTGGGTAGGGCGCTCACATGCGGACGCACCGGAGATTGACGGGAGCGTGCAAGGCGTTGGGGTTGTGCAGGTTGGTGAGTTTGCAATGGTGAAAGTGACAGCGGCGACCGAATACGACCTGCAAGCCGTGACGAAATGACACTAGGAGGTTGACTTCTGGCAGGTTAAGGGGTTTAATAGCTGGGAATTTTACGGCGAGGCCACCTTACTTGAAGCGAGCAAAGAGCATGAAGAATACTCCGGTTGTTGTTCTCAGCGCATTGTTGATTTCTTTGGCACCGTTGACAGTGCGCGCCGACACATTCACGTGGAACGACGCCGATGGCGTTTGGTCGGACTCGAATGCCTGGCAGGGTGTCGTCGCGCCGCCCGGTGTCACGCCCCCAGATGCTCTCAGCTTTGGTTCTGTGAATGGTGGCAGTAACTCAACCAACGATCTTGGCGCGGGCACGGCCAGTATCAACTCGATCACCGCCAACACAGGAGTCAGCGCGAATCATACCGTTGGCCTCTACGGAAACTCGATTCAAATGTCCGGTGCGAACGCGTCGATCACCGCGGCATCCGGCACACAGCTCGCCATACACAATGATTTGAACCTCGCCAGCAACACCGGAATCGGTGGTAACGGCGGCACGGTGACGATTGGTGGCCAGGTAAGCGGTTCGGGCAACCTCACAGTGAACGGCGCTGGGACTTACGTTCTGAGTGGTTCGGGGAACACGTACGGCGGTACGGTGGTCAATGCTGGTACGTTGGTTGTAAACAGTACGACGGGTGCTGGGTCGGTCACAGTCAGCGGCTCGGGCGTGTTGAAAGGCTCGGGGACCGTTGGAGAATTGCATATCAGCAGTGGCGGCGCCATTGCACCGGGCAACAGCCCCGGCACAATGCATGCGGGCGTCACGGAGTTTGGAACGGGTGGCGTGTACGTGTGGGAGTTGAATGATTTTACGGGTACGGCGGGTAACGATCCCGGCTGGGATTTGTTGAGCGTGGCGGGGCAATTGAACGTTACCGCGACTCCTACCGACCGATTCGTCATCAAACTCACGACGTTGACGCTTGGGGATGTTGCCGGTCAGGCTGCCAATCTCAATCCTCGCGCGGATTATTCGATGGCCATTGCCACGGCTTCTGGCGGGATTGCTAATTTTAGCGCCAACGACTTCACGCTCGATCTGAGCGGATATCAGAATTCCCTGAATGGAGGCACCTGGAGCATCAGCCAGGCTGGCAACAGTATTGATCTGAACTTCACGGCGGTTCCTGAACCCAGCACGGTGATGCTCTGGCTGGTCGGGCTTGCGGTGTTCGGTACACGGTACATCTTGCGCAAACGCGCGCCCGCCGTGGTTTCCGTCTAGGCCTTGCGCGATCCACGCTCCGTTCTTGACAGGGCGCTTGGTTTGCCTCCAACCTGAGAAATGAATGGTTCAGCTTGTCTCCCGTTTCGTGCGATCCGAAGGACGGATTCGCACCGTTCTGGGGTACGTCGCGCTGCTGGCGCTCCCGCCGCTGCTCGCCGTCATCTTTCTCGCCTCGAAGTTCTCAGGATGGCGCACCGCCGAGGCGTTTGATCGCGCCCAACTCGCCCGGCATCTCGCGGCCGGGGACGGATTTGTCACCGGTGTCGTCCGTCCGCTCTCGCTTACATTTAATGCGGACATCTCGCGTCACCCGGATCTCTACAACGCGCCGCTGCACCCTCTTGTCCTGAGTTTCTTCTATCGCGTTGTTCATCCATCGGAACGTGTGAGTGCGGTGGCCGGCTTGTTGATTTGGATTTTGTCGGTGTGGCTCGTGTATGGCCTGGCGCGTGTATGGTCCGCGCGGGGTCCGGTGGCCGGAATCGCGGCCTTTGCCTACGGGACGAACGCAGCGATTGTCATGTCTGCGGCGCAGGGTCTGCCATATGTGCTGGCGTCCATGATCGTGTTGGTGGCCGTGTGGCTGGCGCTCGGGCACGTCCGCGGCGGCGAACCCGAAACGGCGGTCGAGGTCCCATTGTGGCGCGTGTTCCTGTGCGGCGTGGCTTGCGCGCTGGCATTTCTTACACATTACTTGCTGCTTGTTGTGGCCATCGTGCTCGGCGGCTATCTCGGCGTGACGCAACGACGGGGGGGCAGAAAACTGGGAATGTTCGCGTTGGGCTTCATCGCAGTGTTACTGCCGTGGATGATTCGCAATGCCATCATCGTACACCGTCCATTGTTCAGTCTCTACTGGTACGAAGCGTTGACGAGCACCGCATCGTATCCTGGCGAGTCCGTGTGGCGGATGCTTACAGCGCCGCATCCACTTGTGTTTGCGCTTACGCATCCACGAGAAATGTTTCACAAGGTATTCGTCGGCTTCGCCGAACTGCGGGGAGCGATATTTGGGGTGGTGGACCCCATCGTCGCGTTCCTCTTTGTCACGAGCCTGTTCAGCGCGGCCGTGAGCCGTCGCTGGCGCTGGCTTGCGGCAATGGTGACGGCGGGTATCGCGCTCACAATCTTGGGCGGTTGCCTGTTGAAGCCCGACCCGGCGCTGCTGGTCGTATGGCTGCCACTCGTGTGTGTTGTTGCCGCCGTCCAACTCACATATTGGATCGAAGACAATATGGTCGGCCACGTCACATTCCAGGGCATAGAAATCTCATTTCCGCGCTCGAAAGCGGCCATTCGTCGCCGCGAGCCACCGGTGCGCAAGCAGTTGGGTCGCTTTTCGTTGGCGCCGAAGATCGCGCGCACTCTCGCCTACGCAGTGGTGGTGATCATGATGGGCTACCCGCTTGTCGCCTACATCGAACTAACGCGCCAAACACCCGCCACCTGGATTCAGGCGAGCTTTCGTCCGCTCGCGTTTTGGGTGCCACCGGATACAGCGATTATGACGGACGAACCGGCGTTCGCGACGTGGTACGCAGAGCGTCCGTGCGTGTGGTTGTTTCAGCGCGAACAGGAACTGGCGAAATCGGAGCGGGTACTGCGGCCGGTCGAGGCCGTGGCCGTCACACCGGCCGTGTTGCAGATGCCAGCCGAAGAACGCGGCGATTGGTGGTCGTGGATTGTCGCGCCGCGCGGAATCTATCGCGGCCTGGCTCCCGCCGAACACACACCGCCGAACACGATGTTGCGCATGCGCACGGTGACGGAGAAGCCGGCTGATATTGAGGAAGCGCGCGCGGAAGTCGCGCAGGCGGCGAATTCGTCCGAAGCGCACACACATCTCGCCGTCGAGTATTTGAAGCATGATTGGCTCCACGACGCCTCCGAGGAGTTTCGCACCGCAATCCGTCTCGATCCGCAGGACGCCGAAGCGGTCATGGGTCTCTGGCAGGTCGCGGCGCGGCTGAACGACACGTCCGATGCGCTCCTTCTCGCCCAGCGGGCCAATCAGTTGAACCCGAATGACCCGAACGCGCTGGTGGCGCTGGGCGAAGCTGCGCGTGCGTTTGAACAGGGGCTGGCCGCGCGCCCGAAAGATCCGTGGCTGCTGTTGAGCGCCGCGTTGTGCCAGGCAAAGCTCAAGAATTGGGACAGGGCCGAGGAATACAGCCGCCGCGCCGCTGCCGATGTGCCCAGCGCGATCACGCCGCGTCTCATGCTCGGCAGTCTGTATCTCGATCAGGGCTTGGTCGAACAGGCCGCCAGTGAGTTCGAGCGGTTGGACGCTGAGCAGCCGAACAACGCGATGGTGCACGAAGCGCTCGGTCGCACACGCCGCGCGCAAGGACGGCTTCAGGACGCGCTCGACGAGTTGACCACGGCACAACGGCTTCGTCCCGAGTGGCCCGCACCGTGGCTGAACGCGGGCGACGTCCACTTGCGGCTGGCAGAGTATGACGCCGCCGAGCGCTGCTTCACCAAGGCCTTACAGATATCACCACGCTCGTTGCCCGCCACGCTCGGGTTGATCCAGACGCTGGCCGCCCAGGGCAATATGGATCGGGCCATCGAGCAGTGCGAGAAATCACTGCAAACATTTCCCGACCAGCCGCAGTTGCAAAACAACCTCGCGTTTTTCTACGCCCAGCAGGGCCGCAATCTGGACCGCGCCATCCAGATGGCGGAACGTTTGGTAAGCGCGTTTCCAAATGAAGCCGTGATGCGCGATACGCTCGGGTGGGTCTACCATCGCGCGGGACGGAGCGGGCAGGCGGTGACGCAGCTACAGCGGGCCGCCGCGCTGGCCCCGACTTCCTCGCGCACGCAACTGCACCTCGGGGAGGCCTTGTTGGCGGCCGGCCATCGCGCCGAAGCGGGCGACGCGCTGCGCAATGCCCTGGCTCACGGATTGGCCGGCGAGGACAAGGCGGAAGCCGAGCGATTGCTAACGACGATGTAGTGCGCGACCGCCGGGCGCGCCGCGGGACCACGGGCAGCCCGGCGGTCTGCCCCTACCAACGACTCGGTGAATGAAGCGCGTCGTTTCGCTACCCCCGCGCCATGGCTGAGTACCAGCGACGCAGGTGTTTCAACGGCGGGAGCTTCGTCTTTCCGCTGTACAGGTAGTTGCCGAGAATCCCGTAGAAATCGTAATCAACAAACAACGGCTTGTCGTCGATAAGAAACTTTGATGACGCGAGCATGTTGTCGATCGGCAAGAGCAATTCGGCGAATTGACGATTCAGTTTCGCGCGGTCTTTGGTCCACTGTAGGACGCAGCCTTTACCGAACTTCCGCTCTTTGAAGCGAGTCAACATCACGCGTTCCACCAACGGGAGCGTCGGGATTACATAACTGTCGTCCACTTTGAAGCCGATTCCTTCCAGATCGTTCTCGATGTAACGGGCGAGGATTGCCTGAATGCCCTCTTTCTCGCGGGGGAAAAGGCCGAGTCGATGTTTGCGATCAACGTACCGCGCTACTTCCTGACCGAAGTCCGTAAAATCCGCCACGGCCGTTTTGCCGTCGATCAGGCACGGTACCGTGTACGCGCGGCCTTTTGTGGCCCGGATGATTTCCCCCCGTTCGTGAGTGGCAATGTTCTTGATGCAATGCGGGATCTTGTGTCGCTTCAAGATGTGTTCGACCGTGATGCAAAACGGCGACCAAGGGAATTGAATCAGGGTGATCATGTGGCTGAAAGTGTTTTCATCAATGTTTGTAGGCCGCCTCTGCGAGGCGGCGGTGACTCTTGTTCTATATCACATTTCGCCGACTCATAGAGTCGGCCTACAGCGAACTAGGATATCTGATATGGGCTTTAGTGTGAAGTGGGGTTTCCGTGGAGCAATTCAATGGCATGCGGGATGGCCTCGGCGACGAATTCGAGACATTCGACGGCGCCCTTGGGGCTTCCCGGCAGGCAAATGACAAGCGACTTGTTGACAACCGCAGCGAGGTTGCGGGAGAGGATGGCGTGCGGAAAACGCTCGAAACTCTTCAGGCGCATGACCTCGCCGAAACCGGGCAATTCTTTCGTGGCGATGGCGCGGATGGCTTCGGGCGTCACGTCACGTTCGGTGACGCCGGTACCGCCGGTCAGAAGAACCAGCGAGCACGTCTTGGCCAGTTCTTGCGTCTTGTCTCCAATCAAGGCTTCCTCGTCAGGAACGACCGCCTGCGTAGCGACCGACCAGCCGCACTTCTCGCAAAACTGTTTGAGCGCCGGACCGCCCTTGTCCTCGTACTCGCCGCGGAACGCGCGGTCGCTGACGGTGATGATGCCGACGTTAATCATGGAATCGGTGGCAGGCTAAAGGATGAGATGAGAGGACTCAACTCTCAAATTGGTTTCGACGCAGGAGCGTGAGTCACGCTTTCGCCTTGAATCTGGTGGGATGCGGCGCAGAATGCGGTGGCAAAGAGCAGGGGAAGCTTGGTGCGGCTTTTTGCGATTATCGTTTCGATGAACAGTTGAAGAGTGAATTATTGCAATGATGAAGGACTGCAAATCCTCGAATTCCAGAAGAATGGTGATTTACGGAATGATGGGCGCATGTATTGCGAGCATCACATGCGTGTTCAGCGCCGATTGCTATCATCATAGCGACACAGAGCAGGAGGCTATCAAGGTTGTGCTACCTCAGCTCGATGATGAGACAGCCAGCAATCTGGTGGTCGAGGCGTTGTTGTGGATTCAAGGGGCGCGGGCTCAGCCGAACCAGGGACTCGACTACAGGTCTTCGCGGACAACTGCCCCGACCGCGTTTAAACTCGGAAGTGATGTGTGGGTAGAGCACGACGCACAGAATGCTTGGTGCATGGTTGTTCAGGTGCCCGTATCGGTGGATCGGTTTCGCTCTTGTGAAGTGTACTTGACAGTGAAACCCGAAGGGGGCTTCACAAACGGAGGCGCCTATGTCAGGTACAACGATCAAATTGGGCTGATGGCGAAGGTCAGAAAGTAAAAAAGCGCGTCAACTCATAGCATGCGCAATGCAGGCCAGTCATGAAATGAACCCGATGTTTGGATAGTATAACCAAGTAGCTCTGGTTTACGGTCCAGCGGTCTTTTTTTTACTCACTAACTTGATCTCACCGATGACCATCTCTTCGTCCACGGCCTTGCACATGTCGTAGATCGTCAATGCGGTGACGGCAACGGCGGTGAGGGCTTCCATTTCTATGCCGGTCTGGGCGGCGATCTTGGCGGTGGCGGTGATCTCGATGCGGCCGGGCTTGGGCTGCAAATCCACGTCGATATGTGTAAGACTCAACGGATGACACAGCGGAATCAGTTCGGCGGTGCGTTTGGCGGCTTGGATGCCGGCGATGCGGGCGGTGTTCAATACGTCGCCTTTGGCGATTTGGTTCTTGGCAATGAGGGCGAGGGTTGCGCGTTTCAGGAAGATGCAGCCGCGGGCGATGGCCTCGCGATGTTGGACGGGTTTGGATGAGACATCGACCATGCGGGCTTTGCCGTGTTTATCGATGTGGGAGAGGGATTTCATTTTAACCACAGAGACGCAGAGGGCACAGAGAGAACGACCGCCGCGTGGGGGCACGCGGCCTACAACGGACGCGCGGAAGCGCGTCCCTCCGAGACGGCGTTTCGGTTGTGGTATTCATCCGCCGATGGCGACCATTTTGCGGCCGGGCATGTAATTATTGCGGAACTCGTGTTCCTCGGGCTTGTTGCGGACGGTTTGGACGAACACCTCGCGCAGTTTGGCGTCGGTGGTATCGGGTGCGCGCAGGATGGATTTCAAATCATATTCGAGATGCGCGCCGAGACAGGGACGCAACTTGCCGTCGGCGGTGAGGCGGACTTTGTTGCAGGTCTCGCAGAAATGAAGATTGGTCATCGCGCCGATGAAACCAAGGCGCACGGGCTGGTTGCGGCGGTTTAGCAAACCGCTGACTTCGTAGTATAGGGCCGGGCCGTTACCGCGGACTTCACTTGGCGGCTCGGGCAGGGGAATCAGTTCGTAGCGCTTCTCGATCATGCGACGGACGTGGCCGACGGATATGAAATTATCGTCGGTGAGCACTTCGCTGGTACTGATGGGCATCAATTCGATGAAGCGGAGCGTGACGCCTTTGTCGCGGGCGAACTCGATGAGGTCGAAGATCTCGCCATCGTTCTTGCCCTTCATCAACACCATGTTCAGCTTTACCTGTGGGAACTTCGCTTCGATGGCGGCGTCGATCCCGGCGAGCACATCGGCAAGTTGGCCGTTGCCGCTCAACTCGCGGTATTTCTCGGCGTCGAGCGAGTCGAGGGAGATATTGACCTTGCTAACACCGTTCGCGCGCAACTGATGGGCGAGGGGAGCGAGCAACGTGGCATTGGTGCTCAGGCCAATGTCGGTGACACCGGGCAGTTTGTTCAACTCGCCGATAAATTCCGCCACATTTTTACGCACAAGCGGTTCGCCGCCCGTGACGCGAAACTTGGTGACACCGAGCGATGTCGCAACGCGGGCGACGCGCAGGATTTCTTCGTAGGTGAGAATCTGACCTCTCGGTAGCCACTCAATGGCCATGTCGTGCGGCATGCAATAAGCGCACCGCTCGTTGCAGCGATCCGTCACGGAAATTCGCATGTAGGTTACGATGTGCACGCCTGCGACTACAATACGAGGTGTTCCCGCGCACGGCAAGCCATCCTTCGGCGAGTAAGTCGGTGTTTGGTAAGACGGTGGAACCCACCCCTGTATCCCCTCCGGTGGAGGGGACGCGGCAAGCGGGCGGGTTGACTTTGACGGGGGGACTTATATCCTGCGTGGCATGTGGCGAGGTTTTCTTTCAGCGGCGCTGGCACTGTTGTTGGCCGGGTGCGCGAACGACCCGTATGCACGGCTGGAAGCGCCGACGCCCACGTTGTCGCCCGCGCAGGTTGCCGACTTGCAAAGGCGGGCGAAAACTCCCGAGGAGCTTGGGTTTCAGATGGAAGTCAATGCAACCGCCGCGGGTTTCTCGGGCGTCAATGTAATCAACGCGCGCGAGAATGTGACCGTGCCTCTGGTGGAAATCCCTACGGACAAACCGAGATTGGCAGGAGGAATGTATCGTGCGCCGGTCATTGTCGCTTCGGTGAATGGCACTGCCGGCGTGCGCGTAATGCTCGACAGCGGAAGCAGCATCAACCTGTTCGGTTACACCCTCGCGCACAGTCTCGATATTCCTCTTGTTGCGGGCCTCAAGCCAATCACAGGCTACGGCATCGGTGGTGCGGTGGATAATTACGGGGCGGTCGTGCCCGAGATGCGGATTGGGTCAATCACGTTTCACAAGATGATCGCGATGATTGGCCCAGACGAGCAGGTGCTGAACTTTACGCACGGATTCTGGAGCAGCACGCAGGTCATGATCCTCAGCGTGAACGCGCTGCGCGGCCTGTCGTATCTCACCATCGATAATCTTCGTGGAAACGTCATCCTCGGCGCACGCGATTCATACCTGCCCGATGACACGTTGAAATTCATGACCACCGCGCCGCTACGCTGGATGGGGCGGTTGCCCGCCACGGATATCGCGATCGACGGACATGAAACCCTCTCCTGTATTCTCGATACGGGCGGCGACTACGGGATGTTGTTGCCGCGCGCACACGCTGTTGAATTGGGTTATTGGAATCCCGGTAAAGGTTCGCTCACAATTCCCGGCGGCGTGGGTGGCGCGTCACTGGCAGCAAGTTACGAAATTCGGCAGGCGAAAGTCGGCGGCGCGACGTTTGTGCACATCCCCGGCCGCACAGGGCTTATCGGACCTGAGGTTGGTG
>Ga0206923_1028_pt1 | contig 37858 bp, 39 predicted proteins | sample Alteio_BWOrgHeat_64_FD_152961 | JGI IMG/M metagenome (GOLD analysis project Ga0206923, IMG submission 152961) | Enriched cells from forest soil in Barre Woods Harvard Forest LTER site, Petersham, Massachusetts, United States -... | ecosystem: Environmental > Terrestrial > Soil > Temperate forest >...
CCATTTGCTTTCCCGTGGAAATTTTACAATCGGACGGAAAGAGAGTGTATTTTTTTGTCGTTCAACAGGTGAAGAAGGAAAAAAATTTGTCGAACGGGCAATATTGAGAAGGTGAGTGATCATACGTCCCCTTAAAAGAAATTTTAAGGGGACGAAAATAATCTTGAAAATGATTACCAGCAAGAAATTTTAGAAAAGTTCCATTCTCTGGATTTGCTCTGATTCATTATAGGTGACTTTGAGCGAATAATATTTCTTCTCGCTTAAGGAACTTTCGATCGGAGTGCCGGCGAATTCCCAGAGAAAACCGCTGCTGATATCGAGAAGTCCATGCATGACGGCGCGGGCGATGGAGCCTTTTTCCTTGAGAATTTTATAGGTCTCTACCCATTCTCCGTTTTCGGTCCTTTCGGATGTGACCGGTTCAGCGCCCAACGCGATGAGCTGCGTGCGGGTCCGGCTATTTTGGATCGAATCGATATCGGTACCGGCTCTATTCGAAGCCATAATTACGGAACAAGAAGAGAGAAAAGGAACTAGAATTAATAATAGAATGCATTTTTTCATAATTTCTCCAAGTAATGAGAAATACACTACCAAGTGGATCGGATAAATTAAAGAGCAGATTATTTTTTAGAGACTTTTAGATCGCGAGAACAACGCGGTAGCGGACTGCATTGGCTTTCACTCTTTCGATCCCCTTGTTTACGTCGGACAAGGGCATCTGTTCGATCTTTGGCTTGATTTTATGTCGGGCGGCAAAAAGGAGCATTTCATTCATCATAGAGCGGTTTGCTGTGGAATTGCCCGTGATGTGCCTTTGCAATGAAAGGATGTTCGCGATGTCGATCCGGGCATTTGTCAAAGGCCTCCCTAGAAATGAGAGGGTTCCGTTGGGTTTTAAGAGGGCGAGGATCAGATTCCAATCCAGGTCGGCATCGACGGTCGATAGGATCAAGTCGAATTGCAGGGGAGCCGGCAGTTTGTCGAGCGTGTAGAAATGGTGGGCGCCAAAAGAAAGAGCTTCCGATTTTTTAGAGGGAGAATGGGAAATAGCGGTCACTTCGCATCCAAAGGCTGCTGCAAATTGCAGACCGAGATGCCCCAATCCTCCGATGCCGATGACAGCGATTGAATGAGGCCCTTGAATCCCTTGTTTCCGCAAAGGGGTGTAAACGGTGGCCCCGGCGCAGAGAAGGGGAGCCGCATGTGCGGAGTCGAGAGATTCGGGGATTGGAAACGCAAAGCGGCTGTCTGCGATTACGTGATCGGCAAAACCTCCATGATGGCCATTGCAAGTTGAAGTCTTCTGAGGGCAAGTATTTGTATCTCCTTGCAGACAAGATGGACAATTTAAACAGGCTGAACGGATCCAACTGACTCCGATCCTATTCCCAATTTTTAAATTTTCAGCCGCATCCCCCTTTTTTAGAACAGTTCCTACAATTTCATGGCCTGGAACCAAAGGATAACGGGAGCGTTTCCAATTGTCATCGATGAGATGGATGTCGCTGTGGCATAAGCCGCAATGAGAAATTTTTACAAGTATTTCATGGGGGAAGAGAGGGGGGGCATCAAAAGTAAAAGGACGGAGCGTTTCTCGGGGTGCAAATGCGGCGTATCCGTGGATTTTCATACCGATAGTTTAGCCAGAGTCTTACAAAAAAAGAAAGAGTGTGCTAAGGATAGAAGAAACGGGCGAAGGCCCATGACTTCCAGGATTTGAGGTGTGGATTTATGAGAAAATTAGATATTACTGCTGCGATATTGGTCATTATCGGGGCGCTGAATTGGGGTTTAGTCGGATTGTTCGGCTTTGATGCGATCGATTACGTATTTGGCAGAACCTGGCTTGATAGAGTCCTTTACATCGCTATCGGTTTGGCCGCTCTTTATAAAATAGTGAATTGGCAGACGATTAAACAGCGTTGGAAATAAGCTAATCGTTTCAGCAACTATTTCATACTCAGGGTGATCCATTTTTGGATGGGTTGTCCTGATGCCATTTTCATTGGTGATGGCTTTAATTAAACGCAAAGGCGCTGAGAATTCATCAATTTGAATCTATTCTTATTTACTCTGTGCCTTTGCGTCTTTGCGCCTTTGCGTTGAAAAAGGCCAAATGGGCCATACAGAAGACATACGTTCGAGGAATGTCAGGGGTACGTAGCTTTAATTAAACGCAAAGGCGCTGAGGATTCATCAATTTGAATCTATTCTTATTTACTCTGTGCCTTTGCGCCTTTGCGTTGAAAAAGGCCAAATGGGCCATACAGAAGACATACGTTCGAGGAATGTCAGGGATACGTAGCTTTAATTAAACACAAAGGCGCTGAGAATTCATCAATTTGAATCTATTCTTATTCACTCTGTGCCTTTGCGTCTTTGCGTTGAATAAGGCCAAATGGGCCATACAGAAGACATACGTTCGAGGAATGTCAGGGGTACGTAGCTTTAATTAAACGCAAAGGCGCAAAGACGCAGAGGAAGAGTTTATTAAAGCTAATTTAAACTCAGCGCATTAGGTTTCAGCACAAACCTTTCAGAAAGTTCAGCGGAACGGGCTCTTTCATGGAAACAGTTGCTGGGCGGAAAAGAGGCAGGTTAGACAGCGGTATCCTCTCTATGGTTCTCGTCTGTTTTTTAGGAAGGAAGGCCGGAGAATGAAGATTCAAGCGAGCTGTGTCATTGACTTTTTTGGGGCTGAAGGAAAATGAAATTCCTAATTTAGCTCTGAATTTCGCTTCAAAGACAGAGGTAAAGGCTAAATTGGCTTTTTCCGAATTTGGTTCTATTCTATTCATAAATAATCCTCATTTTAGTTTTAAAAAAAGGTGGAAAAAGGATCTATATCGATTTTAATATCCGCAGAAGGAAAAAGATCCTTAAGATTGGCGAGATGCGGAGAGGTTGAATTGACCTTCATTGTTTTGATTAAAAATTGAAAGCGATAGAGATCCTTGACTTTAAGGTGGCCGGCCGGCGCCACAGGAAGGACCTGTGTCGTCGGCGGGAGAATTTTTTGTAAATGAGCGTGCGCCGCTTCTGCGGTAGACCTGGCTTTGTCGGAGTCTAGATCGGAAATCAGGATTTTGACGAGATGGCAGAATGGGGGGTAGCCGAAAGAGCGCCTTTCCTCGATTTCAGAGGCATAAAAAGCGGGATAGTTCTGAGCCGCGGCTAGAAGGATCGTGGGATGGTCCGGCAAAAATGTTTGAATGATGACTTCTCCTGGAAGCTGGGAGCGTCCTGCCCTGCCAGCGACTTGCGTCAGAATTTGGAATACTTGTTCAGGAGAGCGGAAATCGGGAATAGCGAGCGTCGCATCGGTATTTAACACCCCGACTAATGTGACTGAAGGGAAATGGAATCCTTTGGCAATCATCTGCGTTCCGATCAGCACATCGGCTTTATGGGCGCGGAATTGCTTAAAAAGCTCTTCATGGCTGTTTTTTTTCTTTGTCGTATCCCGATCCATCCGAAGGGTTCGGATCTCGGGAAAAATAGCATGTAAAGTGCGCTCTACGTGCTCTGTGCCGAACCCCTTGAATTCGAGCGATTCGGGGGATTTGCATTGGGGGCACTCGCGCGGAGCGGGGCGTTGAAAATCGCACAAATGGCATTGAAGAACATTGGATGCGCGGTGAAACGTAAGGGCCAGATCGCAATGGGGGCATTTTAGGATATGCCTGCAAGAACCGCATATTTGCATCCGGTGGTAACCTCTACGGTTCAAGAAGAGGAGAACCTGTTCGCCCGCTTTGAATCTTTCTTTGACAGCTTCTAGCAATTCATTGGAAAAATGGGTAAACCCTCCCGCTTTGTCGAATGCTGTTTTCATGTCTACGATTTTGACGCGGGGAAGAGAGGCTTCTGTTGGACGCGTGGTCAAAGTATGAAGGCGGTATTTTCCTATCTCAGCATTGTAGCGCGACTCGATCGAAGGGGTGGCGCTCCCGAGCAAAACAACGCAGTTTTCTAAATGTCCGCGCATCACCGCTGCATCTCTGCCCTGATAGCAGGGAGTTTCGTCATTTTGTTTATAGGAGCTGTCATGCTCTTCATCGACGATGATCAAACCTAAGTTTTTAGCGGGGCAGAAAATCGCTGAACGGGCACCGATCGCGATCATCGCCTCGCCGCTTTTTAAAAGTCCCCATGCGGCGCTCCTCTCTCCCAGGCTGCGCCGATGGTGGAGAATGGCTATTTTTTCAGAAAAACGGGCTCGGAATCGCTCGATCGTTTGGGAAGTGAGAGAGATTTCCGGTACCAGCATGATGGCGCTTTTATTTTGGGAAAGCGCTGTTTGGATCGCTTGCATATAGACTTCTGTTTTGCCGCTCCCTGTCACTCCCTGAATCAGATGAACCGCAAATCGATTTTCGCAGAGGGATTGTTGAATGATTTCTAGACAGGCTTTTTGCTCTCCATTCAGGATTTTAGGTTTCGACAGAAAGAATTCTTCTTCGATCAACAGATCGCCGCTTGAGGCAAGGCTTTGCGAAGAGAGCCATTTTTGATCGATCAGCCGAAGGACAACGGAGCGCGATACTTTAAGATCATCTATTAATTCGGAGAGGAAAATCCCTTTGTTGGAATTCAAAAGCGCTTCGAGTATGGCGGCTTGGGCCGGATGTTTTGTTCTCAGTATCTCGCAAGCCCGCAGCGTATCTGCCCGAGATTTCGCCAATTGCAAGAAAATCTGCGATTTTTGTTTCACCTCGCGCCGAATATTGACGGGGATGAAACATTTCAGGACCCGTTGAAGCGGCGCGCAATAGTATTGGGACATCCATTGCGCCAATTTCCACAGAGGCCCAGAGAGCTCTGCTTCTTCAGATAAAAGGCGCAAAATCGGCTTAACCTGGGAAAATTGCGAATGCTCTTTTATCGCTGCGATCGTTCCTCTTTTCACTCCGTTTTTCAAGGGCACTTCGACCCGCATGCCGATTTGGACGCGGCCTTGCATCTCGAAGGGAATCGCGTAATCCAGCCCTTTGCCTACGTTTTGATCGAGCAGAACCTCTACGAAGACAATTTTTGACATAGAGCTTTCCACAAGGAGCGCTTTAAGAGGGGATCTTTGAGATAAAGAGAAAGATCGGGGAGGAGAAAAAGAGATACGCCGTTTAATGAACGGCTTCCCTGCGTCGGATTTTCTTTATAGGATCCCATCAAACTATTGAGCTGCCAGAGAGTGTAGTCGCAAGCGACTACGATCTTGAGATCGGGCACGGATAAAAACGCATCCCATTGTTTTTCTTTTTCGATCGGTTCGGCGTTGATTACCCGTGCAGATCCGAAAGTGACATCCAGGGCTTTGGCCACTTGTTCGAGCAATGCCCTCTGTTCGGGAGGTTCGTGCAGGGAAAGGATCGAGATCGGGGCCGTTTTGTTTTTTGTTTTCCAACGCTCTGCGATTTTGATCGCGATCGCATCGCTGGGTATGGCATCGATGACGGGGTATCCAGGAAAAGCTTCCAAGAAGCTTTTCCGGACGGACGAAAATGATGAATTATGAATTATGAATGATGACGGTCGGGACGAAGCGTCCCCGCACCCAGGTTCGGGGAATGATGAATTATGAATGATGAATGATGACGGTCGGGACGAAGCGTCCCCGCACCCAGATGGAGAATCAGTATTTTCTTTGTTAACGGATGGTGCAGTTAGAGCAGGTTTTTGGGGGTGAGGGGGCGCCTCGCCCCGACCTTCATAATTCATAATTCTGCATTCATAATTTTTGGGCGCCTCGCCCCGAACTGTCTTTCGGAAGAAATTTGCATCTTCGAAAGAGGCTAAAAGAAAGGCCTCCTCTTCTTCTTGGAGATAGGCCAATGTGTCGCGGATGAGGCTTACTGTCTCTGCAGCGAGGAATGACATGGAGCCTCCCATTCGATTGAATCGATCAGCGGTTCGGCTTTGGCAAAAAAGGTAGAAAACCCGCGACGCGTATATCCTTCGCACATAACTGCGCGAAGCTGCGAATGGCCAGCGGGAAAGAAACGATGGAGAAGATCTTCTATAGTGCGCGGGCCGAGATAAGAATTGAACTCTTGTTTATGTTCGATGAGATAAAGAAGGACGTTCTCATCGGAACGAGCTTCTTGGAGGAAAAGAGTAAGAGCGGAGAAAAAACGGCCGAGTTTAAAATGGAGATCGGAGTAAAGTTCGAGAAGATGGGAAAGGATTTCGTCGAAAGGATGGAAAGCGGGCATTTTTTTCCACCCGATGAAACGGGATTTAATCCGCAAAATAGAGTTTCTCATTTCTTCCAAAATCATTGGGATATCCTGATCTCTGACACTAGAAGCTTGTAGCAAGATTTCGCAATAAAAGCAAAGTTTGTCCAGCACCCCGCCTTTTTGAGAAAATGGATTTTCCAAAGAAAAAAGGAGGAATTTCTCAAGTTCATTGGAAATGGATGCGATTTCTTCTGAGAGATTGGCTCCTTGCAGTTGTTCAGGAGTCAAAATTTGCAAATGGTGGAGCAGCTTAAAAGAGGCGATCACCTCTTGCATAATAAACTGAAGACTTAATGAACGGGCCACCGGCGGTTCAAGATTCGCCGGGAAAATAGGCCAAGGATTTAGACTGCGCATAAAGATCCAAAGACGAAAAGGCTAGCATAAGTCCTTTATTGTGAAAAGAAATATTGAACTCACAATCTCTCTTTGCTCTCGGAAAAAAAGTTTGCGCAGACATTTTTAAATCTTCAGAAATTCTTTGCAAAAAATTCATCAAATAGGGTTAAATCCTGCCTCCTAAAATTAGCAGAGGAAGAATAACCAGATTAAAACCAATTTAGAAATAACCAATTTAAATACAGGAGAGAATATGTCAGACATCAATGCAGTACAAAATCAGACCCCGCTTGCGTTACGCGACTACACACTGATCTTCGATAAGTCGACCTCAATGGGAACCGTCGATATTGCAAATGGTCCAAGCCGTTGGAAAATAGCTGGAGAATTGGCAGAAGGCGTTGGCCGAAAGGTGTGCCCATTGGATCCGGACGGAGTGGATATCCGCCTTTTTTCTACGCCAGATCCCGATCGTCCAGACAAGCACTATTATCCCAATTCGACTGTTGAAAAAATCAAACAAATATTCAGCGAAGTCGAGCCATTCGGCACGACAGGTTTGGCTGAAGTGCTCAAAACAGAATTGGACAGCTTTTTCGTCCAGCGAGATTCTGGCAGGATGAAACTCAATGGAAGAATGATCATTGTCTTTACGGACGGGGATGCTGACAATAAACCAGCCGTTAAAAAGGTGTTGGTAGACGCATCTCACCGCCTCCGCTCGAATGACAAACTGACTCTGGTTATTTTCCCAATCGGATCTGACCCTTCTTTAGCGCAATTTTTGAACGAGCTGGACACCGATCTCGTACAAAAAAATGGGGCTGCCCGCGATTTCGTCGAAATCATGAAGATGAAAGACGTAGAACAGCAAGGTTTAAACCAAGTCTTGATGAACTGTCTTGCAAAGGAACCTCGCACAACTTACTAATGAGTCGCCGGCACGCCGATTCTCCGGCGTGCCAAGAAACTATCCCGCTAAAATTTTAGGTTCAAATATTTTTATCAAATATTCGTTTTTTTAGATTTGATTTTAATCTTGTATTTTCATTATAATGTTAAATGTTTTATAAAAATGGATTTTAATATTTATGGTAGTTTCTCGAGCTTTTAAAAATCAACTCGTTGCCCATTTGTTGAACCCTGTTAATCAGCTTAAAATAGAAATTAATCAGAGGTTAGCGGGCATCGAGGCAGACCTTCACATCAGACCTATAGGCGAGTGTCTTTCGCAAATTCAACAGCTTCCTGCCTTGATCGAAAAATGGAAACAATCAGGGCCTCCACTCAAGGAAATAACTCTCATTGATCAAGAATATAAAAAAATGTCCGCCTTGATCGAGGCTAAATTACCCCGCGTTTCTAAAGTTACTCTAGCTGCGTTCTTCGCTTTAGGTACGATAGCGCTCATTGGTTTGGTCATCTCTATGACACGCAATTAGAGGTGAATTTGGCAACCGATTCAAATATACCCAATTCTCATTGATAGGGAGCATTTTTTTATGTCTATTCCAAGTGAACTTGGTTCACTTCCCCGTAGCCAGCAAGTCATCTCCTTGGAAAAGATAAGAGATTATCATGAGTTAACGAGGCCAGAGAAAAATAAACATATTACTGAAGTTGTCTCAAGAATTATTAAAGCCGCTCCAAAAGGCGATTATAAACCAATGAAATTCATAAGAGAGTATGCTGTAAAAACCGGCTATACAGTGCCGAATTCAACGATAAGATATAGAATCAAAAACATGCAGAAGAAAGGCCTAATACCGGCTTCGGATCTTCAGTCTATTCCGAAAAAGCGAAAAACAGAGGTTGAGGAGATCTCTCTATCTAGACCTGTCTCTCCCCAAATAGAAAGGGTCTTATCAAACTCGCCAAAATTAGATTACACCCTCTTCGAAGAGATCCAGAGCTTAAGCCCCGGGTTTATTCAAGAACCAGATGGGGCCGCGATGGAAGCTCGGCCTCAATCGACACAATCCCAGGGCTTAAAACCTGGGTTCATTCCCTTGGGCATGAAAGGAAATCCGCGGCCTGTAGGAAGACCTCCTAAAAGAAATGCTGTTCAATCGGATTCCTCTTCTTCAAATAGTCAGAAACCAGCTGCTTCTTCTGGAACGGCAGTTGCCGATTCTGCGGAAGTTTCGGGCCTATCTCCTTATTTGATTCCGCTCGCAGTGAGAAAAATAAATAATGCTGCCGGTCAGTCGAATGATCCCATAGCTGCGGATATAAGAGATGAGGCGTGGCTAAAAAAGAAGGCAGAGTATGAAGCGTACTGCCGTGAAAATGATATTGGTTTGTATTTCTTTTCTCAGGATTAATATGTCTTTTCCAACTGTGGGCCTGGGTTCGAACCAGCCTTATCCAAATATGAATCCAGCGGCTATCGAGGAGAGAATAAGAGCTTACAAAAATTTACCAAAATCAGAGAAAAAAAACCATATTGCTGAACTCGTCTCAAGAATTATTGCTGCCGAGCAAAAAGGCGTAATCAGCCGAGCGGCTTTAAGACACGAATATGGGATAGAAACCGGCTATTTGTTGCCAGAAACATCGATAAGAAATAGAATTGCAGCCACGCAAAATAAAGGGTTGTTATCTGCTTCTATGCGTTATCAGATTCAGTTTGATAAGAAAAAAAGAAAACTGGATGAGGCTTCTCCATCTCGACATAACTCTTTAGAAATGGGAAGAGAGTTATCTACATGCAGGGATTGGGTTTTCGTCCCTGGTTTAATGGGAAAACGGGCGCCCACAGATAGGCCGCCTAAAAGACTAGACCCTTCAAGCAAATTAACTGAATCGAGTTTTGAGATTGTAGAGACCGGGGGGAGAGATAAACCTGATAAAAGTGTTTCTTCATTTGAACCCAGTTTTGACCCCTTCCCGAATCTCTTTGTTGAAACTCTGGCGGCTTACAATACAACTTTAGAGAAACTGGATCCTGTAAATCAAGATAGTGAGAATCTAGGGGATTTGGGAGAAAACGACGGAAGTCGATTTAATGATCTTCCCTTTATGCCTTCACCAACAGCTCTAGATTCCGATTCAAATGCTCAAAATTCAGATTTTGTTGATCCTGTAGCTGAAGCGCCTTTTTCATCGGGAACGGCTGCTGCTTCATTGGATGTTTCCAGTATGCCTCCTAGGATCCCCGTGACAGGGAGACAAATCAATAGCTCTGATGAAACCTCCGCGGTTTACGGTACAAGTTCAGAGAAACTAGATGGCACAAGTCCAGAGGCAGAGAATCTTGAGGATTTGGGAGAAAGTGCCGTAAGTCTATTTAACGATCTTCCCTTTATGCCTTCGCCAAAAGCTCAAAATACTGATTCCAATGTGGAAAATGAAGATTTCGGTCTCTTTGAGCCAGTCGCTGAGGCGCCCTCTTCATTGGAACCGTCCGCAGCCGGTTCGCTGGATAGTTCCGGCACAAACGATGAGGCGCGGCTAAAAAAGAAGGCTGAGTATGAAGCCTATTGCCGAGAAAATGGTATTGGATTCATTCCGTCCGATTCTATGGTTCAGAAGGATGTTTCAAGCCAAAGTTCTTCAGTTTCTGGATATCGACGTTTTGGGTCAAACTTCTTTTTTTTTAATATCATTTAATCACCGAACAGGGCTTCCACATATTCTTTGGGCTCGAAGGGGGCGAGGTCTTCGGCTGATTCGCCAGTCCCTACCCAACGGATCGGGATTTTGAGGTTTTTCTGAATCGCAACAGCGATGCCGCCTTTTGCCGAACCGTCTAATTTAGACAGAACGATTCCGGTAATGGGAGTGAATCGATGGAATGTTTGCGCCTGGTCGAGGGCGTTTTGCCCGATCGTCGCATCGACGACGAGAAGGGTTTCATGAGGGGAGTCTGGAATTTGTTTTTGGCAGACTCTCCGCACTTTGGCCAGCTCTTCCATTAAATCGGATTTCGTCTGGAGCCGTCCGGCAGTGTCGATCAAAACGATATCGACGCCTCGCGCTTTCGCTGCAGAGAGAGCGTCGAACGCGACTCCCGCAGGATCTCCTTTATGCTGCGATTTGATGATGTCTACGCCGATTCTTTTAGCCCATGTTTCCAGTTGCTCGACGGCTGCCGCTCGGAATGTATCGCCTGCGGCGATAAGGACATTTTTCCCTTCTTTTCGATAGTAAGAGGCGAGCTTGGCTAGGGAAGTCGTTTTGCCGCTCCCATTGACACCGACAAAAAGGATCACATGAGGGGAGGCAGTTAAAGGGGGGGATGGCGGCAGCGCCAATATCTCAAGCAGTTCTTGTTTGACAAAAGAGAGGATCTGTTCTGTTTCCAAAGTGGGATTTTTCCTGTAGAGGGATCGGACTTTGTTCACCAGATCGGCAGCGGTCGCGGGGCCGAGATCGGCCTCATAAAAAATCTGTTCTAGATGTTCGAAGGCCGAATCGTCGGGCGCTCGCGAAAAAAGAGAGCGGATTTTTTGGGACAGAGCCGACTTGAGCTTCGAGAAGGGAGAGAGGATTTTCTTTAAAAAATTAAACATTCGTTTGAAGAGTGTTGATCTGAAACCCTATTCTATCACATAACTGATTTTAGAGACTGACCACAAACTCGACGAAGCCTTGGTTTGTGGTCAGTCTCTTAGAAAAAAGCAGGATGCTCCAATGAATTTACACGAGTACCAGGCAAAAAAAATTTTGAAAAAATATGGGATACCGATCCCTGAGTTTGGAGTGGCCTCGACGGTCGAAGAGGCCAAAAGGGCGGCGGAGGATCTCCATTTGAGCCAGGCAGTGATTAAGATTCAGGTGCATGCGGGAGGAAGAGGGAAGGCAGGCGGAGTGAAATTCGCGAAGAAGAAAGAAGAGATCTCCCATATAGCCGCAGCCTTGATCGGAATGAAGATGGTCAACGAGCAGACTGGCCCTGAGGGCGTGACGGCAAAAAAAGTCCTCATTTCAAAACCGATCGATATAGCAAAAGAATTTTATATCGGCGCCGTCATCGATCGCGACAGGGCCGTTCCTATCCTTATCGCGTCTCCGGAAGGGGGGATGGAGATCGAAGAGATCGCCCATAAAATGCCTGAAAAAATTTTAAAAATGCCATTTAGCTTCGATGGAAAACTCCGCTCTTACCAATTGGTCCGTTTGGCGAAATTCATGGGATGGAAAGGGGAACTGGCGAAAAAAGGAGCTCAGATCGCGCAAGGCCTTGCAAAATGTTTTGTAGAAACGGACGCGTCTCTTTTAGAAATCAATCCTCTCGTGCAAACCCCGGATGGAGAAATAGTGGCGCTCGATGCGAAATTGAGCATCGACGACAATGCCCTTTTCCGCCAATCGGAAATCCTTTCTTACTATGACCCGACGCAAGTTTCTCCCCAGGAAGCGGCGGCAAAAGAATTCGATCTCGCATACATAGCGATGCATGGCGATATCGGCTGCATGGTCAATGGAGCGGGGCTGGCCATGGCTACCATGGATATCATCCAGCTCTATGGAGGGGCTCCAGCTAATTTTCTCGACGTCGGAGGGGGCGCTTCGAAAGAAAAAGTGGCTGAAGGGTTCCGGATTATCTTAAGCGATCCAAAAGTAAAAGCGGTGCTTGTCAATATTTTCGGCGGGATTATGAACTGCGCAACCCTTGCTGAAGGAGTCATCCACGCGGCGAAAGAATTGCAAATCAAGATTCCAGTGATTGTCCGGATGGAAGGGACGAATGTCGAAGAAGGAAAGCGGCTATTCCGAGAAAGCCATTTAAAAATTACGACTGCGGACGATTTGAAGAATGCGGCGGAATTGGCCGTAGCCGCATCAAAAGTAAAGAGGTAGCAATGGCAATTTTGGTAAATAAAAAGACGAAGGTCATTGTACAGGGAATCACGGGTCAAGCGGGGCGCTTCCATGCTGAGCAATGCAAAGAATACGGCACCGAAATGGTGGGCGGCGTGACTCCGGGGAAGGGGGGGCAGGAGATCCTCGGCCTGCCTGTTTACGATACGGTTTGGGAGGCAAAAAAAGCGGTCGATCCCGATGCGAGCCTGATCTTTGTCCCTGCCCCTTATGCCGCCGACGCGATTTTGGAAGCGGAAGACGCCGCCATTCCGCTGATCGTCTGCATTACGGAAGGAATTCCCGTCCGGGATATGCTCGAAGTGAAGCGGGTCATGAACGCTTCTAAAACCTCTCGTTTGATCGGTCCGAATTGCCCCGGATTGATTACACCTGGCGAATGTAAAATCGGCATCATGCCTGGGTATATCCACAAAAAAGGGAAAATAGGCATAGTTTCCCGATCTGGAACGCTGACTTATGAGGCTGTTTGGCAAACGACGCAACTGGGACTGGGTCAATCGACTTGCGTCGGGATCGGCGGCGATCCGCTGAATGGGACGAACTTCGTCGACGTCTTGAAACTATTTCAAGAAGATCCCCAAACGGAAGCCATCCTTTTGATCGGAGAAATCGGCGGAGATGCTGAAGAACAGGCTGCCGAATGGGTCCAGCGTTTTTGCACGAAACCGGTTGCAGTCTTCATTGCTGGAGCGACCGCGCCTCCAGGCAAAAGAATGGGCCACGCCGGAGCGATTATTTCAGGCGGTAAAGGCACTGCTGCTGAAAAATATGAAGCGTTTAAGAAAGCGGGCGCGGAAATTACGAAAAGCCCTGCAGAAATGGGCCATTCTGTGGCAAAAGCTTTAAAGAGCCAAAGAAAATGATAGAAATTCCCGGGCGCATACCTCTTGCAATCCATCCTTTTTTCTGGATTTTCGCTGCCATGATCGGATGGTTGAACAGCGGGACTCTAATGGGGATGTTTATTTGGGTGGGGATTATCCTGGTCTCTGTTGTTATTCACGAATTCGGACATGCTTTGACAGCCGTCGCCTTTAAACAAAATGCGCGCATCCAGCTCATCGCTTTGGGTGGCGTTACGACTTTCGAAGGTCCAAAACTCAAATTCTGGCAGCAGTTTTTAATCACTTTGAACGGCCCCATTTTCGGTTTCGCCCTCTTTGTCATCGCCACTTTGCTATTGAAATGGAATGTCGCAACCTCTCCTCTGATGATCGGGATTTTGAAAACGACCCAATTGGCCAATCTTTTTTGGACAGTGGTCAATCTTCTTCCGGTATTGCCTTTAGACGGAGGGCAATTGCTCCGTATTTTGCTCGAAGCGAGTTTTGGGGTAAAGGGTTTCAAGGCTTCTTTGATCATAGGAGCTGTGATATCGGTCTTGCTGGCCCTCTATTTTTTTATGGTCCAGGCATTTTTGATTGGCGCTTTTTTCTTTCTTTTTGCATTCCAGAGCTTCGATTCCTGGCGCAAAAGCCGGCATGCTACAATAGGGGACCGCGAAGAGGGCAATAAGCAATTGTTGATGCAAGCCGAGAGTGCAATGCAGCAAGGAAATCGGGAAGAGGCGAAGCGGCTGCTGAATCAAGTGCGCGAAAAAGTGTCCAAAGGGCTTCTGGCTTTTGCAGCTTCTCAATATCTGGCTTTTCTCCTTTCGCAAGAGGGAAAACACCAAGAAGCTTATGAAATGCTCCTTCCGATCAAAAAGCATTTGGCAGACGATTCTCTGTGTCTTTTGCATCAGCTTGCAGAGGAACAGAAAAATTATCCTTTGGTCGTCGAACTCTCCGCCAATTGTTTTCAGGTAGCTCCAAGTCAAGAAATGGCCCTTCGCAATGCCCGCGCTTGCGCTCATCTAAAACAGCCGAAGCCTGCGGGCGGATGGCTACAGACTGCATGGCAATATGGAACATTCGATCTGCAAAAAGCGTTGAATGAAGAGGAATTCCAAGCATTGAAAAACGATCCTGATTTCCGTGAATTTACAGACAAGTTCCAATCATGAAATTGAAAAATTCTCTTTTAATTCTCATTTTTTTGACCGCTTGCGCCAGAACATCGTCAAGCGATGATGAGGAGCCAGCTTTGCATACGCTGAGTCCGACGAAGCAAAAGCAGAAGATCGGATGGTTGGAAAAAAAATTGGAAATCGCCCTGCGGGAAAAGAAAAAAGCGGAAATCGAAGTCGAGCGGCTGAGCAGCGAGATCCACAAAGTGCAGTTGATTTTCATCCGCAAACAATTGGATGAAACTGAAAAACAGATTGCAGAACTTCAGAAATATCCTCATCTGCTAAAAATCGAAATCGGGAATTTATTTATTCAAGAGCGCGAAGCCCTACATCAAATTATCAAAGACGGCCCTTCTCCTTGTGCTTTTGAAGCCCAGGTGGAGCTCGACCGGATCCTCCGGACGATTACCGAGCTTAGCGAAAAACGGGAAGAAAAGCCCCTTTTCGATGCGGCCGTTTTTTAATAATTATTCTAAGTTATTTATAATCAATTTTTTACATTTAATTTAATTTATATTTTATTGTTTTTTAATAATAGTGAAGTTATAATATTATTATTAATTAATAAAAAATGAGCAATCAATGGCCGCTGCAACGCTTTCAAAAGCTGCGTCTTATGAAGATATTTATTTTCCGATCGGCGGACTTGTCGGCGTAAAAAAATTGGAAAAGCAAGCTATTCTTCATTTTTCTTCTTCGGATCACTTATCCTATTTCATCCAAAAGACGGGTGAAGCCTTCTTTAAAAAGAGCAAAGAAGCTGGAAACGACATTTCTGATTTCATGACTATCAGCTTATATCGCGTTTATCCCTGCAATCGACATCCTCACCAGAAGGTGGGATTCAAAAGTAAAATTCTTTTGGCTCCCGCAGCTAAATACCCCTTCTCGGATAATATTTTTGATTGGTTGATGAGTTGGTGGCAAGGAAATGCCCCTTCTAAAACAGGTTTTGGATATAGAAGATTCGAATCAGGGACGCCTACTGTGACGCCCCCTTCTTCGCCTTCAGAAGACCCTAATACCTCTCCAAAGTCTACAGGATCGGATCCCCAAAAGTCGGAAAGCTCACCAATGGATTTCAATGAATCGAAAAGCGCATCTAGCAGCGCATCTTCAACTCCTGCGCAAACAAAGGTTAAAGTACTCCCTTTCACTTCTCCGCACAATATGCCCCCAGCCCCTACGGCGCAGGCGAGTTTAGGCAAAACCTTTTTCGGGGCCAATTGTACTCCGGATCATCGAGGCCTTTGCGGAAAAAGAAAGTTTCAAAAACTTTCAGATACAAGTTCTTAAAGACAGATCCATATTCTTAAGTATCTAGAAATTAATATCTTATATTTTTGTTAAATTAAATATTAAAATTTTAGTTATATTTATACTATTTTTTTTGGTATAATTAATCTTTACAAACTAAAAATAGGTATAAAATGACTTCTGTAACAATAAATGCCCAATCTTCAAATCTTCAGATCCTTGATGATCCTTTGATGACTTTAGATGAATTCGCTCCAATCGCACCTGCAACGATCAGAGAAAGCGGGAGCCATTGTTCATCGTTCCTTCAAGCCATCCAACGAAATTGGGCCAGAGCTAAAAGGCTTTATAATGGCTATGAAAATGTGCGTCAATTTGCCCTAGATCTAAGTTTAGATTTATTGCAAAGCACTGTTAATCAAAGACCAAGAGCCTAAGTTTTGATAAGCTTCTTGTTTTTAGTCGCTTAAGAAATATTAATAAAAACTTAATATATTGTTGGATTTAAATTAAAATTTTTATTATAATTATTATAAGGTTAATAAAACATTAAAAAGGATGAAAATATGACCTCATTAGTAACTGAAAAAAACACAGACTATGTACCTTTGGATTTCGGAGCTAAAAAAACCAGTAAAATATTGTCATTGCCTAATGGTTCAGACGTTTCGGTCCAATCTGAGCCGAACGTACCCCCAGCTCCTAAAGCAGCTACTCTTTGGCAGAGATTTATTGCGTTTATGCAAGGACAATCATTGTAATCAAACTTCAGAAAGCGGGGGAGATTGCCCCCGCTTCTATCTGATTTCTAGTTGATCCGGATCGTATAGTAGCGCTGGAAGTTTTGCTGCCGCACGATGAGGATAATATGTTTCTTATTAGAGGCTTCTTTGAGCGCCTCTTCGAATTCTGATGTGTTTCTCACTGCTTTCTGATTATTCCAATCGACCGCAACGCCTGTGATCAAGTAATTCGGGCGGAGGCCTGTCATAGCCGCAGGAGAGCCTGGCTTCACTTTTGTGATGACGACTCCCGAGGCATCGGCATAGCCGAGTTTGGACGCTATTTCTGGAGTGAGGTTTTCGATATCGAGGCCGATTTTCTGCAGGAATTCCCCAGAAACGACTTCCCCTTCAGTTTGCACGCCAAGGACGAGATTGAGGTTCTGCGGCTTGTTGTTGCGCAAGATACGGAGCTTGATATCCATTCCTGGATTCATCATGCCAATCTCATTGCGGAATTTATTCACATTTTTGACCGGCTTCTCGTTGTACTGAAGGATGATATCTCCCTGTTGGAGGCCCCCTTTGGCTGCGGGAGAATCTTTGACCACTTCGGAAACCAGGATGCCGTCCTGTTTTTCAAGACCCAGGGCGTCGCAGAGATCTTTATCTACAGGCTGCAGGATGATGCCCAGATAGGCCCGTTTAACGGTTCCATTGTCTACGATCTGGTCGATGACGTTTTGGGTCATTTTGCTTGGGATAGCGAGACCAATTCCCATATAGCCTGTCGAGCGGGTGATGATCGCGGTATTGACCCCCACGACTTCTCCTTGGAGATTGAGAAGGGGGCCGCCCGAATTGCCCGGATTGATGGCAGCATCTGTTTGGATGAAGTCCTCGCGGCTGGCAATCCCAAGGTTTTGGCGCCCTTTCCCGCTCACGATGCCTAGCGTCAAAGTGCCCTCGAGGCCAAATGGATTGCCGATGGCGACGACCCATTCCCCGATTTTCAAACTATCGGAATCTCCAAAATTCAAATAGGGGAGATCTTTGGCGTCGATTTTCAAAACCGCTAGATCGGTGCTTGGATCGGTCCCTTTGACCGTTGCAGCAAATTCTCTCCCATCGTTCAGGATGACTGTGATCTCAGAGGCGTCTTTGATGACATGGTTATTTGTGACTATATATCCATCAGGGCTAGTCAGGAATCCCGAACCGCCGGCAGTCTGCTGCTGCTGTTGTTGCGGGGCTTGGGGAATTTGTCCGAATTGCTGGCCGAAAAATCGTTTGAAAATATCGTCGCCGAACATATCGAATGGATTGAGATATTCTTGCTGAGCTGAAGGGATTTGCACTTTGATGAAGACCGTCGCGGGCATGGCCTTGTCGGCAATCATTGTGAATGCTTGAGACGTTTGCTCGAGCAAGTTCGCGCCGGCCACAGCCTTATTCCGCGTATCTACTGCAAAACCAGAAATGGCGAGGCTTAAAGCTCCGATAAAAACAATTAGGGATTTCTTTTGAAACATAATATCCACCTCTTTAAACACTGGAGAGTATATCGCTTCCGATTCTAAATCTCAATATCCCCTGAACCTATCCCACTAAAATTTTTCGTCGAGTTTTTGGATTATTTTGGCCGCTTTTCGACTTCAAACTTGGGGGGCTATATACAACTGTCGATATTGCCCCCCACGATTTGAATCGAAAATCGGCTCAAAAGAACCGAAAAATCGACTGAAACTTTTTAGTTGGATAGGTTTCTATTCAACAATGGGTATGACAGTCAAAGGGGTCTTAAGTTGCTTCGCTTCCTTTTTCAGAAGATCTTGACCCAGGAATGTCACCAAGACTCCTTTCTCCATCGAAAGGCTGTTTCGGACAGCGTCTGAAATTTCCTGTTTGGTTGCCGAGAGGATCCGATTGCGGAACGCTTCCCGCAGCTTAAGGGTTCGGCCAGCCCGTTTCCATGAATAGGCGACGATCGCTCGGTTCCCTGGCGGCACTGGGGCATCGAGGGTTTGGATAGCGCCGAGTTTGGCCTCTTCGAGCTCTCGTTCGTTGAAGGCGCCAGAACCGATCTTATCTAAAGCTTTTTCAAAAGCTGCGACTGTTTTGACGAGCTGGGGGTCTCGCGAAGAGAGAAAATGGAAATTTCCCGTGCTGGGGCTGTAATTGGCCCCGCTGCCGTAAGCGCCCCCTTTTTCCCGGATTTCTGGATGGAGGATCAAGTTTTCGAACAGCTCCGTGGAAAGGAGGAGAAGGGGAGATTCTGGATCGCGGTAAGAATGGGTCCTCATTCCAAAGGCGGTAAACGCGACAGGGGAGGCAACCACTCTAGCTTGAGGAACGATTTTCGGCAGAGTATATTTGCCCTTCCACGGTGAAAAAGAACGGGCGGGGAGTTGATGCGCCAGTTTATGGAAGTCTTGTTTTTTCAAAACATCAAAATAGCTGTCATCGCAAGAGAGGACCAGATGAGGTCTTTGCAGCCCTAGAATCCGTTTTTGGATCCGCTGCAAATCCTGGATGAAGGGTTCATCGAATTTTTTAGCCCAATTGAGAACGGCCCGGTAATAAGGAATGCCGTACCATTGATCAAAAACCAATGAGGCGGAAGAAAAGCCGCTTAATGCGGTTTGAATGGCGTAGCTGAGGGAATTCCGCGTCAATCGATTTTGCAATGCGGTTGCATGTTGGAGGAGCCATTCTTTAATTCTCGCCCGGTCCGTAAAATCGGCGCTATTGATAAAATCAGCGAAAAGATTGAATAGCTTTTCACTGTTGCGATAGAGGGCTTTGCCCCTGAGAGAAAAAGTGGGGCTGCAGACATCCGGGTCTTTATGGGTCACATGCAAAGAGAGAGAAGCATCGACACCGCCAGTAAACGCTTGCTGATAGGCGAGATTGGCTGCGTAATCGCGGCCTCCGCATCCGAGTTCGGTCAGCAGACGGGTAAAAAGCGCGAGAAGAGGAAGGTCTTCAATTGGCAAATCGGGGAGATCGAAAACCAGGTCAGCATAGAGGATCTGATTCGTGAAACAACCATGATGGAAAACCTGCATGGGACCTGCGGCTATTTCCTTTAGGGGAAAATCGCGCGCATGAGGCGGTACATCTTTGAGCGTCACTTTGGGCAGGCAGTCGAGCGATTGGTTTTCGACCGCTTCTTGATAGGCGGCCAATTCTTGAGATTGAGCCGCGATTTGCCTCTCTTGTTCTTCCGTTAAATGTGCTCTGATTTCCGCAAGCCGCTTTTGTTCGATGTCCAATTCTTCTTTTTCCAATTTGGGATCGGGCTTCAAAATCACTTGGACGAAGTGGGGATTTCCGATGATGTATTTGCGCAAAAGCGATGGAAGATAATCGGGATCTTTCAGCCGATCTCTCAATTCGGCGAAAAGGCTATGGATCAAGAGGCCGTTTTCCGGATCGCTCCCATGCTGTTTGATGAGCGCGGCCCGCATAAAGAGCGTCAATCCGAATGGGATTCCCTCAGCGCCAATTTCAGTCCTCTGAAATTCGAGCTGATGCAATGAAGCTTCTATTTCTTCCGAAGGAATCGGTTTAGATGCGAATTCTTCTAAAGTGTCAAAAAGCACTTTTTTCAGGGCATCGGCATCGCGCGCATCGCACCCTTTGCATACGATCGCCAATGGAATTTCGCTCATCTCCGGATCGATCGAGGATTCGACCTGCGTGCATAGACCCGATTTTAAGAGGGCCATCACTAAAGGGGAGGCGTCCGTATCGGTCAATAAACTTTCTAAAAGCGATAGAGCGAGAATTTCTCTTTGTTCTGAAACGGGAACGGTCAGCCACGCAAAAGCGATCTGGGTTTTTTTCTCTAACGATTCACTTTCAGCAATCGGATACCGCTCTTCGGCGATGACAGGCACAGTGAAACGGCTTTGCAAAGGCAAGGGGGGTAGAGAAGATGTTTTTTTGACATTTTTCAGGGAGCGCTTCTCGATATAGTCGAGATGGGTTGCGAGAGGGATATTGCCGTAAAAAAAGAAAAGGCAGCGGGAGGGATGGTAAAAATCGCGGTGGAATTCGAGCAGTTCTTCGTATGTTAAAGAGGGGATTTCTTTCGGATCTCCTCCCGAGTTGTGCGAATAAGGGAGATCGGGCGTCAAATACTTGGCAAGGGCTTGGTTGAGCCGCGAATCGGCAGAGTTCATCGCCCCTTTCATTTCATTATAGACAACGCCTTGGAATTGGAGGGGCCCTTTCCTATTTTTCGGGTCTATAAATTCAAGCCGGTGGCCTTCTTGCAAAAAGCTCACCTTTTTTAATTCCGGATGGAAGACCGCATCTAAGTAGACATCGAGAAGGTTGTAGAAATCTTTTTCCACCTGGGAACTTGCGGGATAACAGGTAAAATCCTGGCCTGTAAGAGCGTTCATGAATGTGTTCAGGCTTCTTCGGGTCATTGCGAAGAAAGGATCTTTCACAGGAAATTTCTTAGATCCGCAAAGGACCGTGTGTTCCAAAATATGGGCGACCCCATTCGAACTATAAGGCAAAGTCTGAAATGAGAGGCAAAAGAGGTTTTCAGGATCGCTGTTCGCGATATGCAGGACCCTCGCCCCCGTCGGCTGATGGGTCAGTTCTATGAGCGAGCTCTGCAATTCGTTGAGAGGCAGGGACCTCGTGATTTGGAAATCTTTATAAGTTTGTCCAACTTGTTCCAAAGGTTTGAACGATTGCGGCATAGCTTTCCTCTTAAACCACTCGAGTTTAATGGATGGCTGGTTTTTGGGATAGAAAATCTAAATTATTGATAAACAGATAATTATCCTACATTTTTAGAAATTATGTAAATAGTTTTAATTTTAATAATGATATAATTAATAAAAATAGAGGATTTGTTTATGGCTGTTTCAAGCACGCAAGTTTCTAATAATCTGGATCAAATTAACGATTTTTTAAGATCCATCGTTGGACAAAATGCGCCGCAAGTTGAAATCGAAAAAAAACAGATGGAGAAATTCCTACAATTTCTACTCATCGGCGATTCAATCGATAAAGTAGTGTTTGAACCACAGCCTTCGCAAACATTGCTAGCTATCCTTCTCCTCGATCTGATTGGAATTTACGGCGGGGATGGGAAATCGGATGAGAGATTAGATCCCATTATAAAGCAGTTTTTCAGTTGGGCCGAGTCCAATCAAAACAATTGGAAACAGAGCGAATGGGCCAGAATTGAAAATCTTTTAAAATTGATGAAAGAGAAACAACCCTCAATTGCTGAGAGCTTGTGAAAAATGGGGGCTCCCCCATTTTTTCACAAGCTGAAGGCTTAAACCATGTTTTGAGCGTCTCTCAAGGATCTTTCTTGAATCGCATCATTTTTTCTTAATCTGGCGGCATTGACTGCATTATGGAATGCAGATGTTAGGGTGGATTTTATTTGGGGCGCACGATTCCAAAGCGAACGGCCGATGGCTGACAAAACTCCCGAAGATGCGCTAAGAATGGCGATTCCCATATCCTGAATATCTGCATTGTAAGTGACAACACCCATTATTGCGGTTCCTGCCAGGAGTTTCAGAGTTCCTTCTTTGTATTCGCGACGGCCAAAATTTGAAAGTCCTGAAGAGATCAATCCTCCTGACAGAATCATAGCGGCTGGAAGATAAGCCATCAATTGGGCCTGGGTATCGCTGATTTTTCCATTCCCGTAATTCCATTTCTCCTTAGAATCAATAGCTCTATTTAAACTCCAAGTAAGATCGGAGATAATCACTAAAGACGCTGGAGCTAATTGAGCGAAGCCTCGTGCAAGATGTCCTTCTCCGATATCTCTTGCTCCATTCGCTGAAATTCCTGAAACACCGAATACGGCTGCTGCTCCTGCTATGTTGATTGTCATAAAAATCCTTTGTTTGTTATATTAAAAAAGTATTAATTTATATAAATATAATTGTATTATTTTACGTTAACAGATCATTTATTAATATAAAAATTATCTATTAAATAATTTTTATATTAATAAATATTGCATATAAAATTTAAGTTGATAAGTCGGGCTAGATCAAGAACCGATCCCTCGCAAGAATTTCGACGAATCGGATCGATTTGCCTATTGGTATTCTCGGTGGGCCATCCGCATGCATTCGCGGGCCATGTAATTGCATTCGCCGATAAGAAGAAGCAAATGATTTTTTTCTCGGGCGAAGATTTCCGGTCTCATTTTCCGCTTTGAGTCGTTTAGGAGCTTAGCCAGCGCTTTTTGGCACCGTTTTTGCAAGTTCTTATAGGCTTCCCACTGGGCTCTTTTATTGATCTCCGCAGCTTTCATGGAGAGGGATTTGGTTCTTTTTGGGCTGCTTCGCTTCATTTTCTTGGAAGCGCTTTTTCTTTTGTGAGACTTCATTTTATGAGTTTTTCTTTTATGCGTTTTCATTTTGTGCGATTTTCTTCTGCGGGTTTTTCTCGTGGCCATGGGATAGCTCCTAACACTTTATCTGCCTATATTTGATTATATAATATTGTTTTAATTTATTGTCTGGAAAAATCGATAATTAAAGATGAAAGAGTGGGTGCAAATTAATACATAGTGATTTAGGAATTTTTATCTTGGATTTCCCGGCTGATTTTTTCTTCGTTTTTCAAGATTTCCATGAGTTGATCATGCGTTTTTGAGATCCTCTCTTTGAGGTGTTGGATTTGCTTCTGGGTTTGAAGGTAGACAGCGTGTTCTTTGGTGCCGGAAGAGGGGGGCTTTTTTGGCAGTTTCCCTAGTAGAATGCCCAATTCATGGCGCTCATCCGCCAGTTCCTTTTTCGCGGAAAGTCCTTGATCGTGAAGGGAATTAAACGTTTTATCGGCAGGGTGGGGGATGATTTCTTCTAATCTTTCTATCGGTTCCGGAAATTCTGGGTTTTCTTCTTTTGCCATGGCCGACCTTCTGTTTTTTCTACAAAAGCCAACCTAGCAAAAGGGCGATAAATTAAAAAGATGATTCGCCTTCGGTCAATTTTTGGATCAGAAGAGTTTCCCGGGTTTTTAATTCATCCATTTCGATTTGATCCATTTGAAGCTGGGCAACCATCATACTATATTGCGGATCGCTCGCTGGCAAGTCGTTGATGAACTCTTTCATCATCTGCACTCTTTTCTGTAGAAGGACTTGTTCGGTCTGATTGACATCCAATTCTTTCTGCATCAGAGTTTTGCTCGTATGCACATCCTGGACATAAGCTTGTTGAATGGCTGGATTATTGAAATTAGGAGTGGTTTCTTTTTTGAAAAAATGCTGCATAGCAATATTGGGTTGTACAACTTAATTATATAATTAAATTTAAAATTATTATATATCTATAAAATAATAATTTTAATCTTGTGAGTGTCAGTGGGTTATAAAAAAAATATCTGTTCGAAAAGATTTTTTTAACGTAGGATCTTGGTCAGTCTCTCTCGCGTAAACGTAAAATGGAGGTGATATGCGAAAGTTTCTTATGTCTTTGATGATCGTGATGGGGTGCTTTGCTTCTTCTGCTGTATTTGCTCAAGAGGAGACTGTTGCTATTGCAGGTGCGGACGAATCCCAAGTCAATACAGATGAAGTGGCTATAGAAGTTTCTGAATCGAACAGCCACAACGGATGCGGCTGCGGCAAAGGTAAACCGAAATAGTTTTATTTACCCTCCTCCTGATTTGGAGGAGGGGCTTGCTTGCGATTAATGCCAAGTGAGATTCGAAGCGGATTGATATTCAGTCACTCTCGTTTCGAAGAAGTTTTTCTCCTTGCCGAGATCGATCGTTTCACTGATCCATGGGAATGGATTTTTCGAGCGATAGAGAGCCTTTAGGCCGATCCTTTCCAAACGCCTGTCTGCAATATGCTGCACATAATCTCGGAACATGGGGGCTGTTAAGCCTAAGATGCCTCGCGGCAGACAATCGGCCGCGTATTGCACTTCGAGTTCTACAGCTTGTTTGATCTTATCGATGATGTGGGCTTGGAATTCAGGCGTCCAAAGATGGGGGTTTTCCTCTTTGATCCCATTGATCAGATCGATACCGAAATTCAGGTGGACCGTCTCATCGCGCAAAATATACTGGAATTGCTCCCCTATCCCCACCATTTTATTATGGCGGAGGAAAGAGAGGATCATGGCAAATCCGCTATAGAAGAAGATCCCCTCCATGATGATATAGAAGCCGATCAAGTTTTCCAGGAATTTTTGGGCGCCTTCCGGCGTCGTTGTCGTAAAATTGGGATTGAGGATGTCCTGGGTGAGCTCCATCTCGAATTTGTCTTTGTTATGGATGGAGTTGACCTCATTGTACATATTGAACACTTCGCCGTGGTCGAGAGTGAGCGATTCGACGATGTAGAGGAAGGCGTGGGTGTGGAGAGCTTCTTCGAATCCTTGGCGGAGCAAATATTGCCTGGCCTCTGGATTGGTCACATGGCGAAAGATCGCCAATACGATATTATTGCCCACCAAGCTCTCGGCAGTTGAGAAAAAGCCGAGGTTCCTCATGATGACGCGCCTCTCGTCATCGCTGAGCTTATCCGACTTCCAAATCTCGATATCCTTGCCCATCGGCACTTCATTGGGCATCCAATGGTTTGCACAGCCGTTCAAATAATGTTCCCAAGCCCACTTATACTTAAGGGGCATCAATTGGTTCACATCGACAGCATGGCAGTTGATCAGCCGCTTCTCCGCGACATTGACTCTTTTTTCGACGGCACGAGCATCTTTTGTCTTCGCCATAAATCCCTTCATTTGTTCATTAATTCGTTCTTTTCACCACAGAGGCTTAGCCTTCGGGGAAGCCCCAGCACCCCCAATATTTCACCACAGAGCTCACAGAGCTGCGGAAACATTTAAAACATCCGGGGAATGTTTTAAATGCGGAGCAGGAGGCGGGGAAGCCCCGCACCCCAAAGGCTTCTCAGTGATTACTGGCAGCTTTCGCAGCCCTCTCCTAAATTGCACGCTTTCGGCACTTCCTCTTGGCGGTCGACGGCAATATTGCTCGAGGCCGATTTATTTTTCATCCAACGGGGCTGCAGGCCGCGCTTGTTGATGTCGATCGACGATTTTTCGATCTGCGTCGCAGCCAGTGCGCGGAGATAATAGTGCGTTTTAAGGCCTTTTTCCCAACCGAGCATATACATTTGATGGAGTTTTTTGCCGCTCGGTTCAGCGAGATAGAGGTTGAGCGATTGGCCCATGTCGAGCCATTTTTGGCGGCGCGCTCCGCATTCGATGATCCATTCTGGCTCTATTTCGAAGGCGGTGAGGAAGAGGTTTTTGATTTCCAACGGGATCCGTTCGATTTCGCGGATCGATCCGTCGAAATATTTCAGGTCGTCGATCATCTCCTCATCCCATAGATTCAGGGATTTGAGTTTTTCCGCAAGATGGGGATTGATGATCGTGAATTCGCCGGAAAGATTCGATTTGACGAACAGATGTTTGTAGATCGGTTCATTGGATGGGATCACGCCGGAAATGTTGGCGATGGTCGCTGTAGGAGCGATGGCCATCGTATTGGAGTTTCTCATGCCATGTTTTTTGACAGCGGCCCGTACTGGCGCCCAGTTCATCGAAGCGCTGCGGTCGATATCGACTTTGACCCCCCTCTCTTTTTCCAGAAGGTCGATCGTGTCGATCGGAAGAAGTCCGCGGTCCCATTTCGACCCTTTATAGGAAGAATAGGTCCCTCTTTCCTGAGCCAGTTCAGTAGACGCTAATATGGCATAGTAAGAGATCATCTCCATGCTCTTGTCGGCAAATTCGACCGCCGCATGGCTCGCATAGCTGACATTCAGCATAAAGAGCGCATCTTGGAATCCCATGAAACCAAGTCCGATGGGACGGTGGCGCAAGTTCGAGTTCTTCGCTTCGACTGTAGGATAGAAATTGATATCGATTACGTTGTCGAGCATGCGGACCGCAGTGCGGACCGTCGCGGCAAGCCTTTTTTCATCGAGTCCCTTCTCGCCAATATGTTTGGCGAGGTTGATCGAACCGAGGTTGCAGACGGCTGTCTCATCTTCAGAGGAATTGAGCAGGATTTCCGTACAAAGATTCGAAGAATGGACGACTCCCACGTGGTCTTGTGGAGAGCGGATATTCGATGGATCTTTAAAAGTAATCCAGGGATGTCCCGTTTCGAACAACATGCTGAGCATTTTGCGCCACAGTTGCACCGCTTCGACTTTTTTATGGAGCTTAAGCTTCCCTTCCTCGACTTTTTTCTCATATTCAGTATACCGCTTTTCGAAAGCGCTGCCGTAGAGATCGTGAAGATCTGGAACATCGCTGGGACTGAAAAGGGTCCAATTTCCGTTTTCCCTTACGCGCTTCATAAAGAGGTCGGGGATCCAGTTGGCCGTATTCATATCATGAGTGCGGCGCCGCTCATCGCCTGTGTTTTTGCGCAATTCGAGGAAATCCTCGATGTCGAGATGCCATGTTTCCAAATAAGCGCACATCGCTCCCTTACGTTTTCCGCCTTGATTGACTGCTACTGCCGTGTCGTTGGCCACTTTGAGGAAGGGAATGACGCCTTGCGATGATCCATTGGTCCCTTTGATGCGGGAGCCGGTGGCCCGGACGTAAGTCCAGTCGTTGCCGATGCCTCCAGCCCATTTGGAGAGCTGGGCGTCGTCGGCGATCACTTTGAAGATGTGGTGCAGATCGTCCTTGACGGTGGAGAGATAGCAGGAGCTGAGCTGCGAATGGGGGGTTCCGGAATTGAAGAGAGTCGGGGTTGCGGAGGTGAAATAAAACTGGGAAAGGAGATTGTAGAATTCGATCGCCCGTTTGTTCTTCTGTTCCCCTTCATTGAGGGAAAGGCCCATAGCGACCCGCATCCAGAAGATCTGGGGCGTTTCCATCCGCCTTTGATCATTGTGGATGAAATAGCGGTCGTATAGGGTTTGGAGACCGAGGTAGGAAAAAAGATCGTCTCTGGATAGATCGAGGGCGGCGGAGAGTTCGTCGAGGTCGAAATCGAGCAATTTGGGAGATACCCTCTCTAAAGAAATTCCTTCCTTAATGTACTTTTTGAAATATTGGCGATGGGATTTAGGCAAAGTGGAATCGGAAGCGGGCAGCCCCATCGCTTCGCGGTATAAAACATCGAGGAGAAGACGCGCTGCTACTTGCGAATAAACGGGCTCTTTTTCGATTTTCGATTTGGCTGCGAAAATATTGGCTAAATCGACCTCTTCTTCTTTCATGCCGATATAATATTGGGAAATCGCAGTCTCGAGGAGTTCGCTCAAAGAGACCTGTTTTTCCAGGCCTCGGCTGGCAAAAGAGAGTTTGCTTCGGATCATGTTTTCAGTGAGGATCATTTTTCCGCTGTCGGCGGTGGAAATCTCAAATTGGCGCACAGGAGTATTCTCATCGATCGGGGAAGAGAGGTTCTCTTCTCTTTCTACTTTGACGGCGCGGTACAATATATAATTTTTCGCCACATCGAAATATTTTTCGCTCATCAATTCCCGCTCGATCCGATCTTCGATCATATCGATGTAGAGCAGATCCCCTTTTGCGGCCAGTTCGGACATCTCTCCTACAATTTTCTGCGTCAGAAGATTGACCGCAGCGACGATTTCATCGGTCGTCTGCTCTTCGATTTTGCGCGCTCGGCGGAATGCCTTTTCGATAGAAGATGCGATCCTCATTGGATTGAAGCGGGCGGGCGTCGTTTTGTCGCGGCGGTAGATCTTGAGATTGAGAGGAGAGCCTTCTCTTTTCGCTTTCCGGCTATCGCGATAAATGATGTAATCGCGGGCTACATCGTGATGGCTGTTTTTCATGAGGGTGACCTCTACGACGTCTTGGATCCCTTCTACAGTGAGGCAGGCCCCTTTCGACGCGAGATTAAGCACTTGTTTTACAACGAGATCGGTGATTTGGCTTACGGTCTGCTGCAATTCCGTATCGATGGCCGCAGGCGCCGGAATTTTTTTTGTATCGCGGAAAGCGGCTTCGATCGCATGCAGGATCCGGTCGCGCCGAAAGGGGACAAGAGTTCCGTTGCGTTTGACGACAGTGTATTGCGTATCTTTCGGAGATGCGCCTTTTTTTGCGCCGCCCGATTTGGCTGGCGCTGTCTCTTCGAGGAATGAAGCCGTTGCATCGTGGCCTGTTTGTCTTTTCATAAGTCGCCCCTTAATATATCTTTTGATAACTTTCGTTAACTAATCCGCTCAAAAATGCAAAAAAACCCTTTTTTGGGGCTTTTTTTTATTTTTAGTAAGTTTTGGTTTTTTGGCCGTCTCTACCAGATCTAGTAGATCATCGGGCCTTATGCACACTATATATTGTAGTTTGTAGTTTCAAGTCCAGTAAAAAATTAGATTGTTTTTTGCTTCCTCAAAATGAAGAAGATGGACGCTCTTTTTTGTCTTTCGCCGGCGCCGTTTCTTTGATATGATGAGGTTATGAAAAGAGTTTATTTGGTTCCGAATATCATCACCGCGTTCAGCCTTGCGTGCGGACTTTTTGTCATATTCAAAATCAATATGCTTGAACCCGGAAGCGGCGACTACGACGTGGTGCAGAAGTCGGTTTTTCTGCTTTTGATTGCGGCTTTCGCCGATTTCATCGACGGAGCTTTGGCCCGTGCGATCCATGCAGAAAGTGAATTTGGGTTTGTGTTCGATTCTTTGGCAGACGCTGTTTCATTCGGCGTTGCCCCCTCCGTCCTTCTTTTAAAAACCCTTTCATTGGAACAAGGGACGGTCCTTTCTTTCTTTTGCGCGACAGGAGCCATGGTTTATTCCCTTTGCGGGGTCCTCCGCTTGGTGCGGTTCAATGTTAAAACGACCGAGGCGAAGGGAAATGCCGAACTGCAGGCGGCCCAAAAACATCATTTCACCGGATTGCCGATCCCTGCTGCGGCCGCGGCAGCGGTATCCCTCAATCTCTTTTTTCTTTCCCCCTTCGTCCAGCAATGGATCCACATTTCCACAGAAGCGCGGGCGATCGGGCTCGCTTCCGTGATGATTTTATTGGGTTATTTGATGGTGTGCCGTTTGAAATTCCCCAGCCTGAAGGTCCTCCATTTCCGCATCCCTTCATTCCATCTCGCCTTTTTGACGGTCGTGACAGCCGTATTCGTCCTTTACGGGATCCTCTATTTCTTCGCAGAAATCCTGGCCCTGATCGCTTGGAGCTACATTGTCCTGGCTCTCATCCTTTCGATCATTCGGTTGATCGCCGGAAAAAAATCAAAAACGCTCGAAGAGTTCGAACCCGAACCCGACGACTTCGATAACAATTAAAAAATTCCGAAAACGCGATACACAAATGAATTCAAAATTTAGGATTTTGGCAAGGAAGCCGCGCCAATTTTTGCATCTGGATCGAGCGACCATTGCCAAGGGGCAAGGCGCGAGTGAAGATCAAAAATTTGCTGCGAAGCTGACGCAGTCAAAACCAAGTTTTGAATTCATTTGTGTATATACAAATAGGTAATTCTCATGGCCGTTCTCGCAAATTGGGTAGAATTTATGAAATCTTTCAGGGCTCCGGTAGACCAGAAAGCCGCTCAATTGCGCACAAGCGAAAGCACTATACATAAGACGAATAAGAAATTAAGGGATCTGATTTCTCAATTCAACCAATTGGAACAATTTACAGAAACTTACAAACGATGTCGATTGCGGGACGATCGATCAAGCAGAGGTGAAATAGGCCCTTCGGATTTAATCGAATCAGAGGAGCCTTCCGATGATGAACTCATCCATTTAGCCGCAAAATCCTACAGGGCCGCGGCTCTTATTTCTCAGCGAATCATGGATTTACCTGTAGAAGAGCACATAGTGAGGCGGATCAAGAAAAAATCCCGCGTTATGCCCTATCAACATCAAGCTCAAAATCAATTTCAAGCTCAAAAAAAACGAAACCCTTTTGTCAGGGAAAGCCCGGCTGATCTTCCTCATCTATCGCTCCTCGAATCGGAAGCTCAAACTGAGAAATCGGAAGAGATGAAAATGAATGAACTAACTTTTAGTATGGAAAGAACTCAAATTCGATCCACTACTGATTAAAAATCCCTTGCCCTATTTGCTATTGAAGTTTTGTACCTGTTAAGAGTAAGCCCTGTGAATCGAAAACTCTTTTTGCTCTTTCGACCAGGTCATTGAAATCACCCTTGATTTCATTATGTAATCGGTTCCATACCCCCATATCGGTGGCATTTTCAGGTTTGCATTCTTGAAATTGCTTAATTTTTTCAGCCAATGAGGAACAAAGTGTCATTACATTCATGTAAAAGGCGGCGTTAGCCTTTTTTTTATCCAATTCTTCTGTAATATCGGATTGTTGCCATTTGTTTAAAACCAATTGAGATGTATTGTTTGCAGAATCAATAAATTTTTGCATTGGAGCGGATAATTGTTGTGCATAGGCGACAATTTCGGCTTGGGTGAGCGGCTTAGGGGATTGCGCTGCTGCGGCAGCCATTTGGAACTCCTGGTTATTATTTAGACATAAATGATCGCTCTAGTAGCATTTTTTTGCATTATGAACTTATTGTGGACGATTTGTTCTTGAAAATAGCGCTTCAGATATGATGATCTTAAAAATGGTGACGATCTCAGGGATATTTTTATGGTTTTGACGGTTCTTGCATTTTTGGGTTTATTGGTTGGATTTATCGGTATCTGGATGTGGATGCAAAAGCGGGCTGAATCGATGCAAAAGCATCTTCATGAGTCGTTCAAAGCCCTCTCTTTTGACGTGTTGGAAAAAAGCGGGCGCACCTTTTTGGATTTGGCGAAAACTTCGCTCGAGAAGTATCAAGACGGGGCTAAGGCGGATTTAGAAGGGAGGCAAAAAGCGATCGATGCTTCTCTCATTCCTTTAAAAGAGACGATGAAGCAGCTCGAAGCACAGCAAAGGGAATTGGAAAAGAAGCGGGAGGGAGCTTATGCCGCTCTCTCAAAACAGCTCGAAGGGATGGTCGATTCGGAGAAAGAATTGCGCAAGGAAACCGCCCATTTGGTACAAGCGCTCCGTTCGCCGCAAATCCGAGGCTCTTGGGGGCAAGTCCATTTGCGCAGAGTCGTCGAATTGGCCGGAATGATCAATAATTGCGATTTTTACGAACAACCCACGCTTGAAGCCGATGGCAGAATCTTGCGCCCCGATTTAGTGGTGAAGCTTCCGGGCCAAAGGCAAATCGCTGTCGATGCGAAAACTCCTTTGGAGGCCTATCTCGACGCCTCTGATGCAGGGGATGATTTGCTCAGAAAGAAAAAGCTGATGGACCATGCCGCATCCCTTCGCAAGCACATGAAGGACCTTTCCAATAAGGAATATTGGAAACAATTCGATCCAGCGCCTGAATATGTGATCCTGTTTCTCCCAGCCGAAGCATTCTTTAGCGCGGCGTTGCAAGCCGATCCCTCTCTCATCGAAGTAGGGGCCGATCAGAATATTATCGTCGCAACACCCACGACGCTCATCGCGATTTTACGCGCGGTGGCCCATGGATGGAAGCAAGAAAGCCTCTCTAAAGCTTCGAGAGAGATCGCAAGACTTGGACAGGAGCTTTATGAACGGATCGGGATCGTCTGCGATCATTGGAACAAGGTAGGCAAAAATCTCAATTCTGCAACAGAGGCGTATAACTCTGCTTTAGCTTCGATGGAAACGAGGGTTTTCTCTACCGCCCGCAAACTCAAAGAAAGCGGATCGCTTCTTAAAGATCTTCCTGAAGCTCAACCGGTGGAGAGGATTGCCCGTTCTCTTGAAATTCCCCAATAAATAGGCTGGCCCACGCTGCGATGCCGAAAGCCATGATGATCAGGCCCGCCACCCGATTGACGAGACCCATCGTTTGTCCGCTCAATTTATTTCTGAATAAAAGCGCTCCTTCAGTCAATATAGCCCACCACAGCGAAGCGCCTACAAAAATCCCTAAGATAAGAAGAAAAGCATTAAAATGATTTCCTTTCGTATCCGCCATCCCGAATCCTGCGAAAATGCCGAAATAGGTAAGGAAGGTCAAAGGATTGGTCATCGTTAAAAAAAAAGTCGAGATGAAATCGCTGAACAGGGTCGTGTGCATGACAGCCGTTTTCTTTTCGTCTGTTTTGGGCGTCAGGAAGATTTTAACACCTAAATAAAAAAGAAACGCTCCTCCCATCAAACGGAGCCAAAATTGCCCAGCTAAAAGCCACTTCATGACTAAAGAAAGTCCGAAAATGGCGACGATTCCATAGACCATATCGGCGAGGATCGCGCCGAGTCCCGAACTGAGGCCGGATCGTCTGCCGTATTGCAAGGTTCTTCTTATGCAAAGGATCCCAATCGGTCCAGCGGGAGTGGAAAAACCTAAGATAGCTCCTTTGAGCAGGTAATGCAGGTCCATAATGAAACCATATGCTAGACGTTCTTTTTGGTCTATTTTTGGTCTTTAATAAAATGAGAAGAAATGCAATGCTTCCAATAAAAAGAACCTGTAAAGGAGGTCTTATGTGTAAATTTATCTCACTGCCCTTAACTATTTCCCGTTCTCTTCATACTTCCCTCCAACAACAATCCCTCCAAAATAATAAATCTCAAAATTAATTCTTCCTTGATTCTGTTTTTGCGGCTTTAAAAAGCTTTTTTACTTTATATTTTTCTGAGGATTTATGTTTTTTGAAGGAATTATTACAACTGTTTCCGATTATTTGCTTTATGTTTCTTGTTTATTCATTTTGGCTGGAAGTGTGTTTTTATCTTGGAAGACTCGCTTTATCCAACTCCGATTTATTCCCTCTCTATTCAAAATGGTGGGAACTTCTTTTTCGAAAAAAAATCAGGGAGAAGGGGAGTTTACGATCTTGCCTTACAAAGCTCTTTTTACCGCCATGTCGACGACGTTGGGAATTGGGACGATCGTAGGTCCTGTGATCGCGATTCATTTAGGAGGGCCGGGCGCTTTGATTGGGTTTCTTCTGACGTCTTTTTTCGGCGCTGCCGCGACTTATGTCGAAGTGAGCCTTTCAGTCAGATCGAGACAAAAGCTCGAATCGGGACAGATTATGGGCGGTCCGATGCAGTATCTCAAAATTATTTTTTCCCCTTTCGCGGCCAAATGGTACGCCGTTTGCTGCTTTATTTTGATGACGACTTGGTCGGGAGCTCAGGCGAACCAATTGGCTGCTATTTTAGATTCTCCATTAATGGGGGCTTACCGAATTCCTGCGATGGTATCGGGGGGGCTTATCGGTTTGGTGGTTCTTTTCTTGCTGATGGGAGGGATTAAGCGGATCGGTTCAGTCGAGGCGAAATTAATCCCGGTCAAATTCGTCCTTTATCTGGGCGCCTGTTTTTGGATCCTCTTATCCGATCTGCCTAAATTGGGAGAGGTCTTAGGGACCATTTTCCAATCGGCTTTTTCTCCATATGCGATGGCGAGCGGAACGGTGGTCGGCGGGCTGATGAGCGCTTTGCGCTGGGGCGTATTCAAGGGAACCCAAGCGTGCGAAGCGGGGATCGGGACGCAGACGATTCCCCATTCTATGGCGGAAACGAACGATCCGGTTGCCCAAGGGACGTTGGCTATGTTTTCCACCTACGCGGCCGGGTTTATCGCTTTTCTCTCGGGATGCGTGTCGCTCATGACGGATACCTGGCAAGATCCTTCCCTTCCTTTGGGAATGAGCATGGTGGCAGCCTCTTTCAAAATGTATTTCGCTTCATTTGGTGTCGTTGCGATCGCCAGTTGTTCCCTCGTTTTCGCATTCGGCACGATCTTGGGAAATAGCTACAACGGAAGCCAATGCTTCACCTATTTGACTCGGAACAAAAAATTGTATGTCTACTATGCGGCGACAGCGTTGATGATCTTTCTTGGCTCGATTTCCGATGTCAAAACGGTCTGGTCCATGACAGATATCGTCTTAGCTTGCATGGCTTTGCCTCACATGGCTGCGCTCATGCGCTATGCGTTTTTGAAACCCGACGAAATAAAAGGGGAAAGGAATCCGGCATTGCAGAATTAAATGATATGGCGATGCTAAATATGTAATGCTAAAGCCTTATCATGATACGCATGATGACAAAAGATTATCGCATTGAAAATAGAGACTGACCACTACCAATGATAGTATAACTAGCAATTTTTCAATCTATCGATCCAATCTTGAGGAATGCCGGCTTTATGCCGGTTTTCCTCATTCAGGACGAATCCCTTTGCCCGCGAGGGGATCAGATTAGGCGTGATGCTTTCCACCCAAGTACTCCAAAGGTCCTGTTCTCCTTTCATCCGGTTTAGCCAGCGCCAGCCGAAAGAGACGTGATTGATTTCATCTTTGACGATTTGAGCCATCAAGTCTGCGCTTTTTTGATCTCCAAAATGATCAAACGATTTGCGATAAAGGGGAGCGAAATCGAGATTGGCCATTTCAAAAGTGAGGCTCATTGTGCTGATATAGCGAATAGGGGAGGTGAGATAGGGAACGTGATTCCAAAAATGGCGGTAAAGGGGAAGATCGCCGAATTGGAGTCCCATTTCTTCCATCCTGTGCATATAAAGTTGGACGTGGCCCTGCTCTTCTTTAAGGGTGTGGGCGACTCCTTTGCGGAACGATTTGGGGGCATTGGGAAATGCAGTCAGGGCATGGGCCATGATTTCTACGGCGAGAAGCTCATGGCCGGCAAAACGGTGAAGGCAGACGGCTCGGTTTTCTTCTTTTCCATGAGTCTGAAAAGCGGGCAGTTTTTGTTCGCGGGTCCGTTTGTTGAATCCCATTTCAGGAGGCCGCGTCGGTTCGTTGAAAAGAAGAGGAGAACCTGGATTTTCATCAGTGAGAATTTCAGGGCTGAATAACTTTTCTTCCAGCGTGTCCGCTGAAAGGATTCGGATCGCCCAATCTCTCAGTTCCATTCGAAATCTATTCTGATAGATCAACGCTCAAGACAAAATAAGCGGGGAAGGCGAAATGATTGTTGGGGCGGGGGCTGGCCAAAACAGTCACTGTCTTTCCTGCAAATTTATCGAGATTGATTTGGGTGCTATAGAGATAAGCTAAAGGCGCATCGGATCCTCGGAGAATATAATCGCCAGGCTTGTTTTTCACTTCATTATCGTATGGCTCTAATTTTCCAGTAAGGACAGAAGCATTGGCTTTTTGTTCCGCATAGAAATCATCGAATTTTTTACCTGAATGAAATGCTGTCCAGCTTAAATATAAAGATTCTTCAAGAGTGTCCCAAAAAGAAAGATTTTCCTTTTTCTGTATCCGTTTGTTCCAAAGAGCGGGATCGAGTTTCGATGAACTGTCGGAAAACAGATCTTTGTTTTCTATATTGTGTTTGGCTAGCAATTCTTCTTTAGCGACAGGGGAAAGTTCAGCTTTCGATTCAAGAAAGGAGATCTTTTTGTTTAGATACGTTTCCTTTAACAGGGCGAGGCCTTCTTTGGCTTGGGCCACGGCTTCAGGGAAATCTGCAAAATTTTTCAAAATGGTCTGGAATTGCTCGATCGCTTGCTGAGGGGCCATTTCTTCATAGGACTTTTTGCACTCGGCTTCTGCATTGAAATAGGCGCTAGTCAAAAGCTCGTCGACTTGCATTTTTCTACTTTCCATGGCCGCTAAATATTCGGGTCCGCCCACATTCGAGATAAATTCTTTAGAGACGTAAAATCGGGTCCCTTTGGGAGGCGCGATTTCAAGCCATTTATGGTTCATCGAGCAGACTTGGCCTTGAACTTTGTCGCCAGCTTGAAGCTGGGAAATAATGGGTGCATCGACGTGGGGCTCAAGCCTCACATTGACTCGATTCGCCTCTACGACATTATCGAGAATGTAGCTGCGGAAAACATAGGCTTTTGTGTCTTTGAGAGGCTCGATTCCATAAAAGTCGCCCTCTTCGCTCACGACAAGGAGAAGTTCCGATTTGTTCATTTGCCGCACGACGTGGGCATCTAGATCGGGCTTTGCGCGGATCCTCACTTTATTGGCGATGATTTTTCCTGTAAAAGGCTTGAAAAGTTCTGTTTTTTTGGCCGGAAGTTGAGTTTGAGTCAAAGGAGGGCTTTTAAGTTGTGCCGCTTTTGGGGCCGTAAGTTGTGCCGCCTGTGGCGCCGTAGGCTGTGTCGCTTGCGGGGCTGCATTTCCAGCAACTACGGCAAGACAAAATGAACTTAGGCAAATAAGGCGCAACATAGCGATCGCTCCATCGATGGTGATTAAGAAAATACTATTCTCTGAGCAATTTATCACCAAGTGTTTTCTCGTTTTTTTGTTCGTGCGAGCAAAAAACGATGATGCTAATCATATAATTCAGAGAAGGAGCCTTATCATGCATATCAAGTAAATCCTATCTATCATGCTACCTTGTTGCTCGTCGAAAGACTTAGAGACCTTCTCTGAATCTTTTCGTTACAAATAACATAGGTTCGTGATAGGCAAGATTTGCATGATACGCATGAAAATAAAAGATTGTCTCATTGAAGAGTTGCAGCCTAACTTGTTTGCCACTACCCAAAAAACTTGGGGAAGTATTTCGATGTTTGCCAACTTATGAACATCCGCAAATCAAGTTCGCAGAAAGAGAGGAGTCAGAGAAGGTCTCTTAGGTATTTAGAACAGCGCGGATGTGCTCGCAATTTTTTTGTCCGCAAGTGCAGCCGAGAGGGTCCCCTAAAAATACGCTGTAATATTCATTTTCATCGAGGGGATTGGTCACGGTGTAGAGTTTCTCCGCGGCCTGTTTGACATCCCAGTTCCTGAACTTTAGGTCGTCGTCGGTGACCTCTTCATGAGCGGGAACTTTTTCTAGTGTTTGCTCCCCTTGCAGAGCGCGAGTGACTTGGCAATAGATGCAATTGCAATGGGGTTCGGCTTTTGGAAGCGTTGTGGCGTCATCGAGTCCGAAAGCGCGGGCGATCATCGTGATTTTATTGAGTACGTCGGGTGGAAGAGGAGGAAGGTTCGCTTGTTCTTCGTTATGCTGCATGGCCATTCCCAAAGAATCAATCGGGCCGTCTGGTTTTATCGGCAAACTGAAACTAAAGGGTCCTTCTAAAGGATTTTTCATTGAGGAAAGTTCGTTTTCTGAACTCTCTGCATATCGGGCATGAGCTTCGAAAATTGAATCGACTGTGGCTTTGTCCAGACCGGGGACTTCTACTTGGACCCGGTTTTGAAGGATGACGACCAAGGTAAAAAGCCCTTTTTCTTCCCTCATATGAAGTGAGGATATGTTTTTCCAAGTTGTTGATAGATAGGGAGGTATGCTTAAAATAGTCGAGGTGATCTTCATAGGTTTTACACTTCAGCTTTTATTACTGATTATACGGCAGGGGCGGGTAGGCTGTCAAGAAAATTAGCACTCGGTATGTTTATGTGCTTGAAGTGTTCGTAAGTATATGTGATTTATTTATTTAAGATAAAATTAATAACCTTTTCTTGATTTCGTACGTCTGAATCCCTATAAGGAGAAATTTTAGAGCGCAAACAAAAT
>Ga0206923_1029_pt1 | contig 37167 bp, 31 predicted proteins | sample Alteio_BWOrgHeat_64_FD_152961 | JGI IMG/M metagenome (GOLD analysis project Ga0206923, IMG submission 152961) | Enriched cells from forest soil in Barre Woods Harvard Forest LTER site, Petersham, Massachusetts, United States -... | ecosystem: Environmental > Terrestrial > Soil > Temperate forest >...
TCAACTAACACCAACGGTGGTGAAATACATCACGACCCTCAAATACGAAATCCTCCAGGGCAGCGTCAGCCGGTTGACGATCAGCCTGCCGGCGTCACAGGCCGTGACGAAATTGCAGGGAGAAGGTGTTCGGGATTGGCAGATCAAAACTGACGGGGGCCAACAGACGCTGACTGTCGAGCTTATCAAGGCAGCCGAGAAATCGTATACGCTGGCATTGTTCTCAGAGCAGACCAACGAAGGCGCTTCAGGTAGCGCCCAAATCGTACCCCCACAACCCCAGGAAGTTGAACGGGAGTCCGGATCGCTGGCGGTCTCGGCCGAAGATGTCCTGGTACAGACGGAATCAGCGACAGGACTGCGTCAGATCAATGCGACGAACGGAGCGTTGGCGGCGTATCGATTTTACTCGCGGCCCTTCACGCTGGCAGTGCGTCTACGACGCATCGAGCCAGTGGTCAGTGCGTCCGACAGGGTGACAGCCCGGCTGGAGGAGACGCGGTTGTTGGTCACGCATGCGATGACACTCAGCGTGAAGAACGCCGGCGTTTATGTGGTCGAACTGGTTCCGCCGAGCGGTTTTGTCGTGGCTGATTTGCGCAGTGAAGGAGTTGAAGACTGGAAGTTTGCGGGGGGAAGGTTGACCGTAAACTTCAATTCGCGGGTGCTTGGTAATCGCCGCCTGGATGTGCAACTGGAGCAGGGATTAAAGACGGTGCCCGACAAGATCGAGGTTGGGCCATTGAAAGTCGTGGGTGCGGCCAAGGAAACAGTCCAAATCGGGGCAACGGGGGCTCCGGGGATCCAGCTGAAGACGGCGACGGAAGGCTTGAGTGGGGTGCGCGAAGAGCCGATCAGCGTTCTCCCCGGTCGTACCGACGAGACTCTAGCATACAATGCCGAACAGCCCGACTGGAAACTCGTTTTGACAGCGGAGCGCATGGCCCCCCGCATCACGGTGGATGTCTTCAACCTGATCACGATTGGCGATGGACTGCTGGGCGGCAGCGCGACGATCCGATTCGCGATAATCAACCAGGGCGTACAGGAGTTTCGTATCAAAGTACCCTCGCTATGGAAGAATGTTGAATTCACCGGCCCGAACATTCGCCGCAAGGAATTGCAGGGCGACATCTGGACCATTGGTCTGCAGGAGAAAGCGTGGAGCGGTTACACGCTCGTCGTGACGTACGATGATCAGTTTGACCCTCACAAAGCGACGCTCCCCATCGGCGGGATCCATCCCGACGGTGTTGAAAGAGAAACCGGAAGTATTGCCATCACCAGTGCCGCCAACCTGCAGCTCGCAACGCACCCCAATGGCGACAATATCCGCCGTGTTGACGAGGTCGAGTTGGCGGCCAATGATCATGCCTTGATTACGCGGCCGGTACTGATGGCGTACAAGTACCAGGGGCCGGCGTACGGCCTGGCTGTGGATGTAACGCGCTTTGAGGAATTGCCCGTGCTCGATGCCGCTGCGGATCGGACGCAATTGACGACCGTGCTCACCGACGCGGGTCAGATGCTGACCGAGGCGTCGTTCATGGTGAAGAATAACGACCGGCAATTCCAAACTTTCACCCTACCGGAAGGCTCGGACTTCTGGGCATGTTATGTCGGAGCTGATCCGGTCAAACCAGAGAAGAACGGAAACAAGCTTCTGGTCCCATTGCCACGCCGGGCCAATCGAGACGAGGCATTTGCGGTGGACATCGTGTACGCGCAAAAGATCGGCTCCTTGAAATCGATTACGCCCCGAAGCATCGCGCTGTCGGCACCGGAGACCGACATGCAGACAACCTATGCCGAATGGGAACTGTACATTCCACCGACACATCATCTCGCCGGCTTCGGTGGCAACATGATCGTCGCCCGTGGCACCACCTACGGATTGCGCGACGCATGGTTGGCATTCCTTCGGTTCTACGATGCGCTCTACCAACAAGCGCAGGATTTCAGTATCCTGGTTATTCTGGTAGTGGGACTCGCAGTTTTCGTTTTCGTGTCCATCCGCCGTGGTTGGCGTGGTGTGGTTGCCACGCTGGCGGTCGTGGGCGTGTTGATACTGCTCGCGGCGATGTTGTTACCGGCGCTTTCGTCCTCCCGCGAGAAGGCTCGCACGGCCAATTCAATGAGCAACCTGAAGCAGGTCGGGCTGGGGTTGGCCATGTTCGCCGACCAGCATGAGGGCAAACTGCCGGCGACGATAGACGAGTTGGTTCCCAATCTCGTACCCAATGGTCGCGCTTTGCTTGATGTCCAGAGCGGCGAGAAATTCGTCTACATCGGAACCGGTCGTACCTGGCAGGACGGCGGAGGTGACAATGTCATAGCCTACTCACCTGTGGACATGAACGGACGGAATGTTTTGTTCAGCGACGGTCACGTGCAATGGATGGCCAGTTCGCAGTTTAGTGACAGCTTGAGTCGCACGATGGTCGCTTCCAAAACCGGCGAGCCTGCTCAGGGTCAGGTTGGCACTCCACCTCCCTCCGCACCGCTGGCTCTTTCGCACGTTGATCACGGCGGCAATATACTCATGAATGATGGCCATGTTCAGCGGGAAGACTTACCGAACAACGCGCCTGGATTGGGTGCATCAGGTGGTGCAGCGTCAGGCGTTCTAAGCCCGCAAGCGACGCCGGTTTCGGCTGTAACGGTGGCGGGCATTCGACCAATACGGATCGACATTCCTCGCACGGGACAACGGTTCGTGTTCACCAAGGTTCTGAATGTCGGCAAAGAACCGCTCGCGATCCGGGCTGTGGCCATGGACCAGCGGGTATTCAAAACCACGCGTAGTCTGGCACAGACGATCGCATTCGTCGCTGGTTTGGCGCTCGTTTGGTGGCAATTTCGTCGAGCCAACCCTAACAGCATATTGGCTACGCTCGGGTTGGTGTTGACTCTCGGCAGCATTGTCAATGTCCTGCTGGCGACGAGGCTGCTTGGCGTGGGGCTGATTCTCGGCGCTCCGGTGCTGGGTCTGGTTATTGTGGTGATACTGGTTCGGAAATTCTGGAAGCGAAAACCCGAAGATGACGGTGGCGACGAAAACGTGGGGACTATCGCCCCGACGACGCCTCCCGTGATCGCTACCATTGCGGTCTTGCTGCTCGCAGTGAGTGTGACAAATGCGTCCCCCGGCAATACCGTTTCCATCCTCGCGGCCAATTATGTGGGCGCAGTAAAGTCAGTGGATGGGCCGTTGGCTGGACGAGTCGTGCAGTTCGACGCCGCATTCGAATTGGAATCCACCGAGCCGAACCAAAATCTGCGACTGTTCGGTCCAGATGTGGCTGTACAGGAGTTCACCAGCCCCAAAAGCGGAGGGTGGCTATCTTTCGGGGGCGGAGCGACCGATGCTCGTCTCATCCGCGACGGACAGTACGTAAGCGTCTCGTTGCCGAAGAAAGGCCGCGCAACTCTTCGCATGAAGTTCCTCGTGAAGCTGACGGGCGATGTGGCGAAACGCCAGATTGCGTTTGGCATTCCTCCCGCGTTGACCAGTCGTGTTATGGTCGCGCTCGACGATTCGGAAGCGCTGGTCGAAGCCCCCATGGCCGTGTCGTTCAAGTCCACCGCGGGCGGTTCGCAGACTCTCGTCGAGGCGATACTTGGCTCCGGCGATTACGTGGAACTAATCTGGACACCGCGGACGAAACGACCGGAGGAGATGGCCGCGACGGCATTTTGCCAGAATACTTCTTTGGTGACTTTTGGCGGTGGCGTGGTGAATGTGCGGTCAGTGCTGGATTACCAGATCAGTCAGGGAGAACTGCGGCAGATACATGTGGCATTGCCCCCGGGACAGCGGTTGATGCGGGTCGAGGGCGAAGGGATTCGCACATGGAAACTTGATGGCCAGACAGTGACGGTGGATCTCGTCAAGGGAGTATCTGAACCGGTTTCACAGAGCGTCAACACCATTCATGACGAGGGAAGTAAAGTGACCCCTGCGTACCGGTTGATGGTGGAAACAGAAATGCTCCAAGAGTCGCCGTCGGTGAAGGTCGAGACGCCCCACGCGACGGATGTGAAACGGGAAACAGGGTTGGTCGCATTGAAAACCAGCGGGGAGTTTGGACTGACGGTCGAGATGCAAAGCGAGCTTCAGAAGGTGGATGCCGAGGAGTTTGCGCGAGCGATGCCGATCGGGGACATCACCACGGTATCAGCCGCCTACCGGTTCCTGAAACCGGAATTCGGGCTTGCCGTCAGGGTTGAGCCGGTCCAACCACAGATCGATGCCCTGGTTCGCAACGTGGTGCGAATTGGCACCGAGAAAATTACCCTACAGGCGATAATCGAGTACACAATCAAACGGGCCGGTGTATTTTCTCTGCGACTTTCGGTGCCGGCTGGTTATCGCATTGAACGTGTCGCCGGTGACAATGTATCCCAATGGGTCGAGAAAGGCGGTGAACCGCGCGGGCTGGAAGTTACATTGAAGGAGCGGACGATAGGCGTGTACCCATTGACAATCGACCTGGTGCGCACCTTGCAGGAACTCCCCCGGTCAATCGAGATCGGCAGTGTGCGACCGTTGGACACGCAAAAACTAAGTGGGTTTGTCTCGGTCTCATCCGACGAGGGCGTACAGATCAAAAGTGAGTCATTCGATGGACTCACGGAAATCTCACCGGAGCAGGTCGGCTTGCAAGATGCGCGCTCCATCAATGACATGGCATCCTCTTCAGCGGGTGGAACGGCGTTGGCCTTTAAGCTCATACCAGGCGAGTCGGTTGGGACGGGGCCGGGCTGGAAGCTAACGGTGGCAACGGAGAAGATAGAGTCCTGGGTTCGCGCGGAGATTATGAGTACCCTGTCGCTGACGGAGACGCTCATCAGTGGCAAATCGCTCGTCCGCTTCGAAATCCAGAACGCGCCAACGAAGGAGTTCCGCCTGCGGGTGCCGGCGGCATTCAAAAATGTCGAGGTCACCGGCCCGAATATTCGCCGCAAGGATAAGGACGATCAGAGCGGTGACTGGAAGGTTGAATTGCAGAATAAGGTCCGTGGTTACTACACCTTGACGGTAACCTGGGAGCAGCCGTGGAACGTGAAGGATGGCTCGCTCGAGTTGACGGGTTTGGAGGCGGCAGGGGTTGAACGCGAGACCGGCGCATTGGCCATACTCGCCCCCTCACGATTGAAGCTCGAACCAAAGGGCGTAACGCCCGACTTGCTGAAGGTCGACGAACGGGATCTGCCGGATTGGGGTGGGTCGAGTGGTGAGCCACCTGTGCTGGCATATCGGTACTTGCGTCCGGGATACAAACTGACGCTGGCCGTACAGCGGTTCGAAGAAGCGGAGGTGCTGCAAGCATTGGTGGATAGCATCCGGCTGACGACGGTGATCTCCGAGGATGGCCAAATGATGACGGCCATGGCACTGTCTGTGCGCAACAACGGGCGACAGTACCTCGAGGTGGTGTTGCCGGAAGACACACAGATCTGGTCAGCCTTTGTCGCGGGGCAACCGGTTCGGCCCAGCCAGCGTGACGGCAAATTGCTCTTTCCAATGGAGCGCTCCGGAGGCGACGCGGCTGTGTCGGTGGAATTGACGTATGTTGGCGTCGGCTGGTTCCCGCGGCGGAGCGGGTCCGTCAGGATGGTGTCGCCCGCCCTGGATGTTCCCATGAAGAATGCGCAATGGGAGTTGTACCTGCCACCCGACTATCAGTACGGAAACTTCCGGGGAACGATGAAGCAGGAGATCGAGTTTGCTGAAGCCAGCGCGACGAGGGCGGTTGCCTCATTCGGGTGGAGCGAGTATGAGCGTGCCGAGACTGACAAGAAAGTGGCTGCCGATGCGGAAGTTGTCTCGTCTTTGAGTAATGCCCGTAATCAATTGGCGGGCGGCAAGGTGGGCGACGCCTTTCAATACTACAATCGCGCGAAGCAAAAAGTCGCGACGGATGATTTGCGTGGTAATGAAGACCTCAGGAAATTGGAGAAAGATCTCCGCCGCGAACAGGGCCGGAGCCTGTTGCAAGCCCAGCAATCGTTCGTCGCTGACAACTCACATGGTCAACCACAAACGGCCCAGACCGAGTACCGGGCTCTGGGTGGTGGAGCACCGACTGCACAGATGCAGGACGACGAACAGGCTGCCGAGCAACAAGTGACGAAGGTGCAGCAGGCGCAGGAGGTGACCGTCGCAAAGATCCTGCCGCTGCGTGTAAACCTTCCCAAACGGGGTGTTCATTATTCATTCAGCCAGGTGTTACAGACTGAGGTGGGAAAACCGATGTCGGTTCAATTCAGTGCTGTCAACGACCGTGCGATGAGTTGGCCGGCACGAATCGTCACAAGCGCAGGGTTGTTTGCCAGCATGTGGCTGGTGGTGACACTCGCACTGCGTCAGAAAGGAATCTCTTTCTCACGTTAGTACGCCAATATCGATGGGTCGTCTCAACTAGCTATCCGCCCTTGCCGCAATGCCGATGATTCCGTCGCGCCCGGTCACGACAATGCCCCCGACCCGTGTGCCACCCACTCGCAGGAAACATGGCCCGCTGCAGATGCGAGATGACGCGATTTTCAACACCACCATGTACGTGCCGGGAAAGTCTCCTTCGATGGCCGTCACAAACTGCCCACGGATCGTTTCGCTCTGATAGTCGAAGGAGAGACTACTATTGCAATACTTGCGCTTCAATTCTTCAATGTGCTCCCGCGCCCGTTCGAGTCGATACGCACAGGTTTCGGGGTCATCGAATCGCGAGGAGAACACACTCAATCGATCTGACCAACTCAGCAACATGCGCCGTGAACGTCTCATCGCCGGCCTCCTTTCGATTCTGTATCAGTTGCTCTGGATGGAACATATCTCGGAGACAATGCGCTGCCTATCGGCGGCCCGTCTGATTTGGGCATGGGCGACAGTCCTAGCAGGCTACTAAAGAAGTCTGAATTACGGCAGTGTTTTGGGTGATGGCGGTTTGGGAGGGCTGCAACGATGCCCTGTCCTGAGTGTCGTGCGGCGTGGGCCAAGAGTTCGATATTATCGGGCGGTTCATGAACTGGTCTCCAAACGAACCAATCGTATCAAGTTGTAGGCGCTGACCGTCACCAGGACTTCTTGGGCAATCTTCCGCCGACCGACGAAGCGGGTTCGTGCCAGTCGGCCCACCGTCTTGCACCAGCCGAAGATTTCTTCGACCCGTTTGCGGATGCGTTGGCTGACCCGGTACCGCGCCGTGCGCATCCGCTGCCGTGCCCGGTGGCGGGCTTGCCCGGCCGCATCCAGCGCCACGATGCGCCCCCGGCGAATCGGCACGTGCGGTTCGATCCCGATACGCTCCAAATGCGCCAGAAACTTGCCGTCCTGGTAACCGCCATCCAGGCCCAACGTTCGCGGATGCAGTCGCTGTCGGCGTTTGGCGCGTCGCACCAACGCCCGCGCTTGCCGCCGCTCGGCGTGGCCGTCCGCGGCATCCACGGCGACGCCGACGCACAGACCGTGACGGTTCTCCATTAACACGTGCGCACTGTGGCACAACTGCGCCTCCTTGCCCAGGCCCTTGCGCGCCAAGCGGGCTTGTGGATCGGTGGCACTCTGGTGGGTGTCGTTGGTGCGACGCTGGCCATGAAAGTTCACCGTCGGATTGCCCGGATCGTCGGGCGGTTCGCTGGACGCTGCGCCGTCCTTGGGCTGCACGCTCTTCAGGCTGGCCCACGAGCGTAGCAACGTGCCGTCCACCGTAAAGTGTTCGTCACTGACGTAGCCCTCCAGCATCGCCTGCCGCACCAGCGCATCGAAGAACGCCTGCACCAATCCATGCTCGGCAAAGCGCTCGCGGTTGACGCTGAACACTTCCGGCGTCCACGCGCGTTGCTCCAACGGCAAGTCCACAAACCAGCGATACAGTTGATTGAACTCGATATGCTCCATCAGGGCGATCTCGCTGCGGATCGAATACAGGGCTTGCAGCAGCAGGGCTTTGAGCAATTGCTCCGGCGGAATGGAGGGCCGCCCCTGCGAGCTGTAGGCGCGGTTAAGCTGCCGATTCATCTGTGCCAACAGTTCGTCGCAGCGGCGCTTGATGGGCCGCAACGGATGGTTCGGGGGCACCCGCTGCTCCAACGAAAGGACCACAAACAACGACTCTTGCCGATCAATCTGTCCACGCATGCGAAACCCTCCCGGTTCGCCACGTAGTATAACTGGCTCGTCAACCCGACTTCTTTAGTAGCCTGCTAGCGGTGGTCAGCCGACTTCCGAGTTGAGCACCCACCTGTGTGACCGCTGCGGCCAATTGATCGAGGAAGACGCGTTGCGCCACGTTACCAAGATTCAGGTCTATGCTGCCTACAACCCGTTGAAGATCGACTTCGAGGACATGACCCGTGATCACACGAATGACATCAAAGAAATCCTGGAGCGATGCGAGGACCTCACCGAGGAGGAGTCGATGCAGGACGTGTACATCGATTTCCAGTTCGACCTGTGCGGCGCCTGCCAGCGCTCCTGTATCAAGGCGGCCGCCACTTGTAGTGGATGGCGCAGGGTAGCCGCTTGAAGCTGGTGCCTACGACTCGTTTCCCCAAAGCTCCCAATGCAACCAGGAGAGATCCATCGGTACGTTTGCGGCCTGCGTGGTTGTGTTGGTATCCATCTGAGAGGACTATAGTGCAGTGTCGCCCGCAGACAAGCACCCGTACCGACAACTACCACTCCGCGGACTCGGCCAGAATCTTGTCAACGTCTCGCATCGATTTCAGCATCCCTGGGTCATGGTGTCTTTCCGAACTCCGGCACGGTGGCCGTCATTGGATCTTTGTCCAGCAGCAGTCCCACCGCCTGTTGCAGAGTCAGATCATCCGGCATGCGGCGGAAATCGCTGGTCTTGGTCACCGAATCGACGCGGCCGGTGATCAATAGCAATCGCCTGTTGGTGTAGTGTAGTGCCAATCTTGTGATCTCCCACCGATCGCTACACACAACCTGTTGTTCCAGCAAGAAACTGCCTCCGCGAGAAACGTGGTCAAAGATACCCCAGCCGAAATCAATATCCCGACACAGCTTGCCTTCTATCCGCACAAGGCGCTGGGCCACAGGGTCGATCAGCACCACCCCTTCCATCCCTTGCAACACCCGCAATTCTGTGGAGCGTGGACGAAAGTCCGGGTTGGGGCGGAATGCCACCAAAGCGAGTTCGCGACCGGCGCTGTCGCTTTCCGCACCCGCAAGCTGGTAGACGAATGCATCCGGAAGCACCTCGATCACCCTGTGTGCACGGGCGTCGTCGGAGCGTTTCTCGGTTTGAAGTTTAACCAAACGGGAGCGATTCGTCAGCAGGCCGCGCAAGCGTTCCTCCTCCCGCTGTCTCGACGCTGGAGCAAGGGGCTGACCGTTCTTGAGAATCAGACGGCTGATGACCCAGTCGCTGGTCTCGACCGTGACACAGGTCTCGGAACCTTGCGGCGTCTCATTGCGGACCTGGTACATATACCGGCCGCCCATGTCGTTCGCGGCCAGTTCATGCGCCACCGTCTGCCGCACCAACTCGGTCACCGGAGCATTCAGTGGCTGCATTTTGGCCGCCGCCGGAAACGCCATCAGCAATAACGAAACCAATGCCCCGCTCCTGAACCAGATGTTCAACATCTGAAATGTTACACCAGCCGCCCTGATTGTTCCAGTTGAGGCGGCTCACGACCCGCAAGGTTCGCATGCCGTCCACGGTGTGAAGCCGCTTCTGTCAACCGGGAGCGAGTGCCACGCAATTCGAGGAAGGCACAGGGCTCCTCTTCTTTCTCTGTTTGGAAGCTGGTTAGGCGGCAGAGGCCTTCCTCGCCGGGTCTTGCCCGTAATACAGCCTCATCTCCTCGTAAAGTTCCGGATGTCGTTCCTTGAGTTGCACCGGCTGCTCGAAGAAGTATTCGGTCACCACGGCGAAAAACTCGGCGGGGTTGGTCGCCCCGTACTTGTCCAGCAGCGTGGGGCGACCCACGGCGGCGTCCTCGGACAGCTTCTGGTATTCCCGACCGAGGATGCGAGCCCAGGCACCGTACATCGACGTGCTCGGCAACACCGGCGCGCCGTTGGCGGATCCGTCCTCCTGGTCGAGTTGGTGGGCGAACTCATGGAGGGCGACGTTCCTGCTGCCGCTCGGGTCCACGGGGCGGTGGAGGACGTGGTTCCAGGAGACGACGACCGCACCCGTCCGCCAAGATTCGCCGGCTCGCATCTCGTGGCCTGTGACGACATGGCCGCCCGGACCCAGGCGCATCACGGGGACCGCGTACGCATCGGGATAGACCAAGACCGATTGCAGGCGCGGGAAGTAGTCATGCTGGAGGTGCAGCAGGAGAATGCAGGCGTAGGCGGCGATGGTGACCTTGATTTCGTCGGTCATCTCCAGCCCGCCGCAGCCCTCGAAGTTCTTCTCGGCGACGAAGACCTGGACATCGGCCCGCAGCTCCTGTTGCTCCAACGGAGAGAGCCTCGCGTAATGGGGGACGTTGCGTCGGACGACGGCCAGCCACGACTCGGGGAACGCCTGCGAGCGGAGGCGGTTGCGGCGTCTGGTCTTGAATCCGAACATGGCCGGTCGATTGGACATAGCATACCACGATTTCCCATCGCTCGGTTACGACGATTCGACGGGCCTTTCGACAAGCGCGGGGGTTTCTCTCATGGCAGGCCTTTTTCACCCGGCTGACAAATTTTCGTTGATTTTGCCGCCGGTTTGCACGAGACGTATCAGGGTATGAGGAGGTTGGCTGTTCTCACTATCATCGGGTTGGGGTGGGCGTTGTCAAGGCCTGCTGTTGCCGCGTCCTCAGACCCGGTCGAAATCATCAGGAACTTCAGCGACTTTCAGCAGGTCGATCTCGCGCAAGTGCTGAACGGCGACATCCTCTCTGAGCGCGGTTCACTGATGGATTTCCCGAACGGGATTTCGGCCCAGACCTGCTTTTTTGTTCCTTTGCCCGCGGAAGAAACGGCCAAACGTCTGCAATTGTTTGACCCGTCGCCGCACGCTGAATTGAAGGCATTCGCATTCCATGCGCTCCATGTACCTTGCGAACTCGCGGATTTTCAGTCATTGGACTTCCGGACCAGCCAAAGCTCGGTACGCTGGCTGTTGGATAAGACGATCGCCACCACGCCGACGAAATCGGAACTCAATTTATCTCGCGACGAGGCGCAGCAGATAGCCGAGTGCTTGCAGAAGCGGGCTGACGCACAACAGGCATCCGAGTGCTGGGCCAAACTGCTGTTGGCGCGCGCATCCGCATTTCAGCAACAGGGCCTGGCGGGAATAAAGCCATACCAAAACGAATGGGGGACCGTGTCCCCATCCGATCAGCTTCACGCCATGCTGCACGAGGGACTGGCGGTCGCTCATGAGTTTTTGCCAATCCTGAAAGGAATCGGTCTGGTGGGGAACGATACCGCGCCGGCGCTGACGCCGTTTTATTACTGGACGCTCTTTGACGCCGACTATCACGGGACGATCGCTCTGGGTGCGGTTTATCTGCTGCCGGTGGACGATCATTACCAGCTGGCAGACATCGAATACTATGTAAACGGGAGCTACTACACGTCGGCCACGTTGTGTGAAGTGTGGCCGATCCGGGCTCGCGGGAAGTACGGAGCACTCGTCTGGCGCGGGGACTTTTTTGCCGCGCCGATGCTCCGGTTCACCAAAGGAACCGAACGAATCGCGTACGGCGCGCTCATGCTCCAGGACATCAAAAAGGAAATTCGTTGCATCCAGCAGGAGGCGAAAACAAAGCGATGAAAACCGGATTCATGGCGGCGTTGATTTTAATTCTTCCGTGCGTCACCTCATGGGCAGCCAACTCGATGGACGTCTCGCAGGAATTGGACATGCAGTACAGCTATGTCGGCGGTGCGCGAACGCGGGGCCCGGGTCTGAGGAGTAATTCGGTTGACGAGAACAGTGCCGATGTAAAATATGTAGTTTGTCCGCAACTGAACAAGGACCTGCTGTTGCGGCTCGGGTTCGAATGGCAACGATTCTCATTCGGCGTGCCCGACCACGCGGCCATGCCCGATACCTTGCAGCAAGCAAGTGCGGTGCTGGGCTTCGATTATCAGATCGCGGATGAATGGTTGATGCGCATGGAAGTGGAACCCGGTCTCTACAGTGACTTCCATGACATCAGTTGGCGCGATTTCAACGCACCCTTGGTGCTGGGTGGGGTGTATCTGGCCAGCGCCGACGTGCAGTGGTTCTTTGGCCTGAGAGCCGATGTCCGCACACAATACCCGGTCCTGCCGGTGGCGGGTGTGCGTTGGAAATTGTCCGACAAGTGGACGCTGAACCTCATGCTGCCCAACCCGCGCGTGGAGTATGGCGTCAATGAGAAGCTCAAGCTCTATGCGGGCGGAGGAGTCGAGGCCGGAACATACGCCGTCGGAGAGAATTTTGGCAGCGACCACGGCCAGCCCAAGCTGAACGGCGCGATTGTCGATTTTCTGGAGCTGCGGTTCGGCGCGGGTTGTTCCTGGAGGATCACGCCGATCCTAACGATCGAAGCGGAGGGGGGAATCATGCCCTACCGAGACTTCGACTATTTCGATCACCACATCGAATTTCGGAGCCACAACGCCCCCTACGGCCAGATCGCCTGTCACGCGCGCTTCTAACCGCGGACGGAGGGGCGCGGGGTAGGTGCTTTAGGAGGATGAAGCGGTGTGAAACCGCCCCGCGCAGCGGCCAAGGAGGATTGGCAGCGTCGGAACGTTATCCAAGGCAGATGGCAGTCATACTTCGGAATGGAAACAAATCAGTGACACTCATCCAGCACGGCGGCAGTGATACTTCCGACTAGGTGGCGATCAATCCCTTGTAATTACCTGGATTGACGCGGTAATTGGGGAACACGTTGTTCACATCGCGCGCGCCGAGGTGGTTTTGGGCGATCTCAGCGAAAACATCGCGATAGTCGGTGGTCAACATGAGGTCGCGTCCCTCGAACAATTGTTCACGGGCGAGGCCGGGCCAGCGACCGTACACCCTGCCGCCGCGCACGGGGCCGCCGAGGACCATGAAACAGGTGGCGTGACCGTGATCGGTGCCGCGGTTGCCGTTTTGACGGACGGTGCGGCCAAACTCGCTCATCGTCAGTATCACGACATCGTTCATGCGGTCGCCGAGGTCCTGACACAGCGCGGCGAGGCTGCCGGAGAATTCCGTAAACCGGTTGGCGAGTTGTCCGTTCGCGCCGCCCTGATTGGCGTGCGTGTCCCAGCCGCCGACTTCGGCAAAAGCGACTTCCACGCCGATGTTGGCCTTGATCATTTGCGCGATTTGCATGAGGGAACGGCCAAATTCGCCGTTTGGATACGACGCGCCATTTTGCGGTTTGTACTTCGTCGGGTCCGCGGCGTGCAACATCCCGATGGCGTCGAATGCCTCTTTGCCGGTGCCGTGAACCAGGTCGCCCACGGCGCTGTCGTACATGCCTTCAAAACCGTTGGCGGCCTTCGCCGTCATGTCGGCGGGAGTAAAGCCGGTGGTGCCGACCCCGAACGTCTTCAGATCGGGAATCGCCAGCGCTTCCTGATCGCCTTGTAACGTCCGTGGCAATATGGCTGTCATGGAAACCGCGCGGAACGGGGTTAGCTTCGCCCGGTCTTCGGGGCATTGGAGCAACGTGCGATTGAGCCAGCCGGTGCGGATGGACTTGTCGTCAGCGACGCCGCATTCCATGAAGTCCTGCGCGTCGAAATGCGAGCGTGAAGTACTGGGCGAACCACACGCCTGAATCACCGCGAGGTGGCCGTTCTTGTAGGCGGGCAACAGCGCCGCCATGTTCGGATGGAAGCCAAAAAAACCGTCAAGGTCGATCACGCCTTGTGGGCCGGCTTTCAACGTCGGCTCCATAATTGCAATATCCGAGCGGGCTTCGTAGTACGCCTTGTCGCCAAACGGCACGACCATAGACAGCCCGTCCACCGCGCCGCGTTGGAAGATACAAATCAAAATCTTCTTGCCACCAAGCGCGCGCGCCGGTTCCGCTGCAAAGACCAACTGTTGCAAGAAGGATGGCCCGAACAGTGGCATGGCGCCAACCGATACGAGAGCGAGTCCGCCACGTTTAATAAATGCCCGACGCGTAAGTTTCATAGGGGTGCGTCTCCTTGCATCAATGACGTTGAAATTCCGGCGAGCCGAGAACCAGCGCCGTGAGTTCAGGCACGTTGACGGTGCTGGCCTGATCGTCATCATTCTCGGCCATATGTTTTTGTAGCGTGGCGCGTGTGGGCGCGGTCAATTCGCCCTGTAAGAAAACATCACCCAGTTTGTCGAGGATGGCATCCGGCTTGTCGATGTCCACGCTCCGAACCAAATCTGATGGGCTAACGGAAACGTCCACGAGTTTGTGTTCCGCCAGCGCGAGCGCGAAATTCATCCGCGCGATCAGCGCGCCGGTGTTGACCCATTTGCGCGAGTCACCGGGATAACCGGTGGGAGCCTGGTAGGCGAACAGTGGTTCGCCCATTTCGATAATCTCGATATTGAGCGACTTGCGCCTGGCGTTGGCAATGCGGTCCATGCCCCGGCCGAACGTGGCCCCGGACTCCATGGCGAGGCGGTTGTTGGTCGGCATGAACTCGTCATTACTGATCATCTTGCCGCCCGTTGCGCGAACGGCCGAGACCGCAAATTCAAACGGCGATTTGATTTTCGCCCGGTACGCCTGTGGCGAGAAGAATTCGGGACTATAGATGATCGCCTGGACGACCTGCCGCAGGTCACCGTCGGTTTCGAGGAAGACATTGGCCACGCGATCGACCAGTGCCGGCGGCGGGTCGTCGCTCACGAACCGACGGCAGAGCTTTGTGGCGATGAACTTTGCCGTGGACGGATGCGAGGCGAGGATATCAAGCACCATCTCGCCGTCCTTGATGCCGCAATTGGCTGGAATGGGATGTCCGAGCACCGTCTTCGGGCCGTTGTCATGGCGGCGCGGTGCGAACACGAAATCACCGGTCGTCGGATTTACTGTCCAACCCGTGAAACAGCGCGCGACTTCCTGCACGTCCTTTTGCGTGTACCCGCCATCCACGCCCAACGTGTGCAGTTCCATGATTTCACGGGCGTAATTCTCGTTGATGCCGCCCGTCGTGGGCGGCTTGGCGTTCGCAGGCAACGCGGGCGCCGCGGCTGTTGCCAATGTGCCTTGCTGGCGCATCGCCCGTTGTTCGTTGGGAGTAATCTCATGGGCAGCGGAATTTTGGAAATTATCCAGGTAGTGCAACATCGCCGGACTTTTCGCGGAGGCTTCGAGCAGGTCGCGAAACTTGCCGAGGACGTGCGGACGGATGACCTCGCGTTCATCGACGACCTTCAACACGCGGCACGGGCCTTTACGAACGTCGATATTGAAGTGGTTGCTCCAGAAATCCACTAACACTTCGTAGAGTTGGCGCGGGGATTCGACAGCGCTGATGATCTTGGCGTTTTGCAATTCCGCCACGGCGAGAAACGAGCGGCGAGGCGGTTCTTGACCCGGTCGGCGATTTGGTTGAACGGGACGCATGGTCTGGTTCGTGGATGAAGCGGCGGTTTTCATTTCCTCTTCATTCTTTTTCGCCACGTCCGCCTTGTCGCGTTGGCGTTGCCGCTGCGCCTCTTGCTCGTCGCGGAAGGTTTGGAACAGGTCGGCGGAATCCATCGTCAGGATATCGAACTGGGCGAGATCGGCGCGGAGTTCTGAATCGTCAATGCTCTCCGGATGCAACTGCTGCTGGAGGTATCGTTCCAGCCCCATTTTTTCGACGCGTTCCACGTCGCCCGGGCGCGGCCCGTAGCCCAGACGATTGAGGACATGGATGATCTTCTGCTTGTCCGTGAGCGGCTGATCGTCCGCCGCGCACACCGGCCAGGCGACAAGCCCGATGGCCATGCCAACTACCACAACCGCGGCTGCCAGACCTTTGGCCATAACACTTGGTTCAAACACCACGAAACGAGGTTTGTTCTGCGGCGTCGCTGTTTCCTGCCTACCAGAGACGCTGGAATCGGGCCAAAAGTGACAGGATCCGTTGAAACCCCATGAACCCTGTGGCGCGGTGAGGCCACCGCGCCCTACCACGGTTTTGGTAGGGCGGGCTGGCCCAGCCCGCCTTCCGCTGACTTTTTCTACAACAACTCCATCTGCGCTCCGGCAGGCCGACGGAACGCGTCGGTTGAAAGATGCGGCCCGTGCTCCGGGAAGCCGGCCCGGCGGCATGCCACCGCGAACATCTTTGCCATCTGTTCCGCAAAAATCCCTTGTCCTGCCATGCGTGAGCCAAAATCCGAATCGTTCAATTTCCCGCCACGCATCGCGCGGATTTGGGCGAGCACCTTCTCTTTGCGGTCGGGCATGTGCTGCTCCAACCATTGCTGGAACAGGTCCTTTACGGCGTAAGGCAAACGCAGCGGGACCATCCCCGCGAAGGTCGCACCGGCTTTCGCCGCGGCCTTCACGATGGCGGGCAATTCGTGATCGGTGAGGCCGGGAATGACCGGCGCCACCATCACCCCGACGGGTACGCCGGCATTCTTCAATTCCCCGATCGCCCGCAACCGCGCCGCGGGTTGCGCCGTGCGCGGTTCCATGATGCGGGCAAGATCGGCGTCGAGGGTGGTGATGGAGAGGAACACAGCCGCCGCATCATCGCGCGCGAGGTCGGCCAGCAAATCGATGTCGCGGGTGACAAGCAGGTTCTTCGTGACAATGGCGACGGGATTGCGAAATTCCGCGAGCACCTCAAGACATTGGCGCGTGATCTTCAATCGTCGTTCGATGGGTTGATAACAGTCCGTAACCCCGCTCATCGCCAGTGTTTGTGGTTTCCATTTCGGCGACGATAATTCGCGGCGCAGCAATTCCGGCGCATTCTCTTTCACCACGATCTTCGTTTCAAAGTCCAGCCCCGCCGAAAAGCCGAGGTATTCGTGATATGGCCGCGCATAACAGTAAATGCATCCGTGCTCACAACCGCGATAGGGATTGATGCTACTGGTGAACCCGATGTCAGGACTGTCGTTGTGCGTGATGATTGAAGCGCTCGCATCGCGATAAAACTGCGTCTTCGGCGCTGGATCGTCCGGCTTGTCCCAATCCGCATCCCGCTCGTAAGCGGTGTGCTCAAACCGGCTCGTCGGATTCTCCGCCGCCCCGCGCCCGTGAATGGATTGCTTCACGCTCATCGAAACGACGGTAGCACTCATGCTGCGTTCGTCAACTCCGGCACGAGCAAGATCGGAAAGACCAAGAGTTGCGGATCGAAGCAGCTTATTCCTTTCGCTTGCATAACGGTAGGAGGGGCAACAGAATTGCTTGTCGTGCGGACGATTTCGCAAGTTGAACAGCAAAACTGTGCCGCCTAATCATAAATCAATAGTTAGACAACCATGAACGTGATTGCCAAATGGATGCTGGTACTCGTGGTCGTTGGTTTATATGCCACTTGGCTTATCGGTATCGTCGACATGAACAGGAAGGCGTACGAAGCTGGCAAGATGCGTCGGTGTGTTGGAGTTTCACTATTCATCGTTTTCGGACTGGTGTTCGGCGGTAGTTTTGCTATTTGGTTGGCCGCACTTATCTTGCGGTTCTAGCGTAGATCGAGGATACGGACGAACCCTCGCTTCGCCCATCAAAATCACGCTGGCTGTACCTGGACGCTGTCAATTTCCCCCGAGCGTATTCGCACCGCCACGGTCATAGGTCGGCAGCAGACTTCGCAGTCGATGATGAATTCGGCGTTGACGTCGCTGGGGTCCAATGACGTCTCGAAGTCTTCCCCGCAGTGCGGACAGGTAATTGTGAGGAACGTGTTCATTATCGCAGGCTAACGTTATGTAACCGTGATCTTTTTACAATCCGTTTGCTTACCGTCGCCCCCTCACCTTAATCCTCTCCCCTAAGGGGAGAGGAAATCTGCAGAGTGCAGTTCAAAAAAACAGCTTCCTCGGAAGGGAGAGAAGAACCCAGCGCTTTTTCGTTCTCCGCCCCTCTCCCCTTGAGGGAGAGGGGTGGGTGGAGGTGTTGTCGTACAAGACAAGAATGGCACGCGCACGGCGTTTTGGCAACGCACCTCGACCAAGTCACGCCTCCAACATGTTATCGCCAAAATGGTTACAGTCTTTGACTGGCCTGGGGAGTGGGCTTGTGTTATGCTATAATTAACCGGTCGGCGGAGAGAATCGAGATGGACGAGAAAGTTCCAAGAGATCACGCTGACGAAGGATGCGGCGGCGGTTGCGACGCCTGCCGCGGTGGCGGTACGCTAGGCTGTCGATCACAGCGTACGGTGTTTACCCCATTGTCGCGATTGCAGAACAAGGCCTATGTTGCCACAGGATCGCTGGTGTGGGATTCGTGCAGGCTTGGCTGATCACATACGGCGGTCCCAGAAGCGTAATTGAACAGTGGACAAGCCACGAACGAGGTAGGCGTATGGAAGCAAATGTAAAGAAACAAACACCTCGAGTGTATTATCTTGCGCTCGTCGTTATGTTTTCCCTTCTGATCCTATGGGCTTTCCTGAAACTGGCAGGACGGTTTTGACCGGTCCCCGCGACATGACAGCAACCGACGCTACCTGATTGACAGATAGGCAGACGGCCAAACGGGAACGATGCGGTGAACACCCCATTGTACGAGGATGTCGTGCCGCGTATCTTCTGGAATCAGAAAAACCCGTAGCGAGAAACAGTCAGCAGTCTCCCCAAAAGAAGGCGCATGCGGCTTGCTCAAAAATGGATGCAACGAAATGAGTATTAAAACCATCCCCCGTTCCGAATTTGACCGGTTGGTGCCTCAGAATCCGGCCTTGGAGAGATGGATGGTGGAACAGGTCGAATGGTTTTCCGATGGGTCGGGAAACTTGCTCGGTACGATTGCCAAAGGCAAAGGCGTGGCGGGCTGGAACTACGTTATCTTGGAACGGGATAAGAGAGGCGATTTCTACGTCCACAAGGTGATGAACAACTGTTCTAGTTCGGAAGTCGCCAGAGTTGATTTATTGCTTTCGGTGGTAGGAAGCGAGAAAAGTGATTGTACCAACTTGGGAACGACAGCTTCCCGGTTGCCTCCCGTGCCGGCAGAACTACCCCAGTAGGGACTCCGGACGCCCCATCGCTCTGGGTTGCTTGCTGGTCAAAAAGCATGGTGCTGTTGAAGCAAAAGAAAGGCAGACAAAAAGATGCAGACCAGTCAAAAAACGCATCCCAGAATGATATCCCGCAACGAATTCGACAAACTGTTCCCAGATCGACCTGTCCTTGAAACTTTTACCGGGGAGCTGGTCGAGTGGTTTGCGAACGAAGCGAACAACACCCTTGGCGCTATTGATCATGAACAGGAGACGGGTACCTGGAGTTACGTCGTAATAAAAAGGAATCAGGAAGGGGTGTTACGGGTCTCGGAACTGAACGAAAATATTGTAAGCCGGCCTGCCGCCGAAGCGGAGCTTTTTCGGAAAATGGAAACTGATGAGACAATGGAAGCGACGGAATGACTTTGTAGCGGTGCCTCATCGGGCTCCTGATTGGCAAAGCCCACAAAACGACGGACATTTATCCGGCAGTGTAGTGATGGATATGCTCTTATTCTTCGACAACTAGCCTGTCGAAGTACCTCCTTGAGGGCATGACCGGAAACTAGACTGCCAAAATATAGTCAGCCTGCCGATTCGTAAATCGAGCACCCCGCCCGTTCGTGGACGGAACTGGTATCACACTGATTTTTTCTGCGGACAAAGCGCTCAAGTAGTCCTTCGACAGCATCCAGCCTGATCCCTGCCCGTGATTCAACTACGAAGGTCATGCTGGAACAGCCCGTTCGCACCCAAGGACGCGCCGACGCCGCGTGGCGTCGATCCGTGGAAACCTGGTTACAATAACGGGGGATCATTACGATCTCAGGACCAAAAAGTGTTACCCGGTTTCCATGAAAGCTGGTCTCACAAATAGGTTGTCCCCATAGCCGCGTCTCGCTCCGCCGTTAGCCGACGTTGACTCCGACGGCGACGGTTTCTCGGACTCGCAGGAGATGCTGTGGCACACCGATCCTCAGGAGCATTAGAATGCGATGGCTTGCACTTGCGAGTAGGTCATGAATTTCGAATACCTCACTCTCTAAGTGTTCTGTATCTACTGGAAGGCAATCTGGTCGATGGCCCCGTCTCCTAATTGACGTCTTTTTGAACACGGATTCACTCCTCAGCATGGGGTGTTCACCCCATAGAGGCCGCACGATCTTCCTGCCTACCATGTCCGTCAAAAGGCAAAACTGTAGCAAGTGCGCTGAACCAAGTGGCGCGGCCCTTACAGCCCTGCTGTGATAATGCCGTGAACTGGCAAACAAGGGGGAATTACATGTCCATTGCTCGTCGATCACCGTTGCTCGTTTCAGTCCTGCTCCTGACAAGCGTAGCATCCGTCCTGGCACAGGATGTCACTTGTGTCATCATTCCACCATCAACGGCATATACGGCTGGCAGTCAGGGCAGTCTCTGGCTTGCCTGCATGAACAACTCGCCCTATGGGGCCGTTCGAACCTTCGATCCGAGCATCCGCTGCACGCTCACTTCAGAGTCCGGCTCGTCCGAAACCGTTCTGTTGTTGAACACCAACAGCAGCGCGAGTCAGGCGACGATCGCGCCCGGTGGCTTCGCCAAGGAGGAATATCTCCTGGACGTTCCGTTGACGAGCATTGGTCAGGTCACGCTGACGGTCAGCAACTTCAATCCACTTGTGATCCTTGTGCAACAAGCCCCTGGCGTCGTTGCGGTGAGGCCGAACACCTCCCTCATATCACCGGAAACGGGCACGGCCACGAATTCTGAGTTACGGGAATACATCACGAATCATCTGTACTTCTACGAGCCGATTTATTTCATTCTGGGTACAGCTCCCGCCGCCGAGTTTCAGCTTAGCTTCAAATACAAACTCTTTAATCTAAAGGCCGACTGGAATCCTTTCACGCATCTGTATTTTGGCTATACGCAGACCTCGTTTTGGTCCGTCTTCACCAAGGATCCGTCCTTCTACGATACCAGCTACAAACCATCGGCGTTCTTCTATTATCCCGACCTGGTTCACAACAAATTCTCCCAGCTTGATCTGCAGCTCGGTGGAGAACATGAATCGAATGGCCGTGGCGGTTCCCTGGAGCGCAGCTTCGATACGGCGTATCTGCAACCCACGGTCACGTTCGATCTGCCGGGCAGTCTGCAACTCAGCCTCCAACCACGCACCTGGTTTTACTTCCTTGTGAATGACAACAACCGGGACATTGCCGACTTTCGCGGTTATGCCGATCTGCGCGGGGCCTTGACATGGACCAGTGCGAAGTCGGGAGAGAAAATTCAGGCGGCTTGCAGGGTTCGAGCCGGTGACAAGGGAACGCATCTCGGCCTCCTATACGATTTGAGATTTAACCTGGCGGACATACCGGTGCTGCGTAAATTCAGCCCGGCGATTCAAGTGCAATACTTCGCAGGCTACGGCCAGAACCTGCTTCAATACAATCAGGTCGCTCACGCCCTTCGCGCCGGCATCTGCCTCTTTTATTGACTCTGTGCCGACTCGCAAGTGATGAATAGATACGATTCCTTACGTTTTCGGGGGGCACCCTGTTGATGCGCTTTCCATATCCGGCTTTTTGCAGTGAGTCACAACGACCTCTGCGCCGCACGCGCCGGTGGCGGGCGGCGCAGGCACAATTCCGTGCGCGGCGGCGGCGGAGATGCTTGCCTCCCCAGTACTTGTTGATCGGCGAAGCCGCGCTGTTGTCGAAGCGGCTACGCACAGACGCGGTTGGCAGTTTTGGTGACAGGTACTGAGGCGGAAAAAAGTTGGAGAGTCGAGACTCAGGCCCGAACGCTCAAGCCTTCCTCTTCCCTTTGGAAATTAGCGTACCTCGCCTAAATAAATCCCTGGGAACCCCTCGCTCGTCTTCGGTCAACGTCAAACAGGATTTGCACTATTTGCGGCGGTTTTTTGTCTTACGTTTTGATGATCTCGCCCGCTGGGCCGCGGCAACCTTGGCTCTCCCCGCCTTTGAGACTTTCGGCTTGCGAGATTTCGTTTTACCACGTTGCGGCGTCAGAGACATCTTCTTCGCAGTCTTGGCGGCTTTTACTTTAGGGCTCCGGCCTGTATGAGCCGCCCCGAAGGTCTTCACTTTTGTCTTGCCCTTTGACTTGGGTTTAGACGTTGCGGGGGCTTTTCTCGCTGGCACTTCTGCCGGTTTAATTGGGTGGTCTGCTTCGCGTTGGTCAAGCGCGTTCTTTATCTTTACCAGATGACTTGGGCTGGCAAAGAAAACCAAAAGTCGGTGAGCACTGTCGGTCTTAAGGAACGGCAACTTACTGTCACTATTTAATTCGGCATCCCATACCGTTTCGTCCTCCGTATACCGTTGCTCAATCAAGGTCAATGCGGGTTGAAACTGTTCAGCGGTAAAATGCTTTGCCATTAAAGCCAAAACTTGCTTGCCTTCACTGGTCTGATCTAGTTGGTCTTTATTTACCATCGCTTATGCCTCTTGAGAAAGTGTTTGCATGTCTCAGATTTTACACCGCTCTGTAACAGCGGTCAAATGTCGTCAATCCACAACGAGAACACTGCCAGACGCGTTCGCTTGGCATTGCGGCGATGCGTTGGCGGGCTCTCCAGCTTGCGAGACGTTGTTGTTATCCTTCACAGCAGAGTAACAATATGCTGGAAAACCTTGCGGGCGCGATGGGTTGTTTACCCCATGGCGGAAGGACCAGCCCATCGCATACGGTTCCCCAGTGATAAAACCCCAAACGCAGTAAGAGCACGTAAGGAGGCAGAATGAAAGCAGTGTATTCATTGGCGCTTGTTATGGCCACAGCCACTCTGCTGGGCAGCAGCGTGGCTCTGGGCGCGTCCGAGACGGACGACCGCATCGAGTCCTCGTTCAAGGACAGCAGCAACTATCAGATCTTTTTGAAGGACGAACAAATTACGATCAGCTCCAAGGACGGAGCCGTCACCTTGTCGGGAACCGTGCGGGACGACGCCCGCAAATCGATGGCCCAGGCCACTGCGAAAGCGTTGCCCGGAGTCAAGAGCGTGGACAATCGCATCATGGTATTGCTGAACGTGAACGCTGACCGGACGGCTGTTTCTGTGAACGACGGCATCCGTCGCGTGCCCTTCTACCCCTACCACATGACGGTCCAAGCCCAAAAGGAACAGACAACCGAATTCGCCAAAGAACGAGAAAACGAGATGTCGGCGGCGAAGGCTTCAGAAAGGCCGGCCGAAACGGCAGGCGAGAGCATTAATGACGCGTCCATCACCACCCAGGTCAATAAGTCATTGTCATCGCATCGCTTGACAAGGGCACTGAACACCAATGTTACAACAATCAATGGCATCGTCTCAATCAGCGGCAAGGCCAATAACGGCACCCAAAAGGACTTAGTCACCAAACTTGCCACTGACGTTAACGGTGTAAAGGGCGTGGTCAACCACATGACCATCGAAGAGTCCATGTCCAAGAACGACTAGACATTAACTCACTGCTACCTGAACTGGCGCGGGAAACGAAAAGAGAGTCGAGCAGGTAGTTATTCATAAGTGCCTCCGGCACCCACCGCTGGCCGGCGAGCGGTGGGTGGGGCGGCTCAGTATTTCCCGGCGGACTCTCAGACCGACCGAACTCTGTGTTCAGTGATACGCGGTCGCAGTATTGATCATGAACTCGATCACCTTCTCGCTGACGCCGCTTTCCTTCAGGTCGATGATCTCGGCTGTCGTCAAATGATACACCGCTTGGGAACTACGGATGTGGCTGAGAATGACTTCGTCACTGAGACCCGCTTCTGCCAGCGCTTTGATGTCCGCGACCCCCAGCGGTTTCCCTTGACTGTCTTGTTGGACTGCCGGTGAACTTGGCTGCGAGTCGAGTTCCTTGATCTCCACAATCTCGACCACATGGCCCCACAGGTGAATTGAGGCCGCGTCTCGAATCTTGATGCGGGCTTTAATCCGCAGGCCGTCTCGACGATATTCCGCAGGCAAATCGTCTGGATCATATCGTTGACCATCTTCAGTAATGATTCCGAAGTAACCGCCCTCCAAATTGTTGAAGACGATCTTCCCCGTGACAACGAAGGATCCCTCGGCTGGCATCTTAGCGGCCTCTGGTACCTTGGAAATATCCTGCACCTCGTTAATGCCCACCAGCTTCGCCACCAAGTTCTCATAGGCGCGGGCTTTCAATCGGGCCACCTGATTCTGATACGCTGCCTCGCGCTCAATCGCGGCACTCGTTCGTTCATCTTCAAAACTGTCGGCCACGTATATGCTCCAGCGGCCAGTTGCGGCATCCAACAAATACCCCTTGGGTTGAATCCGCACCCTTTGCGCTTTGTCCGGGACAACTTGGCCGACCAGAGGAATCCAGGAGAGCGTCTTTGTCGGGAGATCACGGCGAGCTGTCTCCAGAACACTCCAGTACGCAAACACGCGTGAGCAGTCACCGTTCAAGGCTGCAGTCCGCAGCCGTTGCGCCAACGACGAATCATTGCCATGCGCGGGGATGCCCGAAAAGGATGCCACCTTGAAATATTTCGTTAATTCTGCCAGCATTGCGTCATCGGGACGGAGAGCACCCGACTGAATCACCAGCACGCTGTCCCCCTGCTTGATCGTTACAGGGGTGGAGGAGCCAACTTGGGCGTTGGCGGAAGATCCACCGAGCACATCAAATTCATTCAACTCATCAGGATGTAGACTGGCTCCGTTGTCTTCCAATTGGATTCGGTGGCGAGACCGATGGGAGTGGGTGCTACATGAGGACAGAAGGGCAGCACAGAGTGCAATGGCTGAAAAATGATAGAATCTATTCATCATCTATTCCACCAACGTATTCTGTGAACCGGCGACGTTCCAAAACGTCTTACGTCGAACACGGAAGTCAACGATGGGCGATCCCCGCCGTTCCTCGTGGGGGTGAAATGGTCGCTATTGTTTTATCGGGTGTTCTTCACGAGGCTTGGCTTCGTTGACTCTTACTGCCCGGCCGTCCAGTTCCTTGCCATTGCGATCAGCCATCGCTTTGGCGGCTTCGGCTTCCGAGCCCATCTCCACGAAGGCAAATCCTTTGGACTTGCCGGTGGTCTTGTCCATGACGAGTACGCAACTGACCACGTTGCCTGATTGTTTGAACAGGTCGAGAATCTGGGCTTCCGTCGTGTTGGGTGACAGGTTGCCCACGTATAGTTTTGTTGCCATGCCCGTAGTTTCCTCCAATTTGAGGACGGCGCACAATGGGGTGTTCGCCCTATGGTGCGTCCGCCGAGAAAGACCTATTGTTGCGGCGGAAAGTCGAATGAAAGACGCAGCCGTCACCAAATTGAAAGGGGAAATCAGAATATGAACGCAATGTTATCAAGTGCGATTCTGGCGTGGAGCATACACGGAGGCAACGATTGGGGTTATATTGGGGGCGGCGGAGGATTACTGGTGGTGATTGTAATAGTGGTGTTGGTCTTGAAGCGGTGAACGAAAGCGGGACGCCCAAACGGTAAATGAGTCGCCCTCAGTTTTCTACTCGTCAGCCTCCGGAAAGACTGGGTTGATGGTTTGTGAGCTTGACCACGGGAACCCCGTTCCTCTAAACCCGCCCTCAGCCAATCGCCTTACAAACCAACATGGGGTATTTCTCCCATTTTGTCCCGACGAAAGAAACATATGCTAACTGCACATGATGGTCGGTTGCGCTACGTGTCCGACCGGCGACGTGGTTTCCAGCGAAAACGCTGTGGAGGCGGCTTTCGATACGTCACCGCCGATGGGAAACAAGTGAACCCCGTGGAGGCAAGACGCATTCGCGAACTGACCATCCCACCGGCCTGGGAGCAGGTCTGGATCTGTCCCTATCCGAACGGGCACCTGCAGGTTACCGGCCGGGACTCCAAAGGTCGCAAACAGTATCTCTACCATCCTCAGTGGCACGCCATCCGCAAGGAGACCAAGTTTCATCGCCTGACCGAATTTGGCCAGGCGCTGCCCAGGATTCGCAAACGTGTCACGCGAGATTTGCGGAGGCCCGGATTGCCGCGCGAGAAGGTGGTCGCGGCCGTGGTGCGGCTGCTGGAACGAACCCACATCCGTGTCGGCAACCCGGAGTACGCCGATGAGAATCAGTCCTTTGGATTGAGCACGATGCGTAACCGCCATGTCCAAGTGCGCGGCCAACGGCTGCAATTTCGGTTTCGGGGCAAGAGCGGCAAGTTTCACCAGGTGGATCTGGCCAACAAGCGCCTCGCTCGTATTGTCAAACGCTGCCAGGATTTGCCAGGCTACGATTTGTTTCAATACGTCGACAACGACGGCGAGATCCGCAACATGACCTCCGAGGATGTGAACGATTATTTGCGCGCCATCGCCGGCGAAGAGTTTAGCGCCAAAGACTTTCGAACCTGGGCCGGGACCACTCTGGCGGCGAAGATACTGCAACACTTCGATGGCGACGACAACGAAGAACCAACCGAATCGGCACTCGTAAAGGCGATTGACGAAGTGGCCGTGGCGTTGGGCAACACGCGCGCAGTCTGCCGCAAGTATTACATTCACCCGGCCATCATGGACGCCTATCTGGACGGCACGCTCACGCAGTCGTTCATCGACCAAAAGCCCCGCGCCACCCAAACTGGTTTGAGCCCCGAAGAGGCGGGGGTATTGCGACTGCTGAAGCGACGCGGCGCTGTAGGGTAAGGCCTGCAAATATCGCGGTGCCGCCGCCAGTACAATCGGTTCCTCAAGCCAGTCTGCGATCACGGTAAACCTTTTTGCCGTCCTTACTCACTTCCCCCTTTCATTGCATGCCCGTGAACCCGTCGGGCTTCCATGTACTTGACGTGCCAGCCAGCGGTTTCCAACCGCTCAGGGAAGTGTTGCACCGGGGTTTCAACGGCGGTAGACTGTTGTCGTGAGCGAGAAGAGGCAAAACGACCTGGTCCGGCGATTTGCGAAGGACGCCAAGCGCAAGGGCGCAAAAGTCCATTCCCGCCGGTGGTTTGCCAGCGCGGAATTCAAGGACGGCAGGCACGCTGAGATTTTTGCTCCCGAGAAGAAGCGCAAACGTGGCTGATTCTCCGTCTGCAGACGCGTCACATTGACCGGACGGTGCCACTGCGGCGGATATTGACCCGTGACGCGCCGGTGCTCTGTTTACGATGTGAGGAGCACCGGGGCGCGCACACACCGCCGCAGCGAAATCCCGTTACGCGCCTTCAGAAACCCGGATGACCCGTCCGGACAACTCCTTGCCGTCGAGTTGATCAATCGCTCTGCCGGCTTCTGCTTCCGTCGCCATCTCCACGAATCCGATTGCCTTTGAGAAGCGCGTGGTTCCATCCGTGACGACGCAGTTGACGACTCGACCAACTCCCTCGAACAGCCTTTGCAGATCAGAATCCGTCATATTGGACGGCAGACGATGGACATGTAGCATCGTGGACATATTCGGTCTCCTTCATTCGGTGGAGAATGGGGAATTGGGCGATTCTTCGCTATGGGGTATTCACCCCATTGTGCGCGGATGATGTGTCACGTAGGCTCTTGAATTGCGAGAACAGGCGTTGTTGTTCATTAGCGGGGATCTTCACTCCCCACCTCCTTGACAGCGGCTCCTGTTCACATTAGGCAGTGGGTGCCCGTGAACAACCCACAATGGCGGCTATGCTTCTCCTAGCCGAACCTGACCTCACCCAGGGTGCCGCCATTTGGTTTGCGGGCACCCGCCGATTTTCAGAAGGCATCGCGGATCGGTAGCATACTCAAAATGGCACGATATGGTGCAACCGTGAACGCTCAACTCTCTGGATTCACCAGTTGATACGCCCGCACCTTCATCACAGACAACCCTACCGTGGATTATGAGGGCAATGACCTCCGGAAAGACGGTGAACGCAAGGAGCCTTGCTTGCCCGGGGTAGGGTTGCGCCCCATAGCCAAGGACCAGACCACCGTGTAGCGTAAGCATAATAATGGAAAGAATGGGTGATGGATAAAACCGGCGTCACTTTCTGGCTGACTTTGATTGGAACCCTTTGCTGGATCGTCTGCTTTTGGTGGATGCATCGGATTTCAACCAAGCAGAGTGCCTTTTTGGATCAACTTCACGCGCAGGGCAAACGCATCGAAAAGCTGTCCAAGCTCGAACATGACCTCATCAAGGAGGTGCATCCGCAGGTCGGTGAGATTAAGGAGGGCATGGACGCGATGGTTGCCGCCGTGAAGGAAATCACATGACTTCGTTGTTTCGAGCCGCTTGAGTGTTAGTCTCGGGTCACGAGAAGCGACCGACCCGCCCTAAAAGGTCCGTAGGCATCAGTGCCTCCGACACCCTCCACACTCGCCGGTGGCGGGCGGGCGGAGATGCTTGGTGACAGTCGGGACGTTACGCCAATTGTCCGTTGAGCGCAGGGCCCGGCGGCCCGGCGTGATTCAACGCTTCGCGGATCTGGCCAATGAGGTCTCGCGACGAAAGTGGTTTCTGGACGAAACCACAGAGTCCGCCCTGGAGCATCTTCTGTGAGACGTCGCCATCACACGCGGTCGTTAACAGGACACGAACGTGCGGATTGATGAATTGCAGGCGCTCAAAGACTTCGTCGCCGCGGAGGACGGGCATGAAGTAGTCCAGCAACACCAGTCGGATTTCCCGCCAATGGGCCGCATACAACTCGAGGCCTTCGAGCGGGCTGGAGGCGGTCAGCACCACCCAGCCTTCGCGAATCAACAACCTGCGGACACAATTCAAGTGATCCGTGTCGTCGTCGATGGCGAGGATGACATCCTGCTCGACCCTGGCAAGCCCCTCGGTCGTGGAATGACTAGACTGAGGCCCCACCGAGTTTTCATAAGCGTTTGTTTCGGTTCCCATAATCGCACCAAGCCCCCATTGCGCCCGCTGCCCGCTGCAGTTACGGCATCAGTTCAAATCCTCGGGTTGCCAGCCACCTTGGCCTGGTATTACCCTTCACCGGATTTGGGCAAAACGCAAGTAGGCTCAGTTGTGGTCCGAGTTTTGGATCAAAGCTTGTCGTCGGTTGTTGGCGGCCCCCCCAGCAATCCAATCGATCATCCTGTGCTGTGGGCTTCCGTGCCTCCGGCCCCCGCCGCAGGCGCCGGCGGCGGGCGGAGAAGCGTCCCGAGCGGATGTTTCAGAATTTAGGGATGTTGCCAGGCCTGATGCTTCGTAGTCTCCAGGACATTGTGAATTCCATGCCTTGTAATGCCCCTGCTGAAGCCTATGTTTAACATAGACACGCGTGGGAAATAAACGAGTCCCGGCGTGGAAGAAGCGACGCCCCCCCGTCCCTCAAGGAGAAAGATGCAGAAGACGCAGACGTGTACCTGGACTGGAGCCAAGCGACAACAATATGAGTATTTTGTATATCCGCTTCCTGTCGGTTTTAACGCTGGACAGATCGGAAATTACATCTTCGCAAAATTCGTAAACAAGCGTTGGCATCCAATCTACTTTGGGGAAGGAGACTTGGGCAAAAGGGCGGGCGTTAGCCATTTCAAAGCGAAGGACATTATTCGCCATGGGGCAACACACGTTCATGTCCACCTGAACGCGAGTGGCCCGGATCGACTGGATGAGGAGGCAGATTTGCTGGCCAATTATACACGAGCCTACGCCCCAATTGGGTGCAATGAGAGGGCGGGCGGATATGAGGATTGGTTCCATTGACTTTAGTCGGTGTTTACAAATCGATACGCTCTGCTCCTGCTGACCCCATCTGTTCGCCGCGACGGCGCTGACGACGGCTGGCGCGTCTTGCGGAGATCTCGTGATCGCGATCCACCAAACGGACGCGTTTCGACCTTGAGCAAAGTAGGTAGGGTTTCACCCCATAGCCTTCGACCAACCGCTGGCCTAAACTCTCTGTATGAAAAAGATAATCGCCTCCTGTCTTACCGTCGTCGCTCTCACGTTAATATCCGGCTGCGCCTCTGATACCACGCACAGCAGGACCACCACCACGTCGGAACAAACCACGGTGCCTGGTCCCACCACCACGACCACCACGGATACACAAACCAAATAACGTTCGGCTTTTCCTTTGGTGCGCGCGGGCGTTTGCCGTGAGAATCCCGCCACGGTAAGCGCCACTTCGCGCTCCGCTCGCAACAACACGGCAATCTATACAGACGCGGTAAAACTAGTACAAAGGCGGCGACGGGGGTTGATCGAGTAACTTGGGAAGCTCGGCTTGGCTCGTCCTCACCCGGCCCCCTGCCACCATCGAGAAGCAATTCTCCTTGAAATGCGCGGTGCCAAAAAGCAAATTCCCGTTTGTATGAGGAAAGACACCGGTGATTGAGCCGCTGCTGCTGACCGCCACCCGGGTCTCAACCTTCGACGGCAAGCGTCCGCTCACCGGTGCGAGCGGCTTCTTCTTCGAGCGTGAGAGCCGGCTGTTCCTCGTAACGAGCCGGCACGTAGTGATCGACCAGCCGAGCAGGCACTTTCCCAACCGTATCGAGATCGATCTCCACACCGACGCCAAGAACCTCACACGTTCGATAGGTCTGTCGGTGCTGTTGTACCTCGACGGCAAGAGTGTCTGGCGTCAGGGCAACGATGCCGGTGGCGAGATCGACGTGGCGGTGATCGAACTCGATCGCGCGGCGCTGCCGGAGTCGGTGGTACTACGGTGCTTCACGCCGGCGCATTTACAGCGTTCGCTCCAGGAGGTGCAAGTCGGCACCTCGCTATTGATCGTCGGCTTCCCGCTCGGGTTCCACGACGCGCTGCACCACCTGCCCGTCGTACGGCAGGCGGTGATCGCCTCGTCCTTCGGTCTGCGCTTCCAGGGTTTGGGCTACTTTCTCACCGATGCGCGAACGCACCGCGGAACCAGCGGCGCGCCGGTGGTGATGCACAGCCCGTCCGCCGATGCGCAACTGCCCTGGAAGCTGCTCGGTGTGCACTCCGCGCGCATGGACATGGGCAGCCGTGACTTGCAACTCGATGAGACGCTGGGGCTGAACTGCGCCTGGTATGCCGACATTCTTCTCACCCTGACGACATGAGTCGCCAAGTGTCACCCGGGCGGCCCCGGAAGGCGTCGTAAGGAGAGGTCTGGTCGAAGCTCTTTCGGGTCGTTTGATAAAACCGCTATTGGGAATGAATAAACACCGAGCACGTGTGTCCAAGCCTCGCCTCAAACGATCACGCCCTCTTGTGCGGTGGCTTGGTCCCGGCCTGATCACCGGCGCATCGGATGATGATCCGAGCGGGATCGCAACCTACTCCCAAGTCGGGGCGCAGTTTGGCTTTGGCATGCTGTGGACAATGTTGTTTTCGTATCCATTGATGTCGGCGATTCAGGAGATCAGCGCGCATGTGGGGCGAGTAACGGGTCGCGGGATTGCCGGCAACATGAAAGGGTATCCACGATGGCTCACCTACTGCCTTGTTGGGCTGCTGCTGGTTGCCAACACAATCAATATCGGATCAGATATTGCTGCGATGGGAACAGCGATGAAACTGGTGGTGGGAGGGTCGGCGTTGCTTTATTCATCGGTCTTTGCGCTGGCTTCACTCTTGTTGGAGATTTTCATCTCTTATAAGAAATATGCCCGCATTCTCAAATGGATGACCCTCACCCTGTTCGCTTATGTCGGGATTGTGTTCGCCGTTCAGGTGCCCTGGGTTCAAGCCTTGCGCTCCACCCTATTGCCTGCTCTGCCGCTGAACGCGAAATCGCTCACGGCCATTGTTGCTGTACTCGGGACCACCATCAGCCCGTACTTGTTTTTCTGGCAGGCGTCTCAGGAGGTCGAGGAAATCAAAGACAAGCCGCGAGCGAAACCGCTGAAATCGGCGCCGAGACAAGCTCGGCTTGGCTTTCGACGGATCAGATTCGACACGTATGTCGGCATGTTTCTTTCCAATCTGATCGCGTTCTTTATCATTCTAAGCTGTGCCGTGACATTGCACGCGCACGGCATACACGAGATTGAAACGGCGGAGCAAGCTGCCGAAGCGCTGCGACCTGTCGCTGGGAGATTTGCTTTTCTACTGTTCAGCCTTGGTATTGTTGGAACAGGTTTGCTCGCCGTCCCGGTGCTGGCTGGCTCAGCGGCCTACCCGGTATGCGAGGTATTGCATTGGCGAATTGGCTTGGACCGTGAATTGTCGCACGCCAAGGGATTTTATGGAGTGATCGCCGGCGCCACACTGCTTGGCTTGGCCTTGAATTGTACACCCATTGATCCGATCAAGGCGCTGTTTTGGACAGCGGTGATCAATGGTGTAGTGGCGGTGCCAGTGATGGTGATGATGATGCTAATGGCGAGCGACGTGAAAATTATGACCGAGAGATTCATCTTGAAACCGGGCTTGAAGGTCCTGGGATGGCTCGCGACTGTTGTGATGTGTGCCGCGGTGATCGGCATGATTGCGACGTGGGGAAAGAACTAGCACCGGACATTACTCCGCAGTGCCGTCGCCTCGTCAATTCTCCAACCAACGACACCCCGAAATGGCGCGCCTTTGTCCTTATGGCCGGCAAACTCGATGAGGTGATCTATAGATGATCGACCTCGTAAGGCAAAAAACCTTACCGGCACCGCAAGGTCAACTGACGTAGGGTTGTGCCCCATGGGCAAGGAATTACCCGTCGCGTATCGTGCCGCCAGTTGACAAATTCAAGAACGCGACGACAAGACAATTATATGATAATCACGACGCAGACAAACCGCGGCGCCACGAAACGCCGCGGATGTTTCTTACTTATTTCCTGCTGTGCCCTGCTGGCAGCCCACGGCGGGACTTTCACGACGCAGAGCACGCTCATTCCCGTTCCCGCTGCCGCCAGTGGTGCGACCAATGGCGACACGACCGCAACGACCACGAATGAAATCCAACTGGATGCGACGGTGTACATTCCCGACGGAGTGACGTCGCCCGCGCCGGTCATCATCGTGTTGCATGGGTTCGGCGGGAGCAAAATGTATTCAAAAACCGTCCTGCTCGCCGAGGATTTTGCGAGCGCAGGCTACGTGGTCCTTGCGCCGAGTCTCCGGGGCTTTGGTAATTCCGATGGCAAAGTCTCGCTGGCCGGCCCCAATGAAATCAACGACCTGAAGACGATCATCCTCGCGATGCAGACCGGCAGAATCGGCGCAACGCCTGCGGTAGGCATTCCCGTCACGAGCGAGAGCAAGTTCGGTGTCACCGGTATCTCGTACGGCGGCGGGTTGACCTGGGAGTTGACGCGCACGCATGTGGCCGGGCTGACGGCGGTGATGCCGATTATCGGCTGGACCGACCTGTACCAGGCCCTGTCCCCAAATGACGTGCCGAAGCTGAGCTTTACGGCGGGACTGTTCGCCAGCGGCTACGATGTTAAAAACCCCAACTACGCACCCAAGATGTTCGATTGGCTGGGCGACCTGCTCCGCGGCCAACCGCAAAAAGCCCGACTGGGTGATTCACAAAGCGACATCGATTGGCGTTCCGTCATCTTCAATGCGGAAGACGTGACCGTCCCGACCTTTGTGATTCAGGGCTGGCACGATTATTTATTCCCGGCTGAGCAAGCCATTTCGTTGTTCGACCAGACGAATAACAGTCCCTTCATCAAACTCTATATCGGCGGCCTCGGCCATCCCCCCGCTTCCAGCGACATCACCAGCACCGAAGCTCTCTACATGCGCGCTCAGGCGTTGCGCTGGTTCGACCAATGGCTGAAGACAAACGATACTGGAATTTTGAATGAACCACGTGTCACGCTCGCGCCGGAGTTGACGGAAGATTGGTCCACCAATGCCCTGGTGACGGCCGACACGTTTCCCCTTCCTGGCACGACAACGAACACCCTGTTCATCCATTTGACTACCCTCGCCGAGACCAGTCCCGAGATACTCAAGCCCAAGAAGCTGTCCCCGACCAGCAGCGGCTTCCGGTTTTTCAATTCCCTGCTGCGTATCATCGGTGTGAACAGCGACCATACGATCAACGAAGTGATCTCCGTGAGCGCCATTCTGAATTCCCACGCCACGGACATCCTGGATTCGGGGATCTCCACCAAACTCGACAACGGCGCCAAGAGGGTTCATTTCGATAGCGATCCATTGGTCGCCGATCTGCGGGTCATCGGCAATCCCGTGTATCAACTCTACGTCTCGTCAAAAAGGAAGAACGCCTATTACTTCGTCCAGGTCGCGGAACACTCAACGAACGGCACGGTGACACTGGTTACGCGCGGGGCGTTCAAGGATACCGCGGTTGATCCCGCGACACCGCATTTGATCCAGTTCTCACCGTTTGCGATCAATCACGTGTTTACGGCCGGGAGCCAAATCCGGCTGTTCCTGGCGAGCCGTGACTACCCGTTCTTCCTGCCGAATATCAACCAACCCACGGTGTTGATCTATCGCGACCCGACCCATCCATCGGCATTACTATTGCCCGTCGCGCCCTGAAGCGGTGGCGAATTCGTTTCGAGGGCACGCGCATGGGGGTTTTACCCCTGTACTATGTAAATACTCGTGCGTGCCCAAGAGGCGCCGGCTCACGACGATCCCCTGTTACCTTGCCTTGCTAATCCTTCTTTTCGTCGTCTTTCTCAGCCTTCCGCTCGGCTGGTTCCTTGGTCGAGGCGGGCCGCTCTTCTTGAGTACGCTGTTCCGACGCGTGTTGAGCTTTTTTATCCGATTGCTCGGCACGCTTCTCAACAGCCTTCTCCTCTTTCTGTCCTTGACCAGCCGCTGGTCGCTCGTTGTTGGACTTGAAGCTGCTGGACGGAGGAATGGGTGGGGATGTTTCGCCCTGCTTTTCCTTGGCAGGTCGCTCTGACTCCGGTTGAGGTCTCTTGTCGGATTTATCAGTAGGCTCTCCCTGTTTTTGGTCGTGTTTCTCCCCCTCTGGCTTGGCGTCGGGCTTGGTTTCAGGTTTGGCCTCTGGCTTTGCTTCGCGCTTCGCCGGCTGCTCTGTCTCGGGTTTGGATTCAGGCTTGGGGAAAGCGGACTGCTCCTTGTGGCCAGGACTGGGCGGTTCGGATTGACGATCGTTCCGGTTCACATTTGAATCGGGCGCGGACGCTTGGCGCTTGGACCCGGCCTCGGAATCTGGTTTTGGAGTTTTATGGGGACTGGGAGGAGCCTGGTCTTTTCCAAGCTGGTCAGGTGACTTCGCCATAATCGGAGATTTGGGAAGTCTTGCTGTGGACGGCTCGGATTGCCTGCCAGGTTTTGCGTTTGACGTGTCCACCGCACTTGACTCGAGTGTTCGCCGCTCATCGCGGGATTTCCTCACTTCCTGTTCTCGTTGGACAAGCTGTTGTTTCTCTTCCCTGGCCACCGGCTGAAATCGTGTGGGACTATCTTTTCTCTTGGACAATTGGTCGAACGACGTGGCGACCACGAGGCTGTTATCTTTGGAGATCGCGCTTGCGCTGATGCTTCTCTGGGCGGCCCAGGTGCGAGGCGGTCGCGCGTCCTCATGATCGCGGCGATACTGGTAAGTCGTTTCAACGTGGCGCTCCCACTCACGGTCCTCGCGATGCTCCCAACGTTGATGCGCATAAATCGGATCGTAGCCGTAATGACCGGATTGGTAGGAGAAAGACGCGTAAAACCCTCCACTGGAGTAGCTGGCGGCGTAGTAGTCGCCGTAGTAGTAGTGGTGGTAGCGCGGTCGCACGAAAAGGTGTTCAGGGAACACGGCCAGATCGATCACAATGGCCGGCGAATAGTGATAACCCCGTCGCGCATACACGCCTGACTCGAAATACACCGGCGCAAAGAGAACGCCGCGGCGCTCGACAGAGTAATCCCAGTAGCCATCGACGAAGACATAGCCGCGAGGCGTCCAGACGTAATAGGACGGGCTCCAATCCCAGTCCGACCGACCGGCCGCCCAATAACCGGGTTGCCATGCGTATCGGCCTTGATACCAGACCCAGCAACCTGGTGTCCAACCATAGTCCGCTGAAGGCGCGGCAATGTTGGGACCCACGTCGACTGTTGCTGGCGGCGCGGGCAAATAGGTCGTCTCACTCACCTTGGCGTCGGCCCAGTACCCGGAAGTCCACTGAAACCCTCGTTGGGATTGGGCCCAATAGCCCGCCACCCATTGACGGCCCGGTGGGAGCGCGCGCCACACGCCACTCACCCAAAGAAAATCGTTCCGTTCGTCATCCCATGCCCAGTAGCCGGGAATCCAGGTGACGTTGTCCCCCTCAGGTCTCTCGTCGGGCGGCACTTCCTCGATTAACTCCGGCGGCGCTTTTGGCGCCTCGACGCCCGGCTCAGGATTGAACGTGACGACTCCCGCAAACGCCTCGTGCACCGGTCCGCGGGTGAGCACTTGCACCCCTTGCTCATCACCAGTATCAGACGTCTCAGCACGGCACATGGCCCGGTTCAAGACGAAGCACGTTCCGAAAACAGCCAGTGTGGTGACCATATACCGCAGGGAAGCATGGCAAATGTTCATTTTGATTCTTCTGTTCGAAAAAGTCTTGGATGCTTTCATAAGGTAAGGATACGCTCTGAAACTGTACAGGCGCGATGGGGTATTGACCCCATGCGTTACTTGGGGATCCAATTCGGACAAGATTACGTCGGTCACTAAACGATCGTTAACTGGACACTGCTCTCGATGATGCCGGCCCCGATGGCGTAGCGGGTGAGGCCGGAGATCTCGTGGATATTGAGTTTCGCCATGAGATTCTGCCGATGTTTTTCGACTGTCTTGATGCTGATGCCGAGTTCCGCCGCGGTCTCCTTGTTGGCCTTGCCTTCGGCAATGAGTTGGAGCACCTCCAACTCGCGCGAACTCAGGCGCGCCACTTTCTTCCGCAACGCTCCGTCTCCCGCGGGCGTCTTCTGATTATGAAGCCGCTTGGCAATGGACGGGCTGAAAAAGGTGTTGCCCTTTTGGACTTCCCGAATCGCTGTGGACAGAGCGTGTGAGGTCGTTTGTTTGGGCAGAAATCCCGCCGCACCGAAGGCGATCGCTTGTTCGACATACGCGTCATCGCTATACGCAGAGAGAATGAGCACCTTGGCGCCGTATTTGGCGTTGCGAATTTGCCGGGTGGCTTCCAACCCATTGAGCAGCGGCATCGCAATGTCCATCACGACCACCTCGGGGCGAAGTTTCCTG
>Ga0206923_1030_pt1 | contig 35939 bp, 38 predicted proteins | sample Alteio_BWOrgHeat_64_FD_152961 | JGI IMG/M metagenome (GOLD analysis project Ga0206923, IMG submission 152961) | Enriched cells from forest soil in Barre Woods Harvard Forest LTER site, Petersham, Massachusetts, United States -... | ecosystem: Environmental > Terrestrial > Soil > Temperate forest >...
ATTTTTTCAAAGCGAGGAGTACGCAGACTTTATCATCTGTCTTTGACTCCCTCAAGTTATAAGAAAAGGATAGCACAGAGGGAAAAGGAGGCCGGAGACACAGAGAAAAAACTAAATCTAAAGGACAAGCCTTAGAAGTCCATTAGTCATACTAGTGGTTTACCTATAAGCAATTATTTTGTTTTCCGAGGGACTTTCGCCCCTTTTTTCCTAGCTTCGGATAAACCGATCGCTATAGCTTGTTTTCTGCTGGTCACAGTTTTTTTGCTTTTGCCCGACTTCAACTGGCCGCGCTTCATTTTATGCATGGCTGTTTCGACAGACTCCTGACTTTTTTTCCCATATTTGGCCATAAATCCCTCACCTTTTTTCTTTTCCAAAATATGCATCTATTATGCATATAGAACATTAGAGACATTATCCGAATTAACCCAGCAATATCAGATGAAGCTATTTAAATATAAGTCGAAACGCAATCTCAAAACATCTAAGGAACCTGCCGCAAAACTCAAAAAGAAAAAAGGAACCGAGCTGGCTTTTGTGGTTCAAGAGCATCATGCCAGGCGCTTGCATTATGACCTGCGCCTTGAGGCCGAAGGGGTGCTGAAAAGCTGGGCCGTTCCAAAAATGCCTTCCATGGATCCTTCGGTAAAACGGTTAGCCATCATGGTCGAAGACCACCCTTATGATTATAAGGATTTTCACGGAACGATCCCCTCTGGCTATGGGGCGGGAACAGTGAAGATTTGGGATCGGGGAAGCTATGATGTAGATGGAGAGTCGGCAGAAGAGTCGGAGAAACGGATTTTAGAAGGCCTCAAGAAAGGGGCCCTCCATTTTTCCCTTAAGGGTAAAAAATTAAAGGGAATTTTTCATCTGGTCAGATTGAAAAATTCAGAAAAAGAAAATGAGTGGCTCCTCATCAAAAAATCAGAGAAAAAAACCGGTATGAAATCCAGTGCAAAAAACGCCGCGAGAAAAAAAGAAACCCCGGCAAAACTGACCAACCTCGATAAAATATATTGGCCGAAAGAAAAGATCACTAAGAGCGATTTGCTCCGCTATTACAGCGAAATGTCTCCCTGGATTTTGCCCTACCTGAAAGACCGGCCCGTCTCATTAAAGCGGTACCCAAATGGAATAGAAGGGCAATTCTTTTTTCAGAAAAATTTAAAAGATCACCCCGATTGGATCAAAACGGAAAGGATCGAAACTGAATCGAAAGAGATCCATTACCTTTTGATCCAGAACGAAGAGAGTCTTCTCTACGCCGTCAATTTGGGCAGCATCGAACTGCATCCGTTTTTTTCCCGAGTGGGTAAACTGCAATATCCCGATTTCTTGGTCTTCGATCTAGATCCTAAAGGGGCCTCATTTTTGAAAGTCATTGAAATCGCCCAAACGCTGCACGAAATTTTGGAAGAATTGAAAGTTCCGAGCTTCTGTAAAACTTCAGGAGCTACAGGCCTCCATATTGCGGTCCCTCTCGGCGCCAAATATACGTATGAGCAAGCGAAACAATTTGCTTTGCTGATCGCGAATCTCGCGCATCGTCGGAATCCCAAAATCTCCACTTTGGAGCGCTCCATTTCGAAGAGAGGGGGAAAAGTCTACATCGACTGCCATCAGAATAACTTTGGACAAACGATCGCCGCTGTCTATAGCGTCAGGGCCCGCCCGAAAGCTCCGGTTTCGACACCCCTCAGATGGGACGAGGTAAAAAAGGGATTGGATCCGGGAGATTACACGATTAAAACCGTAATCAGCCGGATCAAAAAAATAGGCGATATCTATTCCCCTATTTTAAAAAAAGGGATCGATTTACAAACCGTACTTAAGAGGCATTCTCTGAAACTTTCAGCTTCTTAGTGCCCTTCGATCTGTTCTTTCGCTTTAGGCGGTTTTTTAACGTAGATCGCGACATAAGATCTCGAGGCGTTGCGAATAAACCTCGCATCATTGATTTGAATGTTCCTCGCATCATCGAGATGCCAATATCGGCTGCCATGTTCATCAACAGTATTGACATTGGCGACGTAATGTCCCCCGCCGCTGCCGCCCAAATGAATGGTTAAAGATTGCAAAGTATATTCAGCCTGATCGTGATTTTTCGTTCCATTCGCAGGCAAAGCGAGATCTCTAGGAACTGGCACTGGATCGTGGATGGAGACAGCTCGTTTAACAGTGTCTTCTTCTTCTATCTGTACAGTTTGGCCCTCGATCGTTACATTCCTTTTCCTCTTCACCACTACATCATTGAAATCTTGCCGGATTAAATTAATCACCAGAATTTCAGGGGCTTTGTCAAAATAAATTTCGTCTTTGAGAAGCGGAGCGTCGACTTTTCCCGATCGATAGTTTTCTGGCTCGAATAAATGGCGATTAAAATAGTTCTCAAGAAGTCTTGATAAAGGTAAAGGTTGATCCGTTTTTTGATCCCATAATAGATTTACATTTAAAAGAGGCAATTCGATCGAATGAGTGAGTGCAAAAGCGGTTTTGGGATCGACTCTCTCCAAACGGGAACCTTCTAAAGTCTTCATGGCGGAAACATCGAGCGTCTTTTTCCATGTTTTTAAACATAAGATCGGAGACTTCAAAAGCTCATTATAGGTTATTTTCAGATCCTTTGGATTGGTTTTAAGTAATGCCTCCAGCGGGATCTTCGGATCTAAATTGAAACAAGCTGAACCGATAATGCCTAAGAGCAATTCATGGGCGTCTTGTTGAGCATAGACTCCGGAGTTTCCCTCAGAATAAGGTAAAAGCCCCATCAAATCTTTGATGGTAATTTTCGATTTAGCGATTCCGAGCTCTTTTTCCGCTGCGTAAATCGGAAGCGTTTTTTCCAAAACAGCTCGATGATTGGGATCGCTTAGAACCTTCGTAAGATGTTCACTGAGGAAAGCATTGTTGGCGATTAAATGTAGAATGCAGGCTCCGAAACAACTAGCTCCAATATTGCCGATTCCAGGAGGCCGGCCAGGCATTCTGGGAGCTTCTAAAAGCGGGTCGTATTCACCGATTGATGATATGATCGTTTTCTTTGGATCGGTTTCCGTTTTCTTGGAATCGGATTCTCCTTTGTGTTCTTCTTTTCTTTCAGGAGATGGCTCTCTTTTTCTCTTTTTTTTCTCGATTTCGGCTTGTAGTTCGCCTGATTTTGGTTGAGGAAGGGATTGCGCCTCTTCGCCTAATTTGGGGGCGGTAGATGAAGAAGATGGTTCAGCTGTTATGGAAGCCGGAAGAGGAGCAGCTGGATCTGAATGGATCTCAGCTCTACTTTCTTGCGGGGCTGATTGCACCTCTTCGCCTAATTTGGGCCCTGTAGATAAAGATGCTGGGAGGGCTGGTCTTTCCATTTTAGCTATTGTGGAAGCCCTGCCGCCTTCACTCCCTTTTTTCATTTTCCGCACAGTCCGAATGCGGCTTCTCCGACCCTTTGCGCCGCCCGCATCAGTATCTATTCCAGGAGTCTGGAAAGTATCTATCGATAATAGGCTTTCGAATGTAAAAGCCGATGACGGTTTTTGTTTCTTATTCGGCAATGTTTCAGAATTTTGGGATTCGGCAGCAGGTAGATCTATTTTCCTCTTTTTTTTATCGATTTCGGCTTGCATTCCACCTGTTTGAGAAACTGTTTTTTCCATTACATCAGCCGCTTTGGAAGTCGTGCTGCTTGCTGCTCCTTTTTCCACATTTCGATCGCGGCTTCTCCAGGCAGTTACACCCCCCGCATAAGCAAAACCTAATCCCACTCCCAAAAAAGGGTTTAAAAGGGAAGCGCCTGCGACAACCCCTAAAGCTGCGACGTGGGTTGTTTCAGAGATCTCTTGATCAACAGGTTGAACAAAACCAATTAATTTAACAATTGCATTAGAAATAAAAGAAGCCATTACAAACCTTATTATTAAAATATAAAACTATTATAACAAAAAAGATAATTATAATTAAGCAAAAATAAAGATTTTATCTCTTCCAGATCAGATTGGAAGGAGCCTATACAGGTATCGCTTCTAATTTCGCCTTCATAAAGCCAAGAATCTGGTCTGCGGAAGGCCTTCGGTCCGGATTGATATTAACCATATTTTTTAATATTAATTGATCAGCAACAGAAAAAGAGGGAATTCCAGCGAATAACTCATTAAAAGTTTTACCCAATGAATAGATATCCATTGCTGTTGAACTAGGCCTCCTAAAATCTGGGCTCAATTCAGGGGCGGTAAATCCTTTAGTTCCGCTATCAAAGATTGGAGTTTTTATCGGACCAGAGAGATTGAAATCGTTAAGGACAGCACGAACATTTCCTTTCAAATCGATGTATAATTGTACATTTTCCGGTTTGATATCCATGTGGCAAATGCCCAACTGATGGATGTTCCACAGGCCAGTAGCAACATCCAATGCGACTTGGCATCGATCGCGGAAAGTTAAACGCTTCATTTTATCCAACAAAGAATAGGGATATTCTTTTTGGATGAACGCCTTGATGATTTTTCCTCTCTTTAGGAAAGATACCCAAGAACGGGTTTCCGCAATGCCTTCAATATCTCCTTGGAATAACTGCGTCAATTCCATTTCGATATCTGCATCTTCGCCTTCTTTTTTGAACATAGAAAGAGCACAGACTTCCAATGTTCTAATATTCAATGCGCGGGTCACTCTTTTAGATGCGCCGTGCCCGAGAATTTTATCTCCTCGGTCGGGTCTATCTAAATAAATCCAAATATCTCCGTTCGAATCGAATTGGAGATCACGAGACAAACCCGTCATTGCCCTGTCGACAAAACGATTATTAGTTTTACAAGAAAAGATTTCATACTTTTCTGGAAAATTTATTAATTCCGAAACCAAACATTTTATTTCGTTAATATTATTTAGAGTAGTTTCGTCGGCTGTGTTTAGTTTAACTCCTAAATTTGTTGCAATTTCAAGAGATAATGAATCCTTAGAAAGCGCATCTCTTTTCATCGCTAAAGAGGGATCTTTGGCCATTTTCATCGATTTCGGATCTTCTTCGAATTCTCCTATTTTTCTCTTTGTGCCCCGATGCACTGCTAGAGATGACTCTGGCCGGATCCCAATTAATTGCTGAGGCTCTGCAAAGCCACCAGCGAGAAATTCATCTATGGAGCGTCCAATATCCTCCAGCTCATTTTTTTCCAACTTATTTTCATCCGGGTTGGATCGTATAAAATGATCCGTTCTTTCAAGAGCAGGCATTTCTTCCGGCGGAGCTATGTCTTCAGGCGCAGCCGCTAATTCAGGCGCAACGGCTAATTCAGGCGCAGCCGCTAATTCAGGCGCAACGATTATTTCAGGCGTAGCCGCTTCCTCAAGCTTGACCTCAAACTTGACTTCAATCTGCGGTTCGACTTTTACGCTTCGACTCCACTTCCATGCATAGGCGGCGTAAGCCACAGTCGTAGCCGCAAGGCCAATAGTCGCCAGATAAGGGTTGAAGTAAGATCCGATTGTAAGGATCCCTAAAGAGGCGTTGTGAATGGAGTCGGATAGCCTCCGATCGCTAGATGGAGTATAATTAAAAAATTTTTGAATTGAATTACAAAAGGAACAATTCATAATAAACTTATTTTGTTAATAATATTAAACATTATACAACAAATAAAATTTAAATAAAACTAAATAAAATTAATAATTAAATATTTAATAAGGCGGAGATACTCGATCCATTCCTTCAAATAAGGGGCTTCATTTTGAAAAATGGCGCATACGCTCAGATAATACCTTTCAGCGGCTGCCAATGAGAATGAAACAATAATAAGGATAAAACTAGCCATCCATCGAGTCATTGAAATAGCTCCGGTTCATATTCTTGCAGCCAAGAAAGAAATTTTCCAATCCCTTCGCTGAGAAATACTTTGGGCTGATATCCCAGCTCGGACTGCGCTTTTGAAATATCTGCATGGGTTTTAATCGCGTCGCCGCCTGGTTTGTCCGTCAGAACAACTTGGGCGGATAGGCCGAGATACCGTTCGATTTCGGCGACGATTTCTATTGTCGTATGAGGACGCGAACAGCCCAGATTGTAAATATGGAAGCCTTCGATTTTATCCAAGCTCAAGAAAATTCCAGAGACGATGTCATCGATATAGGTCAAATCGCGAAGCAGAGCGCCGCCGCCATAGAGCGAAATCGGGATTCCCTGAAGAATTTTTTTCGAGAATCCGTAATAGGCCATATCGGGTCTTCCCCAAGGACCATAGACGCTGAAAAACCGAAGACAGGTGATCGGAATGCCATACATCGAATGATACGAATGAGAGATCGCCTCCACCGCTTTCTTAGTCGCTGCATAAAGAGAGAGCGGGGCGTCGGTCGAATTGGATTCCGCGGATGGAAAAGGTCCCTGGTCTCCGTAAACAGAGGAAGAAGAAGCGGCGATCATCGGAATTTTTTTCTTCCGGTTCAGCTCTAAAAGAAGCCAGGTTCCGACAATATTGGAATCGATATACGTTTTGGGAATTTCGAAAGAGGCCCGAACCCCCGCTTGGGCCGCCAAATGGATGATCCCATCAAATTCGTTAGAATTGAAAATCTCCTCCATCCGCACCTGATCGCAAAGATCGGCCTCGATCACTTCGATTCCTTGATTGGAGAGAAGCGAGGCTCTCGCTTTTTTTAGAGCGGGATCGTAATAATCGTTGAAGTTATCAATACCCACTACGGCATAACCGCGCCTCTGGGCTTCCATTGCCGTATGAAACCCAATGAATCCCCCGATTCCGGTGATGAAAAGCGTTTCCTGGCCAAAACTCTGCCCAGAAAAGAGAAGAAGGAATGCGAGAAAAAATCTCATTTTTTCTCAGATTAGAGAAATAGAGTAATGTTTAGAAGAATATCTGAAAAGACCGTGAATGGAAAAAGAGGCCTTTCGGCCCCAAACTCTTACTGGGCTGCCTGATTTCTGGCCTTTAGACATTTGTACATGAAAAAAGCCGCGCTAACAGTTCCGAAGACAAGAAATGCTTTCGCATAAAATTCAGAATCTTCCTGCCACACTTTGGAATATTGATGGGCTATAGGCAGATTCTCATTAGCAATGTTCATTCGATCGCGCACTTTCAAATATTCGTTCAAACCTTCTGTGCCAACTAGTTCAATCACTCCATTTTTTATAAAGGGAATAGAATCTAAAAACTTCTGGTACAACGCCGCACCCGTTGCTGCGCTTTTCGATAGATGTTCATAATGAAGGCTCAATCCTCCACTGACGGCCGCGCCGATCCAACTCAAAACTCCCAATTTATTATTATTTACAAAACTAATCATTCTTAACCTCTTTATTTAAAAATTATTTTAAAATCGTTAATATTTCATTCGGAACTACAATGAGAATCGACAGACGAAGTATCGGAGGGCGAGGGAGGTACAGGTATAGGTGGAAGACTTGCATCGGTGTAAACTGATAGAGGCGCTGGAACTCTTCTAACAACTCCATGGGTCGGGATAGAAGAAGTTAAAGCAGCATGCGGGAAAGTCGGTTGATTCGCTTCAATTTGAGTAATAGGTGATTGATCTCCGGATTGAAAAGCCGTTTCTGGCCTTGGATCGGCATTAGAAGTTACTGGAGATTCAACAGAGTGTGGAGGCTGATAGGTTCTCCACCAGGAAAATAGGCAATCGCAAATACTCATAACAAATATCCATTAATAGATTGAAATTTGCAAAAATTATAGTTAAAAATTTCATTTTTTTCAATATTTAATTCCCCTCAAAAAAAATAATGATTCTCTTTTGTCAAACAAAAAAAATTTTGAAAATTTCTTTTATTTGATAGAGATAGGCTAGGCACTACATTTATAGGGAGAAATAGGTATGGCTAAGAAGTTCGATCGGAAAAAGACAGAAGCGAAAATCAACGTACGCGCCTGGAAAGACCCTGCGTTCAAAGATAAACTCAAGACAGATCCTCATACAGCTTTGAAGGAATTGGGAATGGAGAAGATTCCGAGCTCCTTAGAGATTAAAACAGCGGAAGAGGGCAGAAATCAATGGATCATCCGACTACATGAGCGCCCCTTGAATTTCAACGAGATGTCGGAGCAGGCCCTGGAAAAAGCGGCAGCAGGAGAACCCCAAGAGGCGAAATGCTGTCCCAAGAATCCTATATAGAGAATCTCGATCTTGCCTATCTGGAAAAGAGGTTGATGGATAGGCAAGGTTGGACGGCCAAGAATGCGAAAGAAGCTGTCAGAAGGTATAAGAACTTTCTGATTCTTATTTTGAGGTATCCCGATCGCGTTTTAGCGCCCGCTCTAGATATCGATGAGGCTTGGCATAGCCACATTTTATTCACTCGAGAGTATTTCCGCGATTGCGAGATCGTTTTTGGAGGGTATCTGCATCACACTCCTTTTCAATTTTCGGGACAAAATTCCGGAGAGGAAGAAAAAAAAGCCATGGAAAAGGCCCAATCCCTCACTTCAGATCTCTATATCCAAGAATTCAATGAACCTTATTTTCTCGAGTTGAACATCGCCTCATTTTGGTAAAAATACTCTCTACTTGAGAGGCGAAATAGCCGTATCCCAAACGCTGCTCTCGATCTGGTCTGAGGACCTGATCGATATAGGCCGGTCTAGAATGAAGCTCGTATGGCTTGGATCAGATATTTTACTTAAAAGGTCGATGATTTCACGGTTCATTTCATCAATATAGGTCCGCAATTGGGCCAAAGTTAAAACCGATGGAAATTCTTGAACGTTTTGTTTCTGCCAAATAGCAAAATCGGTTTTCTGGACTTCCTTTGCCGCTTCCATCTGAGCTTGAAAAAATTGAGAGAGCCAGATTTCATCCAAACCCGAATCTTTCGATTGTTTAATCAAGCTTGTTAAAATTTGTTGTTCCCGCTCTTTGTCTTCGATGGCTAAATCTTGATTCCATTTTGTGCGGGCCACTTCGTGCATGATGGCGAGCCGTTTTTGGATCAAAAGAAGAAGCTGGTCGACTTTCGTTTCTTCTTCATAAGCTTCTAAACTGCGGTGAATGGGAACAGATAACTCGGCTGAAATGACCTGCGTGGATAAAAGAATAGCGGCCAAAAAAAGCCATGTAATGGGTCTAATCAAAAGGACCTCTCTTCCAAAAGAGCAATACTATCATCGAAAGGAGACAGATTCTAGAGTTTTTCGATAAGCATTCTTTTTCAAAAATTTTTAACATCTAGTAAAAAGAAACCGATTCCCCCATACTTTTCGCTATTATGAAAATATGGCTTTTTTCTTTTTTAATTGGGGTCCTCTTTCTGGAAGCCGAACCTTCTCAGCTTTTCATAGAATCATCTGAAATTGGGGCGTTTCCGAGCGCTTCATTGGATGAGGGCCGATTTAAACCTCCGATCCCGCCTCAAGATTCTTTTTTCTATCTCATGGCCGGCGCCGTCGTTCCAACAGCATCTCTGAATCTAGGTCATTTATTCCACCCTATCCCTGAATTATCGATCGGGAAACGAAATACAGGCTTATGGCACGACTGGGACTATTGCATCGGAGCTAGAATGGCGCCGACCTGGGAAGAACTCTATGTGCAATCCACTTATCTGTTCCATCCTGTGGCGCGCTTCGGCGGCTATATTGGATTTGGAGGCAGATTCGGCGGTTTCCATGCAAAATACTCCGAAGAGGAGCGGTTTCGCCATTCTTACGGCTATTACAGCGAGTTTCTCTTTCAACTCGGATATGAATTCTTCGATACGGTTCCGGGATTCGTCCAACTCCAAATTTCCTCTTCTAGACAAGCTGTGATCGGATACGGGTTCGGATTCTAAGAGATTGACTTCCTCTGCAATTTGATTTTTAATTCTGGATCATTTTTACGACCCCGAGGGCAAAAAAAATGTTCCGTTTGAGTGCTTCCGTTTTTATTTTTGCCATTTTGACATTTTATTCCCCTTTGGAAGCCTCTTCCGGAGTCAAGGGAGACCGGGCCGATTACATCATCGTCGGCGTGGGCACGGCCGGGGGCCTTATGGCCAAACAATTGACGGACGATAAAAAGACCTCGGTGATCGCCCTTCATTCAGGTTCGAACTTCACCGGCTCTTTCATACTCAAATATGGGAAAAACACCCTCTTTTCTGTCGCGGCGACGCTGCTCGGCTCACCTCCCCCTTTCAATCCAGACGATTTGCCTCTTCCGCCCGATGTGCGGCAGCAATTGCAAGATCTGATCGATCTCACGGCTACTACAGCAAAGCCATTGTACGAAACAGGAAAGACGATCCCGCAGCCAAATGCGAATGATGATGAACTTCTCTGGGTCATTCCTCTTCCTGAAGGAGGCGGTTCCGCCGTCAATGCCGGCGCCTGGTGCCGCGGGACAAAACAGCTCTATGCGCAATGGGAAGCCATTACTGAATCTGGAGAATGGTCTGTAAGCCGGATCATGAACATTTATAAAGAACTCGAAAATTACACGGGAAAAACGCCCAATAAGAATTCCCGCGGCCATGATGGGCCTCTCCAAGTGATTCAAAACCAAAGTTCAACTTTAAGCAAAGTCTTTACTCAAGCTGAAATCAACGCAACGGGCGCTCCCTTTGTCGTCGATTACAATAACCCAAATACACCTATCGGCATTTCCCCTCACCTTCAATTGACCCGCGATGGGGATCAGGGCTATTACCGGATCAGCTCAGTATCATCATTCTTAAATGAGGATGTCGTGAATTCCAACGGCAAGGGCGTTCAGGGGAGAAAATTGCAAGTCTATCTGGGAAGCAGGGCCCTTCGAGTGATTTGGAATGGAAATACAGCAATCGGCGTTGAATATTTCCAAAACGGGGCAACGAAAAAAGTATATGCCAATAAAGGGGTCATCGTCTGCGCAGGATTGCGAAGCAGTCCCTTTTTATTGAGTTCGGGGGTAGGGCCGGCCGCTTTGCTCAACTCTCTCGGCATTCCCGTTATCAAGGACAATCCAAATGTAGGTTCAGGTCTTGCCGATCAACCCCATGTGATCACCCTCTTTTCATCGAATCCCAACGATTCCAATTCAGAAGGAAATTCCCCTTTTTCCCAAATTGCCTGGCTTGAGGACCCTGCCCATATTTTGCCGGGGCGTCAATTGCGTCTCACAACCGTGGATGTAATTCCTGGAATCACACCGGCGCTGTTCGATCTTTGCCAACCACTGAGCAGAGGAAGTGTTTCCATCAATAGCGCAAACCCGATGGACCCTCCCGTGATCGATTTTGGAATCCTCTCGAATCCCAGCGATCTCGATCTTTTTGTGCGCGGATTTCAAATTTACATTAAAAATATCAATGGGGCGCTTCAAGCTATCGATCCCGCCTATCAACTCCTCTTTCCCGATCCTTCGATCCTCGATGATACTCCGGCTTTGCAAGAATTCATCCGGAGTTCAATCGAATCGAACATGCATTTTCAAAGCCACTGCCGCATGGCTCCAGAAATCGATGGCGGCGTTGTCGATTCGCACGGGAGGGTCTATGGAACCAATCATCTGATCGTCGCTGATAATTCCATCAATCCGCTCTGTATGGATGGCAGCCCGATGGCCACCGGCTACATGGTCGCTGCCAATATTGCGCGTCTTTTGGGCTACTGAACCGAGTAGCCATATTTTTGAGCTAATACCCTGATTTTTTGATAGAGATCAGGATCGAGTTCCTGCTCTAGCTTTGCCCAGGAAAAATACTCGCAGTCGCCGCGCGTATTGGTGTTTTTCGGGATCGATTCTAAAACGTTCCTGTCTAATTTTTTTCCCAGCCGCATTTCCATTTCTCCCCAGACGTTTTCCAACTCTTCGATCCGATACGTCCATTCGGCTTGGGCTTCCGCCAATAAATTCCAATAATACCAGTATTTAGCGCACTGAGTAAGCCGTGAATCCCCTGGTTTGATTTCCGGAATATGCTCTCGAAAAAATTCAAATGATTGAGGGGGTTCGGAAGAATAAAGAGATCCAATGACTTTCAAAGGATCCCGGACCTGGTGGAAAATATGTTTGAATCGATATCCATTTCTGCCGTGGTCCCAAGGGGCTTTTTTTGTATCGACAGCCATTTCCCATGAACAGGCCCCGTCTTTTTTGATGAATTCATGGCCGATTTTATATCCGCATCGTTTTAGGATATTCGTAATGTAATAAGTTCCGCTGCGGGCGCATCCGGTAATTAACAGATGGCGATTTTTCCTTTGATACAAATCATGATAACAAATGTATGAAGCAATAGTTAAAATAAAAGCAAAAAACAATAATCCATTTCTTTTGTTAAATATTTTGTTTTTCATGTTCATATAAGGGTTGGGGATGGTTAAGCTCTATCATTGAAGAGCCGGGAAAAATATTTTTCAAGACAAATCAGATTCGAACTTCGATGGCCGATATATTGGTCGGGGCGAATTACGTATGCCGCGGCCTTTTTTACTCCATAAATCTTTTGCGCTTTCTCATCTTTTATTGTGTGGATTGAGATTCTTGAGATACCAGGCCCTTTGAAAGATTCAGGGAAAGGTTCAGGCCAACCTCCGAAAAGCAATAAATGATAAAGCGTTGTATTGCGGAGAATAGAATAAAGATCCTTGCTGCCGATCGGCGCGTTCGGCGCCCTCGTCCCTGCTTTCGGCCCCCCATCGAAAATTCCCTCTTCATCCGCTATGATACTTTTTGGATATTGAATTGATATTTGGGCAATCGCCCGAATTAGACGCCGCTCTATTTTGGGAATGATGTGCTGGATAAACCGATTCCTCAAAAAAACACCTATCGGATTGCGCAAAGTGGCCATCAGTGTAGTCCATCGGGTCGCACGAATCAAATTCAAACCCCAGGAACGCCTTTCCAATGAATACGTGTCGAGAAGAGTTTCATTTCCGCTGGCCAATTTCCAACCTAGATTGAAGACATCTTGCAAACCTGAATTCATTCCTTGTCCCCCGGCTGGGCTATGGATATGCGCCGCATCGCCGGCTAAAAAAACTCTCCCTTTTCGATAGCTTTTCACCAATCTGCTGTTGATATGGAAATTTGCTAACCAAATGGGGTCGGAAACCTTTACGTTCTCGCCGATGGACTGGCGCACCTTTCGTTTCACTTCTTCTAAAGTCGGATTGTCGATCTCCGATTGTGTTGGAGTTTGACATCGTTCAAGCTGGAATACTAAACGGTATCGCCTCTCGCCTGGCATGGGAATCGTTCCAAGTATTCCATCTGGGTCAAGAAATAAGAATAGTTCATCGTGGCGCTCTTTCCAATCGAGCGCCACATCGGCAAGAGAAAAAATGGAATGAAAAGGTTTTCCTTCAAATGGAATCCCGATCGATTTCCGAACCTGGCTATGAGCTCCATCGCAGCCGATCACCCAAGCAGCCTCGGTTTGTTCCTCTTTTCCTGTCGAGTGATCGCGAAGGATGGCTAAAACTCTATTCGACTCTTGCCGCAGATCGATGAATTCCACGTTCCGTTCGACTTTGATCCCGAAAGAAGAAAGATAGTGAGTCAAAATCTTTTCGGTTTTGCTTTGTTCGATACTCAAGATAAAAGGAAAATCGGAATCGAGGCTCTTGAAAGAAAGATGAGCTAATCTTTTTTTTCCACTGCAGGGATTAGCGCCCAAAATTTTCAAACCTTCTTTGAGAAATAGGTCCGCTATCCCCAAATGGTCGAATAATTCCATCGTCCTGGGCTGTATGGCAAGAGCGCGCGATTTCTCTAAAGGGAGAGGAAGCTTGTCAATGATGCGGCATGACATCCCATATCGCGCCGCTTCCGCTGCCATCAGCAGTCCCGTAGGACCTGCCCCAACGACCAATACACTGCTCATGCAAAACCGCTCGGTTGTCTACATCTGATTATGAATTTGAGATTTCCAATAATTTTGCCAATGACTATTCTCTCCCCAAAAAAAATTTTAAACTAGGTTCCCTGATGCTGGCAACTCTTCTTCATGACTTCATCGAGAAAACGAATTTCCTGCACAATCCAACGGTGCGAATAAACGAATTTTTAAGGGAGCATCGAACTGTATATAAAGTCGCCCTGATCGTCAATCATCTTTTTAGAGCGGCTATGATGGCGGCCTTCACCTTTTTTCTTCCCTTTACGGCTGCTATCAGTTTCGGCATCTGCTTAGTAGGCTCGCTTTTTTACCGCCTGACAGTCGAAAATAATTGCGCGTATAAATTTGCGCTTCCTTCTTTAGCCGGATCGATCGCATTTCTAATCGGGAAAAAGGGGATCAACGATGTGATCAGCAAAATCGCATTCGGGTCTATAGCCGCATTCAGCTCTGCCTTCCTCTCTTTTCTGCCTCTCTGCGCTTACATCGTCTATATCGCACTGACCGTAAACTATGACGTAGACCATAAATAAAAATTTTGAATATAGATTCCTGTTTTTCATGGAGTGAATAGAGTCTCGATTTTCAAAAGCGGTTCGCTATAATAGAAAAAAGAGGGCAGCTTTATGAATCATCGCATGGATCCTTCTCTGGAAAAATATTATTCGGAAGGGAATGAAAAAGACCGATTGAGCGCGCTGCGGCTGGAAAAAGACCGCACGTTGAGAATCTTGGAAAAACAACTCCCCTCCCCGCCAGCGATTCTTTTAGATGTAGGCGGAGCCGCAGGCGTTTATGCATTTCCATTGGCGGAAATGGGCTACGAGGTACATCTGATCGATCCCATCCCGCTCCATATCAAGCAAGCTAAAGAACGGGCAAAAAATGAGGGGCGCGCACTCAAGAGCTATGCCGTCGGCGACGCGAGAAAAATAGAGTGGAAAGACAGCTCCGCCGACGCCGTCTTGTTTTTTGGGCCTTTATATCATTTGATCGCGCGGCAAGACCGCCTTGCAGCGCTGAGTGAAGCGTACCGCGTTTTAAAACCAGGGGGCCTTCTTTTTGCAGCAGGCATTGCGCGCGCAGCTTCATTAATGGATGCGATGCACAAGGGAAAGGTCTATTCCAAACTGAAAGTCATAGAAGAGGAATTGGCAACTGGGGTCCATCGAAAAATTTCCGAGGACATGACTTTTGCCTATCTGCATCGTCCAAATGAACTGAAGGAAGAGTTAGAAACAAGCGGTTTCAATCATGTCTCCATTCGGGCGATCGAAGGGCCCGTCTGGGAAAAAAGGGTGATTGAAGAGCTGCAAGGCCAGAAAGATTGGGAAAAGCTTTTGGCGATTCTCGAAAAAATAGAGACCGAAGAATCGATCATTGGGGCCAGCGCCCATATCATGGCAATTGGACAACGATGAAAGAAATGAGGCTATCTCCCCTGTTGCCTGCCTCCACTTTAGCAAAAAGAGCCCTTCTGCCTGAAAAACCGGCTCCGGTAAGCCTCGCCGGACAATATGTCCGTTTGGAACCGCTTGTCATTTCCCGAGATGCAGCCCCGCTTTTTGAAATGTCCAATGGCAGCCCTATTGCCTTAGGAAACCGATTTATCGAGGCCTACGACCCTGATGCGTCGATCTGGCGCTTTCTATTCGATGGCCCTTTTGAAAACAGGGCCAGCTTTGCAGCGAGTTTGCCGCTTTATGTGAATGCTCCCAATGGCCTTTGCCTATGCGTCTTTGATTTGCCTTCCAACCGGGCAGTCGGGGTGGCCAATTTGATGAATAATTACCCGGCCCATTTAAAGATCGAACTGGGCGGAATTTGGGTTAGTCCCATTGTCCAGCGGACAAAAGCCAATACAGAAGCGGTTTATTTGATGCTCAAGCATATTTTCGATTTGGGATATCGGCGCGTCGAATGGAAATGCGATGCGCTCAACGAACGCTCCCGCCGAGCGGCGCTCCGAATGGGTTTCCAATTCGAAGGGATTCAAGAATGCCATTTCATCGTAAAGGAGCGGAGCCGCGATACGGCCTGGTTTCGGATTTTAGAATCGGAATGGCCTGAAGTGAAAAAAAAGCTCGAACAATTTCTCTATTGAGGACTTATGCTTGCTAATCGACTCCTATTTATATTCATTCTCTCTCTTTTTGGACTTTCGCTGAATGCCCGATTGCTTTCTCAAGAAAAGATCGAGGGACATTTTGCATCGGTGAATGAAGAAATAAAAAATCGCTGGAATGGATTTCAAGCCGATCGAGAATTCAAACTCTTCGAGATGGATCGATCCGATGATCAACTCAGCCAAGAATTTGAAGAACTCAAGAAGATTCGCAAGTGGATTTGGACAACGCCCGGGTACGAATTAGGGGAACATCTCATTCGCGATGATTTTGTCAGAGCTCCCCACTGTTTATCTTTTGCATTTAATAATACTGTGCCTAACTACAATGCAAGTACGATGTATCAGGGAGGCAAAAACTATATTGCTTGCGAGGGTCCGAGATCCAAAGACATCTCCAACTTTTTTAAACTTCTCGTCTCTCATCGCGTGACGCATCTCGTGCGGCTGACAGACTCTTTTGAAGGGGAAACCAAAAAATGCCATCCCTATTGGGAAGGTCATTCAAGCGATGGTTGGCTCCGCGTTCCTACAGAAACGGGAGTTTATCCCATCAGATCCTTTGATATGGCTTATTGGAAAGACAATGAAGGTGTGGATCCCAAGCAATTGCTCGCCGTCGTGCTCAAAGTCAGAGAAGAGCTAAAAGAGGGTTTGCTATTGGTCCATTGCAGCGCGGGAGTGGGCCGAACTGGAACTTTTCTCGCTTCGATAGCCATCGTGGATGCAATCGATCAAGGAGAGCCTTTCAGCATCGAGGAAATTGTATACCGTCTTTCTTTACAAAGACCCCATAGCGTTGCAAAACTCGGCCAATATATCACGCTTTACAGACTCGCTGAGCTTTACCTAAAGGAGCGATCTTGAGTTCTGTGCCTCTAGAAGATTCTATTCAAAGAGAATATGGCCGGCTGATCGCGCTATTGGCAACGATTCCTCCTTCCCAACGAACAAGAAAAGAGATCGATGGGACAGGAGGAAAAGTCAGTATTTCCGATTTAATCGCCTATCAAATTGGATGGGGGAAATGTTTAATCAGATGGTATGAAGCGGGAATCAAAAATGAAGCCGCTGAATTGCCCGGCGAAGGATTTTCAACGTGGAATTACGTGGGGATTGCAACCCATTTTTATCAAAAGTATGCATTCGATCAAGCAGAACAGCAAGCGAGGGAATTTGAAAATGTAGTCGGGAGAATCCTTCGAATCGTCGAAGAAGAACATCGATCTGGCAATTTAGAAAAAATCGGCATTTGGCCCTGGTGCACGCTCCAATCGGGAAAACAATGGCCTTTGAGCAAATGGATTCAAATCAACACCAGCTCCCCCTACAAAAGAGCTCATTCTCTAATTGCTAGCTATCTAAAAGGAATTTTTCACTAATAAATGACCTATATGGTTCTCTATGAGACCGAGGAGTCGTTAGAGACTATCTCTGAATTAAATTTCAGTCGATTTTTCGGTTCTTTTGAGCCGATTTTCGATTCGAATCTTTGGGGGGCAATATCGACAAGGTATATAACCGCCCAAATTTGAAGTCGAAAAGCGGCCAAAATAATCCAAAAACTCGACGAAACGTTAATTCAGAGATAGTCTCTTAGCCGGTCCGGGTCGGATGGCTCAATAGGCGATTCGTCTGAATCTGATGAAGTCTCTGTTCTCGATAAACGGTATCTTGGATGGGATGGAAATTGCGAAGGTGCATCAGAATCATATGCGCCCGGTTGGGTATCCAAAGATATCGGAGTGGGTGCTTCGGGCGTTTCGCGTCCAGGCTGAGCGGGATCCGCATCCGATTCGCCTTCGATCGCTTCAGAGGGGTCTTCGTACCAGGGCGATTCAGCTCTTTGAGTATTAGAAGTTGCAGAAGCTTGAAACCCATAGGCCCCTTCTGTTGTATCGGCCCCAGAAGAACTCGAGGAACCTGCAAGGGCAGAACATAATGAAGGCCCCTCTGTCCAAACAAGATCGGGATCAGGCGTTACAGAAAAAGCTGAAGAGGGAGCCCTAGATGAAGAACTCGACGAAGAGAAGTCAGCGGAGGATAAAAGTAAAAATGGATTAGAATCTGTGGATGGCGCACGGGGAGAACTTGAAGAGGAATCGTTTTCCCAAACCATATCAGGGAGAGGCGGAAGGGTGGATAAAGCCCGGTAAGATGGAGCGCTAGACGAAGAACTAGATGAGGAGGGATAGGATAAAAATTGAGACGGATTAGATTCTGTGGTTGTCGCAGAGAGAGAACTTGAAGAGGGCTCGTCTTTCCAAACAGAATCAGGCAGAGTCGGCAGAGTAGATAAAGTTCTGGAAGCGCTAGACGAAGAACTAGATGAGGAGGGATAAGATAAAAATGGAGGCGGATTAGATTCTGTGGTTGGCGCAGAGAGAGAACTTGAAGAGGGCTCGTCTTCCCAAACAGAATCAGGCAGAGGCGGCAGAGTAGATAAAGTTCTGGAAGCGCTAGACGAACAACTGGATGAAACGGGATAGGATAAAAATTGAGGCTGGTTAGATCCTAAGGAAAGAACCTCATCTTCTCTTGTTCTTTTCTTATTCGACCGTATGGAGCTGGCCGTGGTTGAGGGAATGCTAGAAAGATCTTCCAGAGGGGGTGCTGAAGGGGTAGGCAATGCGCCGGAAAAAGACAGGGGCGGTCTTAACGGTTGTGTTTGAACCCTTTTATGAAATGCCAATTTCGAAAACGCGGAAGCTTTCTCATCGGCAGGTTCAGATTCTAAAAAATCGGGGTTGATAGGGCTGGGCCGCCAGTCTGTTGAGCGTATTTGAGAAGCTCGAAGGGTTTTGCGAGGTTTTTTTTCTGGTTTTTTAACAAATAAAGATCTTGAAAATTGGGAAGTTAAATCATCAACCGCCGCGGCTGCAGAAGCAGGCCGGTTATCGCGCCTTTGAAATACACTTCGTTCGAAAACAGGAACAGTCTCTTCGCAAGTTTTTCTTTTTACAGCGCTAGACATAAATATTACCTTTATCCAAATAAATCAAAAAGCTAACAATTAATTTAACACAAAAATACAATAAAAATCAAGGTAATAAATATTTTAAACTTCAGAAGAATTTGTGTACAGGATCGGAAAATTCGAGCCTGAATTCCACAGGACCGATTTTTCGGACATCGCGCAGGTAAACGATCGTTACCTCGACGTAAAAATTCGACGTCCTGACTAAATAGCCCTCTTCTGTTTTTTCAATGCTATCGATCATTTCCGTAGGACCTAACAAGTCATAAAGTTCGGGGCTAGTTAAAATCGCCTCCATTTCCCGGCTTCTTTGCACGGCAGGCGGCAAGGCGGCTAAATGACCTTCTGGATGCGCATCCAGGCGCGCCTCTTCGGCATTTCTATGATAATGGTATTTATAGCGTGCATCGGAAACGCTTTTTCCAGGTAAATAATCAATACTATCCATAAAACCCCCTTATTTTAATATAATTAAATTATACACATATTTCTAATTAATGAAATAATAATATTAATTTTAAATCAGGTGACTAGGGCTCTCTGTACTGGACAAAAAAACAGGAAGATCGGCGAAGCGCCGGCATGATTCGCAGGATAAATTAATTATAATAATTTTTTACTATTTACATTTAGTAATTATTAATATAAAATATATGTTATTAATATAATATAATATAAGGAATTAAGTATGACCTGCGGAATTTGTCAAAATGAAGTATACCCAGTCGAAAATGCGTATATTTGCAGCGAAGAGGGGCGCTTGGACAAACGAGGGGATCATCCCACTTTTCACTTAAAATGTATGGCGCCATGGGCGGAAAACGAATTTAAACATCACCGGCCCGTTCGATGTTGTCACGCCGGTTGCGAAACGGATATTTCGCATCTTCTTCCCCCTGGATTTCTTCGCCGAGCTTCCGATTACTGGAGCAAGCGACCCGCCGCAATCGTTCTGGCAGTTGGCGCGCCTTTACTTGCAATAAATGCAGGAGCAGTAGCAGCAGTAGCAACAGTAGCAACAGTAGCAGCAGCAGAAGCAGAAGCAGCAGTAGCAGCAGTAGCAGTAGCAGCAGGAGCAGGAGCAGGAGCAGCAGCAGTAGGAGCAACAGGAGGAGCAGCAGGAGCCGCAGCAGTAGCAGCAGGAGCAGCAGCAGCTGCTGCTGCTGCAAACGCTGCTGGCCGGGGCAATTTCATCTCAACCACTGCCGCTGTATCGGGCCTTATTGCAGCGTCGACACTTCTAAATGGGGGCGGTTTGGTTCTAGCCGTCTGGTTTGCGGCCGTATCTGTCGCCGGCGCCTGTGTAGCAAGGAGATTTCGTTTTTAAATCATGCTTCAAGTGGAAAAAGCGGCCCGCTCATCCTCCCCTTCTCCGTCGGTCTTTTTTCTCAGGAAAAATTAATATATAACGATTTTTTATTATTACACATTTAATAATTATTAATATAAAATATATGTAAAATAATACTAGGAATTAAGTATGGCCTGCCAAATTTGTCAAAATGAAGTATACCCAGTCGAAAATGCGTATATTTGCAGCGAAGAGGGGCGCTTGGACAAACGAGGGGATCACCCCCCTTTTCACTTAAAATGTATGCTGTCTTGGGCGGAAAACAAATTTAATCATCGCCGGCCCGTTCTATGTTGTCACGCCGGTTGCGAAACGGATATTTCGCATCTTCTTCCCCCGCCCGGATTTCTTCGCCGCGCGTCCGATTACTTGATCAAGCGACCCGCCGCAATCGTTCTGGCAGTTGGCGCGCCTTTACTCGCAATAAACGCAGGAGCAGGAGCAGTAGCAGCACTAGCAGCAGGAACAGGAGCAGCAGCAGTAGCAGCAGGAGCAGCAGCAGCAGGAGCAGCAGGAGCAGCAGGAGCAGCAGCACGACAAGCAGCAGCAGCAGCAGCACTAGCAGCAGCAGCAGGAGCAGTAGCAGCACTAGCAGCAGCAGCAGGAGCAGTAGCAGCAGCAGGAGTAGCAGCAGCAGTAGCAGCTGCAAACGGTGCTGGCCGGGGCAATTTCATCTCAACCACTGCCGCTGTATCGGGCCTTATTGTAGCGTCGACACTTCTAAATGGGGGCGGTTTGGTTCTAGCCGGCTCGCTTGCGGCGGTATCTGTCGCCAGCGCCTGTGTAGCAAGGAGATTTATTTTTTAAAGCATGCTTCAAGCGGAAAAAGCGGCCCGCTCATCCTCCCCTTCTCCGTCGGTCTTTTTTCTCAGGAAAAATTAATATATAACGATTTTTTATTATTACACATTTAATAATTATTAATATAAAATATATGTAAAATAATACTAGGAATTAAGTATGGCCTGCCAAATTTGTCAAAATGAAGTATACCCAGTCGAAAATGCGTATATTTGCAGCGAAGAGGGGCGCTTGGACAAACGAGGGGATCACCCCCCTTTTCACTTAAAATGTATGCTGTCTTGGGCGGAAAACAAATTTAATCATCGCCGGCCCGTTCTATGTTGTCACGCCGGTTGCGAAACGGATATTTCGCATCTTCTTCCCCCGCCCGGATTTCTTCGCCGCGCGTCCGATTACTTGATCAAGCGACCCGCCGCAATCGTTCTGGCAGTTGGAGTACCTTTACTTGCAATAAACGCAGTAACAGCAGCAGGAGAAGCAGTAGGTTTAGTAACAGCAGCAGCAGGAGTAGCAGCAGCAGCAGTAGCAGGAGATGCAGCAAGAGCAGGAGCAGGAGCAGGAGTAGCAGCAGTAGCAACAGGAGCAGCAGCAGGAGCAGTAGCAGCAGTAGCAGCAGTAGCAGCAGGAGCAGCAGTAGCAGCAGGAGCAGGAGCAGCAGCAGAAGCAGCAGTAGCAGTAGCAGTAGCAGCAGGAGCAGGAGCAGGAGTAGCAGCAGCTGCAAACGGTGCTGGCAGGGGCAATTTCATCTCAACCACTGCCGCTGTATCGGGCCTTATTGTAGCGTCGACACTTCTAAATGGGGGCGGTTTGGTTCTAGCCGGCTCGCTTGCGGCCGTATCTGTCGCCAGCGCCTGTGTAACAAGGAGATTTCGTTTTTAAAGCATGCTTCAAGTGGAAAAAGCGGCCCGCTCATCCTCCCCTTCTCCGTCGTCCGTTTCAACACCCGCGAAGAAATCGAGCGCACCATCGACCTTGCCACTCAAAACGTCAAAAAGCTTCGCAAACTCATTAAATGCTCTGTACTGGACAAAAAAACAGGGTGAACCCCGGGCTTAAGCCCCGGGTCTCCTCGAAGAGGATGAATCTGTCATGGCGAATGGGATTTGGCGCACAAGATAACTCTCTTCCTCAGGGCAAGGCCCGGCGGACTCTCGTCCTCTTTAGCCACTTATTTTTTCTCTGCGTCTCTCTATCCTCGCGTTTTTTCTCTGCGCTGATCATTGTACATGCCGATGATTCAGAATAAGCTTTTCCAATCCTGTGAGAATTTTATTTGGACAGGTTCATCAAGGAGAGAGTTGCGCGATCGGAGGGTTTGTGGATTCTATTCTCACGAAATCGACAGCGAATAGGATTGAAATCGCCATGACCACGACCAGGGACAATCGAAACATTTGACGAGCCCAAAGCCTGTCATTGACGCTCTTAAAGCCTTTTATGCAGAGCACCAGCCAGCTCGAACCGAAGATCGCGGCTGCGGCGAGATAAACGTATCCAGTATAGCCGAACGCAGTCAAAAGAAACGCGGCGATCATAAAAGCGATAATATAAAGGAGCATTTGTACTTTTGTCCTGTTAATCCCCTTTTCCACCGGCCAAACGGGGATCGAAGCAGCTGCGTATTCATCGGACCGATAGATGGCGATCGAAAAAAAATGGGGCATTTGCCAAAGAACGAGGATCATAAATAATAGGAGCGCTCCGAGATCGAGGCGATAACTGGCGGCGCAGTATCCGATCACGGGAGGGATGGCGCCTGAAATGCTTCCTACGAGAGTGGCATAAGCCGTGCGATATTTCCAGAAGCTATAAAGCGCCACATAAACAAAAAAACCGACGCCCGCTACAAAAACAGCCACAAAATTCGTGAAAAGGGCCAAAATCAAAATACCGGCAATCCCCAGCGAAACAGCAAAAAGGAGCGCATTGCGCAATGAAATCAACCCTTTTGCCAGAGCCCGGTTTTTCGTCCTGGCCATTTTTCTATCGGCATCGCGATCGATGTAATTGTTGAATACGCAGGCCGATGCGATGACGAAAAAAAGTCCTGCGACTGTTGAGAAAAAGACCCGATAATCGATCTGTCCTTTTGACGCGAGGATGAATGCCCCGGCTGTGGTGATGAGATTGCCGATGATGATTCCGGGTTTGGTCAACAAATAATAGGTTTTGATCATGATTCTATCCTTTTATTTCGGCATTAAATTGTAATTTAAATTGTTCATGATCCAGATCGAGCCGAAAACGATAATCACTAAAACCATCAACATAAATAGAAAAACGACAATATTCCAACGGGGCTTGGGCTCTTTATGCATATGGAGAAATAGCATCAATTGGACGACAGCCTGCGCGATCCCTAGCACGCCCACCGCGCAATCCAATAGGATGCCTGAGAAAATGTGTTGGACGACCGCAAAATAGGCAGCGAAGGTCAAAATCATCGAAAGGATCAATCCCAGGATATAGGATTTGAGGGTCCCGTATTCGACATTTTGGGGAGGTACGTCCAAGTGAGAGTGTTTTTCGCTCATCCTATTTAGCTCCTATCAAGTAGACGAGGACAAAGGTAAAAATCCAAATCAGATAGAGAAAATGCCAGTACATCTTGAGACAGATCAGCCTTCGCAAAATAAATGCTGTCAGTCCGCGGCGGATCATTTGGATGACGAATACGGCCATCATCATTAAACCTACGACGATATGCAGCCCATGCGTGCCGACCAGGGTAAAATATGAAGATAAAAACGCATTGCTTTGCCAAGTATGCCCTTCGGAAATCAGACGGCGGAATTCAGCTATTTCCATTGCCATGAAGGCGATCCCTAACAAAAATGTGATCGCAAACCAAATAAGCATATGATTTTGCTCTTTGCGCGGGACGCCCAGCATGGCCAACCCGCAGGTAAAGCTGCTGGCCAAAAGGACCATCGTTTCAGTCAAAGCAAAGGGAAGATCGAATAAGTCATGAGCAGACGGCCCTCCAAAAGTGCTCTTGCCCAATACGGCATAGGTCGCAAACAAAGCCGCAAACAGAACGCAGTCGGTCATCAAATAGATCCAAAACCCAAAGATGGTATTGGAAGAAACATCGTGATGGGCATCTGGGTATCGGTGGTGTATATTCATATGTGATGTCTTTTTGCAATTTCAGCTTCTATTTTTTTCATTTCGGCGGCGGTCACGACATATTCGAGTTGGTCTTGCGATAGCCGGATGATTACGCAAGCGATGATTCCCAAAAGGGAAAGAGCGGCCAGCCAATAAATTTGCCAGACGAGGGCAAAGCCGAGAACGAAGCTGATCCCCCCAATATAAACGCCAAGTCCGCTGTTTTTGGGCATATGGATATCTTCGTAATGCATTGAGGTATGAAGTTCTTTTTTGTGCTGTTTCATGGCCCAAAACGCATCGCGCTCATCGGCTTCTGGAATCACTGCGAAATTATAAAAAGGGGGCGGAGAAGAAGTGGACCATTCCAGAGTCCGGCCATTCCAAGGGTCGCCGGAGACATCCCTATTTTTTCTTCGGTGTTTTACGCTTGAGAGCAGTTGCGCCACCTGGAATCCGATCCCGCATAAAACGCCCGCTACGCCAACGGCCGCGACTATGAACAAAGGCATCCAGCCCGTCGATGCGTCGTAATGATCCAAGCGCCTCGTGGCTCCCATCAAACCGAGTATATACAAAGGAATGAACGCTCCCAAGAAACCAAAAAACCAACAATAAAAGGCGTATTCACCCAATTTTTCATTCAATTTAAATCCGTAGATTTTCGGAAACCAATAGGTGTATCCCGCAAAAAATCCAAACAAAACGCCGCCGACTGCCATCGAATGGAAATGGGCGATCAAAAACAGGCTATTGTGCACCTGAAAGTCGACCGGAGCGATCGACATTAAAACTCCATCCATGCCGCCGATGGTAAAGATAATGACAAAACCGATAAACCAAAGCATGGGCGTCGTAAATTGAACACGCCCTCTGTACATGGTAAACAGCCAGTTGAATACTTTAACGCCTGTAGGGATGGCGATGATCATCGTCATAAAACCGAAAAAGGCATTGACCTTCGGTCCCGCACCCATCGTGAAAAAATGGTGCAGCCAAACGATAAAAGCAAGAAAGGTGATCGCCCCAAGCGCCCAAACCATCGAAACATAGCCGAATAGCCGTTTCCCCGAAAAAGTGGCGACCACTTCAGAAAAAATTCCAAAAGCAGGCAGCACAAGGATATATACCTCCGGATGGCCCCAGGCCCAAATGAGGTTTACATACATCATGGGATTGCCGCCAAAATCGGAAGTGAAGAAGTGCATGCCCATCATCCGGTCCAAAGAGAGCATTCCAAGCGTTGCTGTCAAGATGGGAAACGCAAAGGCAATGAGGACCAAAGTATTTAATACGGCCCAAATGAACAGGGGCATTTTCATCAGGGTCATTCCAGGACAGCGCATCTTAAAAATAGTGACGAAGAAATTAATCCCGGTAAGCAGAGTCCCCACTCCCCCGATTTGCAAGCTCCAAATCCAATAATCGACGCCGACATCGGGACTGTATTTGATTCCCGAAAGGGGCGGATATCCGACCCATCCGGTTCCCGAAAAATTACCGATCATGAGAGAAATCATCAACAGCGCAACCCCGACGGTATAGAGCCAAAAGCTGAGGGAATTCAGAAAGGGGAAAGCGACGTCGCGCGCGCCGATTTGCAACGGGACGATTATATTCAAGATGCCAGAGATAAATCCCATTGCCACGAAAAAAACCATCGTCGTGCCGTGGGCCGTAAAAATCTGCTGATAATGGGATTCCGACAAATAGCCGAACGAATCGCCGATGGACATGACTTGCTGCGCCCGCATCATCGCGGCGTCGACCACCCCTTTGAACAGCGATACAGAAGAGACGACGAGATACATCATCCCGATTTTTTTATGATCGAGCGAAGTGAGCCATTCATTCCAAAGCCAATGCCAGTGTTTATGATAGGTGAGAAGGAATATGACGACGAGAGCGGCGAGGATCATTCCAACGCCCACGGAGCTTTCGATCGCATCGTGCTTGAAAGCTTTCAGCGTCAATTTTCCAAAGATGTCGCTGTACTCAATTGCGGCGAGCTGACTTGCCATGATCCTCCCTTTGCGGCATCGGCATCATATATTTCATCACGATCGAATCGAAAAGATCGTTTTCAGCCAATTTATAGAAAGCGGCGGGATTATAGGAACTGGGCGCAACTAAGCGATCGTATTCATCAAAGCCAAGGAGATTAGCCGATCCCTGTACCGATCCGATCCATTGGTCGAACTCCTCTTGGGAGCTGGATTTGGCGATGAATTTCATGCCGGAAAATCCCTCTCCGCTGATATTGGCCGAAGAACCGGGAAAGCTCCCCTTTTCATTGGCGATCAAATGGAGTTTGGACCTCATTCCCGCCATCGCATAGACTTGCCCGCCGAGCTTAGGCACCCAAAACGAATTCATCGGAGCATCAGCCGTAATTTCAAAATCGATGGGCGTATCGACGGGAATTTGGAAAAAATTGACGGCCGCGATGTTTTGCTCCGGATAAATGAATAACCATTTCCATTGCAAAGCGACGACCTGTATCCGCAATGGCTTTATAGTCGAATCGATCGGCCTGAATGGATCGAGCTCATGACAGCTTTTCCAGGTCATAATCCCGAGAATGACGATGATCACGCAAGGAATGCCCCACCAGACCGCTTCGGCGATATGGTTCTGATCCCATTCTGGACTGTATTTGGCCGATTTATTGGTCTCCCTGTATTTCCATGCGATGAAAAATGTGAGGAGGAAGACAGGGACCACTACAAAGAGCATCACCACTGTTGAAATAATCAGTAGGCGATTCTGTTTCTGTCCGATCATTCCGGCAGGACTCAGAACTGCGATGCCGCCGCTGAAAAAACAAAGCAAGCCGATTGTAATTAATCCAAACAAGACCAAAGAGAAAAAGGCGAATTTGATTCTTCTATTCATCTTAGGAATGTTGCGTTTTCTGCTTTTTTTACACGAATCGGAACTCATTGTCTAGAATAAATTTGACAAATGATTTATGAATCGAGAAGATCTTAAAGAAAATCGATGTACGAACGCAGACACCACCGTTTATTGCCTTTAAATACGTTCTTAAAGCGGGTCTTTTTTCATATCGTCCTGGCTTTCGCAATCATCGGATTGTCCCTTTTTTTGGGAATGGCCGGCTATGTTTATTTTGAACAAATGAACTGGATAGACGCCTATGAAAACGCCGCTATGATCCTCTCCGGGATGGGTCCCGTTTCAGAGCTATACACGTCTTCAGGAAAAATCTTCGCTGGAACTTACGCGATCTTTTGCGGGGTCGTTTTTCTCGTCGCGATTGCGATCATCATCGCGCCTCTCTTCCACCGCTTTCTCCATCATTTTCTGATCAAAGACATCAATTAGAAGTCTAATTCGATGCCAGCTTTAATGCCTTGAAATCCCAGATCCCCATGATTCCTGACAGGAATGTTGTAAATCGTATCTTGTCCGCGGAAGTAATGGGTATAATAGAGTTCATTTTGATTGAACCATTGAGACATCTCGTAAGCAGCTTTTACCGATAAATGATAGATCCATCGATTTTGGAAAAAAGTTTCCCAGCTGATTCCGATCGCCTCTTCCAAATTCAGACGGGTCCTCCAAAATTTTTCAGACGCTGTGAAATCTATCGGCATAGGAGGAGTGCTTCCTTCGCCTAATCCTTGATCGTTCGCATTTTTCATTTTTATGTTGAATTTCCCATAAAGTAGGCTCCCAGATAGCTGGGCAAATAAGTTCCAATGCGAATTGAAATGCCATAAGATTTCCGAACCGCCTCGAATGCCAAAGCTTCGAAAATCGTTCCGAGCAAAAAAATGGACATTCCTGGGAGGCTCTGGCTCGCCCTCCATTAGCAAAAAGAACATATGATATTTAGCCTGATAACCTTGATTGACCCAGGCGCCGCGCAAACCGATATGAGGGTTTAAAACCAATCTTTTACTGACGAAAAAACTCCTTCCCAAATCTAAATCGAGAATGTTTAAATCCACATGCCATTTAGCATTTGCTTGGGAAGCTCCCGCGCTCAATACGAAACCTAGACTTACCCATGGTGGGACTATCGTATTCACGGGCCCTGTCTGCGACTCTATCCCTCCAGCGAAGGCTTGCCCGTACGCCGTATTCCGAATATGCGTCCAGTTTAAATCGACCTGCCAATGATCGTATCGATCAAAGAGATATCCCAGTCCAAGCCGGAATCCGGGGTCCCAATGGAAATGCATATCGAGCAAATGTGTATCATTTTTAGAAGCATGGCCGATGATCGGCCCTGCTACCATTTTATCGCCATATTCAAGGCCGTCTTCATTCGCTTTCCAATAAAGGAAATCTAAACTTAAGCTCACTCCTCCGCAGATGAGATGAGGAGCCAGATTACCTCCTTTCCAACAATGGACATTCTCAACGACAGGGGTGTTAGCGTCGGGACCGGGTATCACAATCATTGAAGGGTCGCAAACATCTACGCAGCCTGGATCGCAACTCTTCGTTTCGCAGGGAGGTTCTTCGTGGCAGAGATTCAACCGCTCTGCTTCATGCTCCTGAAAGCTTTTCCTGCTAGTTAAAGCGACGACTATGAGTATCAATAGAATGACAACCGCCACATAGGGAATTATTTTTTTGTGACTAGCCTTCATACTTTACCGTCCACAATGAAGCTTTATCTTTTTTCTCCTTGTATAAATACACACAAATTAATGCAAATAATTAAAAAACGATTTCGGGAAGCATTTATTTTCACTTTCTACTCATAAGCAGATAGGTCTTCATGGGACCTTTGCCTTTGATCTCGATGGGTTCTCTTTCTTGCAAAATGAAAGATTCCCTCAACATCGCCGCCATCTTCTCCGTGATATGGATTTCCCCTTCGGGAGCAGTCGTTTCCATACGGCTTGCGATATTGACTACGTCGCCCCATAGGTCATAGATGAATTTCTTGTGGCCGATCACTCCTGCAATCACGGGGCCGGAATTCATCCCGATGCGGACTTTAAGCTGCAATTGATTGGCCTGGTTGAATTCCTCTAATTTTTTTTTCATCCCTAATGCAAAATCGGCCAGCCTGATGGCGTGGTCCGCAGAAGGGGATGGAACCCCTGCGACAGCCATGTAACTGTCGCCGATTGTCTTGATTTTTTCGACTCCCAGCTTCTCCGTTAAATTATCAAATTCATCGAAAAGCTGATTTAAGACGGCGACCATTTTTTTTGCGCCTAGCTTGTAAGTCATCTCGGTGAATCTAACGATATCGGCAAAGAGAACACTGGCTTGCGTATATTCGTCGGCGATCGGTTCTTCCCCTCCTTTCAGCCGTTCGGCAATCGGAGTGGGAAGGATATTGAGCAGAAGCATTTCATTTTCCGTAGTCATTTTTTCTAAAGCGCGCAGCGCTTTGAGAATCGAAATGACCATTACGACCGTGGAGCCTGCCGAAAGAAAGATGGCGAGCAATATAATTTCTGTCGATTCGCGCTCCAATTCTTCTGTTTTAAGCTTGGTCCTTTCTTGCACATGTTCCATGAATTTTTGCAAAGGGGCCATGATTTCCGCTTTGGTTTTCATGTAGTCATCGCCGAAAACAAGCTTTCGCGCAAATTCAAGATCTGGCGGTTTATCGACTGTGGATTTATGGCTGCCATCATCCAATTTACCTTCAACCGCATTCATCGCTCTCGTTTCCAAGGCCGTGAGAGAATCGCTGCTGTTTTGCGATTCTGAAAGCAGAGTGAATTCCTCAGCGGTAAAGCCGTGTTCGACCATCATTTGTTTCAAGGCTTTAGGGGGGCCGAAGGGGCGGGGCCTTCGATCGTCCAAAACCAAGTCCCAGTAGATCTCGTTATAATCTATGGGCCGGGGGCTTTCTCCATTCCGTATAGCCAGGATTTCATAAAAGTAATTTTTATATTTCGGCTCGCCGGTGACGACATAAAGACGCACCATTTTCGTCAGATCATCCGAACTTTGCCGCAGTTCACCCCCGAGCAGATAGGACTGATATTTTTCTTCGGCGCTCTGGACCAGCAACGTTTGGATATGCCTAAGATACAACAAGCAAACGAGTAGAGAGACGAGCAAAATGGCAAGAAAAACGAAGAAATAGATTAAAAACCGGTCTCCTTTGAAATGGAACTTTAAAAACGGGGTTCTCATAAGCTTCAAATAGCACACCCCTTGAATCTAAGGAACAAATTTTGATTGAATCAATTTCAATTCTTAATTAAACTTTAAAACCCATAAATTGGAATATTTTGTTTGATTTGAACACATTGACTCAACATTTAAAAGAGGCGATTGCCCTGAATTCAGTGCGAAAAAGTCTCTATGCGAAGAGGACCGCGAATCGCTCTCTTCGTCTATCCAGGGCGTTAATCCTCTTCGAAAGAGCCGCAATTCCAGTTGCCAGATGGATCGATCGCAAAGCCTCCAGATTTCAAAAAATGGGGATCCCCATCATTGCGAACGATCTAGTACCGATGCACCCTCTTCCTTCTTACGACACACCGCCCCTTTATCACAGGCAAGCCACTAAGACCTTTCTTCATGATGTACGAAGGAGTCTTAAAACATTCGGCAAGCGGGTAGCCGCCACAGTTGAGCAAACCGATTTTATGTCTGCAGCGCAAACTGCCTACGATTTGCTGCAGCAGATCAGAAAGACCGAAGAAGAACATCAATGCCATTTAGCAATGACCCGTCACTTGATTGAATCGATCGGACTAGGAGCTCTTCATGCACCCCAATATGCCGAAATGAGCCGCCGCGCGACCGTCCCCCTTTCCCAAAAATTCATCCGAATACAACTTCTTGGGCTTTCCCTAGGTCTTTGGCTAGACAAACAGGCTCAATCCCTTCACCTTTTGGGAGCGGGCATCCTTGTCAACGACTTACCCCACATCCCCTTCGAATCCGAATTCAATAAGCTCTATCTAAACGGCTAAACTGAAGGTTTTTTGCTGCGGGCGAGACGGCGGTGAGCCCTGGAAAAATGGTGGGCGCAGATGGCCCCTTCGATCGACAGTTCTCCAGCCAAGACTAGGCTTGCGCAAACCTCTGCCAGAGCCTTTGCCTTCCCCTCGCCAGCCAATCCCATGATTTGTAGACAGGCTTGCTGCGACGGAAGTTTAGTTCCTCCGCCGACCGTCCCTACCATGATGTTCGGCAAAGTTACGCAAGCATAAAGCCCCCCGTCAGGAGTCAATTCGATCCGGGTCACTCCAATCGCCGATTCGGCTACGCAAGCCACATCTTGGCCGCAAGCGAGATAAAGGGCTGCAAGGCCGTTTGCAAAATGGCCTTGCGTCCCAATCGTGCCGCTTAAGACGCCTCCGATCGCTGAAATATTCCAGTGTTTGACCATTAATTCAGGGGTCGTATGAAGATATTTTTGAATCAAACGGCGGGAGATCCGGATCTCTGCCGTCACTTTTTTACCGCGGACGGAATGAAAAGATTGGGTCGAGGCCTTCTTATCGCCGGAAAGATTGGCTTCAATGAAATAATGGACCGGTTTGACAGGGGCGCATGCGAGGATGAATTGAAGGATCGCCTCAGTGGCAAAAGTGACCATATTTTGGCCCGAAGCATCGCCGGTGTGGTATTCAAAAATAAGATAGACATGGTTTCCGTCTATATTCACCTTCATATCCTGCAGCTTCCCATAATTCGTCGTGCTATGGGCCGCTTTCCTGAAATCCTCCAGATGGTCGATACACCATTTCACAAACGAACCGGCATCTGTTAAATTCTCGAAAACAAAACCAGGAGCGCGGGAGACGCCTTCGGAAAGCAAAAGGCTGGAGCATCCTCCGGCTTCGCTAATGAGAAGAGCTCCCCGATGATAGGAAGCCGCTAGCGCCGCCTCAGAGGTGGCGAGGGGAATATAATAATCTCCTTGGGCATGAATTCCATTCACTCGCAAAGGCCCTATGAGGCCTACAGGAACTTTTACAGTCCCGATGAAATTTTCAATATTATTTTCATAGGCGTTTTTCAACTCCGACGTCTGCGGATCGAACAGGAGCGCTTTTTCTTTGTCGGTCAGCTGCGCGAGCTTGAATCGCTTGTCGATGGCCTCTGTTGAAAATGAAGTTCCCCCGAGGATTCGGGGAGGCAGCGGCGCCTCTTTTTTCGATAATCGGGAAATCAAAGACTCTTCTGAAGACTCTAGAAGCAGATTATTTATATATTTTTCACTAAAAATATAACTTTCAGACATAAGTCAAAACAATCGTTTAATTGATGAATAAGAACAATAATATTAGAATTGCAAGTTTTTAAAAACGAGGGAAAACATTGCAGAACGAGGAATGTTTTTTATACCAAGTTGAAAAGCTGGTCTTTTCTTACGCGATCGGTCACGAGAAGATCGATGCGATCCGGGGATTATCTTTGAATATCCCTCAAAAATCTCTGGTTACCATTTCCGGTCCTTCCGGATCTGGAAAATCGACCCTTCTCAATATCTTAGGTCTGATCGAACCTGTCCAATATGGACATGTCCTCTTTCAAAATGAAGACATAGGCAGCATGAGCGAGAAAAGAAAAAACCAAATCAGAAAATTCCACATTGGATTTATTTTTCAGCAGTTCCATCTCATTCCGGTCCTTTCTTCCGAAGAGAACGTAAGATATTTCCTATCCCGACAAGATCTATCCAAAAACGAAATCGATGAGCGCGTCGAGGAATCTCTGCATGCGGTCGGCCTTTGGGAGCATCGAAAGAAGAGACCTTCCCAATTGAGCGGCGGACAAAAGCAAAGGGTGGCCATCGCAAGGGCAATCGCCAAGCGTCCCCGTGTGATTATCGGGGATGAGCCCACGGCAAGCCTGGACCAAAAAACAGGATTCGAAATTATGGAAATCCTCGCGAATCTGACCCTGAAGGGAAATAGCACTGTGATTTTGACGACGCACGATGAGATGGTCCAGTCTTTCGCGACTCAAAATTTCCATATCCATGACGGCGTATTAGCAAAACCGGAACGGTTAAACCAGAAGCGTAACAAGAGTAGAGGGTGATACGATGTGGTTTTTCTTAAGCCTGCGCAATCTGTTCCGCAATTTTAGAAGAACGATTGCAATTTTATTCACCATCGCTTTAGGCACCGGCGCTCTTTTCTCTTTCGATGGATTTATCCATGGCGTCCTGAAAGAGTTGAGATACAATACGATCCATGCCCACTACGGCTTCGGCCAAATCCATACGAATGGATATCGGGAAACCACTTTCGAAGATCCGCTCAAACATTGGATTTCCAATGGATACGAAGTGCAGCAATTCATTTCTGAATTAGAGGGTGTGGAGAGTGTTTTTCCCAGAGTCGGTTTCTCCGCCCTTTTAAAGCATGGCGGAACATCGATCGGAGGATCCGGGCAGGGAATCGAAGCGGAGAAAGAGGCTGGCTTTTTCCACAGCCTCAATATCGAAGAGGGAGAGACTCTCGATTTTCAACCCAACGGCATTCTTTTAGGCCGCGGACTTGCAAACGCTTTGCATGCTGCGCCCGGCGATACGGTGACAGTCATGGCCACATCCACTAAAGGGGTCATCAATAAAGAGAAATTCGTAGTGACAGGGATTTTTCATACTGGCGCTTCTGAGTTCGATAAACGAGTATTCCGGATTCAACTTCCCGCAGCGCAAAAATTATTGAAAACTTCGAAAATTGAATCGATCGCACTCGCTTTAAGAGAAGATTCCGATTGGAATCCGGTGGCAAAACAAATTGAAGAGGCTTTCCCCTATTTGGAGGCAACGCCTTTCGATGTTTTAGATAAAATCTATTATAAGCACTCGGTCGATTGGCTGAATGCCCAATTCAACGTCGTTCAAATCATTATTCTAGCGATCGTCCTTTTAGGGATTTTCAACAGCGTCTCGGCCTCCATTTTGGAGAGAAAGCAAGAGATCGGAAATCTCCGCGCGAACGGAGAGTCGGTTTTCCACGTCATGCGATTGATCGTCGCGGAAGGAGGGCTGCTCGCTTTTTTCGGAAGCCTGATCGGCATGGCGGGAACCTACGCTGTCATGATGCTTTTCATCGATAAGGGGCTATTGATGCCGCCCGGCCCGGGACAAACGCGCCAATTTCTCGTCACCTTCTCTTTTGAGTGGCGCATGGTTGTTTTCACGCTGGCTCTCAGCTTGATTGCCTCTGCGATCGCCTCTTTCCTCGCCGGGATCAAAGTCGCAAAAATGTCGATCGCAAAAGCTTTGAGGTCCCATTAATATGATCGGAAATATCATCCACCTCTTGCATAAACATGCCGAAAATGATCCGGACCGTTTAGCCCTTATTTGGGGCTCCGGTCAATCGATTTCCTATTCGGATTTGGCTCAAAAAATCGGCTCTCTCGCCCGAGGTTTCCAGAAACTGGGCATCGAAAAAGGAGACCGGGTTCTTATTTTTCTCCCGTTCGGATTGGATCTTTATTTGAGTATGTTTGCCGTACAGCATCTCGGTGCGATCGCCGTATTTCTCGATTCTTGGGCAAGACGGGACCAATTGGGTCTATGCGCGCAGATTGCCAGGCCCAAAGCGATGGTCAGCTCTGAAAAAGCCTTTCAATTGTCCAAAGAAATTCCTGAGATGGATCAAATTCCGATCAAAATCGCTGCGGGACCTTCTAAAGAATATTCGATCCGATTAGAGGCTTTATCGGGCGGGAAAAAAAGCTGTCCGATCGAACCGGTAAATCCCGACGATACAGCCTTGATCACATTCACCACAGGCAGCTCAGGGATACCCAAAGGAGCCAACCGGACGCACCATTTTCTCGCAGAGCAGCATCGCGTATTGGCCGAGGTGATTCCCTATCGAGGAGATGAGATCGATTTACCGGTATTTCCCATTTTCGCCCTCAATAATTTAGCCAGCGGCATCACCACTTTGCTCCCCGCTATCGACCTTGCCGCTCCGACTGCAAAAGATGGGGAAATCCTGGCAGAACAAATCGAAGCCTATTCCATTTCATGCTGCACACTATCCCCTTCTCTTTTCATGCAGATCGCAGCCTCTTGCCGCAAAAGCCTCCCCTCGCTGGAACGCGTTGTGACAGGGGGAGCTCCGATCGGCAACGATCATGTCGAGCGGTTCAAGACGATCGCCCCGAAAGCGGAAATTATCATCCTCTACGGTTCGACGGAAGTGGAACCGATTTCCCATATCGAAGCCAATGAAATGCTCGCCTATTCCCAAACCAGAGCCCAAATAAGAGAAGGAGTGAATGTCGGCAGGATCTCAAGCGGCCTCAATTACAAGTTCCTCAAAATCACAAAAGAGGAAATCGATCTTGAAAAAAGCGGCTGGCCGGATTGGGAAGCCGAAAAGGGAAAGCCGGGAGAACTCATTGTCAGCGGGTCCCATGTTTGCGAAGGCTATTATAACGATGAAGCGGCCTTTAAAAAGGCGAAGATCCGCGATCCGAACGGAACGATCTGGCATCGGACAGGCGATGTCGGAACAATAGACGAAGAAGGATATCTTTGGTTTGTAGGCAGAGTCCATAACGCAATTTGCAGAGCAGGCCAGCTTCTCTTTCCGGTCCATCCGGAAATGCTCCTTAAAAAACTCCCCTTTGTACGGCAAGCGGCCTATTTAGGGCTTCCCGATTTAAAATTAGGCGAAAAGGCGTGCGCCATTGTCGCTCTGCAAGCAGAAATCGAAAAGAATCGTTCGTTCATCGACAAAATTGGAGATTTTCTAAAAGAACATCGGATTCCAGCAGATGAGATCAAAATCATCGATGAAATCCCGATGGA